>Ga0209803_1000242_pt1 | contig 35121 bp, 28 predicted proteins | sample GraSoiAngelo_138_FD_185895 | JGI IMG/M metagenome (GOLD analysis project Ga0209803, IMG submission 185895) | Grasslands soil microbial communities from the Angelo Coastal Reserve, California, USA - 14_0929_09_40cm (SPAdes) (version 2) | ecosystem: Environmental > Terrestrial > Soil > Grasslands ...
TTCAAACAGGACGACGAGGTCGGCATCAGCGGCACAAAAACTTTTGAGACGGTGCTTTCGCCCAACGAGAAGAAACAAAGCCTGCCGTTGCTCGCATTTTCTTATTTCGATCCGGTCAAAGAACAATATGTGACGGTCCGCAGCGAGCCGATTGCGATCAGTGTGCAAGGAGGAGCAGTTGCGGCAAACGTAGCCGCGACTCAGCCGGGGTCATCGCCCCCGACTACGGCGACGCGCCCGGTGCCAGCGACGCAGAGTACAGCCAAGCCGCAGGATATTCTTTATCAACTCACGGAACGACCACGCTTTACGGAATCCTTTGCACCGATTTACACGCGTCGCGTGTTCTGGGGCGCGCAATTAATTCCGTTGCTCGCCCTGATTGGATTTGCGGTCTGGAAAATTCGAAGAGCGAAGATTAACAATCGCGAGGCACAACGCCTCGCTGCGCTGCACCATGAAGCGGCCGAGCTGATGCACAAATTGCGTCGTAACGATGCATCACCGCGAGAATACTACGCCGAAGCCTCGAGAGTCGTTCGGGTAAAGACCGCGCTGGCATCCGGCAGCCGCGGGATCGATCCAAATGTGGTAGACGCGGAAACCGCGGCGGACACTTTCAAGCTGAACAGCGATGAGCGCGACCAACTACGCCGTCTATTCGAGCAAAGTGATGAGTGGCAATATAGCGGAGCACACAATGGCCCGGGAAGGATCTCGTCGGAAAGCCGCCGCGAGGTGCTGGAGTTGATTGAGAATCTAAAATGAAGATCCGTGGTTACTTTATTGCAGCTAGTCTCTGCGCGCTCTCGATTTCCTCGTTGTCGGCGCAGGCAGACGCAGACTTTGCAAAGGCAAATCGGGATTTTGCGCAAGGCCATTTCAAGGAAGCGATCTCGGGTTACGAGGCGCTAATTCGCGACGGGCAATGGAGCGCAAACGTATTTTACGACCTCGGCAACGCTTATTTCCGCGCTGGTGATTTTGGGCGCGCCATTTTGAATTACGAGCGTGCGCTCGCCTTAGCGCAGCATCATCCGGAAGCGACGGCGAATTTGCAGATCGCGCGCGACGAGGCGCACGCGCTGGAGCTCCAGCCAAGCTGGCCGGAGCGCTATCTGCAATTTGCGACCGTCAACCAGTACAGTGTCACCGCAGCCGTCGCTTTCTGGGTCGCAGCGTTTTGTTTGGCAGCGTTGATTTTCACGCCTCGCCGATCAGCTGCCATGATCAGTTTGCTGCTTGTAATGCTTCTTGTGTTTGCCGGAGCGATCTTTGCGATATGGCAAGTCGAACGCGGCAGCAAAGGAAACGCGCTCGCAATTGTGACAGGCAAAGATGTCCAAGCGCGCCTCGCGACCGCGGACACAGCGAATGCCGTTTTGGCGTTACCTCCGGGAAGCGAAGTCAAAATCCTGAGCACGCGTGGCGATTGGACCTACGTAGCGCTACCAAACAATCTGCGCGGTTGGATTCCAGCGAAGAACGCCGAGCGCGTGCGGTTATAGTGCGGCATCGCTCAGGCGCCTCTCGATAGCCCAGGCGTCTGACACACGCACACGCCCATTACTCAGGCAGTCGGGCGGATTTGCAGCGATTGAAAACCGCCGCTAGAGAAATTGTATGACTCCAGAGATGGAAATCGGCACCGACGAAAAGGCCCTGCGAATCAATCTGGATCCGGCAAAGTACGGGACGTTTGCAGAGATTGGCGCCGGCCAGGAAGTAGCGCGCCGATTTTTCCGCATCGGCGGCGCCGCTGGCACCGTCGCCAAGACCATGTCTGCCTATGACATGACATTCAGCGACGCGATTTATGGACCGGCCCATCGCTACGTGAGCCGTGTTCGTCTCCAGACAATGCTCGACCACGAATACAACCTTCTCATCGAACGGCTGGATGCAAAATTCGGGGCAGAGAAAACCTTTTTCGTCTTTGCAGACACAGTTGCGGCGCGGAGTTTTAAACAGCGCAGTGAATCGCATGGCTGGCTAGGTGTGCGGTTTCAATCCGAGCCACGCGGGCAACCAAGCCAAATTATCATCCACGTGCGGTTGCTCGACGCGACCAACGTCGAACAACAGGAAGCCCTTGGCGTGATCGGTGTGAATCTGCTTTACGGTGCGTTTTACCTCCGGCAGCCGGAGAAACTGATTTCATCGCTTCAGGAAAATCTTCCTCTCGGGCGAATCGAGGTAGATATGATCAAATTTTCGGGGCCGATTTTTCAAAGCGTCGATAACCGATTGATGAGTTTGCAGTTGGTTAGCCAGGGACTGACGAATGCGGTAATGTTCAAGGCGGACGGTGAGACGGTTCAGCCTGCTGAAATTTTCTACAAAAAAGCGATCCTGGTTGAGCGCGGCAATTTTCGACCCGTCACCTACGCCACAAACGACATGCTGGATGGCGCGCGCCGCGTGTTTCTGAAGCACTGCGATTGTTCGGAAGACGAGGTTGTGGTGCTGATGGAGATGACGCTGGAGAATTTGCTCGCAGACGGTCAGGTCGATCACGCGGACTTTCTCGCCCGCGTCGATATTCTCCGTGCGCTCGGACGAAACGTCTTGATCTCGAAGTTCGGCGAATATTATCGGCTTGCCGGATATCTCTTTCGTTACACGAACAGGGCAATCGGTCTTGTCTTGGGAGTGCCGAGTCTAATCGAAATCTTCAACGAAAAATATTACACGAACCTGGAAGGTGGAATTTTGGAAGCCCTGGGAAGGATGTTCAAGGGAGGGCTAAAACTTTATGTTTATCCGATGGTTGATGAGGCGAGCGGAAAGCTCGTCACCGGAACACAAATCGGAGTCGCACCAAATCTTCGCTCGCTGTTTCGATATTTGATCGACAATCAATACGTCCAGGAAATCACCGAGTATCATCCGGAATATTCGCGAATTCATTCGCCCGACGTGTTGGCTAAATTACAATCTGGAGACAGCAGCTGGGAGCGAATGGTTCCACCGGAGGTCGTGCACATAATTAAGAAGCGCGAATTTTTCGGTTACCGGAGACCAATCGCAGCCTAGGCGACCACGGCTGTCCTTTTACTTTACGATCAAATGAAAATTGCAGTGGCCCAGATTTCGTGTTCGCTAGGCGATCCAGAGGCGAATCTTCTTAAGGTCCGCGACTTTTCTGGCCACGCTAGAGACGTTGGCGCGGAGCTGATCGTTTTTCCGGAGATGACTGATACGGGCTACTCGATGCCGGTAATTCGGGCGCATGCCAATCATTGGACAAGCGGATTCGTTCCCGGACTCCAAGAAATTGCGGAGAAGCTGTCGATTGCAATCGTCAGCGGCGTTTCAGAGCGGGATGGATCATCAATTTACAATTCCCAGGTTCTCGTCGATCCCGAGGGCAAGGTCGCTGCGAAATATCGCAAGACTCATCTGTATGCCGTCGCGCCGGTCGAAGAACAGACGTGTTTCGCTCCGGGCGATGCATTCGCGGCTTTTGCGTTTAGTGGTCTGCGTTTTGGCTTCAGCATCTGCTATGACCTTCGGTTCCCGGAGATGTACCGAAAACTAGCTGCCGAAGAAAAGATCGGCGCGTTCATCGTCTCTTCGGCCTGGCCGTTCCCGCGTCTCGAACATTTTCGGACGCTCGCCCTCGCCCGCGCGATCGAGAACCAGAGTTACGTCCTTGCCTCGAACCGCGTCGGTAAAGATGATGACTTGTGGTTTTGCGGCAGCTCCGCGGTTATCGATCCGCGCGGAGTGGTGATTGCGTCTGCATCGGCAGATCGCGAAGAACTTATCCACGCCGATTTATCTGAGGAAATCGTGGTCTCAGTTCGCAGCCGGGTAGAGTCCTTTGCTCACCGCCGACCCGATCTATACAAATAGAAGAAAACGAAATCGGCCGATCTGATTTGGCCGGTTCTTAAGGCATAAAGGGTTTGGCGCGGATGTGACGCGCCAAACCCAGTAATCGCTCGGAGGTTCAAGGCTTAATCCACATTTGAGCTGACTTAGGTTCGCCTAGTGCATATCCCAAGCCAGGCTCCAGGGTTACCACAACGCTATACGCTTGACGGTCGAATGCTCTTGGGTCAGGCAGGGTTTTGACCAGGATTGTTCCGTAGCCGGATTGTCCGATGTAGGCCGGGGAGAGAAGCGCAACGTAATCCACTCCTGGAATAGCGGTGCCGCTGACCGAGAACTTTACGTACGTTCCACCGAACATGAGTGCAGGCTTCATGTCCAGGACGAATGAACCGGTCTTCCCCCGGGGGATATCCCCGGTGCTATGGATGGTGACAACCGGGAGGTTCTCACCCTCAGAGCTTGTTGAATAAGCGGAGTTTGCCTCGCTGTTCGCACTGACGCCCTCGTTAGCGGGCAGGCGGGTAGGACCACCGTCAGGCCGCGGCCCCGCTTGGACGATTGACGCAAGCGCAAAGGCAAGCACAAACAGTATGGCTGTGAATTTGGTGTTTCGATTTTTCATATTGCTTAATTTTCTTTCATTTGTTTTGGCCTTCCGTGATCTCTCGTCATTGAGAACTCATTTCCGGCCTTTCACCTGAGGTAATGCGTAAAACCCGGCGCGAGGTTACGCGGAAAATCCAGAAGACTTCGGACCCGTGCGGATTACGCGGGTGTCCCGGAGTGGGCATACAGCAAAAGCAAACGAGGCCAGCGAAGATTTGCGATCACTTGGTCGCGATCGATGGGCCAGCCTCTATTTTCTTCGCTTATTTTGCGCTGGAAAAGAATGTTTCGACGAGCCGCTGAAACCAAAACGCGAACCGGCGTGTGCTCCCCAGATGTTACTTTGGTGCGAGGGAGGCGACGATTTGTTCGAAGCGCGGATCGCCGCGCAGCGGATCCCAAAACGGCATCAGTTTCAATTGACCATAAGTGACTGGGCTTGGAGGGCGGGCGATCATGGCCAGTTGCTGGCAAGCGAGATCTTTGTCGCCGACCCAGGCCGCAATCATCGCCAGATACTTGATCACCGCCGGACCTCTGAGCGCATCTTTTTCCACGGGCAGAAGCTCAACCGCGCGCCGCCCTTCGCGCAGCGCTTCTTCTTTGCGGCCCAGAGCGGCATCGATTAGACCCAGCACGCTCCACGGTGGGCCGAAATCTGGTTGAGCTTGGACGATTTTCTCCTGCTCAGCGCGCGCCGCAATGAAAGCGGACCGCGCTTTGTCATCCTCCTTCGCCATGCGTGCGATAACACCCTGTATAAATGGACGATTACAAAAAACATCGTTCCCCAGATTGATCGGGTTCTCGCCGGCTGCAGTTAAGGCATCTGTTGCCGCCGCGGCGTCACGTTCGGCCAGTGCGCAATGGAGCCACCAATCATCAATATCTGGCACCGCAGCAGGATTGGTAGCCCGAACTGAATCGATCATTTGATGCAAGGGCCGGGTATCGCCTCTGCACTCAAAGTCGACGGCCGCAAGTATTACTTTCGTACCGGCGTCATTGGGTTCGAAAGCTAGCAGGCGGCCTAACCACAGTTGTTGTTCAGCATAGCGCCCAAGAGTTGCATAATTTCCTGCAATGTTCTGCAGCACGCCAAAATTGCGCGGATCAAGATTAGCGGCGCGCTCAAAGGTGCGGGTGGATTCTTCCCAGTGGTCCTGACGCCTCTGGACTAAACCGGTAAGAAGCAATATCTGAGGATCATTTGGCAAAGTTCGGCGGGCAACTTCCAGCTCAGCCAGAGCACCGTCGTAATCGAAGTGTCCCCAGTAAAGATTCCACGCACGCACGAGGTGGGTCTCACCTGCCTCGGGACGGAGGCGAGAGGCCGCTTCAAGGGCTGCTTCCGCCAGGGCGAGACGCGCCGATGTGCGGTCGTGACCAAAGAAATAAAGCGCGTCATGAACAAAGGCGAGTTGGCAATATGCTCGGAAAAACAACGGATCACGCGCGACTGACTGGTTGAGCAGATCGGCCGCCTGCAGCAAATTCGGTTTTGAGCTAACGTTGAAGCTCGGCGTTGAGAAAAACTGCCTGGCGCGGGTGTAGAGATCGAAGGCGGTGATGTCCATTGTTGCGGGACGCTCGATTTCGCTCTTCTCATTTGCCGAGAGTTTTGCATGAAGTTCGTCGGCAATCGCCATTGCGATCTGACTTTGTATTGCGAACACGTCAGCAAGGTCCCGGTCATAGGTCTGCCCCCATAGCTGCCGCTGGCTGCGCGCATCGACCAACTGCGCATTGACGCGCACGCGATTGCCGGAGCGCTGAACACTTCCTTCCAACACGTTTGCTACCCCGAGTTCGTAGCCGATCTTGCGGAGATCGCGGCCGACCCCGCTCTTGTATTGCATCACAGAAATGCGACCGATCACCTTTAGATCGGCGATCCGAGCCAGGTTGGTTAGAATTTCGTCCTGTACGCCGTCCGCGAAATACGCGTTATCTGGATCGCGGCTGAGATTTTCGAAGGGCAGAACCGCGATGGATTTTATCGGTGAGCGGAAAGCGCCAGCTTGTTGTGGAGCTGTGTAGCGACCCACAAAAAACAGACCGACCGAAAGCGCAGCAGCTACGATTGCCACGTAAATCCATACGCGGCTGCGTGATGGTCTGCTTGGTAAATCGTCGGCGAATTCTGTTGGCTTCAAACGTTCAGGTGTCAACTTAAACGCCCAGACAATCATCAATGCAATCGGAAATCCGAGTGCGATGAGCATGACGATGTGGGCAACGCCAAATTCGCAATCTCAGAAAAAATGGAAAGACCTGCGTCGCGGAATGAGCAGCCAAACCTTCCGGCGTTCAGTTCCTCGAAGAGATTGCCCGGATTCTCGGCTGCTTATCTTTGCAAAGTTTTTGGAAAGCGGGATCGGAGCGCAAAGGGTCCCAGATCGGATCGAGTCTCAACAGTGCCGGCGTGGCAGGCATCGGGCCGTAAAGCCAGCTAATGTATGGCGTCTGTAACAGCCGGCTTAGAGTTGAGATGGGGCTACTAGTCTCGCTGAAGATCATCTGAATTAACGCCAGAACTTCTTCCCGGGTAGGGCCGGATAGTGGATCCTTGGAACTCGGCAAAAGCATGATTGCACGTTCCGCTTCCTTGAGGGCGGCGTTCTTCTCCCCAAGCGCGGCATTAGCAAGGGAGACCTGTTGTGCAAAGAACGAATTATCTGGTTGATCCTTGCAGAGCGGCTCCAGCGTGTTGCGCGCCTGTTCGGCGGTAACCTTTGCGCCGGTGGCATCGCCAGCCAGGCGCTGAGCAAAAGCCAGTATCACCTGAGTAGTGCCGTTGTCGATCTGAGGAGCAGACTCGAATCGAGCTCGGCGGGCTTGCAGCAATTGAATCGCCTGAGCATGTTTCCGTTCGAGTCTCAATTGAGTCATTTTAATTATGAAGGCATTATCCGATGGACTCTGCGCGGTTATTTCTGATAAAAATTTAGCTGCCTCCCCTAGGTTACCCTCGGCCTGATAAACGCTGGCCTTTACCGCCATTAGATCGGTATCGTTTGGATTAATATCCAGTGCCCGATCGTAGAGCTTTAACGCGACCGGGAATTCTCGACGCATAGCATAGGTCCATGCTGTATTGCCCAATAACTCCGCGTTGCGCGGATCGACAGCGAGGCCCCGCTCCAAGTAGGTAATGCTTTCATCCCAGTTTCCCTGCCGTCGTGTAACTAACCCGAGCGCATATGGGACTTCGCTGGTCCCTGGTAACATTTTGCTGACGCGCTCGAAAGTGTCTTTGGCGAGCCGGTAATCACGCAGCACCCAGTACTGGTAATACCCCAGGGCGAGCTGGGTTTCAGGCGAGTTCGGCTCCAGTTTCTGCGCATTCTCCAGAGCCCGTTGAGCTGCGTCGCGCCGAGCGGCGGTTTGATCCGCGCGGACGAAGTAAAGTGTCGCGTCCGCACGAGAAAGTCGGGCCCAAGCGCCGGCGAAATGGGGGTCAAGCCGCACCCCCCGCTCATAAGAAGCGATGGCTTTCCTTAATGCATCGTTCGAGTATGCGCTGCGCGCCTCAAAAGCCAGGCCCCGAAGATACGCATCGTAAGCTTCCGGATCGTTTGTCGGTTTAGCTGCCAACGCCTGCTCCTCGCGACCGGTTAGCTTCGCTTGCAATGACTCCGCTATTCGCTTGGCGATCTCGCTCTGAATTGCAAACACCCCTGCAAGGTCTCGGTCATACGTCTGTCCCCATAGCTGTCGCTGGCTGCGCGTATCGACCAACTGCGCATTGACGCGCACGCGATTACCCGAGCGCTGAACAGTTCCTTCCAACACGTTCCCTACCCCGAGTTCGTGGCCGATCCTGCGGAGATCGCGGCCGACAGCGCTCTTGTAGTGCATCACAGAGATGCGACCGATCACCTTTAGATCGGCGATCCGAGCCAGATTGGTTAAAATTTCGTCCTGTATGCCGTCCGCGAAATACGCGTTATCTGGATCGCGGCTGAGATTTTCGAAGGGCAAAACCGCAATAGATTTCAGTGGGGAGCCAAAAGCCGCAGGTTGTCTTAAAGCTGTGTAGCGACCTACGAAAAACAAACCGACCGAAAGGGCAACCGCCACGGTGATCACGTAAATCCATAGACGACTGCGGGACGGCTTGTCTGGCAAATCGTCAGCGAACTCTGCTCGCTTTAGGCCTTCCGGCGTCAGCTCAAATGCCCACGCGATTATCAATGCAATCGGAAATCCGAGCGCGATGAGCAAGACGATGAGCCGAATTTTCGAATTCTGGATTTCAAAAAATGGAAAAACTTGCGTGGCAACCTGAATGAACAGCCAGCCCACAACCGCGTAAGCTATGGCAACCTTGTAAACGTTCCGGCGTCTCAGCTCAGACAAGAGGTGGCGCGGACTCACGGCTGCTTGTCTTTGCAAAGTTCTTGAAATCGCGGATTGCCACGGAGCGGATCGAACATTGGATCGAGCCGGAGCAACGCAGGAGTAAGCGGTACGTTTTCAGAAAAGGGCCCTGCATATGGCAGTGAGATTAGTTTCTCTAAAGCGGTAATGGCGCGGTCCGGCTCTTCCATTTGCGCGGCCACCCGCGCGAGGATCTCGATCAGCGGGGGAGCAGCCACCGAGTCTTTCGCGATCGGATTCGCAGCCACGGCCCGCTCTGCCAGAGCCAACGCGGCGGGTTTGTCACCGAGACCCATACAGGTCAGCGCGAGAGCTCCAATGAGCCTGCCATTTTCCGCCTGTTCTTTGAGGAAGGGCTCCAGTTCGCTGCGCGCCTGTCGCCAACTCCCTTTCGCAGCCGCATGGTCACCAGCGACGTGTTGGGCCCAGCCTAACCAAAAGCGCAGTTCGCCATTGTAAAAACCCAACGCCGGATCAGGCACCGTCAATATTTCTTTTAGGCGAAGGATCATTTGTGCAGGCCGGCGCTCCAAGATCGCCTGGTAAACTTGTGTTTCTAAGGCCTGCGTGAGTTCGGCGGTCGGGCGGAGCGGAGCCAGGAGCGTGGATGCACGTGGCAGATCGCCTTGGGCTTGGGCGATAGCCGCCTTCGTCGCGAGGGTATCCACATCGTCCGGCGTGATATTGAGAACCTGATCGAGGTTTCGTAGCGCTTCGGAGAAGCGACGAAGGTACATATAGGAAAGCGCGTGCTGGGTAAGTACCGCAACGTTGCGCGGGTCGAGTCGCTCGGCTTCGTTGAAGTACGCCTCGCTCCGGTCCCACTGGCCTTGCCTCCGTGTGACGTAGGCCAGCGCCTCAGGAATTTGGCTGCCATTTGGCAGGAATTGACGCGCTTGCTCAAAGTAGCGCACTGCGCTGTCGTACTCCTTCAGACAGGCGTAGTAGTAATATCCCTTGGCCAATAGTGCCTCGCCGAGATTGGGCCGAAGAGTGAGTGCGGTTTCGGCTGCCTGACGTGCCTCTTCACGGAGGGCGACCGTGGGTTGAAGATTCAGTGTGCGGTAGCCAAGCGCATCAACATACGACAGTATCGCCCAGGCAAGCGCGAAATTCGGATCCAACCGAACCGCTTCTTTGAGATATTTCTGCGCACTAAGGAAGTTAGCGGGTGTGTTGAACGTTTTCAGTGTGTAAGCTAGTCCGCGAAGATAAGCATCGTAAGCCTCCGGGCTGTCTGTCGGTTTAGCGGCCAAGGCTTCCTCCTCGCGCCCGTTTAGCTTCGCCTGCAACGACTCCGCGATTCGTTTGGCGATCTCGCTCTCCACGCCGAAGATGTCAGTCAACTTCCGGTCGTAGCTCTCTGCCCAAAGGTGGGAATCGGTTTGCGCGTTAACCAACTTCACATTGACTCGCACCTGGTCAGCCACTTTTTGCACGCTGCCTTCAAGAATAGTCGTTACGCCAAGTTGCTTCGCGATCTCGGCGAGATTGCGAGGTTTGCTCTCATATTGCTGCGTGGAAGAGCGCGAGATTACCTTCAAATCCGCGATGCTAGCCAGACGCGTCAGGATTTCTTCTTGAATGCCGTCTGCGAAATAGGCGTTCTCTGGATCGGGGCTGAGGTTTTCGAACGGAAGCACCGCGATTCCCTTTGTTTCGGGACGGCTGATTAGTTCGCTCCTCCAAACATTCCAGCCCATGGCCGCTGCCAAAGCAACTAACGATGCAATCAACGCGGCAATAGCTGGTTCCCGCCGCACCCATTTGCCGCCATGTCTAAGAAATCCACTTCGCTTCGCGCGAATTGGCTCGTGCTTTAGCCAGTGTTCCAAATCTTCGGCCAGCGCGAGAGCGGACGAGTAACGGCGCTGTGGATCTTTCTCCAGACACTTCAGACAAATCGTGGAAAGATCGCGACTTATTTTCCGATTCCACAAACGCGGTTGCCGCGGTTCAGTGTCTAACAGTAACCGGATAGTTTCCCAGCTTGTTCCTCCGGCAAAAGGTGGATGGCCAGTGAGCAATTGGTAGAACACCGCGCCAAGTCCATAGATATCCGTCGCCTTGTTAAGTTTTGTAGTTTCACCGGCAGCTTGTTCCGGCGCCATGTAGCTCGGTGTGCCCATCACTTCCAGCGTGCGCGTGATCGTGCTTTCTGTTTCCAGCAGTCTGGCCAGTCCGAAATCTGTGAGATGGGGTTCGCCGTTTTGATCGAGCAGGACGTTCCCTGGTTTGATGTCACGATGCAGAATGCCGTGTTCATGCGCGTAATGCACTGTGCGCGCGAGTTTGGCGATCAGTTCCACCGCGCGCCGGATCGGCATCGGCTCACGCTTGACCACTTCGTCAAGCTGACCGCCTTCCACGAATTTCATGCTGAAGTAGCATGAGCCTTGGCAATCGCCCACCTCATAGATGGGAACGATGCTCGGATGGTCGAGACTGGCGGCGGCTTCGGCTTCCTGGCGAAAGCGCTTCAGGTGGGCCTGGCTCGCCCACTGACCAAGGCTAATGACTTTTAACGCGACTGTGCGGTTGAGACTTTTTTGCCGCGCTCGATAAACTACGCCCTGACCGCCGCGACCAACTTCCTCAAGCAACTCGTAATCGCCCAACTCTCGCAACGTCTCTATGGCTCGATCTTTGTCAGATTCGTGATCACTCGTGTAATTCGTGTCTGGCAAACCAAGCCCAGTCTCAAGAAGGCAACCCGGGCAGCCTCCCTCGGGCGCGTCGGGTGCGATTTCCGCCCCGCACCTTGGGCAAAGTTTGGTTACACTGATCACGGCTGCTTTTCCTCGCAGAGTTTTTGGAAGCGCGGATCGTTCCGGAGCGGATCGAACATGGGATCGAGCCGGAGAAACGCGGGAGTGAGCGGTATACCTTCAGCCAACACGCCTCCGTAAGGTATCGAAAGCAGTTTCTGTAAAGCGACCACAGCACGGTCGGGCTCGCCCATTTGCGCTGACACGCGGGCAAGAACCTCAATTACATCGGGGCCATCTAACGCGTCCTTTTCAATCGGGAGCGCGGCCATCCCCCTATCTACGAAAGCGAAGGCGGCAGCTTTGTTACCGAGACCCATATTGGTCAGCGCAAGATCCGCAATCACGCTACGGTTTTCCGGCTGTTCTTTGAGGAACGATTCCAGTTCGCTGCGCGCCTGTCGCCAACTTTCCTGAGCGGCGGCATGATCGCCGCCAACGTCTTGGGCCCAGCCTAACCAAAAGCACAGTTCGCCATTATAAAAGCCCAACGCGGGTCCAGGCTTGAGTAGGATTTCTTTTAGCCGAGGGATGATTGGTGCAGGGCGGCGTTCCAAGATCGCTTGGTAAACTTGTCTTTCCAAGGGCAGGGCGTCGTTAGCAGACGGGTGAAGCGGAGCGAGGATCGCAGCAGCACGCGGAAGATCGCCCTCGGCTTGTGCAATAGCCGCCTTTCCGGCGATGGTATCGGCGTCGTCAGGTGTGATATTTAGAATCTCGTCAAGCTTTCCCAGCGCTTCAGGGAAACGCCGGAGTACGATTTGGGATAGTGCGTGCTGGTATCGTACCCTCACATTACGCGGGTCCAGCCGCTCGGCTTCGTTGAAGTACGACTCGCTCCGATCCCACTGACCTCGCCTCCGCGTGACATAGGCCAGCGATTCAGCAATCTGGCTGCTGTTCGGTAGGAGCTGCCGTGCTTGCTCAAAGTAACGCACCGCAGTGTCGTAATCCTTTAGGCAGGCGTAGTGGTATCGGCCCTTGGCCAAGATAGCCTCGCCGAGATTTGGTTGAAGGGTCAGAGCGGTTTCGGCTGCCTGCCGCGCCTCTTCACGAAGAGCAACCGTTGGTTGCAGAGTTAACCCGATGTAGGCAACCGCATCTGTATATGAGAGCAACGCCCAAGCGAGGGCAAACTTCCGGTCCAACCTCACCGCTTCCTTCAGGTATTTCCGCGCCCCAAGGGCGTTGGCAGGGGTTGCCGTTCTCAGACTGTAAGCCAGACCGCGCAAGTAGGCATCGTAAGCTTCCGGGTTGTTTGTCGCTTTAACGGCTAACGCTTGCTGTTCGCGACCGGTCAGCCTTGCTTTCAAAGACTCCGCGATTCCCTTGGCAATCTCGCTCTCCACCCCAAGGATATCAGTCGACTTTCGATCATAGCTCTCGGCCCAAACACCGGAATCGGTTTGCGCGTTAACCAACTGCACATTGACCCGCACCTGATCGGCCGCTTTTCGGACGCTGCCTTCAAGAATGTTCGTTACGCCAAGTTGTTTCGCGATCTCGGCGAGATTGCGAGGTTTGCTCTGATATTGCCGCGTGGAAGAGCGCGAAATTACTTTCAAATCGGCGATGCTAGCGAGACGCGTCAGGATTTCTTCTTGAATGCCGTCGGCGAAATAGGCGTTATCTGGATCGGGGCTGAGGTTTTCGAACGGAAGCACCGCGATTCCCTTTGTTTCGGGACGGCTGATTAGTTCACTTTTCCAAACGATCCAGCTGCTTGCCGCTGCCAAAGCAACTAACGCTGCAATCAACGCAGCAATAGCTGGTTTCCTCCGCACCCATTTCCGGGCATGTGTGAGAAATCCGCTTCGCTTCGCGCGGATTGGTTCGTGCTTTAACCAGTGTTCGAGGTCTTCGGCCAGCGTGAGAGCAGAGGAGTAACGGCGCTGTGGATCTTTCTCCAGGCACTTCAGGCAAATCGTGGAAACATCGCGATCGACTTTCGGATTTAACAGTCGCGGTGGGCGCGGCTCGGTGTCCAGCAGCAGCCGGATCGTTTCGTAGGTTGTTCCCCCAGCAAAAGGCGGATGACGAGTGAGCAATTGGTAAAGCACTGCACCCAGTCCGTACACATCTGTGGCACTTGTAAGATCGGCGTTGTTACCGATGGCCTGTTCTGGTGCCATGTAGCTTGGCGTGCCCAGCACCTCGAGCGTGCGCGTGACGGTGCTTTCCGTCTCGACCAATCTCGCAAGACCAAAATCGGTAAGGTGCGGTTCGCCTTTTCCATCGAGCAAGATGTTCCCCGGTTTGATGTCGCGATGAAGAATGCCGTGCTCATGCGCGTAATGCACAGTGCGCGCGAGTTTGGCGATCAGTCCCACCGCGCGCCGGATCGACATCGGCTCGCGCCTGACCACTTCATCAAGCTGCCCGCCCTCGATGAACTTCATGCTGAAGTAGCATGAGCCATCGCGCTCGCCGACTTCATAGATGGGCACGATGGATGGATGATCGAGACTGGCGGCGGCTTCGGCTTCCCGGCGAAAGCGCTTCAGGTGGGCTTGGCTCGCCCACTGACCAAGGCTAATGACTTTTAAGGCGACTGTGCGGTTGAGACTTTTTTGTCGCGCGCGAAACACCACGCCCTGACCACCGCGACCGACTTCTTCCAGCAATTCGTAGTCGCCCAGTTCTCCCAGCATCTTAGCGAGGCGCTCATTCCTCGTGGCCGCACGCGCTGCTTTATCAACGCGGCTGGGGTCATCTGCCTTTGCCGAGGCTACGGCGGACGAGCCGACCCCGGCTACAGATGCGTCGGCGAGCAGATTGAGGCCACTCTCAAGAAGGCAACCTGGGCAGCCTCCTTCGGGCGCGTCGGGTGCGATTTCCGCCCCGCACCTTGGGCAAAGTCTGAGTGCGCTGATCATCGCCGGAGAGTCGCTCGTGCGCTCCCCTCTCCTAGTGCGTAAAATCTTACCAGAGGTTACGCCCGAACCACAGCAATTAAGTAGCGCAACTCATCTTCGATGTCGCTCGGCATGGCAACCGTGTGCGAGATCTCCTCTCGCAATAACGCCTGGTAACGCTGACGAAATCGGTAAAACGCCTGCTTGACCGCGTTCTCCGTCATGTCGAATTCGGTGGCCATCTGGGCTTGCGAAGGCCGGCCGGGTTCGTCCATGAGCATTTTCTTCATCTGATCAAAGAACCGCACGTTGCCCGCACTGCGATACTCGTCCCGCAGCCGCGTCATCACTTGCTCCAGAACCGTAAACGCCCAACGGCGTTCGTAAATTTGGTCGGCCGTCAACCTGTCGCTTCGTTCAATATCGATGCGCTCACGCTCACGAATCTCCTCGAATGGAATCAGCCACTGTCCTTTGCCGCGTTTGACTGCCATCGCATGGCGCGCCTCATCGGTCAGAAAATGTTTGACCGAGGCAAGCAAGTAAGAACGAAGCCGCCCTTTTTCCTTGCGGACGGTATTCAAATCTTTGCGCTCTAATAATAAAGCGAAGAAGCCCTGGGTGAGATCTTCCGCGTCCTCGGCCCGAGCCCCGTGTCGCCGCACGAAGCTATAAATAGGTCGCCAATACGTGCGGCAAAGTTTTTCGAGCGCTTCTTGTGCCGCTGGCGATTCACCTTGCGCCTCGAGCACCATGCTCCAGTGCGTGGTAGCAAACGCCGCCGCGCCGTGATGAGCATCTCCGCCAATCGCGCTCAGTGAAGTCAGGTCATCATCAGCAGGCACATTGCTATCCTAACTAAAAACTCGCGCTGAAATCAAGCCACGATAATTCAAGATCGGTGATTTCGCCACGCTTAGGCGTTGATCTAAAACTGTGCGAGCCGCGCAGGACTGATCGGCACAAATTCGCTTTCGTGCAAAACGACACGTCTTGTTCCGCGAATTAGCTGCCACCATTGTCGTGCCGAGCCTAGAACGATCAGGCAAACGAGCACCAGAAAGAAAACGGCAACCAGCGCATCGAATCGCCAGACACCTGCTTGCCGGGCCAGCTCAGCAGCCTTGGCTGGATCGGCCATTCCCGATGCTTCACGCAAAAGTGACCGTGCACCGCTTAAAAAACCAAGTCTCGGATCGGACGAGAAAACTTTGAGAGAACCGGCGGAGAAAGTTACGGCGCACATGAAGCAAAGCGGCACAAGCGTCACGAAGAGATATTTGGTTCTGTGCATCTTGATCAGGAGCGTTGTGCCGAGGCAAAGCGCCACGACCGACAGCAATTGATTCGCCAGTCCAAACAGCGGCCAGAGCGAGTTGATGCCGCCAAGAGGATCAATCACGCCCTCGTATAAGAACCAGCCCCAAGCGGCGACCAGCAACACGCTGGACAAAAAATTCGCGCTCCAGGAACGCGTATTACCAAGCGGCCGCCAAAGATTGCCAAGGAAATCCTGGAGCAAAAATCGCCCTACACGTGTTCCGGCATCAATCGTTGTAAGAATGAACAGGGCTTCGAACATGATCGCGAAGTGATACCACAGCGCCAGCGCAGTCGGCTTGGCTGAGACTTGGGAAAACATATTCGCCATGCCGACTGCGAAAGTCGGCGCGCCGCCTGCGCGATTAAACATGGTGGATTCCCCGAGATTCGTGGCGAGCTTTTGCATTTCTGCCTCGGTTACAGGAAAACCAGCGGCGGAAACTTTTGCGACAACTTCAGTGGGTGCGCCTTTCGTGTTGATCGCAAAGTACTCTCCCGGTTGCAACACGCACGCGGCGATCATCGCCATCAAAGCGACCATCATTTCGGTCACCATCGCGCCGTAGCCAATAGGACGTATTCGCGACTCGCGTCTTATCATTTTTGGCGTGGTGCCCGAGGCGATCAGGGAGTGAAATCCTGAGACTGCGCCGCAGGCGATGGTGATGCAGACAAACGGGAACACTGGCCCCGCAAAGACAAGACCGCTGCCGTCGATGAATTTAGTGATCGCCGGCATTTGCAGTGTGGGATTAATCAGCACCACCGCAGCCGCTAGCATGGCTACGGTGCCGAGTTTCAAAAACGTGCTCAGATAATCGCGCGGCGTGAGCAACATCCACACAGGCAGGACGGACGCGGCCAATCCGTAGATCATGATTGCCCACGCCAGCCATTTCTGGTCGTGACGGAACCACGCTTCAATCGCAGGAAAGTGCGCGAGAAATTGTCCGCCCCACACGCCAAATGCCAGACCGAGCAATCCAAAAACTGTAACTGCGATGACGCTTACCTTCCCCGTGCGCAGTGCAATGCCCATAATCAGCGCCAGAGGAATGGTCGTCGCGATGGTGAAAACGCCCCAGGGACTTTGCGCAAGAGCTTGAACCACCACCAGCGCCAGAACCGCCAGCAGGATAATCATGATCGCCAGGACACTGACGAGAGCGAGCAGGCCAACGCCGAGTCCAATTTCGTCCTTCACCATTTGACCGAGCGTTTTTCCGCCACGCCGGATCGAGGCGAAGAGAACAATCATATCGTGCACGCCTCCGCCGAGCGTTGCACCGATCAGAATCCAGAGAGTGCCAGGCAAGAATCCAAATTGCGCGGCCAGCACCGGCCCAACCAATGGCCCGGGTCCGGCAATTGCCGCGAAATGGTGTCCGAAAACCATCCATCGATTGGTCGGTACGTAATCCTTATTGTCATTCTGCAGGATTGCAGGCGTGGCACGCTCTTCGTTCAACACGAGCACCTTTGTCGCCAGCCATTTGCTGTAAAAACGATAGCTGATGGACAACGCGCAAAACCCAGCCAGAACAATCCAGAGCGCGCTGATTTGTTCGCCGCGCGAGAGCGCCAAGCGCGCCATCGCCCATACCCCCATCGCAGAGATGACAATCCAGAGTAGCTTCTTCCACCAACTCATCTGATTTGCAGTTTAGTTGAAATTGTTGCGCTGCGCCACAAGCTGTGATCTATCCTCCAGTGCGATTGCGCCATAGTCTCAAGAAACTTCCCCATAAACTTAAGAAGCTTGTAAATGGCGAAAGCGTAGCCAGCGCAAGAAGGCACACGCTCAGACTCCTTCGGCCGAACCGCTTTCCTCTGGAACCGAAGCGAATCATCGAAACGATCGATGCCCAGGGTTTCGGGCAGATTCGCCAGCGCTACGGTGTTAAAGGTCCCAGCCTGGACTGGCCCAAATTTCTCGATCTCGAACGATGGGTTGATATTAACATCCGCCGGATCCGCGAGCTCGAGCTCGACTTGGCGCGGCCGAAACGCATTCTCGATCTTGGCTGCGGTGCAGGATATTTCCTTTACATCGCTCAGCTGCTCGGCCACAAGGGCCTCGGGCTCGATTTAGATCAGCTCCCCATGTTTGGCGACCTTACCCGCCTGCTCGGCGTGCGTCGTGTGATCTGGCAAATTAAAGCGTTCGAGCCGCTGCCCGACCTGGGGAAATTCGATCTCATCACTGCGTTCCTGATCTGCTTCAATCGCCATAAACAGGCCAATGTCTGGGGCGTGCCAGAGTGGGAATTTTTTCTCGATGATCTCGCCAAACATCTGGCGCCACGCGGTCGCGTCTGGCTCGAATTGAACCAGGAACACGACGGAACATTCTACACGCCTGAGCTAAAAGAATTCTTCCAAAAGCGCGGTGCAAAAATCGACCGGCACAAAGTAGTTTTTAATTCAGGCCTTCTCTCGCCTGTTTCAACCTCGCCAGTTGCGCGCTGAGATCTTTCAAGCGTTTTCGATGCTCGTCGACGACCGCCACCGGAGCGCGATCAACAAATGATTTGTTTTTCAATTTGTTCTCCGCTGTTCGCAGTTCGTTCTCGATTTTTGCCATTTCCTTATCCAGCCGCTCTCGTTCTCGTGCGCTGTCCGCTGCCGCGATGGCTAGAAAAATCTCGCCGAGCGGTGTGACTGCCACAGGATTGCCCGCCGGGGCTTGATATTTGCGATCCAGCCTTACCTCTTCGGCATTCAACAGCCGCGTCAACGTCGGAAGCTGCCCAGAAATTAATTTCTCTTCAGTGCGTAAAATAAATCCTATCTTCTTGTTCGACGGCTGCTTGGATTTAGCACGCAGATTCCGCCCCGCCTGCACCGTTTGATAAATGGCCGAGACAAGCTCGCGTTGACCTGGAACATCGGTGACCTCGTCCAACGCAATCTTTTGCGGCGGGGCGGCAAATTGAATCGAACCCTTTCCAGAGCCCAGTAAGAACCACAGCTCTTCAGTAATGTGCGGCATAAAAGGATGAAGCAACCGCAATATTGCCGAGAGCACAAAATCCATTGTCGCCAGCGTAGAGTTCTTCCTCGCCTCGTCCTCGCTGAAAATTTCCGTCTTGGCCGTTTCGACAAACCAATCGCAATAATCGCTCCAAACAAAATCATAAAGCCGCTGTGCGACTGCGTTGAATTGATAATCGCGATACGCCGCGTCGATCGCATCGATCGTCTCGTTTAATCGCGAAAGTACCTCGATCGCATAGATCGACGGCTGCCTATTGTCGATCTTTGGCTCGGCGGAGCTCGGCCCATGCATTTGCCGCAAACGCGCGACATTCCAGAGCTTTGTGGCAAAATTGCGGCCTTCTTCGATTTGCTTTTCGTCGAACCGAATGTCCTGACCACTTGGCGCGATGCGCATCAGACCAAATCGCAAGCCGTCGGCGCCATATTTTTCAATCAACTCGAGAGGATCCGGCGAGTTGCCCAGCGACTTCGACATCTTTCGCCCGAGCTTGTCACGAATCAGGCCCGTGAAATAAACATGACGAAACGGAATATTGTTTTCATTGCGGTCGGATTTGCCCGGCTTGAACTCAAGCCCCGCGATAATCATGCGCGCCACCCAGAAGAAAATGATGTCCGGCGCGGTGACGAGCACGCTGGTTGGATAAAATTTCCTGCGCGTCTCTTCATCCATCGTTTGATAAGCCCATAGCCACGAGGAAAACCACGTATCGAGTGTATCGGGATCCTGGACCCAATTCTCCGGATCAGGCGGCGGCTCGGCGCCGACGTAAATCTCTGACTCCTGACCTCTGACTTCTGACTTCTGTTTGCGATACCAGGCCGGTATCCGATGTCCCCACCACACCTGCCGACTGATGCACCAGTCGCGGATGTTCTCCAGCCACTGCGCGTAAACTTTTTCCCAATGCACGGGAAAGAAGCGGATCAGATGATCGCGCACAACGGCGAGCGCTTCTTTCGTTTTGGGATAACGCAGGAACCACTGCTCGCTGATGCGGGGCTCGATCGGCACATCGCTGCGATCGCTGAACCCGATATTGTTTTCATACGGCTCCGCCTTCGCCAGCGCTCCCCTCGCCTGCAATATCTCTGCGGTTTTCTTGCGCGCTTCGAAGCGATCAAGCCCATCTAACTCCGGAACTGCCGGACAATTGATTCGCCCATCCGCATGCAGAACATCGACAATCGGCAGGTTGTGACGCTGGCCGATTTCGAAATCGAGCGCGTCGTGCGCGGGCGTGACCTTCAAAACGCCAGTGCCGAACTCCGGATCGATTGCGTCGTCGGCCACGATAGGAATTTTTTCGCGGGCGAGCGGGCGCCATGCGTGTTTGCCCAGGAGACTGACGTATCGCTCGTCGCCTGGATGAAAAGCCATCGCTGTGTCGGCCATGATCGTTTCCGGCCGCGTGGTTGCGACTTCGAGAAAACGACCCGGTTCTTCGACGATCTCATAGCGAACGAAATAGAGATTTCCTTTCTGCGGCTTGGAGACGACCTCCTCATCCGAGAGCGCGGTTTGCGCAGACGGATCCCAGTTGATCATCCGGCGACCGCGGTAGATCAGACCTTTGTTGTAAAGATCAACAAAAACTCTTTGGACTGCGCGCGCGTAATCCTCATCCAGGGTATAGCGCTGGCGCGACCAATCGCAGGAGCAACCGAGCCGCTTCAGTTGCTCGATGATGATGCCGCCGTGTTTATCCTGCCATTCGAGGACGCGCCGTAAAAATTCTTCGCGGCCAAGATCGTAGCGCGTTTTGTTTTCAGTCCGTCGCAAATGCTTTTCGACGGCAGTCTGCGTCCCGATTCCAGCGTGATCTGTGCCCGGCAACCAAAGGACTTCAAAGCCCTGCATTCGCGCGCGACGACAGAGAATGTCCTGAACGGTGTTGTTCAAAACGTGGCCAAGCGTCAGCACGCCGGTGATGTTCGGCGGCGGCATCACTATTGAGAACGGTGCCTTTGACGATTCAGAATTCACAACGAAATCGCCATCGTCAATCCAGTGCCGATACCATTTCGGTTCAACCGAATTTGGATCGTACCTTTTGGGGAGTTCAGCCATCGCGATCAATCATCCGAAAGCGTGGCGGGTTTGCAAGGGTAGGGTCGGCGCGCGGCGGCGGACGGCGCAGGGTCCCTACCACAAGGCACTTGCGGCTTCCCTTGAGAACCGTCACGTTCCCGCTGCATGAGCGACCCGCGACCAATCGGCGTTTTCGACTCCGGCATTGGCGGACTCACCGTCGTGAAGGCGCTGCGCGATTTGCTGCCAAATGAAGACATTTGTTATCTTGGCGACACAGCGCGTGTTCCTTACGGCCCGAAAAGCCCGGAAACCGTGCAGCGCTACGCCATGGAACTGGCGGAGATGCTGATGCGGAAAAACGCGAAGGTGCTGGTTGTTGCGTGTAACACGGTTTCATCAGTCGCGCTGCCGTTGTTAACAAAGAAATTTTCAGTGCCCGTGATTGGGGTGATCGAGCCGGGAGCGCGAGCTGCGTTGCAAGCGACACGCAACCGGCACATAGGCGTGATCGGAACGCGTGCGACGATTCGCAGCGGCGCGTATGAAAAGGCGCTGCGCGCGGCCGACAATAATGTGTGCGTGAGCAGTCGCGCATGCCCGTTGCTCGTCCCGTTAATCGAAGAAGGCTTGCTCGACGACGACGTGACGGATCGAATGATCATGCGCTATCTTGAGCCGCTACTTGCAGATGGGATCGACACGCTGGTGCTTGGTTGCACGCATTATCCTCTGCTCACAGGCGCGATCGCACGAATACTCAAGCGCCAAATCATGCTCGTCGATTCCGCGCAAAATTGTGCGCATGCTGTGGAAGAAATGCTGGATCGACAATCACTTCGCGCGGCCCGGCTAAACCGCGGTGAGCTACATGTCGCTCTGACGGACGCGGCCGATAATTTCCTCAACGTCGCCCGCGACGCGCTGCAGTTGAGCTTCGGCGAGATCGAGCTGCGATCTTTGCTGTAGATTTTGGCAGACTGTTGGCCACAAGATCATAGGAGTGGTCGATCATTTTTCGTAGCTCGGCATCAGGAATGCCGGTCTCAATCTCGACGGTGTTCCAGTGCTTCTTGTTCATGTGATAACCGGGCGTGACTTGCTCGTAACGATCACGGAGATCGAGCGCCAAATCAGGGTCGCATTTTAAGTTCACTGTGGTCGGCACTTCGTCGAGAGCTGCTAATGCGAACATTTTACCGCCGACCTTGAACACGAGAACATCGGGCCCGAATGGCGTGCCCTCAGTTGCGCGGGGTTTGCTCAGGCAGTATTCGCGGAACTGCGCAAGATCCATCAGGCGATCCGTGCGCGCAGGATCGCCGCCAGGTCCTGAATCGCGACGCGCTCCTGTTTCATAGAATCGCGGTCACGTAACGTCACCGTGTCGCGCAAGCTCGCGTCTTTCTCACCGAGCGTTTCGAAATCAATCGTGACTCCAAACGGGGTTCCGATTTCGTCCTGGCGGCGGTAGCGACGCCCAATCGCGCCGCTCTCGTCATAGAACACATTCATGTGCGGACGCAGAAGATCGACAATCTCCTTTGCTTTTGCGACAAGCTGCTCCTTGTTTTTCAATAACGGAAACACTGCGCACTTGATCGGCGCAATGCGCGGATGGAAACGCAATACAAGTCGCGTTTCCATTTTGCCTTTTTCGTCGGGCGCTTCGTCTTCCGAGTACGCCTCGCAAATCAGGGCCAGCACTGTGCGATCGACGCCGGCGCTCGGCTCCACAACGTGCGGAATAAATCGTTGTTTCGTTTCCTCATCAAAATACTCGAGAGACTTCCCGCTGGCTTTCTGATGCTGGGACAAATCGTAATCGGTGCGATAAGCAACGCCTTCGAGTTCCTGGCGGCCGAAAGGAAAATCGTATTCGATGTCATAGGTTCCTGTTGAATAGAAGGCGCGCTCTTCGTCGGAAACGGTTTTCACGTGCAGTGTGTCGCGCGGGATCCCGATGTTTTCATAAAACTTGAGCCGCTGTTCCTTCCAATATTCGAGCAGTCTCATCCCCTCCTCAGCCCGACAAAAATATTCGAGTTCCATCTGCTCGAACTCGCGCGAGCGAAAAGTGAAATTTCGCGGATTAATTTCGTTCCGGAAGGCTTTGCCGATCTGCGCGATGCCGAAAGGCAACTTTTTCCGTGAGACTTCGAGCACGTTTTTAAACTGCACAAAAATGGACTGTGCGGTTTCCGGACGCAGATAAGTAATCGACGATTCATCTTCGGTCGCGCCCACATAGGTCTTAAACATCAAGTTGAACGGGCGCGACTCGGTTAAATCTTTGCTCCCGCAGTTGGGACATTGTCGCACGCCTTTCTTCTCGATCATCTGGTCGGCACGCAAACGGGCCTTGCAAACTCGGCAATCGACCATTGGATCGCTGAACGTGTCTTCGTGGCCGCTGGCTTTCCAAACGGCGCGGTTCATGAGAATCGAGCCGTCCATGCCGACAACGTCATCGCGCTCGTGCACCATGACCCGCCACCAGTAGTTTTTCAGATTGCGCTTTAATTCGACACCGAGCGGGCCGTAGTCCCAGAGACCATTCAAACCGCCATAGATTTCACTCGATTGGAAAATGAAGCCGCGCCGTTTACAGAGGCTGACGATCTTCTCCATGCGCTGGGCGTCGGTCGGCGTGGTCATCGGAAAATATCCGCAGATTTCGCAGATTTACGCAGATTTATCCAGAGAAACAGTTTCAGAGCCTCGCTTCAATCTGTGAAATCTGTGTAAATCTGTTGACCAATTCGATTCAGGTTTGCGGTTCGACCTCGATTTCGGTCTTTACCGAGTTCGCAATAAAACATTGCTCATGCGCGGCATGATTCATTTCGTCGAGTTCTTGCGACGTGGGTTGTTTATCGCCGGAGAATTTGAGTCGCGGCCTTAATGTGACGCGTGTAATCGCTAATTTACCCTCGGCGTTCTTTTCCATGTGGCCGGTTGCTTCATCGACGTATTCATCAAGCACGAACTTCTTTTTGGCCGCGATGGCAAGGAACGTGAGCATGTGGCAGCTCGAAAGCGATGCCACAAATGCTTCCTCCGGGTCGACCAGGTTTGGATTGCCGAGATAGGCGGGAGCAGCCGATGCCTGCATCTCGTGTCCGCCGTCGAATTTCCAAGTGTGATCCCGTGAATATTTCTGGTATTCGAACGGCTTATCGCCGCGTTCCCAAGTGAGGGTGATTTTGTGTTCAGACATGTCTCTAGATAAAATGCGACGCCCCGCAGGGCAACCCCGAAGGCTTTTGGGGGCTGCCCGACAATTCCTGTGCGCCGCTTGCGCTCCCCAGCGCGCTCTTTACTTTGTCGGCTTCTGAAAACTGGCGCGATTAGCTCAGTGGTAGAGCACTTGCTTCACACGCAAGGGGTCGCTGGTTCGATACCAGCATCGCGCACCAGATTTTTTGTTTCACAGCATGGCAAATAAGCCCCCAAATTCTATGGTTCTAATTCAGGAAGTTCTCGAAATTGTCAGAAAACGTAACCCCAACGAGCCTGAGTTTCTTCAGGCGGTGACCGAAGTGTTGGAATCGATCCGGCCGGTGATCCAGCGCAGCAAGAAGTGTCGAGACGGCAAAATTCTTGAGCGTCTGGTCGAACCGGAGCGAATGATTCAGTTTCGGGTTCCCTGGATCGACGATAAAGGGCAAATCCAAGTAAACCGAGGATTTCGCGTCCAGATGAACAGCGCTCTTGGTCCGTACAAGGGCGGCTTGCGTTTTCATCCGACCGTCTGTGCCAGCATCATCAAGTTCCTTGCGTTCGAACAAGTTTTTAAAAATTCGCTGACGGGTCTGCCAATGGGCGGCGGCAAGGGCGGCTCCGACTTTGACCCAAAGGGGAAATCCGACACAGAGGTCATGCGGTTTTGCCAATCGTTTATGACCGAGCTGTTCCGCCACGTCGGTCCACATACCGACGTGCCCGCGGGCGACATCGGCGTGGGCGCTCGCGAAATCGGGTATCTCTTCGGCCAATACAAACGGCTCGCTAACGAATTCACCGGTGTGCTAACCGGAAAAGGGCTCAGCTGGGGCGGGTCGCTGATTCGCCCAGAGGCGACCGGCTACGGCGCAGTGTATTTTGCGCAGGAAATGCTCAAAACGCGCGGTGAAGCTATTGAAGGTAAAGTTTGCACGGTATCAGGCGCCGGTAATGCTGCGCAATTTACAGTGGAGAAATTAATCCAGTGCGGCGCAAAGCCTCTGACCATGTCCGACTCCAGCGGCTTAATTTACGACAAGAACGGCATCGATGAAGAAAAGCTCGCCTGGGTCAAAAGTATCAAGAACGTGCGGCGCGGGCGCATCAGCGAATACGCCAAAAAATTCCGCGGCTCCAAATATCTGGCCGGGCAGCGGCCGTGGGGAATCAAGTGCGATTGCGCGTTTCCATGTGCGACGCAGAATGAGATCTCTGTTGAAGACGCACGGAAATTAGTCGAGAACGGTTGCTATTTGGTCTCCGAAGCGGCCAACATGCCGAGCGTACCAGCTGCTGTTGATCTTTTCCTGGAGAAAAAAATCTTATTCGGCCCCGGTAAAGCGGCGAATGCCGGAGGCGTAGCCACGTCGGGTCTCGAGATGAGCCAAAACTCCATGCGTTTGCCGTGGCCGCGCGAAGAAGTTGATTCACGTTTACGCCACATCATGTCCACCATCTTCAAAAACGCGTGGGACACCGCGGAGGAGTACGGACAACCGGGTAATCTTGTCGTGGGCGCCAACATCGCCGGCTTTGTAAAAGTCGCTGATGCGATGCTCGACCAAGGGGTCGTGTAATCGCTTCGCGGTGAGGCCCTTTTTTGACTCGCGCCAACACTGTTTCGATCAAGACAGGCGCGTGAAAGCTGTTCGTAATCCGTATAATGAGTGTTATGAAAACAAACCTTGTTGATTATGCGGAGGCAAAAACAGTTTCCGCGGAGCGTGCGACAAAAACTAAACTGAGATGGCCACTATTAGTATTGGTTTTGATCTCCGCCGCGCTCGGTGCAGGTGGGTGCGAAGGGTATTATAGCGCCTCCCCTGGCTACGGGCCGTATTATGGTGGACCGAATTACGGCGGACCTTATTATGGAAGAGGTTATCCGGGCTCCGTTACGGTCGAGGTTGGCGATCGCCCTTACTACGTTCACGGCCCTGGTTATTACGTAGGCCACACCTATTACGTTTGGAGGCCAGGACATTGGGCTTGGCGACACGGTCAGAGAGTGTGGATCCGTGGTCACTACGTCGTGCGAGGCTACTGACCTTATAGCTCGCGCAGGTGCGCTGCGTTAGAGCTAAGTAGGAATCCGGCCGCCAGCGCTCCGGAGTAGGCATCTCAGCTCATTAGGCGACCGGGGACCGGAGCAGTGGGTTCTTAGACGAGCGGCTGAGCCAGTCCCCAGCGCGCCAGCCGGAAACGAAGAGCGGTTGCCAGACAGCCTAATCCGTAGCGCACGCTTCTGCGGAAATTGATCGATGACGCCTCGGGCATGTAGCGAGCTGGGCATGTCACTTCACCGATGGCGCAGCCGAGAGCAATGATTTGCGCGAGGATCTGATTGTCGAAAACAAAATCATTGGAGTTCGAGTCAAGTGGCAGCCGTTGCAACAATTCGCGCGAGAAGGCGCGATAACCAGTGTGGTATTCCGAGAGCTTCGCGCCGATGAGAAGATTCTCTACAAGAGTCAGGAACCGGTTTGAGACGTATTTCCACCAGGGCATGCCGCCGCGCAGCGCGCCTCCGCCAAGAATACGCGAAGCGAGCACGCAAGGGTAGAGACCACTAGCCACTAGAGCCGCCATCGCTGGAATCAACTGCGGTGTGTACTGATAGTCGGGATGAATCATAATGATGATGTCCGCGCCTGCGGCGAGTGCGAGTCGGTAACAAGTCTTTTGGTTCGCGCCGTAACCGCGATTCTCCGGATGCACCTCCACTTGCACGTTTGGCAGGGTGCGCGCAATCGCCACCGTCTCATCGTGACTGGCGTCGTCCACCACGATGACGAGATCGACAATGCCATGCGCCATGACTTCATCGTAAGTCTGGCGCAATGTGCGCGCGGCGTTATACGCCGGCATCACTACCACAATTTTCTGGCCGTTTAGCATCGTCGTAGTCGAATATGCGTTGGATCGCCACGTTGCAACCTTGATGACCATTTTTTACGATCCATGCTGCCTCGAATATTCGAGCCCCGGCCATCCGGAACGGCCGGAGCGCATAGCTCGCACCGCGCCACTGACAAAGGACCAGCATCCTGAATGGGAATGGCGCGAGCCGGTCCCGGCGACGGACGATGAATTGTTGCGCGCGCATTCGCGTGAGCATATCGAACGCGTCGCAAAACGGCGCGAAGATTTCGATCTCGATACACCCTATTATCCGAGTATCGAGGCATACGCGCGACAATCGGCCGGCGCCGCGATTGAGGCAGCGCGTATGGCGTTGCGTGGCGAACCCACGTTTAGCCTGATGCGACCACCCGGACATCATGCCATGCGAGATCGCGCGATGGGTTTCTGTTATTTCAACAATGTTGCCATCGCTACGCTTGATGCATTGGAAAACGGTGCTCAACGCATTGCGATTTGGGACTTTGATGGACATCATGGCAACGGAACCGAGGCAATCGTGGCGCACAATCGGCGAATTCAATTCGCGTCGATCCATCAATATCCAGCGTATCCGGGAACTGGCGCGAAATCGTTCGCCAACGTCGATAATTATCCCGTCGCTCCTTTCACGCCTCGGAATGAGCATCTTAATATCGCAAAGCAGGCGTTGGAAAAACTGATTGCGTTCAAACCCGACCTGCTTCTCGTTTCGGCAGGCTTCGATGCCTACGCGCACGATCCGCTGTTGCAGATGACTCTCGAGCGCGACGACTTCGCTAAATTCGGTGAGTGGTTAAACAAGATCGATAGTCCGGTGGCAGTTATCCTCGAAGGCGGTTACAGCGATGAACTTCCAGAACTGATCGATGCGTTTTTAACGGCCTGGCAGAGTTAGCGCCACAGATTTACACGGATGCAACACAGATGAATTTCTAAATCCGTGAGAATCCGTGTTAATCCGTGGCTGATTTCTTATTTCGCGCTCCAATTCGGCCGCCGCGTTTTCGATTTCGACGTAGCCGTATTGGTGGGCTCTGGCTTTCACCGCAAGCAGACCGCATCGATGAACGCTTTTAAAATCGCCGTAAGGAAATTTGTATCTTCGCTTCGTATTCTCGGGGTATCGTTCATCAATGCTGAGGTGCCATTTTGCATACTCACCGAATCCATGGAGACGGATAAATTCATTCTCTTGATCTGCCGAAGGCCGATCTCCGCTCCACGCGCCTTTGCCATCCGCAATAACATGTCCCTCATCGATGAGTTGCTTTGCGAACGCGAAGGCATCTGCGTTTAACTTGATGCTCCCGCGCGACTGAGCGAAAGCATCGCCGATCGAACAGAGAAGAACTCCAACTGCGGCGAAACTGACAAATGCAGGTTTGTAGATGGCAGACTTCATCAACTCGGCCGGAAACGTTTGCCTCAGACGCGGAAGTGGCAAACAGTATTCGCTCCAGCGGGCCGTAGCACAGCTTGGTAGTGCGCTTGAATGGGGTTCAAGAGGTCGCGGGTTCAAATCCCGCCGGCCCGAGAAATTTTTGAGCCACGGATTAACACGGATGAAACACAGATTATGCGTGGTGAAAATACAAATTTATCCGTTTAAATCTGTGTTCATCTGTGGCTGAATGCTTAGCGCGGGAATTGTTGGATTACCGAACGTCGGGAAATCGACGCTCTTTAACGCGGTCACGCGCACTCACAAAGCGCCGGCGGAGAATTATCCGTTCTGCACGATCGATCCGAACGTCGGCGTCGTCACGGTGCCCGATCCGCGACTGGCTAGAATCGCCGAGATTTCCGACTCCAAAAAAATCACGCCAACCGCGATCGAGTTCGTCGATATCGCCGGTCTGGTGAAAGGCGCAAGCGCTGGTGAAGGACTGGGAAACCAGTTTCTCCATCATATTCGTGAAGTGGACGCAATCGTGCAGGTGGTTCGTTGTTTTGAAAATCCGGACGTTCATCATGTCAGCGCTACGATTGATCCAATCCGTGACATCGAAGTGATCAATACGGAGCTTCTGCTCGCAGACCTGGCGTCTTTGCAGAAACGGCATGACCGATTACAGAAACAGCTGCATGCCGGTGAAAAAACGGCAAAAATCGAAGACGCGATCATCGAGAAACTCTCCGGGCATCTCGACGCCGGTAAACCGGCAATCACTGCAGAATTGGCCCCGGAAGAAAAGGCAATCGCGCGCGGTCTTTTCCTGCTCACATCGAAGCCAACAATTTTTGCATGCAACGTGGCCGAATTCGACTTGGCGGCGATTTCGACCGGTGATCGAGGAAGTGCGACCGCACGACATGTCGATCTTGTCCAAGATTACGCGCGTCATCACTTTGCCACTGAAGCCATCGTGATTAGCGCGCAGATCGAGAGCGAACTCGTCGATCTCAGCGAGCAGGAGGCTCTGGAATATTTACGGAATCTTGGCGTTGAAGACAGCGGGGTGCACGCGCTTATTCGCGCGGTCTATCATCTGCTCGGATTGCGCACGTTTATTACCACTGGCGAAAAGGAGACGCGGGCGTGGACAATTCATGAAGGCGAGAAAGCGCCAACTGCAGCGGGGGCGATTCATTCGGACTTCGAGCGCGGCTTCATTTCCGCAGAAACGATTCACTACGATGACCTGGCCGCGCTAGGTTCCTTTGCGAAAGCTCGCGAAGCGGGCAAACTGCGGCTGGAAGGCAAAGATTACGTCGTGCGCGACGGCGATGTAATCTTCTTCCGGTTTAATGTGTGAGCGAATGTGGGAGCGCCGCGACTGTCGGGACACTAAGGTCCCTCACACACTACGCCGCGTCGTATAAAATCCGGCCGCATTGCTCACAGCTGACGATTTCTTTTCCGGCTTTGACTCCTGCTGCGGTCGCAGTCGTTACTTTCATGTGGCAGCCGGTGCAAACGCCGTGCTCGACGGCGACGATCGCAGCGTCACCTTTGCTGTTGAAGAGACGCTCGAACTGGTCGAGTAAATCGGCGTCGATCTTAGACGCAAGCGCTTCCCGTTCATTTTCCAGTTCTCGCTGCTGCGTTTCCAGCGTTTTTGATTTGCTTTCGAGATCGACCAACTGCCGCGAGATCGTGTCTTTAGTCGCCCGCGCAGCTTTTTCCGCCGCTTCGAATTCACCTTTCACCTTGTCGGCCTCGATCATCAATTCGAGCTCCTGATCCTCGAGTTTGCGGATCTCATTTTCGTATCGCTCAATCTCGTGGCCAATTGCCTGAAACTCGTCGTTTTTCCTGGTTTGATACTGCTGCGTTTTGAGCCGTGCGATGCTTTCGGTGCGCGTGCCCACGTCGAGCTCCAGCCTCTTTCGCTCAACTTCAACCTGGCGCGTTTTTTGTTTGAGCTCGTCAACGCCTGCCGCGCTTGCAGCCAATTGCGATTCGAGATAGCTGCGTTCCAACGGCAGCGTTTTGATCTCAGTCTGAATCTGTCTGATCTTTTGTTGTCGATCTTGAAGAACGAGCAGTTGTTCCAATTCAGGATGCACGCGCGCTCCAACGTATTGATTCGGTGGAGCGGCGTCAATCACTGCCCGGCGGACCCAATTTGATTGAAGGCATCGAGGACTTGCTCAGGCCCCGCGCGCACCGCGATGTTCTCCGTAAGATTGACCCAACGAACCATGCCGTTCGAATCAATTAGAAATTCGGCAGGGCGGGCAATGTCTCCGCCTTTCGGCCCCGCGCCGGGATGCAATACATCGTAACGGCGAATGACTTCGGCGTTGGGATCGGAAAGCAGCGGGAAAGTGTAGCCGACTTTTTGCGATTGCCGCCGGTTGATCTCAGGCGGATCAACGCTGATGCTGACTATGCGTATCCCGCGCGCGTCAAAATCAGAAAGCCGTCGCTGAAAACTCCGCAACTCGGAGTTGCAGAGCGGTCACCAAAAGCCGCGATAAAAAATCAGCGCGACAGCTTTTGAGCCGGAAAGCAAATCCGCGAGGGCGACTGATCTTCCATTTGGATCGACCAATGTGAATTCCGGCGCCTTTTCCCCAACGCGCGGCGCCTGAGATGAGAGCGGAACCTGGCGGAGGACGTAAAAAATTTCGTAACCAAAAAATGCGAATAGAAACAGTGCGATCGCAGTGAAGATAGAGCCAAAAATCTTACCGCGATAAAGTTGTGGCCGGCCAAAAGCGCGAAAGAGGCCGACGATCAACAACACAACGCCAATTCCAAAGAGTAATAGATTTGCCCATGGAAAATCGCGCGTGATTGGAAACCGGGCGAAGAAGTCGTAAGAAAACAATCCGCCGACGGCGACGACAAAACCAACCCAGATCGGCCAATTCCATTTCCGCTTCATGTCGATCTTGCCGACGCCATTCGGAGGATCCAGCGGTAAAGCACGAACGCGATCGCCGCGAACGCGACGCCGCCAATGATGATTCCGGCTCTTTCGTAGGCTGGGCCTGCCACCGAGAGCGGGAAATCCTTGCCAGAAAACACCACCAGGGCCGATATGACGACTCCAATAATGCCCTCGCCGACGATTAAGCCTGACGCGAGCAACACGCCAAGCTGCTTTGTCGCTTCCGGCTTGGGAGTGCGATTCGCGCGCTGATCGAAAAACCAACCGACAATCGCGCCGACGACAATCATCAGCGTGCTTTGCGTCGGCAGATAAATTCCAAGCCCGACCGCCAACGGCGGAACATGCATGTGTTTCGTCGTGCGACGAAGGATTTCGTCGAGCAGAATGATTCCGACGCCAATCAATCCGCCGATTCGGATCAAGCTCCAGTCAATGTCCGCGGCTATGACGCCTTGAGCCAAAGAGGAAATCAGTCCCGCCTGCGGTGCCGGCAGTGGATGCGGTCGAAGCTCTGCTCCCGGTGCGCCGACGAAACCGTAGGCGTGATTCACCAGATCGAGCACCGGCGGAATCACGAATGCGCCGGCGATGACACCGATCACAAGCGCCACTTGCTGCTTCCATGGCGTCGCATCGACCAGCTGCCCGGTCTTTAGATCTTGGAGGTTGTTGTTTGCAATCGCGGCAACATTGAAAATCACGGCCGTGGTGAACAGCGCGAATGCAATCAACGCTTTGGCGGTGTCGGGGCCGACGTACGGTTTGACGCCAATCACCAGCAATAACGCCGCTCCAATCACCACTAGAATTCCAATGCCGGAGAGCGGGCTATTAGAGGAACCGATCAATCCCGCCATGTAACCGCACACGGCGGAAACAAAGAAACTCATCAACACGATGTAAACAACGCCGCCGATAATGAGCGTCGGCAAATGCGCGCCGAGACCGCTCGAGTTCCCGAAATAACCGAGGAGCCAGCCGATCGGCAGCATGCAAAGCAGCGTGACAAGACCAACAATGCCGATCGGAATGTCGCGCTCGGTGATCGGCAGCGTGTCCGCCCGGCCTGCTTTCCGCGCGCGCGACGCCGCCATCGCGCTCGTTAGGCCGCGCGTCACCGGTTGAACCAACTTCAGCAGAGTCCAAATCGCCGAAACGCCGATTGCGCCCGCGCCGACAAAGCGCACTTTTGTGCTCCAAGTTTTTTGGGCAATCGCCGCCACACCTGTAGTGAGGTCTCCCGCCATCGCAGAAAAATGCGGCACGCCCCACCCCCAACCAATCAACGCGCCGATCAGCATCGCGATTCCAACTGAAAGACCGACCAAATGCCCGATCCCGAGAAGTGCAAACGACAAAAAGAAATCGTAACCGCTGACCGCGCCGCGACGGCCGATTCGAAAAGTTTGGGCGACGTCTGCCGCGAAGATCTGGGTCGCAACGATCACCGCGAACACCGCGGAGACGATCGATCCCCACAAAACTGCGAGCAGACCGGCGCGGCCGTGTTCGATATCAGATGCATTCTTTCCTTCATCGCCACTGCCGACTTTTAAAACTTCAGCGCAGGCGACGCCTTCCGGATAGGGCAAGTCTGAAGTCGTCACTAACGCGCGCCGAAGCGGGATCGAATACATCACGCCCAGAATTCCGCCGAGCGCACAGATCCAAAACGAAGTCCAGAATGGAAAACTGGTCCACCACCCGATCATGATGAGACCCGGCAACACGAAGATAATCGACGACAGCGTGCCAGCTGCGGACGCAACCGTTTGCACAATGTTGTTTTCCTGAATGGTCGCATCGCGGAATCCGCGCAGGATCGCCATTGAAATCACCGCCGCAGGGATCGATGTCGAAAAAGTGAGACCTGCCTTGAGGCCGAAGTACACGTTTGCTGCGGTGAACACTAGCGTGATGACGATTCCTATGATCAGTCCGCGAATGGTAAGTTCGGCGCGCATATTCGCGTGGGATTGTGTAGCGCGGCCGGTTCGGCTTCAAGCACGACTTAAGGAGCACTGGTGCTACGCGCATCCGGTGATCGCGTTAAGAGCGCATTGATGATTTCTGTAGCGAGGCTGGGCAGCGACTTACTGTCGTGATTATCGAGTAAAATAACGGTCCAAGTGTGATCGAGAAACAAAGTCATGCAGCTGTGGAAGCCGGGGAGGTCACCCGAGTGTGAGGCAAGCAACAGGTTGGCGCGTTCAGGCGCCGGCTGTGCGTCATAGTCGCTCGCGAGAAAAGTGCGAAGTTTCGCCTGATTAGTTCGTCCCACGTGCCAGCCGAAGGAGTAGCCAAACGGCCGGATCGCAAATATCTCGTTGGTCGCTTTCTCGCCCAGCACTCGCCCAGCAAGGAGTTCTCCGCGCCATCGCCAGAGATCTCGCACGGTGGAGTACACGGCACCAGACGAAAACGCGACCGACCAGTCGATGTATGGCGCCTTTATTTGCTGACCGTTTTCGACGACGTACGCTGTGGCCAACCGAGGCACAATCGCGCGCGGTCCGCTGATACCCGTATCCGTCAGGCCGGCGCGAGCGGTCAGCCGCCGAAGTCCATTCGCGTAGGTCTCGCCGGTCACCCGCTCGTAGAGCGCACCTAAGATTAAGTAACCGCAGTTGCTGTATTTGAATTGGGTGCTGGGCGTGAACTCAAGCGCGTTGCTGCAGTATTTACTAATTACCTCCTGAGGCGTGGCTGGTTCTTTCACGATCTGCATGATGTCAGATCTGTGGACCAAGTCCGGCACGCCAGCTGAGTGCCCCAGCAATTGGCGGATGGTAACGGCGTCTGCTACGTCGCGCCGATACTCCGGCAAATAGACCGACAAAGTAGCATCGAGATTGAGGCGCCCTTTCTGCGCGAGTTCTAAAACAAGCGCGGCGGTAAACTGCTTCGTCAACGAGCCAATCTGGAAGCGCGTTGCAGGAGTGTTGGCGATTTTCCATGTCTCGTCGGCCAGACCAAATGCTCCTTCATAAACAACCGCGTCCCCGTATCCGACTAGCGCAGATCCCGAGAACTTACCATTCCGGTGGTACTGGAGAAGGATTTGTGCGATCTTATTCTTGGATGACGAGGCGCCGGTGCATGAGCATAGAATTGCCGTGAGAAAGCCAGCTCCGGCAGCTTTAAAAACCGTCGCCGCAGACCGACTCCGAAACATCGAAAGTGATTAATAACGCTCCACGGGCGAGCGTTTGCCTTCTTCGACACTGCGGATGGCTGCGCGTTCTTCACCGAGAACAGCCAGGCGCAGGTCCCAGATTCCGCTGTCAAGCTTGCGAAACGCGGCTTCGGAAAATTCGTCGGGTGGCGTAAGATTCTTCTTAAAACGTGCAACGCTCTTCAGGGCACGATCAATCTGCTTGCGCGGCAATGTGCCCAGAATCCGGCGCACATTCTCGATCTCAGGAATACGATGGCAAATCATGGTGAGATCATTTCCAGCGGCGATGACGAGACGAATAGTGTCCTCGAGTTGGTATCCGGTGAGAATCGCACCCATATCGAGGTCGTCGGTCATGATGAGACCATCGAAGCCAAGTTCGTTGCGCAACAAATCGGTGATGATACACCGCGACAATGTGGCCGGCGTTTTCTTCGACTCAAAACATGGATACCAGCCATGGCAAATCATCATGCTGTCGACGATTCCCTTCTCCAGGTAGGGGCGATTGACCCCAATTGCCCGCGGGCGGTTCGGTGGACCACCCCTACCTATGAATTTCCGAAAAACCACCAACTCGTTTCGATCGAGTTGTTCGCGGGTGCGATCGATTCGCGGCAATTGGTAGTGAGCATCGGAAGTCGCAGCCGAGTAACCAGGGAAA
>Ga0209803_1000250_pt1 | contig 34788 bp, 33 predicted proteins | sample GraSoiAngelo_138_FD_185895 | JGI IMG/M metagenome (GOLD analysis project Ga0209803, IMG submission 185895) | Grasslands soil microbial communities from the Angelo Coastal Reserve, California, USA - 14_0929_09_40cm (SPAdes) (version 2) | ecosystem: Environmental > Terrestrial > Soil > Grasslands ...
CCAGATGACTCGACCTTCGCTGTGGTCGCGCAGCGCCTGCTCGGTAATCTCGACGGCGCGACCGAGATCGAGGATCCTTTTCACATCCTCGTTGGATAAATAGACGATGCCTTTGGAATCCATGGCTACTCGATAATACGCAGCTCTTCGCGGCCGGTGGTTAGAAATTCTGGACCCCGCTCCGTGATCAGTACGTCTTCTTCGAGATGAACGGCACTTTTCTCGGAGCGTACTTTCGGTTCTAAGGCCAGGATCATGCCAGGCCGATGGAGTTCCTTTTCGACTTCATTGAGTGACGGGGGTTCAGCGCGGGCCATGCCGATACCGTGACCGATGCGCTTGGGGCTGTCGACCGCTTGATAGCCACGCTTGACCAGCTCGCGGTTGGCGACGCGAGAGAGTTCCGCTATCGGCGTGTCCGGCTGCATGACATCAAAACAAAGCTGAATGACATCGCAAGCCATGCGATGATCCTTCTTCTGCTCCTCGCTGGCTGGTCCAAAGATAGCCATGCGCGTGATGTCGCCATAATAACCTTCATAGCAGGCGCCGAAGTCGGCGATCATGCGATCGCCTTTATCATAGCGGCGATCGTCGTATCGCGTCGACGCATTCAACATGAGAAAACCCGGATGGCGCGGATGCGCCCCTTCTTCAATCATCGAGATATACAGTTTGTCGGCAACTTCGCGGCGCGTCATTCCCGGCCGCAGCTGCGGCAGGCACCGTTCATAGGCTTTCATGGAGATGTCGCAAGCCTTGCGCATGAACTCAATCTCTTGCGGGCTTTTAATGAGCCGCATTTCCGTTAGCGCCGCAGTGCCGTCTTTGATCTGCGCTTTGGGTAGCGCTTCCGTCAGGCGCAAAAGATAGTTCGCCGGGATTCCCAGCCGCTGGTCGTCGCCGAGCTCGAAGCCCAGCTTGGCTTCGCCGAGTCCCATTGCTTTCAAACAGCCGGCGATCATCTCTTCGGGAAACGGCACATCGACATAGGCGCGCACTTCGCCGACCCATGGTAGCGCCTTGGCTTTCGCTTTGTCGTTGCCATAAACGAGCAGCATCGGCTTTCCGCCCTTCGGTAGAAAGCAGATCTGCGGACGCTGGATGTGATCCAACTGGTAGCTAATGAGGCCGGAGAAGTACCAGTAGTTGTTTTTTTCCGAGATCACCAGCGCGTCGAGGCCATCGCGCTCCATGAGTGCGTAGCCGCGCTCGTAACGATCGAGGTATTCCTTTTCTGGAAAAGGGGCTTCGGTTGCCATGCCGACCTCCTTGTTGCGGTCTAACGAAGAATATCCACTCAGCGCGCCAGCGCTTGCCTGCCTTCTATTTTTCTCAGACGCTGCACGTAGTTTAACGCTTCATTTAGCTGAATAACGGTCGCGTACTTGGCATTCATCTCAAACAGGTTGACCAAATGAGAAGTGCGGGAGCGGTCGAAAACGCACTCCTCGACCAGAAATACGGGATAGCCGAAGGAGTAGCCATCCAGTACCGTACCGCGGACGCAACCGCAGGTGCTGGTGCCGGTCACGAGTAAGCAATCGATGTTCTTGCGTACCAGGTAGGTAATCAAGTGCGTGCCGAAGAATGCACTGGCTCTGGCCTTGCGGACGATAAATTCGCCTTCTTTGGGCTTGATCATGTCCGGGAACTCGGTGGCCAGCTTTTCAAAGTCTGTGGTGTCGACCCCGCGCTTCGTCGCGTTGCCAAAGGCGGCTTTGAAATTCGGATCGCTGGTGGAGTAGATCACCGGAACGTCAGCGTCCCGGCAGGCCTGGAGCAATGCTTGAATCTTTGGCAGCGCGTCCCAAGCGACTTTACCGCAACTGGTGGGAAATTCATCGATGGCATCCATGATATCCATCGCCTTGGTGCCGGTAAAACCGGTGATGACGTCGATAATCAGCAACGCCGGATTGCGGCCAAATGTGTCTTTGTTTTTGTAACCGGCCTTTTCGTAGATCTTTCGTTCCTCTTCCGGAATAAACTGCTCCCATTCTCTCATGGCTCACCTCCGTGATTTTACTCTAGCGTATACCCAAGGCATCATTGTGTAGCCTGGTTATCTCGCGCAAATTTTTGTAGGCGTCAGGAATAACTACGCGGCGGCGAAAACCTTCGAAGAGCTTAGGCGGATCGGGCTTGACATCTTTGCGCGGACCGATTCTCCGAAACGTCTTCAAGAACTCTTGACCGTCTTTGGAAATAAGATAGTCGATAAAAAGTTTGCCCGCGTTTGGGTGAGCTGCCTTGGCCGCGAGCATGGAGACATTCACCTCCACATTGACCGGCTCCAACGGTATCCAATCCACGGGCGCCCCGGTCTGCTTCATGCGCTCAATGACCTGGGCATAGACGAAAGTCAGAGAACGCTCGCCGACGCTCACCATGTTGGCTCGGTTGGTGTTGCCGCGCAAAAAAACCGGTTCCTGCTTGGCCAATCCTTTGAAATAGGCGATGGCCTTTTCCTGCCCCCACTCCTGACTCAAGCCAACGAAAACATCGTGGTTCTCGATGTCGATGATGAACTTTTGCTTGTACTGAGGTTTGAGCAAGTCTTCATAGGTCTTAGGCAGGTCGTTGCGCGAAATGACCTTCGTGTTGTAACCAAGAACAAGGGTGTTGAGATACACGGTTGCCCAATAACCTTTCGGTTCGTACAGATCATCATAGAGACTCGGAAACTCCGGAGACATATAGGGCGCGATGAGATTCCTTTCCCGCATCGGAATATAGGAAGGAGAAATCCCGACCGCGACATCGAACTTGTTTGCACCTGCCTGTGCCTCGGCCATGATGCGGCTGACCATGGCCGTGCCACCCAAACGGACCAAATCGCCCTTGATGAAAGAATATTTCTTCGTAAAGTTGTCGAGCAGCGGCTTGCTGTTCTGAATGTCCATCGTGGTGTAAAAAACCACCGCGCCCTCTTTCTTCGCGCCTTCGATAACGGTTTCGGCTGCAGAGAGAAAGGACAGAAGAAACAGCTGAATCATAAAGCTCAATAGCCAAAGCGGAGTCATAGAATTTCCTTTCACGATGCGCCATGGCCTACGTCGGTGGCTTTCTTCTCGCGACTTAAAACGCTTATTGAAAAGCCAAAATGACACTTCAGGTTCCGCAACTGTGATCTGTAATCTGTTCGAAACTTTCCCTTAACGAAAAAAGTATAAATCGTTAACACTGGAATTTCACATATTTTTCTGCGCTGACTGTTTAGGCAATTTGGTCGAGCACGCATTGTACCGCCTTGGTCCCAGGTGAGCTGAGCGAATTATCAACAAGTTTATCCACAGTTTCTGTGGAAATCTCATTAGCGGCGCCAAGAGCGCAATCCATATCCGCCGCGAAACCGCCGTACGGCTCACGGCGAATAAGTCTTGTCGCCTCTTCGCGTCATAAATAAATCCAGCGGTAACTCCGCGCCGATGCCTTTCTCCCTCGCCTTTTCATACATTTTTCTCGCGGTGGCCGCGAACTGAATGCCCATTCCCGTATTGTTTTTGAAAAAGGTAATCTCTTTGCTGTCCTTCCGACCGCGGCATTTGCCGTTTAGAAGCTCGCCGAGCTCGTGCAGATCCTCGGCTTTGACGATCCCGCGCTCGATGCGGTCGTGAAACTCCGCCTGTTTGTCAATGAAGATTTGCGGCTTATAGCCGACGACGATGAGGCCCGCTCGCTTCACGGCCTCGTCATCGAGCTCCTTCCGCGGCAAAAAACCATCGCCCCCGACGAGGCTAGTGACATGCATGCCGTCTTCGAGCCATTTACCTTGCACGACGGGATCGACGGTATTCGTCGCGGCGCTCACGATATCGCTGCCCTGCACTGCCTCTTCGGCGGATTCCACGGCCACCACTTCGATGCCGGTTTCGGCGCTCATCTGTTTGGCGAACCTCTCGCGATTCTCCGTGGTCGGACTGTAGACCTTGATTTTTGTAAGCGGCCGGACAGCCAGGTGCGCCGTCACCTGAGTTTTTGCCTGTTCTCCGGAACCGAGCAGCCCCATGACTTTGGCGTCTTTACGAGAAAGATATTTGCTGGCAACGGCGCTTGTGGCGCCGACCCGCATTGTCGAAATGTGGTGGTCATCCATGATCGCCAACAGTTCGCAGGTATCCATGTCGAAGAGCATGACGAGACCAATGAAATCACCGGGGTAAACGCGACGTTTGCTGCCGGCGACCTGGACTTCCTTGGAAAAGCTCGAGTCGATGCGCAGCGCCATGGATTTAACGCCCGGCACCAGTCCCATGATGTTATTGAAATAGTATTGTCCGCCTTCCTCTTTCCAAGGAGTCCTGAGCCGAGCACGAGGGGCGTTCATGGCTTTGCCTTCGCCCAATTCCCGAAACGCCTGCTCGATGGCTTCGATTTCCTCCGACATTGGAAGCAAATTTTCCATTTGCTCGTTCTTGAGAACCAAGACCATTAAACTCTTCCTTTCGGTCGGCAGGTGGTGAATTCCGCTTGCAGCTTGTGCGTATACTAATGATGCGATACGAGTCAAGCCGCAGTGCGAGAAGTTGGATGGTTGTCCCTGTTCCGTAGGCAAAAAATCTGGGCAAAAAAAAGGCTGGGGAGAACCCCCAGCCTTTAAAAGCAAATATAAAAATAAGCAGCCAGTTACGACCCTTTTCGGGCCTTATACCAGTCAGCGTCGACCTGAATGAAGTGCTTCCACTTGTCCGGAGTGGCCGCCTCCTCAAAAATCGCCTCTACGGGGCAGACCGGCTCGCATGCCCCACAGTCGATACACTCCTCGGGATCGATATAGAGTTTTTTTTCTTTTTCGAACTCTTCAGCCTCATTTTTTGTAGGATGAATGCAATCCACCGGACAGACATCCACACAAGCAGTATCCTTTACGTCGATGCAAGGCTCAGCAATGATATAGGTCATCTCCGCCTCCTAAATAAGCAATCCTTTTAGTCTAGTAGCAAATCAACTAATTCAAGTCAATTATGCTGTAACCTATTGATCGGACGGCTTTGGCGCCGGCATTCACCGGTTCGAACAGCTAGGGCATCAGGCTTGACCCTTCTCGGAGCGAAGTGTTACACAAGGCCAACTTATAGGCGCCATAACCTGCCGAGGACAACGACAGGCCCGTAGATCAAGTTAAGCAGCGACACATGAGAACAACACGTTCGACGCAATTCTGTGCCGCATTGATTTCGGCACTAGTTTTTCTCTTTCACGATCCAGCCACGTGCATCGCTTTGACCCCGGACGAAGTCGTGAAAAAAATTCAGGGGGTCACGCCGGCGCAGCGAAAAGCCGCGCTGGAAGAAGGAGCGCGGAAAGAAGGCGAGGTGATCTGGTATACTTCGATGAGCTTTACCGACTATCCAAAGATGGTTGGCGCTTTCGAAAAAGTTTTTCCGTTCATTAAAGTTAAAGCCAATCGCCTGTCTCAATCCGCGATTTTTACGAAAGTCGACACCGAAGCGAAAGCCGGCCGCTTCGCCGTGGACATGGTCGGATCAGCGCCAACAGAGATATGGGAGTTGAAACAGAAAGGTTACTCGGCAGCGTATCTGTCGCCCGAACTCAAATTTTTCCCGGCCGGTTCATATGACCCGCAGGGTTTCTGGTCGTCTTTCGAGGTGACGCCCATCGTGCTGGCTTTTAATACCAAATTGGTGTCCCAAGATGACGTCCCGCGGAGCTATCAAGATCTGCTCCTGCCCAAATGGAAGGGCAAGATGAACATGGGAAGCGATGAGTACGCCTGGTTCAGTGTCATGTTGGATGGCATGGGGAAAGCCAAAGGCCTCGATTACATGAAGGCGCTGGCTCGGCAGCAGCTGCACATACCCGGCTCCAGCAGCGTGATGCGATTGCAACTGATGCTTGCGGGTGAGTCGGCCATCGTCATCGCCGCGCGCGGCCGGCGCGCCACCGAGTATAAAGAAAAAGGAGCACCCATCGACTATCGCCTCTTCGACCCCTACCCGGCGGAACCGAACGCGCTGGCGCTCATGAGGCGTTCATCTCATCCCCACGCCTCAATACTATTTATCGATTGGATTCTATCTGACGAAGGCCAAACAGTCCTTGCTCAACAGATTCCTCGACTAACGCTGCGCAAGGGCGTGAAGCAGATCCCGCGCCATCAAGAACTGTATAAAAGAGATTTTGTATTTGTGAATCCGGCTTTCATCGGGCCCAACCTTAACGAGCTGATCGCTACCTATCAGAAGATTTTTAACGTGAACTAATTCAGTGCTGTACCGGGCTCTCTTCAAAGTGGCCGACGAGCGCGCTCGCAAGTTCAGCGAGGAAACGCTACTATCGTCGCGCGATGCCCGTAGAAATTGTCCGTCGAGACGCCGGCAAAAGGTTTCCCAGCCGTAAACTCAAGGCGATTGCGCTCAAGCTGTTAGAGTTGGTGAAGCAGGATAAAGCCGAGCTGAGTCTTGCCTTGGTCGGCAATGCCGAGATCCAAAGACTCAATGCCAAGTTTCGTAAAAAGAATTACCCGACGGATGTTCTGTCGTTTCCGGCGGAAGATGGCTTGCCCGGTGCGGTGCGGCTTCTAGGCGACGTCATCATCTCGGTGGACAAGGCGCGGCAGCAGGCTAGGGAAAGACGACGAACTCTGGACGAGGAAATGGCGACCTTGCTGATTCATGGCGTGTTGCATCTTCTGGGTTACGACCACGAGCGTTCGGCGAAAGATGCCAGAATCATGGAACGTCTGGAGAAGCAGGTCTATCGGGCGCTTTGTGACCAGAACATATTACAGGTATAATTAAAACGATGGTGATGACCGTATCTCACCATAGATCAAATCACAGGATGAGATGACAAGATGCTAGAAGAAACCACTGATCAACTGATCCACCTGGAAGAACGGCTCGAGCTTTTGCGGAGGCGTCTTTGACCTCGAAGGAAAACAAAAGCGAGTCGAAGAGCTCACCCAAGTAACTTCACGTCCGGATTTCTGGAACGACGGCGAAAAGGCGCAAGGAATTCTCAAAGAGCAGGCCTCGCTGAAAGAGGTCGTCGACTCCTGGGAAAAACACAGAGCAGGACTCGAAGAGGCGCGTTTCTTTCTCGAGCTCTCGAAGGAAGAAAAGAGCGAGGAGGCCCTCAACGAAGCCGCGGCGAAAGTCGCCGAGGTAGCCGCATCGATGGCCCAGGCCGAGCTCACCCAGATTTTGGGTGGGCCCGACGATCGGAGAAACGCCATTGTGAGTCTGCACCCGGGCGCCGGCGGCACAGAGGCGCAGGATTGGGCGGAGATACTGTTACGTATGTATCTCCGTTGGTGTGACCGTCGCGGTTATCGTAAAGAAATTCTGGAATACCAACCTGGTGAAGAAGCCGGTGTCAAAAGCGTAACCTTCACCGTTGAAGGTGACTACGCCTACGGTTATCTCAAAGCGGAGGCCGGCATCCACCGGCTCGTGCGCATTTCTCCCTTCGACGCCAACTCACGCCGCCATACCTCCTTTGCATCGGTCTTCGTCTATCCGGAAGTCGATGACACCATCAAGGTCGAGATCAACGAAGCCGATCTGCGCGTCGATACCTATCGCTCCAGCGGCGCCGGCGGGCAGCATGTCAACAAAACCGATTCGGCAGTGCGCCTCACTCACATCCCCACGAACATCGTGGTCGCTTGCCAAAACGAGCGCTCACAGCACAAAAACCGGGCCATGGCGATGAAGATCCTGCGTTCACGTCTCTACGATCTTGAGATCGAGAAGCAAAGAGAGAAGATGGACGTCTATCACAAGACCAAAAAAGATATCGCCTGGGGGAGTCAGATCCGCTCTTATGTGCTCCATCCCTACCGCATGGTCAAGGATCACCGCACCGGGCTGGAAGTCGGCAACGCGGATGGCGTTCTCGACGGCGACATCGATAAATTCATTCAGGCTTATTTGTTGCTGGCCAGCGAGGAATGACCGGGCTACCTCCTCCTGATGTTGACGCCGGGTGATTTTTCACCCGCCACGCTAGTGTCGGCGGCCCTTTAAATAGCGCTTCTATCTGTTTTCTTGCGGCACAGCTTAAGAAATTTTCCTCAGCGCTTGCAGGATCTGCTCATTCGTCGGCCTTTTCTTGTAATCCACTTCAACAAATTTCCAGCGGACTACTCCCTGTCTGTCGATCACGTAGGTCGCCGGGTGGGGCCACCCTTTGCCGTCGGGATTGAGGATGCCATAGCGGTCGATGACCTTGTGGTTTTTGTCCTCGAGCATGGGAAAATCCAGGTCCCCCGCGAATCTCTCTTTGAGTTTTTGCACAAACTTTTTCGAATCTTCGTGGCTATCGATGCTGACTGTTAGTATTTGAACCTTCTCTTTCTCTTCTTTGGTCAAAATGCTCTTCAGCTCGCCGAGCTGTTGGGTGCAGTAAGGTCACCAATGGCCTCGGTAAAATACCAAGATGACATTTTTCTTGCCTCGGAACTCGGACAGGCTGATTCTATTTCCGTCAAGGTTCTCCAACGTGAAGTCGGGCGCCGTCTCTCCTACGTTGACTCTTTCCAGGTCTGTGGGTTTCAGATTGCCGCCGTCTTTGGGGCCTAACTGGGCCTGGGCTACGGCAATGGACACTACGAGAAAAGCGATTGATACCGCCAGTGTGGTTTGCCGCATAGATCATCCTCCATAGTCACTTACACTTTCTCAGCCGCTATTTGGTTCCCATGAGTGTACGAACTTTTTCGATTTTGCTCTAGATCATTCGAGAGCAAAAGAGCCGAATTCATAGGTGAGCCGAAATTTCTTTCCGCAACACCGAATAATTTCTCCCGCATGCGCGTTGTCTGACAAAACGATCATCCGATCGCAGCGCGGGCAACTTACCGTTTTCAGGGCAACAGCGGAGAAATGCCCGCCTTCTTCGATCAGACTGAGGAAAAGCCCAGCGCAGAAGGGACAGTCGATGATATCCCCCGACTTGGCAGCTTGTGAAACCTCTAATTCTCTTGCACATTCAGGGCATCTCACGTTTGGCATACGAATGTTATAGCCCTAGCAGTCGTTGAAGTTTTCCTCGGTCAAAGCCCACGATCACCTCGTCACCGACGACAATGACGGGGGTCGCTCGGCGACCGATCTTCTGGACCAGTTCTTCCATAGCGCTAGGATCTTCAGCTACGTTGCGATCAGTAAACGGGATCTGGTGATGCGAAAGAAACTCTTTCGCCGCATGACATGAAGCTCAGCCGGGAGCTGAATAAACGGTAATCTTTCTTTCCACTTTGTACTCCAACACGCCGCCTGTGAAGGTTGCCGCCCGCCCGCGCGGTCACCTGCGCACGAGTGGCCGCTTTGCGCTCCCATCATTTCTGTTCTTTTGTCTTCGACCAGCCGTAAAGCGCCAGAATCAAAAAGCCGGCTAGCAGGGGGAAGAGAATATAATCGAGATAGGGAGTCAGAGCTGCAAGACCCAAAAACCCCAGCGCAATGACCAGCGCGGGAGTAAAACAGCAGATAACGGCTATGATCGATCCCCAGAGTCCTGCCCTAAAGCACCTCTCTCCGCCCGACGATGAGTTTCTTCCCATCTCTTTTCCTCTGCGGCCGATCTATAACCGCCGCCGCAGAAATCGCGTCTATGCGTGTCGCGTCGTTCCAGGGATCCCCTGCTTCAACGTAGCAAAGCCACCGCCAAGAATAATGCCGTAGATCAGATGGCCCATCAGACTTCCCATGGCGACCGGCCGCATGGGCGCCATCATAAGTGGTGCAAAAGCAGGCATTCCGAGAAATACCGGCATCAATATCAAAGCTCCCAAAATCCACCATACGAGTCCGTATACGGCGCCCCAACCTATCCCCGACCCAAACCTGTGCGAGTGATCGCCGAGTAACCGGCCAAAGATACCGCCAATCAAGGCGCTGTTAAACAAATGGTAGAGCCAACCAACGGCGATGCTGTCGGAGCGCACCACCTTGGCAACCATTGCCAACATGGGCATTTGACCGCCTTCGGGTGTCGGAGCATTCATCATCTGCATCATAATGCCAAAGACGACCCCGCCTACAACACCCGCCACAATGCCATTGCTAATGTCAGAACGCATAATTTGCCTCCTTTCATATCTTAGTTATCTAACCGACAAGCGCCTCAGAAAGTTCCCATGGGAATTCGATGTCGAAAGCGTGAATTCACAAGCTGGTTCGAGTCCCAGAAGTGATATTCGTCCCTAAAATCCAAAGGTTTTTTTCGGTTCTGCTGGGAAAACTATTTCGCGAGATGTTGGAAAATGTGGATTCCCAACCGGTCGAGTTGCCACAATCTCTATGGGAACGAGTCGACTGCCAAGTCTCTCTTTACGGAATTCTTTCTTGTATCGCTGGAAGCGAATATCCGTACGACCGCGGTATTGGGCTTTGTCGGAGCAGGTGGTTTGGCATAGCGCTGTCCAGAATTGGACAGCGCAGATAGATCTCAACTTGGACTAGCTTTAGATCTGGCGAGAGCCAAAAGTTCTTCCATGGGCATTTCTGAGGCTAAAATGCAAATAACGTCCCCTTCGCGGTGAAGGACCGCATTCATGCCGGCCTGAGAAAAAGCGTAGAAGTTCATTTTTTTGTCGGCGTCAAAAACTCTGGCCGCGGCCTGCGGCGCGTCGGTTTCCGATCCCAGAAAAGTGTAGCAGAAAAGAGTACCTCCTTGACCCTGATAAATGGCGACGAGGATCTTGCGGCCTTGGATCTCACGGATTGCGCCTGCTACGGGCTCTAGATTCATTGCCGAGAAATCATATCCCATGGGCTCAAAGCTCCCGCCTACAGCCCGGATTAGTTGCTCCTTGATTTTCGCCGCGCCGTTAGCTCTGGACACAGGAAGCTCGTTACTAAGGAACAGACCGTAAGTTTCGAGTGCCGCGACGGCGATCGGTTGTTTTGTCCGATTGACGTTAAACAGATACAGAGAAGAGAGGCTAAAAACCAAAAGAAGAGTCACAATCAGAGCAGGGCGTAGCGTAAAGGATCTGGGCCAAATGTAGTCACGCCACCCTCGAGTCGATTGGGACTTCTCGCGAAATAGGCGCGGGTCAGTAAGAATCCTATTTCGCAGCTGAGCAGGCGCACGCAGATGATCGGCGGCGGCTCGGATTTCTGTCTTCAGACCCCGTTCTTCTTCAAGGGCAAATCGGCAGCGGGCGCACCCCTTGAGATGCATTTCCAGTAAAGGCCGCTCTGGATCAAGCAGTTCTTGATCGACCAGCGCGGTAATCAGTTCACGTGCCTCTTCGCACTTCATTTTTTCTCACGCCCCTTCTCGATACCAACGTAAGCCTTAAGATAACTATGCACTAGCCTTCTGCCACGCGAGAGCCGGGACCGAATTGTCCCTATTGGGCACGAGAGGATTTCCGCCGCTTCCGCGTAAGAAAAATCTCCCATGTCTATCATCACGATAGGTAATCGGAACTCCTCTGGAATTTTTCTTAAAGCATCGGTAACCGTGGTGGTCAGCTCGTTCGCCAATACGTGGCTTTCCGGTCCGGGATTCTCCACCGGCCGTCCTGCCCAATAATCTGGTTCTTGCTCGATTGGACCTTCTGTTGAAATCCATCGTTTGCTTTGGTGATAGTAATCAAAGAAAAAATTATAGAGAATCTTTGTCAGCCACGCTTTCATATTGGTTCCGGGATTAAACTGGTCGTGAGCAGCGAGGGCGCGAACAAAGGTTTCTTGTACCAGGTCTTGGGCATGATCTTGATCTTTCGCCAGGTGAAACGCGACGCGATATAAATGATCGAGGTGAACCATGGCTTCACGAGCAAATGTTTCCCTGTCCGCGGCGCCGGCTCTTTTGTTGCCACCCATGCCGGCATTCTAATGGACGGTAGAAGTGATTTCCAAGGGACAAGCATATGTAGTAAAACGGCTTTGCCGCCACTAAAGTTCCCGGATGTCGAAAGCCTTCTTCTGGACAGGGAACTTTTTGGTCAAAGGGCCGTTATAACGACAGGGAGTCAGGAGAGGGGCTCATTTAACGAAGGGTGGATTTGTTCCCGAAAATCTTTTCCGAATCCCTTCAGGCTTGATGAAAGGATAGTTGTTATGGGTGAAGTTGGACAAGAGAAAATTCATGAAACCAATGGCGTCGGAGCCGGTTTTGAGCAGGCGGTGCTCCAACGATATGGCAGCGCGGTATCCGACGGGGAACCCGGTTTGTGCGTGCCGGTCGATTACGACCGGGCCCTATTGAAAGTAATCCCCGACGAGATCATCGAAAAGGATTTTGGCTGCGGTGACCCGTCCAAACATGTGCGTGAAGGCGAGATGGTGCTCGATCTCGGCTCAGGCAGCGGCAAAAGCTGTTACATCATGTCCCAGATTGTCGGCGCCAGGGGCAAGGTGATCGGGATTGATTTCAATCCTGAAATGCTCAAGCTCGCGCGCAAGTATCAAATTTCCATCGGCGATAAACTCGGATTTCACAATACGGAATTTCGGCGCGGCAAGATTCAGGATCTAAGGACCAATCTCGATCTCGTCGAACAGTACCTGCAACAGCATCCGATCCGGTCGGTTTCTGACCTAGCAGATTTGCAAGGCTACGAGGAAAAGATCAGGCATGAACAACCCTTGGTTGCCGATGATTCCATTGACGTCATTGTCTCTAATTGTGTGTTGAATCTTGTCCGGCCGGAAGACAAAAAGACGCTGTTTGCCGAGATGTACCGCGTGCTTAAACGCGGCGGGCGAGTCGCGATCTCCGATATCGTAAGCGACGAGCCGGTGCCGGAACACATGGTCAGAGATCCTGAGCTCTGGAGCGGATGTGTGTCGGGAGCTTTTCTGGAAGAAGAATTCCTGCGCGCCTTCGAAGAAGCCAAGTTTTATGGAATTCACATCGAGGATTTTCAGTCACAACCCTACCGGACCGTCGAAGGTATCGAGTTCCGCTCCATCACGATCACAGCCTACAAGGGAAAAGAGGGATCGTGTGTCGAGCGTAACCAGGCTGTGATTTATCGCGGTCCATGGAAACAAGTGATGGATGACGATAATCACATCTTGCCGCGCGGAGCGCGCATTGCCGTGTGCGAGAAGACCTTTGAACTCTATTCCAAACCGCCGTATCAGGACCAGTTCATCCTCGTGCCGCCGAGGCAAGAGGTGCCGACAGAAGAGGCGGGCGTCTTCGATTGCTCGCGCGATCATCGGCGCCATCCGCGAGAGACCAAAGGAATTGACTATAAAGCGACCAGCGCCGCAGGAAACATCTGTGGCTCTGGCTCAAACTGCTGTCCCTAATTCTTTAGGCAAATTTCTATGCAGCCTTTCGTCCAGAGATTACATAGAAACGGCGGCGACTTGAGCAGGCGTGCCGTCGACGTTTTACAAGTCAATATGGGCCGGTATTGCAACCAGGCGTGCATTCACTGCCACGTCGAATCCGGTCCGACTCGTAAGGAGATGATGAGTCGGGAGACAGTGGAGGCTGTGCTCCGATTTCTCGCGGACACGAGCATTCAAACGGTGGACATCACGGGCGGCGCGCCCGAGCTGAACCCGCACTTCGATTTTTTGGTTGAGTCTGCAACCGGCCTCGGCCGCCGGGTCATGGATCGCTGCAACCTGACGGTGATTTTCGAACCGGGCAGAGACTATCTTCCCGAGTTCTTCCAACGCCATCGCGTGGAGCTGGTCTGCTCGTTGCCCTGTTACTCGGAGGAAAATGTCGATCGCCAGCGGGGCAAAGGGACTTTTGATTTAAGCATCCGCGCGCTGCAGATTTTCAACAAGCTGGGCTACGGCCAGCCGGAGAGTGACTTGGCGTTGAACCTGGTTTATAACCCTGTCGAACCGCATTTGCCTCCGCCGCAAGAGAAACTCGAACAAGACTACAAAAGGGAACTGCGGCAGAAATACGGCATCGAGTTCAGTCATCTTTACTGTCTCAGCAACATGCCCATCACGCGGTATGAAACGCACTTGAAGTTGCGCGGCGAATACGACCGGTACATGAAACTTCTAGAGACCAGCTTTAATGCCGCCACCTTGGATCAGGTGATGTGCCGGAATCTAGTTAGCATCGGCTGGGAAGGTTCGGTCTACGACTGCGACTTCGATCAAATGCTCGACCTGCCGATTCGGGATGGCAATGGCAAAGCGCTCAGCATCTCTTCATTGTCTGTTGACCAGCTTCTAAACCAGCCGATCACCGTCGGCAATCACTGCTACGCCTGCACGGCCGGCTCGGGAAGCAGTTGCGGCGGGGCGCTGGTTTTTAGGTAATGATCATTGCGCGCGCATTTTAGTAGCCTCGATCATGTCGGACGCACGATGGTGTACCCATTCGTTCTGAAGAACCAGAACACGAAGCTCATTATCTTGGTCGGATTGATCCTGGCGTTCGGCATCGGGTTTCATTTCCTGCCGGTGCGACAATGGTTTGCGGAACTTGAGAGCTATATCGATAGCCTCGGTCGCATCGGCCCTTTAGTCGTGGCGCTCGGTTATGTGGTCACCACCGTTCTCTGCATACCAGGAAGTGCGATCACTATCGGCACCGCGAGTCTCTTCGGATTCAAAACCGGTTTTCTTGTAGTCTTCTTTGGCGCCAACTTGGGAGCATTGTGCGCCTTTCTTTTGTGCCGGACGTTTCTCAGGAAAAGAGTCGCGCGCTGGACGGAAATGAATCCCAAGTTCCGTTCGCTGGATCGGGCCATCGGTCGGCAGGGTTTCAAGATGGTCTTCCTATCGCGCTTGAGTCCAGCCTTCCCTTTCACGGTGCTCAATTATCTGCTGGGACTCACGGCGGTACGAACCGATGCTTACGTTCTGGCAAATCTGCTGGGGATGCTGCCGGGCATATTTCTCTACGTCTATATCGGCGCTGCGGCGCGAGACGCCTTGGCGGGTGATGCAGCTGCTTCGGCCGATTTCTTCCAGTTGGCATTGAAATACGTCGGCTTGCTGGCGACGGTCGCCGTGGTGGTCATCGTCACGCGCATCGCGCGCAAAGCGTTGCGCGAAGCTGAGCAGATCCAGGAGGAAGCTCGGTGACAGAAGGGCTCCGTCTAAATCCCAATTACAAGCCAATGCCGTTTGACGAGATGATGCTTGTTGATGATCCGTACGACAAGCGGCTGATTGAGAACTGCCATCCATCCGGCTGGGTCAATCCTACTCCGGCCGGCAAATATAACTTGGTGGTCATAGGAGCCGGCACGGCGGGGTTGGTGAGCGCGGCGGGGGCGGCGGGACTGGGCGCCAAAGTCGCGCTGATCGAGCGCAATCTCTTAGGCGGCGATTGTTTGAATGTCGGCTGTGTGCCGTCGAAGGGAGTGATCCGGGCGGCGCGCGCCGTCTATGATGCGCGTAACGGCAGCGAATTCGGTGTCCAGCTCGCCGGTGAGCCCCAAGCAGCTTTTTCGGCCGCGATGGAACGCATGCGCCGGCTACGCGCCGGCATCAGTGAGCACGACTCCGTGCAACGGTTTACCAAGCTCGGCGTGGACGTTTTCATGGCCAACGCCTGTTTTGTGGGTCCATCCACGGTCGCAGTCGATGGCCGCCGCGTCGAGTTTAACCGCGCCGTCATCGCCACCGGCGCGCGAGCCGCGGAGCCGCCGATTTCTGGTTTGCAGGAGGGCGGCTACTACACCAATGAAACGATCTTCACACTCACCGAACTGCCCCGCCGGCTACTGGTCGTAGGCGCGGGACCCATCGGTTGCGAGCTCGCCCAGTCGTTCCAACGCTTCGGCAGCCAGGTGACCATGATCACGGACGGGATGGAAATTCTTCCAAAGGAAGACCCCGACGCAGCGGCCGTCTTGCGGCGGCAGCTCGACCGTGAAGGGGTACGTGTAATTACGGCGGGGATGATTCAACAGGTGAGCCGCAGTGGATCAGGTAAGCGGCTGGCGGCGGAGACCGCCGGCAAATCTCACGCACTCGAGTGCGACGCGATCCTCGTTGCAGTCGGCCGAACTCCCAATCTCGAAGGATTAGGTCTGGCGGAAGCGGGGGTGGAATATACTTCCCACGGGGTAATTGTCGATGATCGGCTGCGGACCACCAATTCCAGGATCTATGCCGCCGGCGACGTTTGCTCCCGCTACAAATTCACCCACGCCGCCGACGCGATGGCGAGAATCATCATCGCCAACGCGCTTTTCTTGGCGCGCCGCAAAGTGACGGATCTGGTCATCCCGTGGTGCACCTATACGGATCCCGAAATTGCCCACGTCGGCTACTATGAGAAAGATGCCCGTGACGCGGGTTTGCATGTCGCCACGATCAGCGAATCTCTGAGCCACGTCGATCGTGCCATCCTCGATCGCGAGGAGGAAGGCTTCGCCCGGGTTCACTACGACAAGAAGAGCGGGCGGATCCTAGGCGGAACGCTGGTGGCGGGTCATGCCGGCGAGATGATCAATGAGTTGACGATGGCCATAGTGACTAAACAAAAATTGGGAGTTCTGTCTGCGACGATTCATTCGTATCCGACACAGGCCGAGGTGTTGCGCAAGATCGGCGACGCCTATATGAGAACCAAACTGACGCCGACAATAAAAAACATATTCGAGAAGTGGTTGGCGTGGCGCAGATGAATCAAAGGGGCGAAAAGAATTCATGAGTCCACAGAGCGGCCCCATGCGCATTAGCATCATCATTCCCGTCTTCAACGAAGAGCGGAGCATTGCTGCGACGTTAGCCGGACTGCAGCCGCTCGTCCCTGATGAACTAATGGTCGTTGACGGTGGCAGCACGGATCGGACGCGTGAAATCTGCGAATCTCTTGGAATTACGTTGATCTCTTCAAAGCGCGGCCGCGCTCTGCAGCTGAATGAGGGAGCGCGGACAGCCACTGGAGATATCCTGCTATTTCTTCATGCCGACACTCTTCTTCCTGATTCCGCCTTGAATGACATCCGGGCGGCGATGGCGAACTCCGAGTGCGTTGGCGGGCGCTTTGACGTTAAGCTGGACGGCGATCACTGGATGCTCTGGGTGATCGGCGCGATGATCAGCCTGCGCTCGCGGTTGACCAAGGTCGCCACGGGCGATCAGGCGATCTTCGTTCGCCGCGAAATTGTTGAAAAAATCGGCGGTTATCTCGATATTCCCCTTATGGAGGACATTGCTTTTTCACGAGCGTTGAAAGGGATGGGCAAAATGGCTTGCCTCAGAAGCCGCGTCATCACCTCAGCGCGACGTTGGGAAATGGAAGGGGTGTGGCGTACGATTTGGAAGATGTGGACATTGAAGTTTCTTTATCTGTTGGGCATCCCTCCGGCACGGTTGAAGCGGTATTATAGCGATGCGCGCTAATGCTCTCGCGGTCATGGCGAAAGCGCCGGAGGCCGGTCAGGTCAAAACTCGTATGCTACCGGCGCTCTCCACGGAACAAGCGGCGGAGTTGTGCCGCGCGCTCTTGCTGGACCAGTTAAAGCATCTCCAGGGCCTAGCGCTCGCCGATCTCTACGTCGCGTTTACTCCAACTGAAGCGGCTCCCTCGATGAAGCAGCTGGCACCGCCTGCGTTTTGTTTATTGGCTCAAGAGGGCAATGATCTGGGCGAGCGAATGAAGCGTATCTTTGAGAATCTTTATGCATCGGGTCACAAAAACATCGTGCTGATCGGCGGCGACTTGCCGCCGGTGCCGCTTCGGTTTTTTGCAGAAGCGTTCACTTATCTTCAGGCCCCCGGTAAACGAGTGGTGTTAGGACCCAGCCGGGATGGCGGTTATTACTTGGTCGGTTTAAACCAAATGGTTTCTGAGATATTCGAAGCGGTGACGTGGAGCCATGACCAAGTTCTGGCGCAAACCCGGGCGAAGCTCGCCGCGCTCAAGATCGACCCTCTCCTCTTGCCCTCATGGTTCGACATCGACACGCCCGGCGATCTGCGCTACTTGCAATCGCAATTCAATTTGGATCCCTCGCTAATGGAGCGGATGAAGAAAACTTTGGAGTTGCTGCATCGCCTGCAACTGGGCGAGAAACAGAATCGAACGGGCTGATTCGCAAATCGCGCCCACTCCCGGCTCACAGTAAAAATAAACAGCACTCGTTGAACGCAGCGAAGCGTCGGTCGGCGAGCTGAGGTAAAATTTTTCCTGTCAGATGGTTGTAATTTCGCTTCTAACAGCCGATCTTTAATATGATAGGATTATTTGTGATGTCGGAATCTCTGCACCGTGCTGTAGAGCCCCTGATATCTCGTTAGCGCAGCGGAGGAAGCCAAATGCCCCACAAACGCATCGAGGACTACGGGATCATAGGAGATCTCCATACCGTCGCTCTGGTCGGTGTGGATGGTTCCATCGACTGGTGCTGTTTGCCCTGTTTTGATTCCCCAAGCGTTTTCGCGGCGCTTTTAGATGAGGACAAAGGAGGGTATTTCAAGGTCAATGCGGTTGCCGCGTCTGTATACAAACAGCTCTATATTCCCGACACGAACGTGCTGGTCACCCGTCAACTCGGCGACGAAGGGATCGCTGAAATTATTGATTTCATGCCCATCGAGGCGCGCAGCGAGCGCGGCGAGCAGCCCAATCATCACCAGATTGTCAGACGTGTCAATACAGTGTCTGGAAAGGTGCGATTTCGGCTGGAGTGTTTCCCCGCCTTCGACTACGCGCGCAGCGGGCACGAAGTCCATTTATTTCCCCAAGGCGCACTGTTCGAGAGCCCGTCGGAAAAGTTGGGCTTGGTTTCCCCGATGGCGCTCACAGTTCAGGGTCAAGGAGTTGTGGCAGACTTCACCTTGAGCCGCGGCGAGAGCGCCACGTTCTTTCTGCGCCACACGGAAATGGGGAGCGAAGCGAACCTGCTCATCCCCGAAGAGCGCGGCGAGATCGCTTTTCGCCACACCGTCGACTTCTGGAAGAGTTGGATTTCTCAATCTCTTTACAGCGGGCGGTGGCGGGAAATGGTTCACAGATCGGCGCTCGTCCTCAAGCTTTTGACCTATGCTCCGACGGGGGCGATCGTCGCAGCGGCGACAACCAGTCTGCCCGAGGAAATCGGCGGAGTGCGAAACTGGGATTACCGTTATTGCTGGATTCGCGACGCAAGCTTCACGGTCTACGCGCTGATGCGCCTCGGGTTTTACGAGGAGGCGGGTCGCTTTGTCGGCTGGCTTGAAGAGAGATGCCGGGAACTGGATCCGAATGGTTCGTTGCAACCGATGTACTCCATTACCGGCAGGCACGAACTGCCGGAGATAAATCTGCCGCATTTGAAAGGATATTGCGACTCGAAGCCGGTGCGCGTCGGGAACGCCGCCCACAATCAGAGGCAGATGGACATCTACGGTGAGCTGCTCGACGCGATCTATCTTTACAACAAATATGGCGCCCCAATTTCTTATGATCTCTGGCGAAACGTACAACGTTTATTGAATTATGTGTGCGAGCACTGGCGCGAGCCGGACGCTGGCATCTGGGAAACCCGAGGCAATCATCGCCACTTCGTATACTCCAAACTGATGTGCTGGGTAGCGCTAGATCGAGGGGTCAGGTTGGCTATGAAGCGAAGTTTTCCCGCCGATCTGGAGCGCTGGCTAAAAACCCGAGACGAGATTTATCTGGAGATCATGGAGCGAGGCTGGCACCAAGAAAGGGACGCCTTCGTTCAGCACTATGAGTCAGATCAAGTGGACGCCAACAATCTCCTGATGCCGCTAGTCTTTTTTGTTTCCCCGACGGACCCGCGAATGCTGCGGACCATCGACCGCATTCAGAAGGAACTGGCGATGGATAGTTTGGTGCATCGTTACAAAGTTCCCTACAATATCTCCGTGGACGGGCTACCGGGGCGCGAAGGGGCGTTCAGCATTTGCAGTTTCTGGCTGGTCGAGGCATTAACGCGGGCGGGCCGGGTCGATGAGGCTCGCTTGATGTTCGAGAAGACGCTCGGTTATGCTAATCATGTGGGGCTTTTTGCCGAGGAGGTTGGTCACTGCGGTGAAGCGCTGGGAAATTTTCCGCAGGCATTCACCCATTTGGGTCTGATCAGCGCGGCCTACAATCTAAATCGTGTGCTGGGCAAAGAAGGCTGATAGTGGCTTACGAGTGAAAAAGAAAAGGAGCGGTCCTAGCTCGCATTATTCATGGTCAGAGGAAAAACTACGACACTGTGTCGATCGAGGGATGAGCCTGGAGGAGTGAAGGCACAGACCTGCCCTGAGCCGGGTCGAAGGGGACGAACAGCTTCAACGCCGTCTTTGGTGCTTGGCTCGGCGCTCGCATTTTTTCCCGGGCATTCGCTGCAGTAACTCAGTTTGCAGGCCGCTCCAAGGCACAGGCGCATTGCCTTCGCTCTGGAGGGCTCGCCCCTCGATCGCTGTCACGAGTGCATAATCCGAGCTAGGGAGTCTGGAAATGAGGTTTGAAAAGGGGGACAAATTAACTCTATGAGCCAATCGATTGAGCAGCCCTGTGTCAATGCCATCCGCATGCTATCCGTAGACGCCGTCGAAAAGGCCAAGTCGGGTCATCCCGGGGCGCCGATGGGACTGGCGCCAACGGCTTACCTGTTATGGACCCGCTTCATGAAATACAATCCGCGCAACCCCTCATGGCCCGATCGCGACCGCTTCGTCCTCTCCGCCGGGCATGGCTCGATGCTGCTTTACAGCATGCTTTATCTTACCGGCTACGATGTCCCTCTCGATCAGATCAAACAGTTCCGCCAATGGGGAAGCCTGACGCCAGGCCATCCTGAGCGTGAGCTCACACCCGGAGTGGAAACCACCACGGGACCGCTCGGTCAAGGTTTCGGCAACGGGGTCGGCATGGCCATCGCGGAGGCCTATCTCGCCGCGCGCTACAACCGCCTGGGATTCGAGGTGGTCAGTCACTTTACTTATGGGATCGTGAGTGACGGTGATTTGATGGAAGGCGTCGCCTCGGAAGCCGCCAGCCTGGCGGGCCATTTGAAATTGGGCAAATTAATCTATCTGTACGACAACAACCACATTTCGCTGGCTGCCTCCACGGATCTGACTTTCACGGAAGACTGCGCGAAGCGGTTCGAGGCTTATGGCTGGCACACGCAAGCAGTCGAGGATGGCAATGACCTCGAAGCGCTCGACCGCGCGCTGCGCGCTGCGCGCACCGAAACCGCAAGGCCGTCGCTCATTTTGGTGCGCACCCACATCGGCTTCGGATCGCCGGGCAAGCAGGACACGTTCGAAGCGCACGGAGCGCCGCTGGGCGAGGAGGAAGTGAAGCTGACGAAGCAAAAGCTCGGCTGGCCGGCTGAGCCGCCTTTTTTCATTCCGGACGAGGCGCTGGCGCATTTTCGCGAATCTGTGACAAAGGGACAACGGGCCGAAGCGGAATGGAAGGAGAGGTTTTCCGCCTATGTGCGAAAATTTCCCGCCGTGGCCGGGGAACTGGAGCAAGCGTTGCGCGGCGAATTGCCGGCGGGCTGGGAAGAATCAATCCCTGACTTCCCGGCCGACGCGAAGGGGCTGGCGACCCGCGTCGCCTCGGGAAAAGTTCTCAATGCCATCGCGCCGAAGCTCCCGACATTGATCGGCGGCTCGGCGGATTTAAATCCATCGACCCATACCGTCCTGCAAAAACTGGGCGACTTTGAAAGCCCCGAGAGAACGTTCGCTGATAGCCAGGGCTCGGCGGGGGGCGGATTCAGTTATGCCGGACGCAACTTGCACTTCGGCGTGCGCGAGCATGGGATGGGCGCCGCATGCAACGGCATGGCGGCGCACGGGGGAATCATTCCGTTCGGATCGACGTTCCTGATCTTCTCCGACTACATGCGCCCGTCGATTCGGCTCGCGGCGCTGATGGGGCTGGGGGTGATCTACGTTTTCACGCACGACAGCGTCGGCCTCGGTGAAGACGGCCCGACCCACCAGCCGATCGAACAGTTGGCCGCGCTTCGCGCGATCCCGCGGCTGGTCGTCATTCGTCCGGGTGACGCCAATGAGACCGCCGTGGCCTGGCGGGTCGCCATCGAGACGCGCGACCGTCCGGTGGCTCTGGCGCTGACGCGGCAAAACGTGCCGACTCTCGACCGGACTCAATTCGCCGCGGCCGACGGGCTGCGCCGAGGCGCTTACGTCTTGGCCGACCCGCCGGACGGCAGGCCCGATCTTGTCTTGATCGGGACTGGCTCGGAAGTTTCTTTAGCTGTCGCGGCGCGGGAGAAGCTATCGGAGCGAAAGATTCAAGCGCGCGTCGTTTCGATGCCCAGTTGGGAGCTGTTCGACCTGCAGCCGAAAGAGTATCGCGACTCGGTCCTGCCGCCGTCAATCAAACGGCGGGTTGCCGTGGAAGCGGCGCTGCCGCAAGGGTGGCATCGCTACGTCGGCGACGGCGGTGACGTCATCGGAATAGAGCGGTTCGGCGCCTCGGCGCCCGGAAATGTGGTGATGGAAAAATTGGATTTCACCGTGAACCACGTGGTGGAGCGCGCTCTGGCGCTATTGGAGAGATAGAAAATGCGCGTCGCTATCGGTGCGGATCACGCCGGATTCGCGTTGAAGCAGCTTATTGGCGGGGATCTGCGTGATTTGGGTCACGAGGTGATTGATTTGGGCACAGACAGCATGGATCCGGTGGATTACCCAGATTATGCCGAGGCCGTGGGAAAGGTTATCCTCGATGGCAAAGCCGATCGCGGCATTCTCGTCTGTGGCAGCGGGGTGGGTGCCTCGGTGGCGGCAAACAAGCTGCCGGGCATTCGCGCGGCGCTTTGCCATGATACCTATTCGGCACGTCAGGGCGTCGAGCACGACGACATGAATATTCTGGTCTTGGGTGGACGGGTGATCGGCAGCGAGTTGGCGCACGAACTGGTTCATGCCTACTTGGCTGCCCTCTTCACCAAAGAAGAACGCCATCGCCGCCGTTTGGAAAAGATCAAAGCATTGGAGAAACGCTACGGAAAATCGACGTAAGGGAGAGACGTCATGAATCCTTTGAAAGAATTACTTGAACAGGGACAATCCGTTTGGCTCGATTACATTCGTCGCAACCTCATTATCAGCGGCGAGCTCAAAAAATTGGTGGAAGAGGACGGCATCCGCGGCGTCACCAGCAACCCGACCATCTTCGAAAAGGCCATCGCCCACAGTACGGACTACGACGAGGCGTTTCGCGCCGTGCTGGCGCGGGATCCGGACGCCGAGCCGGGGAAAATTTACGAGCCGCTGGCCATCGAGGATATTCAGATGGCGGCCGACGTTTTGCGCCCGGTTTACGACGAGACGGGCGGGGCGGACGGCTTTGTGAGTTTCGAAGTTTCACCGCATCTAGCGCATGACACCCAGCGGACGATCGCCGAAGCAAAACGCCTCAAGGCGGCAGTGGACCGGCCCAACGTAATGATTAAAGTTCCCGCGACGCCCGAAGGGATTCCCGCCGTCGAGTCGCTCATCGCCGATGGCGTCAACGTCAACATCACGTTGATGTTTTCCATGGCGCACTATGAGGCCGTCGCTCGCGCCTATATCAAGGGATTGGAACGCTGCGCCGGTCCATCCAAGGTCGCCTCGGTGGCGTCGTTCTTTGTAAGCCGCGTCGATACTATGGTCGATCGCGCGTTGGAGAGTCTGGGCACATCGCAGGCGCTTGCCCTGATGGGAAAGATCGCCGTGGCCAATTCCAAAATCGTCTACGATCGTTTCCGCGAAATCTTTCATGGTGAGGGTTTCGCGGCTCTCAGACAGCGGGGAGCTAGAGTGCAACGACCGCTGTGGGCCAGCACCGGTACTAAGAATCCAAAATACTCAGACGTTCTCTATGTGGAAAATCTCATCGGTTCTGAGACCGTCAATACCATGCCGCCGGACACCATCAAAGCGTTTAAGGATCACGGCAAGATCATCCATGAAGCGGTTCGAGAAAATCTAGACGAGGCGGCGGCCGCGTTGGCTCAGTTGAAGGCGTTGGGAATCGATCTTAACGCGATTGCCGAGAAATTGCAGGAAGACGGCGTGGCCGCTTTTGCCGCTTCGTTCGACCAGTTGATGGCCGCGCTGGACAAGAAGCGCAAATCCATGAGGGGCAGTGAGCTGAACCGCCAGGAGCTCCATCTGCGCAAGCTCCAACGCCGCGTGAACCGGCGTCTGAAGGATTGGCAAGCCGCGCAATTCGGCAGCAGGCTTTGGAAAAAAGATCACACGCTTTGGTCGCCGAACCCGTTGCCCGAACTTACGGATCGTCTGGGCTGGCTCGAGTTGCCCGAGACCATGGAAAAACAGGTGGCGGATTTGCGCGTCCTTGCGGACCAGGTGAAAGCCGACGGCATTCGTCAGGTTGTGCTTCTTGGCATGGGCGGATCGAGCCTGGCGCCGGAGGTGTTTCAGCAAACGTTCGGCAATCAGGCCGGCTATCCGGCGCTGATCGTCTTGGATAGCACCCATCCGGCCGCGGTGAAGTCGGTCGAGGCGCAGATCGATTTGACCCATACTTTGTTTCTGGTCTCCAGTAAGTCAGGGACCACCACGGAAACCAATTCGTTCTTCTATTACTTCTGGAACAAGCTGAAGCAAATCAATGTCGAGCCAGGGCAACACTTCGTCGCCATTACCGACCCGGGAACTCCGCTCGAGAAGTTGGCGGCTGAGAGAAAATTTCGCGCGACGTTCAATGCGCCGGAAGAGGTCGGCGGGCGCTATTCGGCGTTGACGGTTTTCGGCCTCGTGCCTGCGGCGCTCATCGGTGTCGATATCGCGGACGTGCTGGCGCGGGCGCGTCGGATGAGTGATGCTTGCGGCGCCGGAGTCCAAGAATCCAACAACCCCGGCTTGGTTCTCGGCGCCGCTTTAGGCGAACTCACTTTGGCGAAAAAAGACAAGGTGACGTTTCTCTGCTCGCGTTCTCTCCACGCATTTCCGTCGTGGATCGAGCAATTGATCGCCGAAAGCACCGGCAAAGATCGCAAAGGAATCATCCCGGTTGCCAATGAAGCTATGGCGTCGCCGGAAAAATATGGCGCGGATCGTTTCTTCGTCTACTTGAGACTGGAAGGCGACGAGAGCCACGAGATCGACCGACAGGTAGCGGCGCTCGAGGCCAACGGCCATCCTGTGGCGCGCATCGATCTCGGCGACAAGAGCGATCTCGGGCAGGAGTTCTTCCGCTGGGAGATGGCCGTGGCCGCGGCGGGGGCGGTGATCGGAATTCATCCCTTCAATCAGCCCGATGTGCAGCTGGCCAAGGATCTGGCAAAAAAGGCGATGGCTGATAACGCGGGTGGAAAAAAACGGGGCGCGATGGTGAAGGAGGAAGTTTCGGCTTCAGATCCCGCGGCCTTGCAACGCGCGGTTTCCTCGTGGCTGGGTAAGAGCAAGGCGCGCGACTATGTGGCCGTGCAGGCTTATCTAAATCCCACGCCGGAGCACAGCGCGACGCTGCAGGTCATGCGCGCGTCGCTTCGTGATCGTCTTCGACTGGCGACTACCTTCGGCTATGGACCACGCTTTCTCCATTCGACCGGTCAACTGCATAAAGGCGGGCCAAACTCCGCTCTGGTGCTACAGATCGTTGATCAGCCTGCCGATAGTTTAGCCGTGCCGGAGACGAATTATACGTTCGATGCTTTGATTCGCGCGCAGGCCGTGGGGGATTTCACGGCCCTAAAACAGCGAAGACGCCGGGTGCTTAGGGTCAATTTGGGAAGCGATAGCGAAAATGGCTTGAGGCAGTTGGCGAACGTATTGAAGCAATAGTTTCTGGTTTCGGGTTTCGAGTTGTCAAGCGGGGAGAGGTTCGACTCAGCCTGCTAGCCGAGTTTCAAACCCGAAACTTGAAACCGGAAACTCGAAACTTGAGATCCGAAAGGAGCGACAATGGAACTAGGCATGATCGGGCTCGGCCGGATGGGCGCCAACATGACGGAGCGCCTGGTGCTCGGCGGGCACCGCATCATCAGCTATGACCGAAGCCCCGAGGCGATTCAGCGAGTCGTGGACAAGGGCGCGGTGGGCTCACGCTCGCTGGCGGATTTCGTGCAACAACTGTCTCAGCCGCGGGCGGCTTGGCTCATGGTGCCGTCGGGTGACCCGGTTGATCAGACCATCGAGCAGCTCCTGCCGCAGTTAGCCAAAGGCGACGTGATCATCGATGGCGGCAATTCGTATTACAAAGACTCCATTCGCCGGGCGGAGAAACTGAAACAGCAGGGCATTTATTTCGTCGATGCCGGAACAAGCGGCGGCATCTGGGGTCTTAGAGTCGGCTACTGCATAATGCTCGGCGGCGAAAAACAAGTCGTCGAGCGGCTCGACCCGATTTTCAAAACACTGGCACCCAAAGATGGCTACCTTCACGTCGGTCCCAGCGGCGCCGGTCATTTCGTAAAGATGATTCACAATGGCATCGAGTACGGCATGCTGCAGGCCTACGGTGAAGGCTTTGAGCTGCTCAAAGCCTCGGGCTTCGATCTCGACCTCGGCAAGATCGCCCATTTATGGAATCAGGGCAGCGTGGTGCGCTCGTGGCTGCTCGAACTCGCGGAAAGCGCGTTCAACAAAGATCCCGAGCTGGCTTCGATCAAGGGCTATGTCGAAGACTCGGGGGAGGGGCGCTGGACGGTTTTGGAAGCCGTCGAGCGCGACGTCCCCGCTTCGGTGCTGACGCTTTCGCTGTTCGCCCGCTTCGCTTCACGCCAGGAAGATTCCTTCTCGGCCAAAGTGATCGCCGCGCTCCGCAACGAGTTCGGTGGCCACGCGGTAAAAAAGGAGTAGTGCCCTATGTCGGTTGATCCGCATGTCTATGGTGCCGGTGGGTTGGGTCAAGGCAAGCGTCCGCACGGTTGTGTGCTCACCATTTTCGGCGCTTCCGGCGATCTGACCAGGCGGAAGCTGATTCCGGCCCTTTATAACCTGGCGCTGGAGCGCCGTCTGCCGGAGCGCTTCGCCGTCATCGGCTACGCGCGCAGCGAGATGACCCACGAAGTCTTTCGCAGCAAGATGCGCGAGGCGGTGAGCCAATTTTCCCGCACCGGATTGAAGGACGAATCCGTGTGGAACGATTTCGCGGCCAACCTCTATTTTATTCCCGGCAGCTACGATGAATCCAACGGCTACAGACAGCTGCAGGATTTTGTCGGCGGCTTCGATCGCGGCAGCCGGGTGCCGCCGATTCGGGTCTTCTATCTGGCTTTGCCACCGGATCTCTACGCCCCCGTGATCGAGCAGCTCGCCGCGATCGGTCTGGCGGCTAAAGAAAACGCCCGCGACGGCCGGACGCGGGTGGTCATCGAAAAGCCCTTCGGCACCGATCTGGAGACCGCGCGCGAGCTCAATCGGCGCGTACATGAAGTCCTCGACGAAAATCAGGTCTACCGCATCGATCACTACCTCGGCAAAGAAACCGTGCAGAACATCATGGTTTTCCGTTTCGCCAACGCGGTGTTCGAGCCGATCTGGAACCGGCGCTACGTCGATCACGTCCAGATCACCGCGGCCGAAAGCGTCGGGGTAGAAAACCGCGGTGGCTATTACGAAGATGCGGGAGTTGTGCGCGACATGTTTCAGAATCATCTCCTGCAACTGTTTTGCCTCACGGCCATGGAGCCGCCGGTGGCGTTCTCGGCGGACGCCGTGCGCGACGAGAAAGGCAAATTGCTCCGTTCGGTCCGGCCGATTTTTGTCGATGACGTCGCGCGGATCGCGGTCCGCGGCCAATACGGTCCGGGAAAATTCGCCGGCAACGAAGTCAAGGGTTACCGACAAGAGCCTGGAGTCGCGAACGGTTCGAACACCGAAACATACGCTGCGATCAAGCTCTTTATCGACAACTGGCGCTGGGAGGGAGTTCCGTTCTACCTGCGGTCGGGCAAGCGCATGGCGAAGCGCGTCAGCGAGATCGCCATTCAGTTCAAGCGCCCGCCGCTGCTGCTCTTTCGTTCCTGCGCGGTGGATGACGTCAACCCCAACGTGCTGGTGGTCCGGATTCAGCCCGACGAGGGGATTTCGCTGACGTTTGAAGTCAAGCCCCCCGGGCCGGATATCTGCGTGAGTCCGCTGAGCCTCGATTTTAATTACGAAGAAGGCTTCGGCAGCGCTCCGCCGGAGGCGTATGAGACGCTGCTAGAAGATTGCATCGAAGGGGATTCGACCCTGTTTACGCGCCATGACTGGGTGGAATCGGCATGGTCTCTGATGGACCCCATTATCCAGGCTTGGCGCCGCACGGCACCCAAAGATTTTCCCAATTACGAGGCGGGAAGTTGGGGACCCAAGGAGGCGGACGAATTCATGCAACGTGACGGCCGACGTTGGCGCCGACCGTGATTCGGTTTCGCTTCGAACCAGAGCGTGACGAGCGCAAAAGTGGCTGACAAAAACCTCATCCTTGCTGGCGACATCGGCGGGACCAAGACCCATCTGGCGCTTTTTTCGTGCCGTGAAGGGAAACTCCGTGCCGAGGCCCGGGAACTCTTTCCGAGCAAGAAATTTCCCGGACTGGAGCCCATGCTGGAAAAATTTCTCGCCAATCGCAAAGCGAGCATTGAGGGCGCCTGTTTCGGCATTGCCGGTCCGGTGGTGGATGGACAGGTGAAGACGACCAATTTGCCGTGGCTGGTCGATGCCAAAAGACTAGCGGCCACCTTGAAGTTCAAGGCAGTTTCATTGCTGAACGATCTTGAGGCCGCCGCCTACGGGATTTTCACGCTCGAACCGGCTGAAGTTATTAGCCTCAATGAAGGTTCGATCCGGCGACCCGGCAACAAAACGCTGATCGCGGCGGGAACGGGCCTCGGAGAAGCCTATCTTTACGACGATGGCCGAGACTATCATCCGTCGGCGTCGGAAGGTGGCCACGCCGACTTCGCCCCGCGCAATGACACGGAGATTGGTTTGTTGCGGTATCTGCTGAAAAAATTCGGCCATGCAAGTTATGAACGGGTGCTTTCGGGCCCCGGGCTTTTCAACATCTATGATTTTTTCAGAGAAGACGGAGGGCTGGAGGAGCCCGGCTGGCTCAAAGAAAAAATCGCCGCGGCGGTTGACGCCAGCGCCGTGATCACGCAATCGGCCCTGTCCGGCGACAGTGAAATCTGCGTCAAAGCGTTGGATCTGTTCGCTTCGGTTTACGGCGCTGAGGCGGGCAATCTGGCGCTCAGGGGCAAGGCGGTTGGCGGTGTCTACGTCGGCGGCGGCATCGCGCCAAAAATTCTCGACAAGCTCAAGGGTGGAGCCTTCATGCGCGCCTTCGTCGATAAGGGGCGCTATGCCGACTTTCTTTCCGCCATTCCGGTAAAGGTCGTGTTGAATCAAGAGACCGCCCTGCAAGGCGCGGCCTACTACGCTGCGTTTCGTTCTCATGGCTGATGCGGAGATCGTCGTTTGCCGCGACCTCGCGGATCTCAGTCATCGGGCTGCGGAATACTTTGCGTGCCGCCCGATCATCCGGAGAGTAATTATCGAATGGTCCAAGAAAGTCTGCTGTCAAAGGTCGATATCGCGGCTGAGAACGTGCATCGCAGGTAACTTTAACTCCAGTGAGAGCTTAGGAAGATTCGCGGCCTGTCAATGATTCTCCAGGAGAGGCAACATTCCAAGAAGTAGCGATCATTCTTCGAACCGGAGGATCGAGTGAAAAGAATTATCATGCTCTTGCTGCCGGGTTTTGCCATCGGCTTGCTCGTTCAAACGAGGATCACAGCGATTTAGGCCAATTTTTCTTTGATGAAGGAGCTGACGATGGATATCGAAAGAATTATCAGTCCCCACGTTGCCGAACCGCCGCCAGGACGATGGTCCAACGCTCTCCGTGTCGGCGACATGTTGTTTGTCTCCGGCACGGTTTCCCGCGCTCCGGATGGAGTCACGATCGAAGGGCGCAACGAGTACGAACAGGCGAAAATCATCTTCGGGAAAATTCGTCATCTCGTCGAGGCGGCCGGCGGAGCCATGTCGGACGTCGTAAAGGTGACTATCTACGTCGTCAACATTAAACAGAACACCGAAGTATGGCGCGCGCGCCAGGAGTTTTTCACCGGTGATTTTCCTTGCTCGACGTTGGTCGAGGTCCGAAGCCTCGCGACGCCGGAAATCCTGGTCGAGATCGAGGCCATTGCATGCATCGGCGCGGGAAAACGTTAGAGGCAATTGCCGTGTAACATAAGCCAGTGTGCTAATTGCGAAAGGGCGAAAGGCTCCCCGATCTGCGGGTTCACCTTCAACTGACGTTCCGGCAAATCGTCGAAGCCGGACAGCTGCCCATAACTGGGGAAGGGGCTTTTATATCAGCTGCCCGTAGGATAAATATAAATTAGTCTCTCTTGCTTTTCCTCGGACCTGAATTTTGAATAGCTCTCTCGCGTTAATAGTCGTTCGCGGGTAAGCCGCATGAGCCACGGCGGTTGAACCGGATGGGCCGCATATGAAAAGGCTAACGCTCTACAGCTCCAGCCGATCGTCGATGACCGGGCGGGTAACCCCGACCAACCATCCGGACCAAAGTCCCGATCAGGCGCACGGAAGTCCTTCCGCTCAAGTCGCCAGTCGACAACCCCGCTTTTCGTGGCAAAACTTCTACACGCGCCATGAACGGCTCCTGTGGGTCGCAGCCGCTGGGCTATTTTCGCTGCTCCTGCTGTTTATCTATGCGGCGATCACGCCTTCGACACGCCAGATCACCCAGGAAGATATCCGCGCCGCGGTGCTTCACACCCTGGAGATCAACACCCTTCCGTCGCCCGCGGCGAAGGCGTACGAAGTCATTCGACCGTCCATTGTTCGCGTGCGTGGGTTGGAACCTGACGAAGACGGCGAGGACAGAGAGAAGAGCGTCGGCACCGGGGTCGTCATCGTCGACAAAGGCATCATCCTTACCAATCTCCACGTTGTGCTCAGCGCCAAGCGGGTGCAAGTGGTGTTCGCCGACGGGCTCCAGTCCGATGCCACGATCACCGGCGTGCGGCCGGAGCACGATTTGGCCGTGCTTCAGGCGCAGACGATTCCCGACGATCTTTTCGCGGCAACCATGCGATCCACCTCGGACCTCAAACTGGGCGACCAAGTCTTCGCCGTGGGCTTTCCGTTCGGCATCGGTCCTTCAGTGACGGCGGGAGTGGTGTCCGGTTTGCGGCGCGAATTCCGTTCCCCGGAAGGGAAGCGCCTGCTGACGAATCTCATCCAGTTCGACGCGGCGGTTAATCCCGGAAGCTCCGGCGGGCCGCTGGTGACCGCAGAGGGCGAGGTCGTCGGCATCGTTACCGCTATTCTGAACCCGACAGAGCAGGGTTTCTTCGTGGGCATTGGGTTTGCGGTTCCCATCGAGAATGCAGCCGCCGCCGTGGGAGTGCCGCCGTTCTAATGATTATTCATGCTTCGAATAGTAGTTACGACAGAGTTTCGGTCGAGCGGCAGGGTGGTAGCAACCGCAGTTCAAAACGTTCAAGCTGTTCAAGCCGCTTAAGCCCCCACCCCGGATCAAAGTCCGGGGCAGGCTCTATTTCCTCCACCGCGACGCGGGGGAGGATGCAGGAGGGGGTTTGAACGAGTGGAACTTTTTGAACGACTGGAACCCTAACTGGCGCAAACAATTCCATGGACAACAGAGAAACCAGCCCCAGTGAAATTGCTTCACTCATGGAGCGCATCCTCTACGAGGTGAAGAAGGTCATCGTCGGGCAGGATCATTTCCTGGAGCGTGTGCTGGTGGCCGTGCTGGCGCAGGGACACCTGCTCGTCGAGGGCGTCCCGGGGCTCGCCAAGACCCTTACTGTCAAGACGCTCGCCAGAACCATCCGCGGGTCGTTCAAGAGAATTCAATTCACGCCTGATCTCGTCCCGGCGGATCTGGTGGGAACGCGCATCTACAATCAGAAGACCGGCGACTTCACCACCTCATTGGGTCCCGTCTTCACCAATCTTCTGCTTGCCGATGAGATCAACCGGGCTCCGGCGAAAGTGCAAAGCGCGTTGCTCGAGGTCATGCAGGAACACCAGGTCACGATCGCCGGGGAGAGCCACCAGGTCCCCGAGCCGTTCCTGGTGATGGCCACGCAGAATCCCATCGAGACGGAGGGAACGTACCCGCTGCCGGAGGCGCAGGTGGACCGCTTCATGATGAAGGTGCTGGTCGGCTATCCAACCGAGGAAGAGGAGTTCGTCATCGTCGATAGGGTCACTGGCCTTCCGAACGATGTCGTCGCCATGGCGACGACCGAGCAACTGAGCGCGCTTCAGCGCGAGTGCCAGAGCGTATATGTAGATCCGTCGCTCAAGCAATACGCGGTGCGGCTTGCCTCGGCTACGCGGGATCCGGATCGCTACGGTGTCGCTGACCTAGCGAAGTACGTATCATTCGGTGCAAGCCCTCGCGCCTCGATCCATCTGATCGAGGGCGCGCGGGCGCTGGCGTTCCTGCGTGGACGCACCTACGTCTTGCCCGCGGACGTGACGGATCTGGTGCCTGATGTATTTCGGCACCGGCTCGTGCTGACGTATGAGGCTCTCGCCGAGGAAATGACGGCAGATCAACTGATTCAACGGATCATGCAGCACATAGCGGCTCCCGATAAGCCGCTGGAGACCCATGTCAAAGCGGAGGCGGGTAGGCACAGGGGCCTACCCCTACAGGCAGGGTAGAGGCGGCTGCCAAAACAACGACAACGTAGCGGCAACCCCCGTGGTTGCCCGCGATTGAGCGCAACGAAGCCTATGAATCTCTTTCAGCGGCCTGCACGTACATCTGCGGCCGAAGCCATATTGCGGCGATTGGAGTGGACCGTCATTCGCCGGCTGGACGGGCTGCTTCATGGCGATTACCAGACTTTGTTTCGCGGTTTCGGCCTGGATCTGGCCGATCTGCGCGAGTACCAGTATCACGACGATGTCCGTTACATCGATTGGAACGTCACCGCGCGTCTCCTGACACCCTATGTCAGGGTGTACAATGAAGATCGAGAAGTTACGGCGTGGTTCCTGCTGGACCTGAGCCCATCGGTGGATTTCGGCTCCCATGTCAAGAAGCGTTTCGTGACGACCGAATTCGTCACCGTGCTGGCGCGGCTATTGACCCGTCACGGCAATCGCGTCGGAGCGCTGTTCTATGGTGACAGTGTAGATACGGTGATTCCGGCGCGGAGCGGCCGGCGCCATGCGCTCCACATCCTCCACAGAATGCTTTCGCGGCCCGAGCGTTCCCGTTCGGCCGCGACGAACCTGCGCGATTTTCTGCAGACTGCTTTTCGGGTCATGCAAAGACGATCCCTCGTTTTCGTCGTCTCCGATTTCATTAGCACGCCGGGCTGGGCCGAGCCGCTGGCCCATCTTGCGCAGCGCCATGAGATCGTGGCGGTGCGGCTCTACGATCCGTTGGAGATGGAATTGCCCGACCTGGGGCTTCTCCTCATGCGGGACGCCGAGACCGGAGAACAGTTATTCGTCGACACCCACGATCGCGCTTTCAGGAAGCGCTTCGCGGCTGCGGCCGCGCGGCGTGAGAAGGAGCTTCGGTCGGCTTTCCGCCGGGCGGGCGTGGACGCGCTGGAGTTGTCCACCCACGATGATCTCGTCGATGCCATTCTGCGGTTCGCCGATCTGCGCAAGCGGCGCAGCCAGTTGGCGGCGGGCGGAAGCCTGCCACAGCACCTGAGAGGAAGCCATGAAGTTTCTATGGCCTGAGATGCTCTGGCTTCTCCTGATGGTGCCGGCGCTCGTTGCCGCATACTTTTTCCTGCTCCGCCGGAAGAAGGAGGACGCGCTTCGGTATGCCAGCTTGAGCATGGTGAAAGAGGCGATGGGCGCGGGCCAGAGATTCCGCCGTCACATTCCACCGCTGCTTTTCCTGGTTGCGCTCATCGCGATGATCGTCGCGATTGCCCGCCCCGCCGCCGTTGTCACCTTGCCGTCCCAACACCAAACCATCATCCTCGCTATGGACGTCTCCGGCAGCATGCGCGCCACGGACGTGGAGCCGAATCGAATTTCCGCGGCGCAGGCTGCCGCCAAGGCCTTTGTCGCCGAGCAGCCCTCGAGCGTACTTATCGGCGTAGTGTCCTTCGCCGCAACGGCGTCGGTCGTGCAGCCGCCCACCCACAATCGCGAGGACATCCTCGCGGCGATCGATCGCTTCCAGCTGCAACGCGGCACCGCGATTGGCAGCGGCATCATCGTCTCCCTTGCGACGATTTTCCCGGAGGCAGGCATCGATGTGAGCTCGTTGATTTACGGGCGTGATGCCGCGCGAGGCGTCCCGCTCGATCAGGCTCTCAAACCGGAGAAACCAACGTTCAAGCCGGTGCCGCCCGGCTCCTACACATCCGCCGCCATCATTTTGCTCTCGGACGGCCAGAGGACCACCGGTCCCGACTCCATCGAGGCGGCCCGCATGGCCGCCGACCGCGGCGTGCGTGTCTTCACTGTGGGCATCGGCACGACAAGCGGAGAGAACCTCGGCTTTGAAGGCTGGTCCATGCGTGTGCGCCTCGATGAGGAGACGCTCAAAGCGATCGCCAACATGACCCGCGGCGAGTATTTTTACGCGGGCACCGCAAGGGATCTAAAAAAGGTCTACGAGTCCCTGAACGCCCGGCTGGTACTGGAGAAAAAGGACATGGAAATCAGCGCTCTGTTTTCCGCAGCGGCGGCCGTCACCGCGCTGGTTTCGGCGTTGCTGTCACTCCTGTGGTTCAACCGCATCCTCTAGCCGCGCACAAGCTGCGCAATTCCAACTTAATCAATCAATTACTTCGTGCAAGATACGCCTTGGCCAGATCGAGCTCTGGCCGTGAATCCCCCTTGCCGGCGAGCTCGATCAACCGCGCGAAGTAGCGTTTCGCCTTGGCGCTATCGCCCGCTTGCGCTGCCGCTTGGCCCGCGCCGTAGAGACCGCGGAAACGGCTCGGAT
>Ga0209803_1000253_pt1 | contig 34682 bp, 38 predicted proteins | sample GraSoiAngelo_138_FD_185895 | JGI IMG/M metagenome (GOLD analysis project Ga0209803, IMG submission 185895) | Grasslands soil microbial communities from the Angelo Coastal Reserve, California, USA - 14_0929_09_40cm (SPAdes) (version 2) | ecosystem: Environmental > Terrestrial > Soil > Grasslands ...
CGAGAGGCGCAAAGGGCGAAGGTCGGAGGCGAGCTAATCTGCTCGGTCTGGTAGCTCATTCGAGGTGTAAAGTGTCGCGTATCGGAAAGTTGCCCATCACGATCCCCGCGGGTGTCAAAGTGGCTGTCGATGGCGCCGCCGTTCGTCTTGAGGGGCCAAAGGGAAAACTGCAAACTTCGGTTCCCGCGGGAATCAAGGTTCAAGTGGACGGAAACGCGGTGCGGGTCGAACGCGAAGCCGATGAGCGTAAGATGCGGGCGCTGCATGGATTGACGCGGAAGCTCATTGCCAATATGGCCCAGGGAGTGAGCCAAGGCTTTAGCCGGGTGTTGGAAATCAACGGTGTAGGTTATCGCGCCGAGGTCAAAGGCCAAGAGATCCATATGACGTTGGGGTACTCCCATCCGGTGGTCTTCCTCTTGCCGCAGGGAGTAACGGCCTCGGTGGAAAGGCAGGTCGTTATTACTCTTACCAGCGCCGATCGGCAGTTGCTGGGTGAGATGGCGGCCAAACTTCGGAGTCTCAGATCGCCTGAACCTTACAAAGGCAAAGGGATCAAGTATCGTGAAGAGGTCATTCGGCGCAAAGCCGGAAAAGCCGTTGGCTCTGCGGCAGGCGCGTAGGCGGTCGGGGATAGAAAATGGCGCGGAATCAGAAAAGTATCGCACGGGCACGACGCCAGGAGCGAGTTCGCAAGAAGGTGCTGGGGACGGACGCACGTCCGAGGATCTGCGTATATCGGAGCAACAAGCATATTTATGCTCAGGTGATTTCCGACGATCGAGGAATGACTCTGGCCTCGGTATCGACCCTCGGTGGGGATCTTGCCGAGGCGGTGAAAAAAAGCAAAGGCGTTGAGACGGCCAAGCAGGTCGGCTTAGCATTGGCCAAAATTTGCAAAGAAAAGAATATTACTCGGGTGATTTTTGATCGAAACGGATTTTTGTTCCACGGGCAAGTGAAGGCCGTGGCAGATGGGATCCGTGAAGGCGGATTAGAATTTTAATAGGATAAGAACATGAGGTCGCTTTGGAACGCATTGATCCGCAGGGTTTAGAACTGAAAGAGAAGGTGGTTCACATCAGCCGTGTGGCCAAAGTTGTCAAGGGCGGCCGACGTTTTAGCTTTAGCGCATTGGTGGTTGTTGGGGACAGTCGTTCAGTCGTTGGCTATGGAATGGGAAAGGCCAATGAAGTGCCGGAAGCGATCCGCAAAGGGCTGGAGCAGGCGAAGAAGAGTTTGATTCGGGTTCCCGTCATAGCAGGAACGATTCCCTTCGAAGTAAGCGGACGATTCGGAGCGGGTTATGTGATTCTCAAACCCGCCTCCGATGGAACTGGAGTTATCGCGGGCGGCGGCGTCCGCGCGGTGGTGGAGGCCTCCGGGATTCAAAACGTTTTGACCAAGTGTATTGGCTCCAACAATCCGCACAACATGGTCAAGGCAACGTTTGAGGCGCTCCGGGAGCTTCGCGCTCCGGAGGAAATTGCCGACCGGCGAGGAAAGGCGTTGGCGGAGATTCGCTGATTATGAAACTGGATGATCTAAAACCGGCCGCCGGTTCGAATAAAAATCGCAAACGCGTCGGTCGTGGCGATGGTTCAGGTCACGGTAAAACTTCTTGTCGAGGCCACAAGGGGCAAGGGGCCCGGTCCGGGGGGGGCACCAAACCCGGATTTGAGGGTGGTCAGATGCCGCTCCAACGACGCCTGCCAAAGCGCGGCTTCCATAATCCATCACGAATTGAGATGTCAGTGGTCAATCTGGAGCGGCTGGAAGTTTTTCCTTCGGGCAGTGAAGTGACCCCTGAGCGACTAGTTCAGCAGGGTCTGGTTCGGGGGAAGGACAAGCGGATCAAGATTTTGGGGGATGGTTCGTTATCCAAATCCTTGATTGTCAAAGCACACGGCTTTTCCGCCAAAGCGAAAGAGAAGATCGAAGCCCTGGGGGGAAAGGCGGAATTGATAGGGGTCCATGCTTAGCGGTTTTCAGAACGCATCAAGAATTCCCGAGCTTAGGCGCCGTGTGCTTTTCACGCTGGCGATGCTAGCCGTCTATCGTCTCGGTGTCCACGTTCCCACACCGGGTATCGACCGCCACGCCATGGCAGCCTTTTTTGAGCAACAGAAAGGAACTCTTTTCGGGTTTCTTAACCTTTTTTCCGGTGGCGCCCTGGAGCAGTTCTCGGTTTTTTCGCTGGGCATCATGCCCTATATCAGCGCTTCCATTATTTTGCAGCTTCTTACGGTCGTCTTTCCTTATTTGGAACGGCTTTCAAAAGAGGGCGAGGTGGGCCGACGCAAAATCACCCAGTACACCCGTTATGGAACCGTCGTGCTGTCCATTGTTCAAGGGATGATGATCAGCATGGGCTTGGAAGGGACGCACGGGCCGGGCGGCTATAGCCTGGTGTTGAATCCGGGGTGGAGCTTTCGCTTGATGACCGTTATCACATTGACCTCCGGTACGGCGTTTATTATGTGGCTGGGCGAACAAATTACCGAGCGCGGCATTGGCAATGGTATTTCTCTAATTATCTTTGCGGGCATCGTTGCGCGACTACCCTCGGCCGTATCCACGACCATGCAATTCATTCGGGAAGGAGAACTGGGGCCATTGGTCGCCTTGGTCATTCTCGCCCTGAGCGTGGTCGTTGTGGGAGCGATCATTTTTGTTGAACAAGGTCAGCGCCGGATACCGGTACAGTACGCCAAGCGGGTCGTCGGACGAAAGATGTACGGCGGGCAAAGCTCGCACCTGCCGCTCAAGCTCAACACGGCCAATGTCATACCGCCAATTTTTGCTTCTTCCATTCTTATTTTCCCTGCGACCTTGGCACAATTCGCGAATCATCCTTGGTTACAGACCGCGGCGAGTATGCTCACTCCGGGCCAGTGGCTGCATGATGTCGTGTATGTAGCGTTGATCATCTTTTTCGCGTTCTTCTACACCGCGGTGGTGTTTAACCCAGTGGATGTGGCTGAAAATATGAAAAAATTCGGCGGTTACATTCCCGGCATTCGACCCGGACAGAAAACCGCTGAGTTTATTGAGCGAGTGCTTTCGCGCGTCACTTTGAGTGGGGCTATTTACCTGTCGATCGTCTGCCTCTTGCCCACGATTCTCGTTAGGCAGCTGAATGTGCCCTTTTATTTCGGTGGAACCGCGCTTTTGATCGTGGTGGGAGTCGCTTTGGATACCGTAGCACAGATGGAGACTCATTTGATTACCCGCAACTATGAGGGATTCATGAAGCGGGGCCGGTTGCGGGGAAGAAGGGGCTGACGATTGGCGGGCAGCGTACGCGTTGTTTTACTGGGCCCTCCCGGTGCAGGGAAAGGAACTCAGGCGAAATGGCTCCAGGAACGGTTCGAAGCCTGTCAGGTATCGACGGGCGACATCCTGAGAAAAGCGGTAGCCGAACAGACCCCGTTGGGTAAACAAGCGGCGGCCTATATTAACCGAGGGGCGTTGGTTCCTGACAGCTTGATTGTAGACTTGGTCGCTGAGCAGCTAAAGGAAAAAGATTGCGACAAGGGTTTTGTCCTGGATGGTTTTCCGAGGACGATTTCTCAGGCCGAGAGCCTCGAAGAGATCCTGAAGAAGATGGGATTGGCGCTGGATTGTGTTTTGTCTGTCCAGGTGCCCCACCGCGTGATCGTTGAAAGGTTGGCGGGAAGGCGCACGTGCAAAGGTTGTGGCGCCCTTTATCATTTGACTCTTGACCCTCCGAGCAAGGAGGGAGTTTGTGATCGGTGTGGCGGCGAGCTTTACCAAAGGGACGATGATCGGGAAGAGACGATTACCGCTCGTCTCAAAGTCTACGAGGCTCAAACGGCACCCCTGGTCAACTATTATCGAGAACGGGGCATGCTAAGGGAGATTGATGGCGTCGGCAAGGTGAATGAGATTCGCAGCCGAGTCCTCCAGGCTCTGGGAGATCGGGGAACATGATTTCGCTCAAATCGGCTCGAGAAATCGAGGTCATGAGGCGGGCGAATATCATCGTTGCCGAGATTCTTCAAGAACTGAAGCAGCGGGTTGCCCCCGGCATCACAACGCTGGAACTGGACGCCGTCGCCGAAGATCTCACGCTAAAAAAAAAGGCCATACCTGCTTTCAAGGGATATGCCGTCGGGGGCCGAATTTTTCCGTGCTGCCTCTGTGTTTCGATTAACGAAGAGATCGTGCACGGAATCCCCTCCGCCCGGGCGCTACGGGAAGGTGACATCGTGGGGTTGGATTTCGGAGTGGTCTATGAGGGATTTTATGGGGATTCGGCGGTCACCGTGGGCGTCGGAAACGTGAGTGAACAAGCGCGACGGTTGATGGCTGTGACCGAACTGTCGTTACACAAAGGTATTGAGCAGCTGCAGGTGGGAAAGCGATTAGGCGATTTAGGTGCGGCTGTGCAGGGGGTAGCGGAAAGCGCCGGATACTCGGTGGTGAGGGCATTTGTCGGCCACGGCATCGGCAAGAAGCTGCACGAAGAACCGCCGGTGCCAAACTACGGCGAGCCTGACCGCGGGCTGCGCTTGAAAGAAGGCATGGTCTTGGCGATTGAACCCATGGTCAACGCCGGAAATTACGAAGTCGAAATTAAAGAAGACGGATGGACGGCGGTAACCAAAGATGGCAGCTTGGCAGCCCATTTCGAGCACTCGGTCGCTATTACGAAAAACGGGCCGTACATCTTGAGTCAACTATAGTTTGAGAAATACCGAATCCGGCGAGCCTAAGGGTCACATGCCAAAAGAAGATGCCATTGAAGTCACCGGTACCGTATTGGAGACGCTGCCTAACGCGATGTTTCGCGTGCAGTTGGAAAATGGACACAAAGTACTCGCTCACATCTCCGGAAAGATGCGCATGCACTACATCAAGATACTTCCCGGGGACAAGGTCAAAATTGAACTGTCTCCCTATGATTTGGCACGGGGACGAATCATTTTCCGGGAGCGGTAAGAACGGGAGAGCGTCGTGAAGGTTAGGGCCTCGGTCAAAAAAATCTGTAACAAATGCAAAATCATTCGGCGCAAGGGAGTGGTGCGAGTGTTGTGCGTCAATACCAAGCACAAGCAACGGCAGGGCTAGAGAAGGTTCACGGGTTGAAGGGTTAAGAGGCAAGGAGTGAGGCTATGGCACGTATCGCAGGTGTAGATCTTCCGAGAAGCAAAAGAATGGAAGTCGCTCTCACCTATATTTACGGGATTGGGCGCAGCGCTTCAAGGAAAATTCTCGAGCAGGCGGGGGTTTCGCTGGATCTTAAGAGCGATGATCTCAGTGATGATGATGTAGTCAAGATCCGCCAGATCATCGATCAGGGATACAAAGTCGAAGGGGATCTGCGCCGCGAAATGGCGATGAGTATCAAGCGCCATCTCGACATGGGGTCCTACCGCGGCCAGCGTCATCGCAAGAACTTGCCGGTGCGCGGACAGCGGACCCACACCAACGCGCGCACCCGCAAGGGGCCGCGAAAGACCGTCGCCGGGAAGAAGGCGGCCCCATCCAAAGGTTAGTCGTTTCGAGGAGAACATTATGGCGAAAGCCGACGAAGCCACAGAAGAAAAACAGAAGGCCGAAGGCCCGCCGGAGCAAAAGCCCAGCGACAAGGCCGCGGCGCGCAAAAAACGAGGGCGAAAGAATATCGCCGAAGGCGTGGTTCACATCCATTCGACTTTCAACAACACGATCGTCACGATTACGGACTATCAAGGAAACGTGATCTCCTGGTCCAGTGCGGGAGCGATGGGTTTTAAGGGCTCGCGCAAAGGCACTCCCTTCGCAGCGCAACAGGCGGCGGATAGCGCGGCCAAGAAGGCGATGGATCACGGACTCCGCAGCGTGCAGATTTTTGTCCGGGGTCCGGGGGCGGGAAGAGAATCGGCGCTTCGCGCCCTGCAATCGGCGGGAATCAACATCAGTCTGATTAAGGACGTGACCCCGATTCCGCATAACGGCTGTCGCCCGCCGAAAAGAAGACGCGTCTAACACGGAGGAAGGATTGGCTAGACACACAGAGTCCGTCTGCCGGCTGTGCAGGCGAGAGAACCTGAAGCTATTTCTCAAGGGCGAGCGCTGTTATACCGACAAGTGCGCCATTGAGAGACGCAATTATCCGCCGGGGCAGCACGGCCAAGCGAGGCCCAAATTTTCTGCCTATAGTATCCAGCTGCGCGAGAAACAAAAGGTGAAGCGCATCTACGGGCTTTTGGAAAATCAATTCCGCCGCACTTTCGCGGAAGCGGCCCGAATCAAAGGCATTACCGGCGAGACGCTGCTGATCCTATTAGAGCGGCGGCTCGATAGCACGACGTATCGGCTTGGATTCGCCAGTTCGCGGGCTGAAGCAAGATCACTCGTTCGGCATGGTCACATTTTGGTAAATGGTAAGAGAGTGAACATCCCTTCCTATTTCGTGCGCGTGGGCGACGTGGTGTCGGTGAAGGAGCAGAGCCGTCAAATGACGCGCGTGCTGTCGGCCATGGAAGGGTCGCAACGGCGGGGCGTGCCGGAGTGGGCGGAGGTGGACCGAGACACCTTCAGTGGCAGAATCAAACTTTTGCCTACCCGCAGTGACATCACGATGCCGATTAACGAAAAACTAATCGTAGAGTTGTATTCGAAGTAATTTTCGAATCCTGGGAGACGCTATGTCTACAACGTACAGACATTGGACCGATTTGACCAAACCCAAGCAATTGGAGGTGGAGGAAAAAACGCTGACCTCTACGTATGGGAAGTTTTATGCCGAACCGTTTGAGCGAGGCTTTGGGCAAACGATCGGCAATTGCTTGCGGAGAATCCTACTTTCTTCTCTCATGGGAGCGTCGATTGTTGCCATTCGCATCAAAGGGATCTTGCATGAGTTCTCAACCATCACGGGGGTGACCGAAGATGTCGCCGATATCATCTTGAATCTCAAGGAAGTCCGCCTCCGACTCAATGACAGCGAGCAACAAACGCTCAAGATCGAAGGGAAAGGGCCCGGAACGATTCAGGCCAAAGACATCATCGCCCCTCCAGCGGTAGACATCTTAAATCCGGAACACAAAATCGCCACGCTTGCCCGCGACGCAAAGCTTGAGATGGAGATGATTGCCAAACTAGGGCGCGGCTACGTGCCGGCGGAGAGAAACAAGGACGAAGGAGCGCCCGTGGATACGATTTTTATCGATGCGATTTTCGCGCCGGTCCAGAAGGTCAATTTCGCGGTCACTAACGCTCGCGTGGGTCACCGAACGGACTACGATCGCTTGGTTTTCGAGGTTCATACGGACGGGAGCATTAAACCTGACGATGCCATGGCCTATGCCGCGAAGATCCTTCAGGACCAAGTCAGCATCTTTGTGAATTTCCAGGAAGAACCCCGGCCGGAAAAGAACGACGACGGACCGACGGTTCCGTTGAACGATAATCTCTTCCGCAGCGTGGACGAGTTGGAGTTTTCGGTGCGCTCGCAAAACTGTCTGCAGAACGCGGATATCAAGTATATCGGTGAGCTGGTGCAGAAGAGCGAGCAGGAGATGCTGAAGACCAAAAACTTCGGCCACAAATCGCTGAACGAGATCAAAGAGATTCTCCGAGAAATGGGACTCGAGTTGGGCATGAAGATTGAGCGCTTCCCTTCGCGTGAGGAAATCGAGGCCCGCAAGCGCGCCACCGACAAGGAGTCTGCGTAGACCATGCGCCACCTCAAATCTGGCAGAAAACTCAACCGTACCTCCAGTCATCGCTGGGCTTTGATGCGTAACCTCGTTACCGCTTTGCTGCGCGACGAGAAGATTCGAACCACCGATCCGAAGGCAAAGGAGCTTAGACGGTGGGCCGATCGCGTAATCACGCTGGGCAAGCAAGGGAGCTTGCATGCCCGTCGCCGGGCCCTCGGTATGGTTCAGGATAAGGCGGTGGTGCGCAAACTGTTTGATACCATCGGACCCCGATTCAAAGACCGCCCCGGCGGCTACACACGAATCATAAAAATCGGTCGGCGGCGTGGAGACGCGGCACCTCTCTCTTTGATCGAGCTCGTAGCGGGGAGCGACGCTCATGCCGGTCAGGCACCGTCCAGCGGCGAGAAGAAAGGGAGAAGGAGCCGGCGGAAAAAAGCCGAGGAAAAGGCGAGCGCTTAGTATTTCTTAGCTGCCAGAGCACTGGTTTTAGGACTACCTCCAAAAGCCGGACTCGTGTGGAGGTGATCCACCTGATTCCGGCATTTTTATTTCACCAAGAAGACTTCGGCGCCATTTCCAGCTAAATCGAAAATCGCTTCAACCATCCGATCTCAAGAAATCGGATCGTTATTTTCTCAATCAACGGCTGACCCGTCCCGTCCGGCCCTCTTTTGTTAACTCTGCCGCCGTGATATTTACGCTCCAGAACGTGCCATGAGCGTCTTACGGTACTCGATTAACAATCTAATGCGGGTTGACTTAGATATGGACGCCCTGGAGCGTCTTCAATGGAAGGATTTTGGCAACGGGCTGTCTATGGCCCGGCTGGCGCGGCAAGGCAGCCGGGAGTTGGTTTTCTACCGCGTCCGAGCCGACGCGGCAACAGATGCTTTTTTGAAACACGAACATATCGGCGGTGAATTTTACTTGATGCTCAGAGGCAAGATTATCGACGAAACCGGCGAGTATGAAGAAGGGGACATCGTCTTCTTGGATCCAAAGTCGATTCACACACCGCGGGCCGTCGGCGACACGCTGGTTCTGGTGCTGTGGCCGGAAGGCGTGCGCATCGTCGATTGACGCAGGTTGATCAGCGAAACAAACGGAGGGTGACATGAAGACCCTAGGTTTTATCGGCACGGGCGGCATGGGCAGCGCTATGGCGGCGAATCTCATCAAAGCCGGTTATAGTTTGGTCGTCAATGATTTGCGGCGGGAGCAGGCGCGGGGCCTGGAAGGCCAGGGCGCAGTGTTTAAAGCATCTCCCAAGGCGGTTGCAGAATCTTGTGAGATGGTGCTCTCAATGCTGCCCTACAATGATGCGGTCAGGACCGTTGGTTTAGGCCAGAGCGGATTACACGAAGCGTCCAGCGGCGCGAAACTGTGGGTGGATTTCAGCAGCATTGACAAAAAGACTATCGTGGGTGTCAACGCGGAATTGGCGAAAAACGGCTGGAAGGTACTTGACGGCTCGGCCGGGGGCGTGGAAGAGGCAGCGGCGGCGGGCACCCTGGCGCTGTGGCTCTCGGGCTCCAAGGAGCTATTTGACCAACATCAACCTGTGTTTCAGGCCATGGGTAAAAAAATCGTTCACGTCGGAGAGTTGGGTAACGCCAAGCTGGTGAAGAACGCTATGGCGATGTTCGCGGCGATTCAACACCTGGGGCTGGTGGAGATTTTTTCTTGGCTTAAAAAAGGCGGTGTGACTGAAGACACGTTTCACACCGTTTTGAAGAATTCCCAACAGAACTCCGAAGCCATCGAGCGCATCTGCGAGATCGTCGTGAGTCGGAAGTACAAACCGCGTAAATCCTGGATGCCCAAAGACGTGGGTTTCGGATTGGATATGGCGCGCGAGATGGAAGTGCCGGTGCCCTTCACGGCGCTGGCTTACCAGATGTTTTCCATTGCTCAGGCCACTGGCATGGACGGCTACGAAGCGACCGGCATTGCCTGCAATGTTTTCGACTTGATCACCGGACAAAAAAAGGGCTTATAGGCGACACGATTGATTCCACCGGAACGTATCTCCCGTTTTCTGAGCTATCTCCTGCGGCATTGTCCCAAGGAGTATCCGTTGTCCTTCGACCGGCAGGGATTTGTCTCGTGGCACGATATCGTCGATGTGGTCCAAGAACGTTTTCCAGATATTACCGAGGACGAAATTCGTGAGGTGATCGAGGACTCGGATAAGCAACGCTTCGAGTTAAAAGAGGGAAAGGTCCGCGCTACCTACGGCCATTCCTTTCCCGTAGATCTCGGGTTGGAAGCGGTGGAGCCGCCGTCGGAGCTTTACCACGGGACCGCCCGCGATCTCGCTCAGTCGATTTTACGCGGCGGCCTCAAACCGCGCGATCGGCGATACGTTCACCTCAGCACCTCCCTCCAGGAAGCTCGGGCGGTGGGACAAAGGCACGATCCGTCTGCGGTCATCGTGGTCGTCGATTGCCGTGCCGCGCACGCGGGAGGCGTTCGTTTTTACCGGTCCGGACCTCTATTTCTTGTCGAAAATGTTCCGCCTGAATTCCTGTCACTGCGGTAGCCGTGTGTTGCCGGATAGTCGCTGTCGCGAGAGCGTCCTGAAAAATTGCGCGGGGGTGAGTGCGTCACGTAACACAGGGTTCAATCTGTCCGCGACGGGCTAGCCGTTCATTGGCTGCGAGCGTTCTTGTCAATCGCCCTCATCGGTGGGCGTTCCGCTTGTTGCTTTGCGCGCGGAAAATCATTATAAATGCTTACGTTAGAGTGTCTTCGTGCGAGCGATTTCCCTTACATTGGACGGCAAGACTTCTTGTCTGGTGGCGGAACCTGCGCGTGGAGCAGAAAAGGATGAAACAAGGACACGATGCGCAGTCACCTTAAGGAGCTTTTGACTCAAGCCATCGAGAAAACGGCGAAGGGGGGAGAGCTGGATTCGACAGAACTCCCCCCTTTGTTTCTTGAGCCGCCGAAACAGAGGGAGTTCGGCGATCTGGCGACGAACGTGGCGATGCTCTGGGCCAAAAATGCCAAGAAGCCGCCGCGTGTGATCGCGGAAGCGATACTGAAAAACCTCGAAGACCCGGAAGGAATACTCGCGCGCAAGGAGATCGCTGGACCAGGCTTTCTGAATTTCGCATTCTCGCCCAAGTTTTATTTCCGGCGTCTACGAGAGCTCGCGGAAGGAAAAGAGGTCAAGGTTGATCTCGGCCACGGCGAAAAAGTGCAAGTCGAATTTGCCAGCGTCAATCCAACCGGGCCGCTCCATGCAGGCCATGGACGGGTGGCCGTGATCGGAGATGTTTTAGCGCGGTTGCACGAGGCGGCCGGATTCGACGTGCAGCGTGAGTACTACGTCAATGACACCGGCAAACAGATGGAAAACCTGGGACGGTCATTGTATGCCCGCTACCGTGAGCTGTTCGGGGAGAAGATCGATTTTCCGGAGGACGGCTATCCAGGCGATTACGTGAAAGACATCGCAGCCGAGGTCAAGGAGCAAAAAGGCGATAAGTTTCTTACCGAGTCAAAAGAGACGGCCATCGACTTCTTTCGCCAATATGGCGGCGACTCGCTCCTGAACACCATTCGGAGTCAACTCGGCGATTTTGGGATTCGGTTCGATTCGTTTTTCAGTGAGAAAGGGCTCCGCGAACGAAATGAAGTCGTGCAAACCATGGAGCTCTTACGGTCGCGCGGCTTGATCTATTCCCAGGACGGTGCGGAGTGGTTCAAATCGACCCAGTTTGGCGATGACAAAGATCGGACGGTGATCAAAAGCGACGGTGAGCTGACCTACTTCGCCAGCGACATCGCTTATCATCGAAACAAGTTCGAGCGCAGGTTTGGCAAGCTGATTAACGTCTGGGGCGCGGATCACCACGGCTATGTGCCGCGTTTGAAGGCAGCCATGCAGGGACTTGGCTATGATCCTAACGTTCTGCAGGTCGTGCTGGTCCAAATGGTTCAACTCACCCGTGGGGGTGAGCCGGTGCGCATGGGCAAGCGGACGGGCGAGTTTGTTTCCTTGGAGGAAATTTTGGCAGAAGTTGGTCGCGACGCGGCGCGCTTCTTTTTCCTGATGCGAAAGTCGGACAGCCACCTCGATTTCGACCTGGAGTTGGCCAAGCAACAGTCAAGCGAAAACCCCGTCTTCTACGTCCAGTACGCTCACGCGCGGGTGGCGAGCATCTTCGAACAGGCACGCAGGCAGGGCGTGACGTGGAGCTCTTCGGAGGTGTCGAATACTTCGGTGGAGCGGCTGGAGCTGGCGGAGGAGACGGAGCTCATACGCAAGACGATTCAGTTCAATGACGTCTTGGAAGAAAGCGTTAGGGAGTTGGAGCCCCATCGAATGGTTTTTTATTTGTTGGATTTGGCCGGGGAGTTTCACCGTTACTATAATCGCCATCGCGTCATCTCGGACGACCTAGCGTTGAGCCGCGCGCGCTTGTTGCTGGTGGAAAATGTTCAGAAGACGATCCGGCAAGGCCTGGACATCCTGGGCGTTGACGCGCCAATGAAAATGGCCTCGCGATCGGAGGTCGATTCCACGGAGCCATGATCGGCATGGCAAAATAGGGGATATTTTGTATGGCAGAGAACCGCAGGGGAAAAGACAAACGCTTTTACTTCAGCCGCGGCCAGTTGGTGCTGCTCGGCGGCACTTTCATCGTCGCATCGATCGTCATCTTTTTCCTTGGGGTCGTCGTCGGCAAGGGAATCGAGGAAAGAAGGATGGTGAAAAACGAAGAGCCTTCTATCAAGATTCCCGTCAAGCCGTCGACTCAGGGGTCCAACGGTGCGACCGGAGCGCAATCTAAGGAAGAACTCACTTTCTACGATACCTTGACGAAGTCGCCCGCGGCACAGCCGGTTGTGGAAGCGAAACCGACGGAGGTCAAGCAGCCAGAGAAGGTTGCTAAGGTAGACGTCAAGAACAGTAAAGCGCAGCCTAAGGAAGAAACGCCGCGGTCGTCGAAAGCCGTTCAGGAAAAGGCCGAAAGGGCCCTGCCTCCCGCGGAAGTGCCGCAGAAAGCACAGGCAGCCGAGACGGCTGAACAAAAAGAGAATGACAAGGGTTGGACCGTGCAGGTCAATGCCCTTCCGGACGAAAGGTCAGCCAAGATCTGGGTTGATAGGCTCCAGAATAAAGGCTACCGGGCCTACGTGACGGAGGTGCGCAACCAAGACAAGCTTTGGTACCGCGTCCGCGTCGGGAAGTACGGCACTCGTGACGAGGCGGACAAGATGTTGGAGACTTTGAAGAACAAGGAGAATCTTACCAAGGCGTTTGCCACCAATCGGTGAGACAAAGGAACGGGCGACCATGAATATCCGCGAAGCTATTGAAAAGCTGGTCAATCGCGTCAATCTTTCCGAAGCTGAAACGATCGATGTCATGAACCAAATCATGACCGGAGAAGCAACGCCTTTGCAGGTGGCCTCCTTTCTCACGGCTTTACGAGTGAAAGGGGAAACGGTTGAAGAAATCACCGGCGCGGCGCGCGTAATGCGCGAGAAGGCCCATCGAGTCAACGTCGGATCCAAAACCGTCTTGGATACCTGCGGTACCGGAGGTGACCAAAAAGGGACTTTCAATATCTCCACCGCGTCTGCTTTCGTCGTCGCAGGAGCGGGCGTGAACGTTGCCAAGCATGGCAACCGCTCGGTGTCGAGTCAGTCGGGGAGCGCCGATGTGCTGGGGGCCCTGGGAGTCAAGATAGATGCGCCCAAGGAACGAGTGGAGGCTTGCATCGATAAGGTCGGCATCGGTTTCTTGTTTGCGCCCCTGCTCCATGAGGCGATGAAATACGCCGTGCAGCCGCGCCGCGATATCGGCATACGCACCGTCTTTAACCTGTTGGGTCCGCTTACCAATCCGGCGATGGCGAGCCACCAGTTGCTTGGACTTTACAGCGGCGAACTCGTGGGCGTGGTTGCGCATGTGCTCAAAAACCTTGGCAGCGTCCGCGCCATGGCGGTTCATGGGTTGGAAGGCTTGGATGAGATTTCGCTGTGTGGTCCGACGAAAGTTGCGGAGCTACGCGATGGTCAGGTCAAAGAGTACACCATCGAGCCCGAGCCACTGGGGCTCAAGAAGTGCCGCCTTGAGGATCTACGCGGTGGCAACGCGGAAGCGAGCGCGGCCATCGTCAGGGGCGTGTTGCGAGGCGATAAAGGGCCGGCGCGAGATGTGGTGTTGCTCAACAGCGGCGCTGCTCTCTATGTGAGTGGCACCGCGGCAACCATCGCCGAGGGCTTGCGCCTCGCCGCGGAATCCATCGATTCCGGCAAAGCGCGGCAGAAGCTCGAGCAGTTGATTCAAATGACGAACGCCGCCTAGGTATCCATGGCTGAATTTCTGGCCACCCTTGCCCGGCATGTTCGCGACGCGGTGGAGCGGAGGCGGCGGGAGACGCCGTTGTCGGCGTTGCGCGATCGGCGGTTCTTTCACGCGCCTGCCCGAGGCTTTGCCGCGGCTTTAACGGGAAACTCTCGACGCATCATCGCCGAGATCAAGCGCGCGTCTCCGTCTAGGGGGCTCATTCGAGCAGACTTCGATGCCGTGGCCATTGCGCGCGACTATGCCAGTCACGGCGCGAGCGCGATTTCAGTGCTCACGGAGGAGCGCTTCTTCCAAGGCAGTCTGCTCTACCTGGAGCGGGTTAGAGACGCGGTCAACGTGCCGCTGCTGCAGAAGGATTTCATTCTCGATTCCTACCAGCTGGTGGAAGCGAAAAGTTACGGGGCGGATGCAGTCTTGTTGATCGCGGCCATGCTGGATCGGAATCTCTTATGCGAGCTGTGCGAGCAGGCCACGGCGTTGTCGTTGGATTCCCTGATTGAGGTCCATACAGAAGCGGAATTAAATGCCGCGGTGAAGGCCGAAGCGCTGGTGCTGGGGATCAATAATCGTGACTTGAGGACCTTTGAAGTGAGTTTGGCCACAACCGAGAGATTGGCGCCATTAGTTCCCGCCGGCACGCCGGCGGTTTGCGAAAGTGGCATCGATAACCTGGAGCAGATTCGGCGGGTTGAGAAATTAGGTATCCACGCGTTTTTGATCGGCGAGTCACTCATGCGCGCACCGCAGCCTGGAAAGAAGCTCGGCGAGTTGTTGGAGCGGTCGGTGTAAACCCGGATATGAGTTGAAATTTCACGGCGATGATTAAAATCAAGGTTTGCGGTATCACCAATCTTGCGGATGCCGAGAAAGCGCTCGAGTTCGGCGCGGATGCTCTGGGCTTCAACTTTTATCCGCCGAGCGCTCGCTGCATCACACCCAAGAAGGCGCGGAAAATTCTCGAGGAGCTGCCCGAGCGATGTTGCAATGTCGCGCTCTTCGTCAACGAATCAAAGGAAAAGGTCCGCGAGATCGTGGCGTGTGGAGAGTTTGCCGGCGGCCGGCAGGCTTTCAGCGGTCTCCAGTTCCACGGCGAGGAGAGCGCGGACTATTGCCGTGGTTGGCCCATGAAGGTGATTAGAGCGTTTAGGCTCAAAGGAAAAAAATCATTGGAGGGTATGGAGGCATTTCCCGCGGACTTCTATTTATTGGATTCGTGGTCGCCGGGATACGGCGGCTCAGGCACGGCGTTTCCCTGGGATTGGCTCGAAGGGATCAACACCGGGAAACTCATTTTGTCGGGCGGTTTGAGCATCGAAAACGTCGCCGAGGCGGTGCGCCGGATTCATCCCTACGCCGTCGACGTCTGTAGCGGCGTTGAGGCACGTCCGGGTCTTAAAGATCATGCGAAGCTCAAAGAATTTATTGTCGCTGCCAAAGGTGCCTGACCGGCGCGGTCATTTCGGGCCGTACGGCGGCCGGTACGTTGCGGAAACGCTCATGCCAGCGCTCACCGAGTTAGAGCGGGCATATGCGCAAGTGCGTCGTGAGCGGACGTTCCGAAAAGAATTCCAACACTATCTCCATCAGTATGCGGGGAGGGAAACCCCCCTGTATTTTGCCGAGCGCCTGACGCAGAAACTCGGCGGCGCAAAAATTTATCTCAAGCGCGAGGATCTCTGCCACACCGGAGCGCACAAGATCAATAATACCATCGGGCAAATCCTCTTGGCGCGCCGCATGGGCAGAAGGCGAATCATCGCGGAAACCGGCGCCGGTCAGCATGGCGTCGCCACCGCTACCGTGGCGGCGCGCTTCGGCTTGGACTGCGAAATTTTTATGGGCAAAGAGGACGTCGCAAGGCAATCGCTCAACGTCTTTCGCATGAAGCTTCTCGGCGCCAAGGTGAGGGTGGTGGATTCCGGCAGTCAGACCTTGAAAGACGCCATGAACGAGGCGCTGAGGGATTGGGTGACCAACGTTCGCGATACTTACTATCTGATCGGTTCCGTAGCCGGCCCGCATCCCTATCCGATGATGGTGCGTGACTTTCAATCGGTGATCGGACAAGAAGCGCGTCGGCAAATTCTCAAGCAAGAGGGGCGGTTGCCGGATTATCTCGTCGCTTGCGTCGGCGGCGGAAGCAACTCCATGGGGTTGTTTTATCCCTTCGTTCGAGATCCGAAAGTAAGAATGCTCGGCGTTGAGGCAGCCGGGGGCGGACTTCGGACCGGCAAGCATGCGGCTTCCATCCTGGGCGGCGATGTCGGTGTACTCCATGGAAGCAAGAGCTATGTGCTTCAAGACGACGGCGGGCAAATCCGGGAAACCCATTCCATCGCTGCGGGGTTGGACTATCCCGGCGTCGGGCCGGAGCTGAGCTATCTGCGCGATCGTGGCCGAGTCCGGTTTGTCTCGGCGACCGATAAGCAGGCGATTGAGGCGATAAAATTCCTGGCGGAAATCGAAGGGATCATCCCGGCCTTGGAAAGCGCTCATGCCATCGCGGCGGTGATGCGGCTTGCGCCGCGTTGGGCCAAAAATGGAACGATCATCATCAATCTCTCCGGCCGGGGGGATAAGGATATGATCACGGTGGCAGACTATCTGGGAGTGAAACTCTGAATCAGGTTAAAGAGCTCAAAGCGTCCAAGAATTCACCTCGAAACCGGCACCTGAAGCCTGTGAGCCCGTGGAAACTTTTCGATCATGAGGCGTATTGAAGCGAAATTTGCTGAGCTCAAGAAACGAGGTGAAGCGGCGTTGATTCCGTTCGTTACCGCTGGCGATCCGGATATCGAAACCACGCTCAAGATCCTGCGGGCCCTCGAAAAGGGTGGTGCGGATTGCATCGAGCTGGGGATTCCCTTCTCGGACCCGACAGCGGATGGGCCGACAATCCAGCGATCGTCCGAGCGCGCTTTGAAAAACGGGCTTTCTTTGCCGCGAATTTTTCGGCTGGTTCGAGAGTTTCGGCGATACTCCGAGCTGCCAGTGATTTTGTTCGGTTATTTCAATCCCATTTTTCACTATGGCTTGCGAAAGTTTTGCCGGCAAGCGGCCGAAGCGGGCGTCGACGGCATGCTATGTGTTGATCTCCCCCCGGAAGAGAGCGGCGAGCTGAAGCGCTGGACGGACGACGAAGGATTGGATCTCATTTTTCTCCTCTCTCCCACGAGCGGCAGCGATCGTATCCAACAAGTAGCGCGCAAAGGCCGTGGCTTCATTTACTATGTTTCCGTGACCGGGGTAACCGGCGCGCGCGGCTCCTTTGACGGTCAGCTGCGTTCCCAATTGGCTCGCGTGCGGAAGGCCACGTCACTGCCGATTGGCGTAGGCTTCGGCATATCGACACCGCAACAAGCGAGCTGGATTGCTGGATTGGCCGACGCCGCAGTGGTGGGCAGTGCCCTTGTGGAAAAAATCGAGAAAGCTAAGGGAAGCACGGAAAAAGCACAAGGGGCCGGCCGCTTTGTTGCCCAACTCAAGCGAGCGATGAGACAGATTCGCAGAGTCCCAAATTAAGACTGGCGTGACTGTGTGGTTTCCTCGGCTCGCCGCTGGCTGCCCGTTCGTAGCTGATCCTCATGGACGCCTATTCCGAAACCCTCTATAGAATCTACAACTTACGGGGCGGAGTCATCGATCTGCGTTTGGACCGGATGGATCTGGCGCTGGCGTTGTTTGGCCATCCTGAGAAGCAGTTTCCGTCGTTTCATATTGCGGGAACCAATGGTAAAGGCTCCACTGCGGCGATGATACACCGCATTCTTTCACTCGCGGGCTATCGGACGGCGCTTTATACATCCCCGCATCTAGTATGCTTTACCGAGCGCATCCGTGTTGGCGATGTGGAAATTTCTCCCGAGGAAGTCGTCGAGTTGGCCGAAGAGGTCAGGGACCGCACTGCAGCGGCCACCGTTCCGCTCACGTTTTTCGAGTTTGTCACGGTCATGGGATTCGTCCATTTCGCGCGCCAGAAAGTCGATGTCGCCGTGGTGGAGGTAGGCTTAGGAGGAAGGCTCGACGCCACGAATCTCGTCAAGCCGCTGGTATCTGTGATTACGACCATCTCCAAAGACCACGAAGCTTATCTCGGCTCCGACTTGCTGTCTATCGCGCGTGAAAAGGGTGGAATTATCAAGCCGGGCGTTCCGCTTGTTGCCGGTGCCTTGCCAAAAGAAGCAGTCAACCTATTTAATGACCTGGCCCGAGAGCGAAGGGCGCCAGCCTATTTTCTGGGGCAAGACTATAGAATTTTCTTGAAAAACGCGGGTCTTTTCGACTATACAGGTGTAAAAGAAAATTTTGAGATGCTTTCTGTGGCGCTTCGGGGCCGGCATCAAAGAAGTAACGCTGCGGTGGCGCTGGCTTCCCTGGAGACGGCTCGCGAGACATTTCCCGTAAGCGAGGAGGTTCTCAGGGAGGGGCTGAGGACGGTTAAGTGGCCGGGACGCTTCGAAATCATGCTTGAGTCTCCGACCGTCATTTTGGATGGTGCACATAACGGCGAAGGCGTTAAAGCGCTCGTGGAAGCGGTCCAGGAGTATTACGGGGCAAGAAAGGTCAAGCTCCTATTCGCGTCAATGGAAGATAAGGACTGGCGCCTCATGCTGGGCCTGTTGGCAGGAGTGGCAAATGAGGCGGTTTTGACGCGGGTGGAGATGGAACGAAGCGCAGATCCACGGCAGCTGGCAAGTTATCTCACGGATAGGGGTGTTCCCCATCGGGTGATTGAAGATTCACGTTTTGCTCTCCGTTCATTGCTCGACGGCGTCCGACCCGACGAGATCGTACTGGTGGCCGGCTCCCTTTATCTGCTCGGGGAGATTCGACCTGCCGTTGAGGAAATTGCCAGCCAAAATCGCCCAGCATAAAAAACCAGTTCCGCACTGTAAGCGACATCGATGAGACTCAGAACTAACTTCTACATCCAGCTTTTAGTCGGAGTGACTCTCTTTTTCGGCGGCGCTCCTTCGTGGGCCCAAACTGCTCAGCCTGGCAGTCCAACCGAGAATCCAGAGATCAATGTGACTGCCGATAAGCTGTCGAGCGGAGACGGCGGAAATCAGATCGAAGCCACAGGAAGCGTGGAGGTTAAGCGCCAGCAAACTACACTCAAAGCGGACGACGTTCGCGTCAACCGCGAGACGCAAGATATTGACGCCAAGGGACACGTCTCAGTGGACGACCCGCAGTACAAGATAAAGTCGGCGGACGCTCTAAAGTTTAACATGGAGAAAGAGACCGGCGAGATCCAAAACGGCGATCTGTTCATCGAGCAGGGTCACCTCAGTATGACCGGCGGTCGAATTGAGAAGTTCGCCGGGCAAACCTACCATGTCGACGAGGCGTTTTTCACTACCTGTCTATGCGACTCCGGCAAGCCTTCCTGGACAATCTCGGCGGATAAGCTGGATCTCAACCGGGATGGCATGGGAATCATCCAAAAAGGCTATTTCTATATCCTCGATATTCCCGTTTTCTATTTACCGTACGGTCTTTTCCCCTTGAATACCGACCGGCAGACCGGGCTTCTCTTTCCCAGCATCGGTTCATCGTCCAAAGAGGGATTCAGATTTCAGCAACCTTTTTTCTGGGCGATCTCCAAGAGCACCGACGCAACCGTCACTTTCAACGTTGAAAGTCGGGCTCGCGTCGGTTTCTTAGGCGAATTTCGCACAATGTTCGATCGGAATTCCGATTTCCAATTACGAGCTTCATATTTTAATGAGAGTTTAGGAGGCCAAAGAATTGATGAACAAGATATCGACCAAACGATTGCTGATCCAAATGTCCCGATTAACCGTTGGAATATCATAGGGACGCATCGCTACACGAGCGTCTCCGATTGGCTCACCTATAGCGACATAGCGGCGTATAGTGACGACTTGTTCGCGCGTCAGCTAATCGAACGGTTCGATCTGCCTGGAACCAAAGAATTCGACATCCGTAGGAGCCGATTTGGTGAGTCGCGTTTTGGTCTGTTCAAAAATTGGGACGACACTTTTTTCAAGGGGGAATGGAATTTCTACCAGGACTTCATTCAATTCGACAGGACGACTCTGCAGCGGACTCCGCAGATTGCTTTTTGGGGGCGGCGGCTTCTATCTAATTTTCCACTGGAGTTTCGCTGGCGCGCGGAGGGTGTGAACTATCTCCGGCGCGATGGGGGCGACGGGCTTCGGCTGGATTTGCGACCGGAGGTTGCGCTGCCCTTTAGGATCGCCTCGTACCTTTTTGGCTCCCTGAGTGTCGCGCCGCGGGAGACGGTGTATCACCTGTATTCCTCCGTGACGCCTTCGGATCATAATGTCTCCAGGGAGTTGGTGGAAATCCGCGGCAACGTGAGAACGTCCTTTAGTCGAATCTTTGCGTTCAACAGTCTGGGTTTCAGTGGAATGAAACACGTCATCGAACCGGAGCTAAGCTATCTGTTCGTGCCCGGCACCAATCAAAGCCGAATTCCAATCATGGACGGCATCGATCGGCTCAACCGCCGTAACGTTCTTACCTTCGCCGTTGCCAACCGGTTCTGGGGCAAGTTTGCCAACCCGCTCGTAAGCTCTGGCGCAGACAAAGACGTTGAGTTGTTGAATCCTGCTATTGCCGATGTTCAGCAGTTGGCATCGTTAAAGCTGGCATTGAGCTATGATATCGATCAGGAGAGACGCGGTGGGGATAGCTTGTCAGATCTCGACGTGAATCTACGGCTGACGCCAACCACTTACCTTTCTCTAGGATTAGACGGGGGATTCAACCCTGGGCCTTGGCAGGTAACGCAGGGACGAGCTACTTTCGCGATTTCCGATCCGCGGCCGATGGCCCGTCGTGTATTGGACCCTGATTTTAATCGGCCCAACTTCTTCAGCCTCAACTACTACTTCCTGGGACAAGGGCCTAATGGATTTTTGGCAGACAATGCCAACTTTAATGTCGATACTGAACCCGTTTGCCCCAGCTCATCCATCCCCCCCGATCCTCGGTGTGCCCAATTTAACAAGAGTGTTGTCGGCAACTTAGGCGGCAACTTGTTCTACCACGCCACTGACAATATCCTGCTTTTTTTCAATTCGACCTACAGTGTGCGGGACACCCGTTGGATCGGCGTTCGCGCTGCCACCAAGATTTTGTCGACTTGCGAGTGCTGGGCGATGACGTTCAGCGTGCGGCACGGCATCAATCCTTCTAAGACAAGCTTCAATTTCGATTTAAGCCTTTTGGGGTTGGGTACGCAAAAGAGTACGGTAAAATGATCCGCCCGTGACTTTCGCGGGACCCCTATCGGGTTCGTCCGACGGGTGGCTCCATCTCGACCCGACCATCTTTGGGTTTTCCAAATTCAGAGAATCTGTTATCATTACCGGGCGTCAAGATGGCTGATCAAACTCACAACGGAAGAATTGTCGATAAGCCATGGGGCTATGAGTTGATTTGGGCGCACACCGACCGCTACGTGGGTAAAGTTCTCCACATCAAACAGGGAGAGTCGCTGAGCTATCAGTACCATCGCGTGAAGGATGAAACGATTCGCCTGCTCAGTGGCGCCATGGAGATGGATCTGGAGACCGACGGCGTGAAAACAAGAATCAATTTAAAACCAGGGGATTGCCTCCACATCGTTCCAGGCATGAAGCATCGTATGATCGCCGTGGAAGATTGCGACGTGCTCGAAGTCTCCACGCCGGAGCTTGACGACGTGGTGCGGCTGGAGGATCGTTACGGACGGACAGACCCTAAAAGTTAGGGCGCAGGTATCAAAGGCGGCTCATGGACACATCAGAAAATTTGGCAGGGCAACTGGTCGAGCGACGTCTCCTTTCACCGGAGGAGATGGAGCGGGTCATGAAGTTGCAGCAGGAACAACAGGCTCCCTTTACTCGGTTGCTCGTCGAGCTGGGGTTTCTCTCGGAAGACGATCTCTTGCCGGTGTTGCGGGATCATTTCAACATTCCATTCGTCTCTCTCAAAGACTTTCCTACAACCCCGCTTCCCATTGAATTCTTCCCGGGCGTCGCGGATTTTTTCAAACTGGCTCGCATAGTGCCGCTCAAAATTGAAGGCCGGGAGCTGATGGTGGCCACGACCGATCCGTTGGATCTCTCGCGCCTGCACGCGGTGGAACTGGCGGCAGGACTCCGGGTCAAGCCGGTACTGGCGAAAGAAAAAGAAATTACCGCTAGAATCGAGGCGCTCTTCGGTAATGGTTATTCGAGCGACTCGCCCCAGGGTGGTGTGGCGCGGGAAATCGAAGGAGCCGTGGATGAGGAAGATGTCGCTCACCTGCGCGATATGGCGTCGGAGGTTCCAGTCATTCGGCTGGTAAACCAGATGCTCGTGCGTGCGCTGGAGAGCCGGGCGTCGGACGTTCATATCGAGCCTTTCGAGAACCAACTCAAAATCCGGTATCGCATAGATGGAATTTTGCACGAGATGGAGGCGCCGCCCCGTCAACTGAAGGCAGCGGTGATCTCGCGGCTAAAAATTCTCGCGCAGCTGAATATCGCCGAACGACGGCTTCCCCAGGATGGGAGAATCAAGGTCAGGCTCGCGGGCAAGGATATCGATCTGCGGATTTCGACCGTCCCCACGCTTTACGGCGAAAGCGTTGTCATTCGCCTTTTGGAACGGGGCCAAATTTTCACGCAGCTCGATACTCTCGGCTTTCCTTCCGGTATTCTGGAATACTTCAGCGAGATGATTTTGAAGCCTCATGGCATGATCCTCGTAACCGGCCCCACCGGCAGCGGCAAGACGACCACCCTCTACGGTGTGCTTCAGAAAATCAACGATCCGGGAAAGAAAATCATCACGATTGAAGATCCGGTGGAATACCAATTGGGCGGCGTCAACCAGATTCAGGTCAAGCCGCAGATCGGGCTCACGTTCGCCAACGGCTTGCGCTCCATCGTGCGGCAGGACCCGGACGTGATCATGGTTGGTGAAATCCGTGACGCGGAAACCGCGGAGATCGCCGTGCAGGCGGCGCTCACCGGCCATTTGGTGTTTTCCACGTTGCATACCAACGATGCAGCGGGGGCTATTTCCCGTCTGCTGGAAATGGGCGTGCAAGATTATCTTCTTTCGTCATCGCTCCTGGGCGTATTGGCGCAAAGACTCGTTCGTCGGCTTTGCACGAGCTGCCGGAAGGAAGTACCGTTCACGGCTTTTGAGGCCGACGAACCCGAGCTGAAACCACGGAACGGAGATGTTCCCCAGACCGTATGGGAGTCGGCGGGCTGCGAGGCATGCAGCGGTACGGGATATCGGGGACGTGTCGGCATTTTCGAGCTTCTCCCGGCGACTTCAGAGATTTGCAAGATCATCGTCCAGCGCGCGGACGCGGGTACAATTCGAAACTTAGCGGTGCAGCACGGAATGAAGTTGCTCAGGGAGGATGGCTGGGACAAAGTCCGTGGCGGCGTAACGACGCTGGCTGAGGTCTTGCGCGTGACCAGAGAAGAAGGATAGGCGATTAGCTAGATTTTGGATTGCCGATTTTCGATTCGGTCCGATCTAAAATCCCAGAGCGAAAATCTCAAATCGAAAAGCAGATGGCATTTTTTCAATATCGGGCCGCCGATCACGCCGGTAAAATCGTCGAGGGAGTGATGGAAGCCGAGGCTGAACAGAGCGTCATCTCGCGGCTTCATGAGATGGGGTGCATCCCCCTTCGAATCGCCGTGCCGGGCGATCGAACGGTCGCCGGTTCGACACAGGGGTTGGCGGGTTTTTCCAAGCGCAAGGTCAGCCAACAACAGCTGCTTCAGTTCACGCAGGAGCTCAGCACGCTATTGGGGGCAGGGCTGCCCATCGACCGCAGCCTTTCGATTCTCGGCAATCTCATCGAAGGCGGAGAATTCGGCAAAGTGTTGGGAATTTTGCTGGAAGCCGTGCGCGCCGGCAAATCGCTGGCGGCTTCGATGGGCGAACACCCCGAGGTGTTTCCCAAGCTTTACGTCAACATGATACGCGCCGGAGAGGCCGGCGGTATCTTGGAAGGCGTGCTGCGATATCTCACGGATTATCTAGAGGGCACGCTAGCTCTCAAAGAAGACGTCAAATCCGCGTTGATTTATCCGATGATCTTGGCCACCGCCGCCGGGGTTTCCTTGATTGTGCTTTTCGTTTACGTGATTCCTCGCTTTTCCGCGATATTCAAGGACGTAAGCAAGGCCCTGCCTTGGATCACTAAAGTTGTTATTGGTCTTAGCCAGGCGCTCGCCGAATATGGCTGGATCGTTTTACTACTGTTCATCGTCGGCGTGACGGGTGCAGTGTTCTACATACGTACTCCTGAGGGAAGGAATGAGTGGGACCGCGTAAGCCTTCGCCTTTGGCTGGTGGGTGACCTGTTGCGCAAGTTCGAGACCGCTCGGTTTGCGCGCACCCTCTCGGCCTTACTCAAAGGCGGGGTGCCATTGCTCGAGGCTCTGGGCACCGTCCAAGGAGTGGTAGGGAACCGGTTGCTTGCGCGCGCCATCTCTCAGGTCCAGGTTCGTGTGCGAGAAGGCAAAGGAATGGCGCGGCCGCTGGGCGAGAGCGGACTCTTTCCACCGCTTGCGCTGAATATGATTGCGGTGGGAGAGGAGACCGGCAAATTAGAGGGCATGCTGGCCGAGGTGGCCGGATTTTACGATCAAGAGGTGAAGCGGACCACAAAAAGATTGACTTCGTTGCTTGAACCATTACTAATCTTGGGGATGGGGTTAGTGATCGGTGTCGTCGTCATCTCCATGTTGCTGGCCATATTTAGTATCAATGACTTACCGTTCTAAAAAAATTCTGGATAGCGATAGCGGCTTCACGCTCATCGAGCTGATCGTTGTCGTGGTTATTATTGGATTGCTCGCGGGGCTGGTGCTGCCGCAATTTATTCGGCAAGAGGAGAAAGCAAAACTCAAGGCGACTCGGGCCCAGATCGAGCTTCTCGGTACCGCGCTGGACACCTTTCGTCTCGATATTGGGCGGTATCCAACGACGGAAGAAGGTCTCCAGGCGCTGAGACAAAAGCCGGCCACTCTCGATCGCTGGGACGGGCCTTACTTAAAGAAAGAGCTGCCCGAGGATCCCTGGGGTAAGCCTTACGTGTACAAGAGCCCGGGCGATCATGGGCCCTATGATATTATTTCCTATGCTGCCGACGGCGTCCCAGGAGGCGAAGGGGATAACCGTGATATCACCAGTTGGGAACGATAGCCACGGCTTCACCCTTCTGGAACTCGTATTGGTTCTGCTGCTTCTGGGAGTCTGTAGCCTCATTGTCATCCCCAATATCGAAAAGGGGATTCAGAACCGGGAAGTCAAAGGATCCGCTTTGGCTCTGGCCGCGGTCGCCCGCGACCTCCGCAGTCGGGCACTTTATGATGGGATTCCCCGGCAACTTGTGCTAAATATTCCGCAGAACAGTTACCGGGTCGAGCGCGATAGAGAAGTGCAGTTTCCGCCCGGTGTAAAATTTGTCGAGATAGAGGGTGGAGAGATGCTTGAGGGCGGTGCCCGGCAGTTCCTATTTTTCCCCAACGGCAGCAGTCACGGTGGAGAAATCGCTCTGTCGGATGGCCGACATCTGTTTCGCTACTCCATTCGCCTGGAGCCCCTCACCGGCAAAATCGCAGTATCGCGCAGCGACGGATCATGAAGTCTTTGCCAACTCTCGGTAATTCAGCCAAGGGGTTCACCTTGCTGGAAGTCGTCGTTGCGATGACTATAGTAGGTCTCGGTATCGTGACGTTATTGCAGATATTTTCCTTGGGACTTCGCCTGGGAGCCAGGAGCACGGTTCGGACCGAGGTGGTTACCGACGGCCGTCAAGTCATGGACGAATTCCTGGCACGAGGGACCTTGCAGGAGGGCACGGAACGGGGAACTCTCGACCCGAAAAGCCGCTGGAAACTGGAGGTGCGGGGGACGAAGAATGCCTCGACGGAACTTTCATTGTCGAATGCCTGGGAACTCAAAGAAGTTGCGCTCGATGTGGTGATGACCGACGCCGGTCGAGAGAGGCATGTCGAGTTTAACACGCTGCGCTTGGTGAGGAAGAAAAACCCATGAGGACTGGAAGCTCGCCTGTTTTCTCAACGGTCGGGTTCACTCTCATCGAAGTCGTGCTCGCTCTGACGATCTTTGCCCTCATGGGAACGATACTTTACGGAGCCTTCTTTCTCGGCCACAGGGCGGTGGAAAAATCTCAGGGAAGCTTCGAAAGTAATCAAAAGCTTCGCTCCTTCGGCGATCTATTGGGGAGCTACATTCGGTCGACGTATCCTTATCGCGCCTCGCCCCAAGATCCCACGTTCTTTTTTGAAGGAGAGGAAGACGGTTTGACCTTTGTCTCGTCGCACTCACTGGCAATGGGGGGAAGAGGCATGGCCAAAGTTCATATTTCACTGGAGAACAAAGAAAACGGCGCGCAAACCGTAAGGCTGGAGGAGAACGTCCCCGTGCGGCTCGGTGACGAAAACGGGGAAAGTGGCCAGCACAATGGCGTTGTGCTGCAGGAAGGCGCGCGGGAATTTCGTTTGGCGTATCTCAATCCGCAGGTGGAGGAAGAAAAGTGGGAGGAGCGTTGGAACGGCAGTGAGCAAAAAGCGTTGCCCCGTGCCGTGCGGGTTAGCTATCGGAACGGCGCGGGCAAAGAAGTTCGTTGGGTCTTTCCCGTCATGATGAGCGTGCTAGCGCAATGAAGTTTCAATGGCACGGCATTCGGAACTTTTCCAAACTCGCTAGCGAGCGCGGCGTCGCGTTAATCGTGGTGCTATGGATCTTTATTTTCCTATTCGTTGTTGCATTTGGCTTTAGCGCTTCCGTCCGGGAGGAAGCCGCGGCGGCCGGTCGATACGGCGATGAAACCCAGGGCTACTACCTGGCGATCGCCGGTTTCGAACAAGGGCTGTACGATTTTCTCAGCCAGTCCTCCGGTCGAGAATTGCAGCAAAGCCAAAAGAGCAACGATCTCTTTGATGGGAGCTGGCGTGAGCAAAATCTGGGCGGCGGCGTCTACCGGGTTCGCTTAATTGATGAGGGAGGGAAGGTCAATATTAATCGTGTGGACGAAGCCATACTGCGTCGCATCTTTACAAACCTGGGGATAGAGGAGCCGCGCCGGTCGATCCTGGTCGATTCCATTATGGACTGGCGCGACCCCGATGATCTCCATCGCGTCAATGGCGCAGAGAACGACTATTATCTTTCGTTGAACCCGCCTTACACCGCTAAAAATGGCTTTTTCGACACCGTTGAGGATCTGCTTTGGGTGCGGGGGATGACCTCCGATCTTTTCTATGGTTATGCAGAAGCCAATCAAGCGGCTGGTAGCGATGCCTCGACCATAGGATTGCAAAAAATATTTACCGTCAATAGCCCCATCGACCGCGTCAATCTTCGGACCGCCTCGGCGGAGGTCATCCACGCGCTCATGGGGATTCCTCTCGAGAAGAGCCGTGGGTTCGTCGAAGAGCGCAAAAAACTTTCCGAAAAGACCCTCGCGGATCTGCTGCCTCTTTTGGGAATCAGTGCCGGGGATTCCGCCATGCAAATGTTCATCTTTGCTAATCCCTCGGTCGTCGCGGTAGAAGCTGAGGGACGGCCCACCGACTCCCGAGTTTCTCACAGGATCAAGGGCATAGTGCGGATGGGCGGCGGCCAGCAAGGTTTTGAACTCCTACGCTGGATCGACCGTGATGGGGGCTACCGCAATAATGAATCATAGGCTACAATGCGACATTCGTTGTCGAGGGTATTTATCGCCCTCAAGAATCGAACGTAAGACATAAGACCATGATGGCTCCAAAGTGGTTAAAAGATTTCTCACGTGCCGATTTCCTGAGAAGCGTCGGTCTTTACGTGACGCGCGATCGCTTAGTTTTCGTGCGTATGCGCAAAAACGTTCTCAACGTTTCGTTGCTGGAGCAACAAACGGAGGAGTTGCCGTTGGGCGAGAATCAGCAGGCCATCTCCGAGCTGACGGGCTGGATCGCCGAGGACGTGAGAGAAATTGCTTTGAAGGCCGAAAATGATTCCCATGAACGCGCCATACGCCAAGCGATTCTTTCACTCTTGCCCCACTTCAGGGCCGGCAGGGACCCGGTATTCATATGCGTGCCCCAAGAACAGGCCGTCGTCCAGCAGCTCTTTTTCCCTCAGGCCGCCGAGGCCAATTTACCGCAGGTGCTTGAATACGAGATCGAGCGCCAACTGCCGTTTCGGCGCGAAGATATCTATTACGATTACCTTCCCATCGGCAAGAAGGGCGACAAGATAGCTCTCTATCTGTTCGCCATTCCGAAGAAAAGTCTCGCCGGTTTGGTCGATCTGCTGGGTTCTTTTGGAATCAAGCCCAGCGGCGTGGAGACGACCGTTACCGCGCTCGCCAATTATTTCCTGTTCTGTAAGGGAGAAGTTTCGGAGACCGCCACCGTCGTTGGCAGCCATGATCAGACCTGGGAGATGATTGGACTCCAATCCAACGTCAACGGATGGAAGCCAAGCCACAACTTGCTTTACTCCCACTGGTTCCCCGCGTCCGACTGGGCTCAAGGCACTGGCAGAGAATTGCTCTATGAACGCCTCAGCCAGCCGTCGACACATTATAACTGGGGAGAATTGGGAGAGTCGTTTCGATCCGTGAACGGCAAATTCCTAGAATATCAAGACCTCTTGGCAATTGGGAACGAACGGCTTAAGGGCAGCGACCCGATCTTGGATGCGAACGTTTTGCCGGCCATCGGAGCGGCCCTCCGAGGCGTGCGGGAGGCTTACTTTACGACTAATTTCCTGCGGCATGAGGGGGCCGATCATAGTCGCGGCAAGGCGCTCTCGATTGTCAATGCCGTGCTTGTAGGTTTGCTGTTTGTCGGATTGATCGGTTGGGGGGTGAGCTATCCGATCAAGGACGAGTTACGATTGCGGCAGCTGCAAAATGAAAATCAAAAACTCGAGCCATCGGTCGGGGTCCTGCGCCGCGAAGAGACGCAACTGCAAAAAGCGCGAAAAGAAGCCACCTTTCTCTCGGATCTCGGTCGGCGCCGGGGCGAGGTGCTTCGGGTTCTTGACGAACTGTCGAGAATCGTCCCAACGAACGCCTATCTGTCGAATCTGCGCTATCGTGCAGGGGTATTGGAGATTCAGGGAAACGCCGAGAACGCCTCTGCTTTGATTCCCCTCCTGGAGCGGTCCCCCGTGTTCGAGAACGTCAACTTCAATGCGCCGTCCAATCGCGGCCGCGACAATCGCGAAACCTTCTCGCTGAAAGCCGATTTGGAAAAACCCAAAGCGACGCCAACCAAACAACCATGAAGCTTTTTTGGCAGCGACTCTCCCGCAGAGAGCGGGGACTGGTGGTTTTGACCCTGGTTATTCTCTTTCTGATTTTGGGCCAATACATCGTGGTTGCCCCGTTCCTCGAACGACGGGAGTGGATCAAGAGTCAACTTGACAGCCAGCCACAGCTGCTGGAAAAAAACCTTCGCTATCTAGCCCAGAAGGAAGCGCTGGCAACCGCCTTAGAATCGACGCAAAACGAGATCAAGGCCCGTGAACCGAAACTGCTGACGGGCGATACCCTTTCTGTAAGCGCATCGGATCTGCAAGACACCGTTCAGGGATTAGCGACCCGAGAGGGGACTCAAGTCATTACGACACGGGTATTGAATCCGGAACCTGCGGGATCGTTTTCGAAAATTGCTATTCAGATGGAGATCGGCGGGCAAATCGAGCAGATCGCGAGTCTCGTTCGAGGAATCGAAACCTCTCCGAAACTCCTCGTCGTCGACGAGATCAACGTACGATCGCTCTTCAGGCCCATCGGCTTTCCGCAACCTCAGGGCGTGCCCCAAACGGCCGCGCAAAATCTTCGAGTGAGCATCACCGTGGCCGGCTATGCCCGCACTCAGCCGGCGCCAATCGCCAAGAGCGGAAATCCAAGTGACGAGGCGAGAGGTAACGGCCAAAGACGGACCGAAGACTAGTCTGTATTGACAGAGGAACCAGCGATGGCCGTGAGCGTTTAGCTCGGCGCGCAAAAAGTATGGGTGGTTTGGGCCATTATCTCTGGAGTTTTCAGGGCTAAATCAAAGTGTTCATAATCAGGGTTCAGTAACATGGGTGATCTGAGTCAATCGGCTAAGCCAGACTCTTTCTCAGCGGATCTCCCGGCGGAGGGATAAAAAGATTCTTACGCGATCTTCATTGTTTGGCGCCGTACTTCTAGTCGCCATAGGATTTGTTGGAACCGAGATTTATTGGTTCTGGAAAAACGGCCCCTGGGATCTGCCTACTCGCGCAAAGGCTAAGGTTTCGCCGCTGATGGGCGAAGAGAAACTGGAAGACAAAAAGCCTCCGTTAGCGGGGACTGAAATCATCATCAGCAAAAATCTTTTCGACCCTGAACGTGGCGAAGGAAGGAACCGGGAAGCCGAGACTAACTCCAAGGCCTTTCAGAGAATTCGTGGCATGGTTCTCCTAGGTACCGCGATTCTGGGAAATAATCGCTATGCTGTTTTGCGTGATCAAGGCCCGGGGGTCCCAGGGCAGGTTGTTCCAGGCCAACAACCACCGAACGTGATGAGGCTAAAATTGGGCGATGACGTCGAGGGATTCAGGTTGAGCGATATCGGTGAGAAGCAAGTTGTTTTCACGAAAGGAGCGTCGCGCGTGGAAGTCTTGTTGGACTATTTTCGAAAAGGCGAGACACCCGCTCCGAAGGTACCCGTTCCAGGCCAAGCGAGGAGGGTTCAGCCAAATCCAGTTCCAGGGCCGATACCAGGACAAGTGGGGACCCCGGGACAGGGAGTTAATCCAATTCCCGCACCCGCGCAGGTTGGTCCGACGACACCGGTATCCCCACGGGTCGTACCAAATTTGCCGCGCCGGGAAAGGATACCGGTTCCGCAACGGAACCAGTCCGAATCGGAGGAATGATGCTACGGAATCGATGCACCATTTTCGTAATCGCGCTGTTGGCCGCGGATAGGACACCATCTCTGTTCGCGCAAAATACGGGCGCGCCGCAATCCCAAGAGGCTCCGGCACAAGGCCAGCAACCACCGGCACCGCGCGCTCCAGCACCTCCACAAACGACACCTCAAGCACAACCTCAGAGCACGCCGGAGGCTGGTTCTGTGCCGACGCAGCAACCCGCACCCGGCCCCACTCCCCAGGGTGCGCCGCAACCGGGAACACCCGTTCCGCCGGCCGGTCAGGTGCCAGCGCCGCAAGCTGCACCGGAACGCAGGCTGCTGCCCCCACCCGCCGCTCCTTCCGGGGGAATGGTCTCGCTTAATTTTAATCGAGCTGATCTCGTCGAGATCATTCACATCATCGCCCAACATCTGCGGCTCACTTACACCATCGATCCCGAAGTGAAGGGCACGGTGACAATTAACAGCGCGGAACCATTGAGGACGGAAGATCTGCTGCCGATTTTTCACCAGGTACTGCGTATGAACGGCGCCGTTGCCGTGAGGACCGGGAATCTCTATCACATCATGCCGATCAAAGAGGGCAAGGGTCTGGCACGTCCCATGGGACAGGACAAGGAGGATAGCTTTGCGCTCCAAATCGTGCCGGTGCGTTTTTTTTCGGTGGCGGAAATGAAAAGAGTCCTTACGCCGTTTCTCCAGCCCGGCGGTGAAATCATCGAGAACCCGCGGGGAAATTTTCTCATCATCATGGATCTGCCTTCAAACATTCAGCGCCTCATGGAGATAGCAGATCTCATCGACGTCCAGGTTTTTGCCGGCACGCGAATGGAAATCTATCAGCCCAAAATCGCCAGCGCCGAGGATCTAGCGCAGGAAATGACGAAAGTGATGCAGTCCTTTGCCTCGTCGGCGCCCCAACCGGATAGCTTTACCGCTGAATTCATCGCGCTCCCAAGAATCAATCAGCTATTGGTTATCAGCCATAGCGAGGCGGCTTGGACTTACGCCAAACGCTGGCTGGATCGGATCGACGTTATCACGGAAGGACCCGGTCGGCGGATTTTTATCTATCCGGTAGAGAACGGCAAAGCGGAGGATCTGGCAAATGTATTGAACCAGGCTCTCGGCCAGCCAGCGACGGCAACTAGAAGTTCAACCCAGACGTTGCAGAATCTGCACCGTTCCACCACCACCTCGGGAACAGGCTCGGGGACAGGCCAGCCTGGAAGTCAGTTTGGAGGTCCTCAGTTTGGAGGTCAAATGGGGGGTCCACCGACTTCTTCAAGGAGCTATCCCCCCTATTGAAATTCCAGGACCGGACGGCAGGCGGTGTTTTACGCCAGCGAGTCAATTCCTAGAAAAGCAGAGAACGTAATTCTCAAGGCTAAAATTGGTTGTCTAGAATCAAAGGTGAGAAAATGATGCGTGCATTCCAGATTACGACTTTTGTCTTCTTGTTTGCCTCTGGTTTGATCACTGAGAAACACTACGCTAGAGCCGCAGCGGCGCCCGGTCAAGCACCAGTGCCGGTTCCCACGCCGGCCCCTGTTACGCCTCAACCGCCCGGGGCTCCCCGGCCGCCAACCGGCGCACCCCAAGCGGCGAAGCCAGAAGAACAACTGCGAATCGTGGCAGACCCGGCGACCAATTCTTTGATTGTCTACGGCACCGCTCAGGAGTTTCAGAATGTTAAAAACATTCTCAAAGATTTGGATATAGTCCCTCGCCAGGTCCTGTTAGACGTACTCGTTGCGGAGGTAACACTCAAGAACTCTGAAAATTTCGGCATCGAGTATGAAATTTTTAAAGGCAATACCTCTATTTTTGGACAAACGTTCGGTTCTGGCGGCGCGGTTAGAAGTGGCATATTGCCAGCACTACCGGGGATGGCGACCATAACGCCTTTTGGAAACGGCATCAGTGGTATAATAGGCCGGAGTAATGCTGTTCGGGCCTTTATCAATGCGTTAGCAACGGATTCGCGCGTCAAAATCCTCTCTTCTCCGAGCGTACTTGCCACCGACAATCGCCCCGCCCGAATCCAGGTTGGTAGCGAGGAGCCGATACCGACAGGTCAGCTCGTTGCTGTCGTGGGTGCTGCGAGTCCATCTTCCAGTACAACTATCCAGTACCGTAACACGGGAAGGATCGTAACCATCATCCCACAGGTTAATTCACAAGGACTGGTGAATCTCCAGATTCTGGCTGAAGTAAGCCAACGTGGGGCGAATGTCCTGGTAGGAACGGATTCTTTCCCCGCTTTCGACACACGGCAGGCAGAGACCACGGCTGTGGTCCAGGACGGAGACACCCTTGCGATTGGCGGAATCATTGCGGATAACAGATCTCGTTCTCGTACGGGAATTCCATATCTAATGGACCTTCCATGGATCGGGCGGTTCTTTGGGTCAACGGCTGACACACTGGATCGCACGGAACTAATCATGCTGATTACGCCGCACGTGATTCGCAGTCGAGATCAAGCCGAACAAATCACTGAGGATTTTAAGAAATCGCTTTCGACGGTGCGGAACGAGCTCGACCGAATGGCAAGAGAACGAGAGAAGTTACAACAAAGGCCATTATTAGAGCAAAAACCGACGCTGCCTGGGCCTTCTGGCGATGTGGCGCCGGCGCCCAACCCGCCACCAGCACCGGCGCCAAGCGCGGCGCCCGCCGGACCCGGGGCGTCGGCCGCGCCGGTAAGAAAAATCAACGTATCGTCAAAGACGTCTCCAAACGACGCAGTAAAAGGTCTTCCGTCAGCCGCCGGTTTGCAAGTGCTAACCCCGGCGCCGGCTGGTGATACTCTTTCAGTACAGGTTGAAAATTCCCAGCCGGCGGAGGTGCCACAGGTCGACCCCCAGCACGCTTATGCGCTATCGGTTACACGTCATCCAGAGAAAACTTCGGCTTCTGCGATGTCGAAACCGGCTAGCGCAAAGGAGGACCTGAAATCGGCTCAACAATGGACGGTTCAAGTCGCCTCTATGGAGCGAAAGCAAGACGCCGAGGCGCTTGCCAAGGTGCTGGGCGCGAAGGGTTATGATGCTTATGTTGTAACCGCCGACGTTAATGGAAAGGCCTGGCACCGCGTTCGTGTAGGGCAGTCGGCAAACCTTGCCGATGCTTCAAAGCTGCAAAAAACGCTCAAGATGTCAGAAAAATTGGCAGCAGCTTATGTTATAACGCGATAGTCACAAATCTCTCAGTCAGTTCCATTTCGGACCCCATTGTGATAGCGTCCCTCCCCAGTCAAGATTCCCCGATTACCAGTAACGATTATTTGCAAAGGAGGAGAGATGATTATCAATGCACATATGAAACACTTTTTCTTCTCGATTTTGCTCCTGGCTCTCTTTACGTATATAGGCTCTGGGATCGCTTCTGCACAAGACTGTTCTTCCCCCGGGGTCGGGAAAAGGATAAACGCCTTAGCAAATAATGTAAGTGTTACAACAACTGGAACAAAACTCTCCTACACAGTGCCAGTGGGTCATTCAGCGGTAAGTTTTAGCCGGACCTATTTTTCTTCCGGCAGCGCGACTATCGAATTCCAACTTAGCGGCGTCACGATAAACAGGGTTGTGGGTGGGTCGCTGTTTGACGGCAACTGGATCTCGTTAGAAAGCGGCGATACTATAGCGGCTGTTGTAGTTGCAAAGGGTACTGCCACAACCGCCGATTTTTCGATATCAGTCGTGGAATGCAATCCCTGAGCTTACGTAGAACAAACGGAAGCTATAAGTAAGTCACCGC
>Ga0209803_1000254_pt1 | contig 34662 bp, 23 predicted proteins | sample GraSoiAngelo_138_FD_185895 | JGI IMG/M metagenome (GOLD analysis project Ga0209803, IMG submission 185895) | Grasslands soil microbial communities from the Angelo Coastal Reserve, California, USA - 14_0929_09_40cm (SPAdes) (version 2) | ecosystem: Environmental > Terrestrial > Soil > Grasslands ...
TACGACCCATTTATCCTGGGCGAGAATATTGCGCTCATGGGCGTCGAACCGGCCAGCTTGGAAGAGATCTTTATCAAGTCCGATTTCATCACCGTTCACGTGCCGCTGACCTCAGAGACCCAAGGTTTGATCAACCGCGAAGCCTTCGCGAAAATGAAACCCGGCGTGCGCATCATCAACTGCGCCCGCGGCGGAATCGTCGACGAAAAGGATCTCGCGGATGCCATCCGCGAGGGAAAGGTGGCGGGGGCCGCATTGGACGTTTACGTCGATGAGCCGCCGCCGGCTGGCCATCCGTTGGTCAAGATGGACCAGGTGATCACCACCCCTCATCTCGGGGCGTCGACCGATGAAGCGCAACTGAATGTTGCGACCGCCGTGGCGGAACAGATGGTAGATTTTCTCGCGAAAGGGGTTGTCCGCTACGCCGTTAACGTCCCGTCGGTTAGCCCGGAACTTTTGGAGGTATTGAGACCCTATCTCACCTTGGCGGAAAAGCTCGGCAGCCTCCATGTGCAGATGGCCGGCACGCTTCCGAAAGAGGTCCAAGTCGACTATCGCGGCGATGTGACTCAGTACAACGTCGCCCCTTTGACGCTCGCCGTGCTCAAGGGACTACTCACGCCAGTCATGGAGTCCGGCGTTAACTACGTCAATGCTCCGCTCGTAGCGCGCGAGAGAGGCATCCAAATTGTAGAATCAAGAGGCGAACGCTCCGGCGATTTTGCAAGCTCGATTACGATCAAGGCCAAAGCCAAGACACGGGACCTGGAAGTCGAGGGCGCAATCTTCGGCAGCAAGCATCCGCGCATTGTGAGAGTCAACAACTTCTACCTCGAAGCGGTGCCTGAAGGCTACATTTTGATTCTTCACAATAAGGATGTTCCCGGGGTGGTCGGCACCGTGGGAACCCTTCTTGGGAAGAACGGGATCAACATCGCCGGGATGGAGCTGGGGCGGAGCGAAAAAGGCGGCAACGCAATTTCTTTCATCCACGTCGACGACGGGGTATCCAAAAAGGCGCTGGAAGAACTGCGCGCCCTACCCCAAATCGTTTCCGCGGACCTGGTAAAACTATAACGATTTTGGATTTGAGATTTTCGATTTTAGATTGACTCCAAAATTCCAAATCTAAAATAAAAACATGGCCAACGTCGCGATCATCGGCGCTCAGTGGGGAGACGAAGGCAAAGGGAAGATCGTCGACCTCTTCACCCACGATGCGGATATCATCGTCCGGTTTCAAGGCGGCAACAACGCCGGCCACACGCTCGTCGTCGATGGGAAAAAAACGGTCCTTCACCTGGTTCCCTCCGGCGCGCTCCATCCCGGCAAACTCTGCGTCATCGGCAACGGCGTCGTAGTGGATCCGGAGGTCCTGCTCAAAGAGATCGCCGGATTAAAGCAAAACGGCTGGCTCTTGGATGACGCGTCACTACGCATCAGCGAGGAAGCCCATCTCATCATGCCGTACCATAAGGCCATCGATCAGGCGCGCGAACGGTTGCGCGGTGAAGGGATGATCGGAACGACCGGGCGCGGCATCGGTCCCGCTTACGAAGACAAGGTGGCGCGCATCGGCATTCGCTTTATCGATCTGCTCGAAGAAGAGACGTTCCAGGAGAAACTCAGGCGCAACATAGAGGAGAAAAACATTTATCTGAAGGCCATTCTGAAAGAGAAGGCCCTCGACTTCAACAAAATACACGACCGCTACAGCGGTTACCGAGAAAAACTCAAAACCTACGTCACTGACACCGGCCTCCTACTCGACCGGGAGATGCGAGCCGGGAAGCGCGTGCTGTTTGAAGGAGCTCAGGGGACGCTCTTGGATGTCGATCATGGAACTTATCCTTTCGTAACGTCTTCCAACACGGTCGCCGGCGGAGTATCGAGCGGCACGGGTGTCGGGCCGCGCCATATTCACCAAGTCATCGGCATCTCGAAGGCCTACACGACGCGGGTCGGAAGCGGCCCCTTTCCCACCGAGCTGCACGGCTCGGAGGGAGAAATATTAAAGCGCGAAGGGATCGAGTTCGGCGCCACCACCGGCCGGCCACGCCGCTGTGGCTGGTTTGACGCGGTGGCTGTGCGCCATGCCGTACGAATCAGCGGCATCACCGGCCTCGCGTTGACGAAGCTTGATGTATTGACCGGCTTCAAGAAAATCCCCATGTGCGTCGCCTACCGCTACGATGGCAAGGTCCACGAGGAGTTTCCCGCCAGCATCCGAGCCATGCAAAGCGCTCAACCCATCTTGGAAGAGATGGATGGGTGGGATACGCCTCTCACGGCCGTCAGAAGATTTTCCGATCTTCCGGCCAACGCGCAGAAGTACGTTCGTCGAATAGAAAAAATCTTGGAGACCGAAGTGATTTTGGTTTCGGTCGGCCCCGACCGAGAGCAAACGGTGATGTTGAAAAATCCCTTTGAAGCGAGGCAATAGCCATTAGTAGGGAACGGTCGCGACCGTTTCCTACATCTCACGCCTATCGCCTTAGCGTAGTTTGAAAATCTCCAGATACTGCTTCACTGTGGAGTCGAAGTCCTTGTAGTCCTCGGGATTTTCAATGACGTATTTAAAGCCCCTGAAAAGCCGCGGCGGATCCGGCTCCACGTCTTTGCGCACGGGAATTCTTTGATAGCTCCGCAGCTCTTCCTGCCCTTCCTTGGAAAGGATGTAATCATAAAACAACCGGGCCGCATTCGGATGCGGAGCCTTCGACCCGATCATGACAGGATTCACCTGCGTAACAGCCGGTTCAAGCGGCAGCCAATCGATCGGCGCGCCTCTTGACGTTAATCTCTGAATGGTCTGATTGTAAGCGATAATCAAAGGGTATTCACCGGCGACGACGAGTTGCACCCTTTCTGTGTTGCCGCGCTTTAGAACGGGGTCCAAAGCAGCGAGTTTTTTAAGATAGGCGATGGCTTTCTCTTGGCCCCAGGCCCGTTTGAGTCCTTCCACCATCCCGTAGGCTTCCGTATCGAGCGAAATTTGCCCGCCCTTCCATTTGGGATTGAGCAGAGCATCGTAGGTCTTCGGCACGTCCTCTCGTTTCACCAGTTTGGTATTCCAACCCAGCACGTAGCTATTTACGTAGTACGCCGTCCAGAATCCTTCCTTGTCCACCAACTGCTCGTCGATCATCTTGCTTTCCGGTGAAGGATAGGAGGCCAGGAGCTTTCTTTGCATCATCGGTAGCGCCATTTCCCCTCTGCCCACGACCACGTCCCAGTCATGCCTCCCGCCGCGAGATTCTGTGAAGATCTTGTTCAAAAGCGGTCCGCCACCGGTGCGAAAGAGCGTGACCTTGATGAACGGATATTTTTTTTCGAAGCGATCCACGGTCTGTTTGCTCTGATCCAGAGTCATCGTCGTGTAATAAACGATCTGCCCTTCTTTTTTGGCCCCTTCGATAAGTTTTGGGTCCGGCTTCCCTTGAGACCAAGAAACCGACGGGATCGCCAAAATGGAAAAAATAAGCAGGCTGACAGTTCGACTCCAAGCCCACAAAATCATGCAGTTTTGCCTCCTCGTCGCGTGAAATAATCGTTGCTATTATGCTATGAGATGCGCATCGCTAAATCAACTGCCGCCAAAAAATCTGTCCCTTGCGCCGTGGCAGCTTGAATACCCCCGGACGGCTGTTTATCATATCGGTCATGCACGGCACGAATTGAAGGAGGTTAGTATGGACCGGGAAACATCCAAAGATAAACTCACGAGCGATCTAAAAACATTGGTCGGTGACGCCGAAGAGCTGCTAAAAGCCACCGCGAGTCAAGCCGGCGAGAAAGTGACGGTGGCACGGCAGAAAATCGAGCAAAGCCTGATTGAAGGCAAGAAAGCGTTAGCGGACGCCGAGAAGGTGCTGATCGACAAATCAAAAGAATGCGTCGACATTGCCGACGACTACGTCCGGGAAAATCCCTGGAGTGCGGTGGGGATCGCGGCTGGGGTCGGCTTGGTGCTTGGGCTATTGATCCGTCGCAACTAACCTCAACGCCATGACCGAACAGGAACGCAGCGCTGGCGACGCTCGTCACCAGGGATTTCTGTACTCGTTGAAATCCGGCCTTGCATCGATGAGTTCTGCCCTTCACACGCGGTTAGAGCTCTTACCCGCGCGGTAAGAGGTTTAAAAGGTGTGATGAATTGTGGCGCGCGGCTTACCGACGTGGTCATCATGGTCCAAGCGCCGCAGGCGAAAATAAATCGCGTCCCTAAGTCTCGTTATTAAGCCTATTCCGGTAGCCCCCTTTCCGTTTTTCGCGGGTCCGCCGCTCCGGTGACCTTCGAGCGTTTCAGTAAAATCGCTTGTACTACGCCCACCGTCCCTCTTTCCCTGACGGCGTGGCCCCGCCGCTCTAAGGACTTCTTGGTTTCAGGCGCCAAGGTTGCTTCGACCATCAGGTCCTCCGGTATCCACTGGTGATGGATACGCGGCGATTCAACGGCTTCTTTAGCCGACAAGTTAAAATCCAAAACGTTAAGAATCGTTTGTAAGGTGGCGCTGATAATCCGCGGCCCGCCGGCAGCGCCGACGATCAGCTCGGGTCGATCTCCCCGAAGAATGATCGTCGGTGTCATGCTGCTGAGCGGGCGCTTCTTGGGCTGCAACGAGTTGGCCTCATTGCCGATCAAACCGTAAATGTTGCCGGAGTTTGGATGAATGGAAAAATCGTCCATCGTATTGTTTAGAACAATGCCCGGTCGCGGCACGAGCATCTTCGAACCGAATCGAGTGTTGACCGAAAGCGTGCAGGCCACCGCGTTGCCGAAACGGTCGAGGACGCTGAAATGCGTTGTCCCACCTTGCTCGCCTTTGAAGTTGACAAGACCGTAGTATTTTGCCGGATGCGTTTTTGCGGAGGAAATCCGTCCGCGAATCCAAGCGGCGTAATCCGCCGAGGTCAACGTCGACACCGGAGCCTTGACGAAATCCGGATCGCCCAAATACTGCGCCCGATCGGCAAAAGCATGTTTCATCGTTTCCGCCAGGAGATGTAAGTAGGTTGCGGAGTTGTACTGTAGCTGGTTTAACTGATGGCCTTCGAGAACGTTCAGCATCTCGATCAGCGCGATGCCTCCCGAACTAGGAGGTGGCATGGTGATCACCGTCCGCTTGCGATAATGGCCGATCAACGGCTCGCGCCAAACCGGTTTGTAGCTCTTGAGATCATCTAACGTCAGGACTCCGCTCTCTTTTTTTACCGTCTCCGCAATGGCTTGCGCGATCCAGCCCTGGTAGAAAACCTCAGCCCCTTGAGAGGCAATCGCCTTCAAAGTCTCGCCCAGTTCAGGCTGCCGAATAAGCTCGCCTTCCGCCGGAACCTCGTCCTTCGCGAGAAAAACCCGCGCGAGATCAGGAAATCTCTTCATGGTCGAACGTTGACGTTCAATGGCGAAACGTAGAGCGGCATCTAACGGGAATCCTTCGCTCGCATACCGGATCGCCGGCGCTATGAGCACCTGAGGCGGCATGGTGCCGAAGCGTTTCATTGCCTCCATCAATCCTGCGACCTCGCCAGGCACCGCCACCGCCAAGGCTCCCGTGAGACTCAGTGATGGAAACGGCTTTCCGCCCTTTACATACAGCTCGGTTCGTGCCGCTTCGGGAGCGGTCTCACGGAAATCCAAAGCGTGGGCGCGATGATCTTTGGCATCGTAGATGACCATAAAACCCCCGCCGCCCAGACCCGATGAGGCCTGATCCACGACCGCAAGGGCAAAGGCAGTCGCGATGGCCGCATCCACGGCGTTGCCGCCGCGGTTGAGAATCTCCGTTCCAGCTCTGGTGGCGAGCTCGCTGTCCGCCACCACCATTCCGGAAAGTGTTCGTTGGGCATACGAGGGAAACGGCCCGACAAATAGAAAAAGAAAAAAGAAAATAATCGGCTGGAACTTGCGCCTGAAGAACATAGGAAAAAGAGTCCCCTCTGTTTAAAACTTTAAGTCGGCCTTTGCAACTTTAAAGCTAATCTTCTTGAAATCTTTTGACCCCAATGAGGGTTGTGTTAATCTCAGCGTTAAAGGTTTTCATGAAGACGGTCCTAGGTCCCTTTCATCCCCATCTGGAGAACGCTCTCATTGAGGACGTACGCAAACATAAATCAAATAATCCTTTCTCGCCACTGTTGATTCTCGTGCCTTCGGATTCCCTGCGTCGAAGGCTAAAAATTTGCTTTGCAGCTGAAAATCGAGTGAATCTCCTCAATGTCTATATTTTGACCTTTCACCAGCTCTATCTCCGGCTCTCCGAGAAAATCCAACCCGGGTCGGGCGCATCTCTGGCCGATGACTCCATTCTCGAGGAGGCCTTGAGCCATTGGATCAAGACGGGGGGCTCCCAGACCGCGGGCTTTTTGTCTGTCGCGGAGAAGGCCGGGGGTTGCGGCGCCCTCTGGCAAACACTGCGCGACCTGAGGGACGGCGGCGTCAATCCGGCGAGCCTTAGGAGCGCTTTGGACGAAGGCCTTTGCGACGATCGCGACAAAGACAAGTTGGCTCCGCTGGTCGATCTTTATGAAAGCTTTATCGAAAGCTGCAGACAGTGGGGCATCCGCGACTACGCGGACTTTGTCTCTTCAGTGCGCGACTCCGTGAGATCGTCATCTTTTCTAAATCAGTTCAAGCGGATCTTCTACTATGGTTTTTATGACCTGACGCAAGTGCAGCTGGATGTCTTGCATGAAGTGGTTCGCCATTATTCCGCCACTCTTTACTTTCCACTGCTCCGTGGTCACCCTGCGTGGATTTTCGCGGAGCGCTTTTATGAGAGATATCTCCAAGGCTGGGCAGCCGAGGAAGAGCACATGATCCAGCCCGGCAGCGATGCTTGCTTGTTACCTCTGTTCAGTGACCAGATTCCACCGCGGGAGCCGCAAACCGCTAACCTTCGAAGCTGCACGATCATCAGCTGCTCCGGACCGCGCGATGAAATCCTTACTGTGGCGAAGGAGATTCTCCGTCTAAACCGGCATGAAGCAGTGGCGTTCGCTGAGATCGGCGTCGCGGCGCGCACTTTGGAACCCTACACCGACTGGATCAAGGAAGTTTTCCGGGATCACCGGATTCCGATCTCGACCTCCGCAGAGGAGCCGCTGCTCCAAGCGCCGCTGGCAAAGGCGGTCATCTTGCTCCTCGATCTGACAGGGAAAGACTATCTTCGCAGCCACTTCGTGCAGCTCGTCTCGTCGCCGTTTTTCAATCTCTCTGCCGTTTCGCCGCAAGGCTTGGCGCCCCGGCCTGATGTTTGGGACGTTTTGACCCGGCGACTCGGTATCACGAAAGGAACCGACGAGTGGACGCGCTTGAAGCGCTACCTGGACCGCGACTTCGAATTTAGCCGGGGCGAGGAAGGGAACGGCGAGACAAGAAAAGTAACAGTGGAGTCAGGACAAGTGGCGATTCTGTGGCGCCTGTTCACGGAGCTGCATGACGACTTGAGCGGCCTGCCAGCCGAAGCATCGTGGAGCGAATACGTTGAATGGTGGCGCACGCTGCTGCAAAAGTATTTGGACTTGGAAGGTGCCAAAGCACTCATGGCCGAATCCCCCGAGCAAGCGGTCAAGACAGCCATCTTCGAAACTCTGACGGCTCTATCGATCCTCGATAGAATCGACTCAAAGGTATCTCTCTCGCAGTTCGTCCAGACCTTGCGGCGCTGGCTGGAACGCAAGTCCGTTCCCATCTCGGACCGAAACCTCGACGGGGTCACGGTGCTGGACGCCATGGCCGCCCGCGGCTCGCGATTCCGGACGATCTTCGTTTTGGGCCTCAATGAGGGTCTGTTTCCGCGCACGATCCGGGAAGACGCGTTTCTGCGCGATCGGACACGAAGACTGATGGAAACGGTCCTGGGCTACAAGGTCGGCGAAAAGCTTGCGGCGTTCGACGAGGAAAAATTGCTCTTCACCCTCATCGTCGGGTCGGCAACCGAGCGGCTCTACTGCCTTTACCAGCGGTCGGATGACACGGGCAGAGCTCTCGAGCCCTCCTGGTATCTGGCGGAACTCGAGCGCGCTCTGTCTAGCACGACAACCGAAATCACGAAACCGGTGATCCCCAGGAGCATTCGGGCCAAAAAGGATGTGGAGCCGTTTCGATCCAGCGATTTTCTCCTACCCGAAGAGCTGGCGATTCGGCTGAGCCTCGAAGGAGAGGACCCCGAATCGCTGCTTAACAACTTTCCCAGCGCGAAGGCTTTGTACCGACCGGGAAGCCAACTCCTGGATTTCCTCGAAGATGCCAACGGCAAGCTGTCGCCATACGACGGCGTGATCGGTCACCTACCGGAATACTGGCGGGACCTTTGCCAGCACGGAGTGTCGCCCACTGCTTTAGAACGCTACGCGCGCTGCCCCTTTCAGTTTTTCGCCGTCAATGTTCTCGATCTCCGGCCGCTGGAGCGCCCCGAGGAGCAATCGGTGATCGACTCATCCGAAATCGGCAAGCTGATCCACGCGGTGTTGAAAACTTTTTTCCAGGAACTGATCGATGCCGGTTACTTCAGCGGTTCGAGTCCATCGCTACAACCCGAGGCCATGCTTGAAGCTCTAGCAAGAAAAGTGTTTCGCCAATATGAAGCTGAAAAGCCGGTGGGATACAGAATCATCTGGGAACTTTTGCAAGAACAAATGATCGCCCTTCTCCGAGAACAGATCAAGCGGGACCTCCGAGAGCTGACACAGTCACGCCGCCGGCCGGTGGCTCTCGAGATCGAGCTGCAAGGCAAACTCCCGCATGATTGGCCCCTTGCGGCGGCGGACTTGCCGATTCTCGGCGCGGTCGATCGGATCGACCTTGACGAAACGAACGCTTATTACCGCGTGATCGATTACAAATTCACAATGAGAAACAAATCCTCGACTTCCGATAATAATTTGCGGCTGGCGGCCGTGCGCGGGGAAAAGCTTCAGCCGCCGATCTATCTTCTTTTGGCAAACGAATTTGCGCGGCGTCAGACAATTAAGCCTGCAGCCATCGAATCGGCATTCTATTATCTCGCTCCCCGATGGGATGAAGGACCTTTGCTGCAAAAAACGTTTTCCGCGGACGACTTGGAAGGATCCTGTGGACAGAGCTTGAGAGAGACGATTTCGCTTCTCGTCCGAGGCATCCACGATGGTCTTTACTTCATTCATCCCGGCGATGCCTGTCGTAATTGCGAGGTTGCGCACGTCTGCCGGAAAAACCATCTTCCGACGTCGTGGCGCGCCGCCAACGATGTATTGACCCAGCCTTATCAGGAGGCAGTCAACAAAAATATTCCCAAAGAGTGATATGGCGATCAGCCTGGCCGAGCCACGCCTCCCCGATGCGACCGAACGTGAACGCGCCGCTACCACGTTCGACCTGAACGTCGTAGTCACGGCCGGCGCTGGGACGGGCAAAACGACCCTGTTGGTAAACCGGTTAGTGCATCTGCTCATGCGCGAGCCCGATCCTTCGGAGATCACCCAGATTGTGGCTCTGACCTTCACGAACAAAGCGGCCAATGAAATGCGAGTCCGGCTTCGAGAGCGACTGCAGAGCTACCTGTCAACTCGTTTGGATAAAGAGCCGTCCGGAGTCGAGGAGGCCAAGATCCATGCCGAGCTTCGCTCTTTGATCCAGCTTTATCATCTCGGCAAGGAGGAAATCGACCGCCGCGCTTACGAAGCGCTCCGGCAAATCGAGCGGAGTTACATTGGGACGATCCACAGCTTCGCGGCCTTGTTGCTGCGACTCTACCCGGTCGAAGCCGGTCTTGATCCGCAGTTCAAAGAGGACGACGGCTCGACCTTCGAGAAACATTTCGACGAGCAATGGTCAGTGTGGCTGGATCGAGAGTTGGGGCGAGAAGGAAGCCGGCACCAAGCCTGGAAGAGAGTCCTGGGAAGGATATCTTTGGACGTTCTGCGCGAGATCGCTTTTTCGCTTTGTTCCGAGATGGTCCCACACGAGCGACTGGCTGAAACTGGCGAGAAAAAGACGGACCCGGTTTTGAGAGATTGGCTAGCGGATAGGAAACGGGAAGCAGACGAGCTGATCAAACGCTACCCGGACAATCACAACCAAATCGACATCTTCGCCTGTTACGCCCTGGCGGTTCTGCAAAGAGCCTTGAAACACGGCGAGATTGCGCCGGGGGAACTTGACGAAGAGAAGCGCTGGTTCGCCGAGAAAACTCTCCGCCGCGCCGGAAATTGGTCCGAAGAGGACTGTGAAAAGCTGCAACGAATCTGCCGCGTCGCTCGCGGCCTTTTCCGGGTAAACGGGGAACTGACCCAGTCGCTTTGGGACCTGCTCGTTCCCTTCGCCGAGGAGTGTCGAGGAAACTTTATCCAACAGGGCTTCGTCTCTTTCGACGGTTTGCTGGTGCGCGCGCGGAATCTCTTGCGCGATCACCTGCCGTTACGCGAAGAACTCAAGTATCTTTTCAAGGCCATTCTCGTCGATGAATTTCAAGATACCGATCCGATTCAATACGAGATTCTCCTCTACCTGGCGGAAAAACTCGGCAAGAGCGCGACCGAGTGGCAGTCGATCCAAATCCAACCAGGTAAAATCTTCGTGGTCGGAGACCCGAAGCAGTCGATTTACGCCTTTCGGCGCGCCGACATTCAGGGCTACTTGGACGTGATGCGAAAGATCATCCTGGCCCAGGGCGGCATTGAATGTACGCTTACGACGAATTTTCGCAGCCACGCAGGAATTCTCGACGTGGTCAACGGTGTTTTCGCGCCATTGATCCGCTCGCGGGAGGGCTTGCAGCCTGACTATGTTCCGATCCAGTCGCCAAAGAAGGAGGAAAATGATTCCGGTCCGGAGGATGAATTTTCATTTCGCAAAGTGACCTTCTGTAGAGTTGAATCCCCAGAGGAATTGAAGGCCAACCCGGCGCGCCGATTGGAAGCGGAGAACCTGGCTCGCTGGCTGCACGAGGAGGTGCTCGGCAAGGCTCGCATTCGCGACCGCAACGGCGAGCGGATCGCGGTGCAACCCAGACATGTCGCTTTACTCTTTAGAAAGCTCACAGAGGTTCATCTCTATCTAGAACCGCTGCGCCGAAGAGGCATTCCCTACGTCGTGGAAGGGGAAAAGCACTTCTACGCGACTCAAGAGATCGTCGATGGGGTCAATCTGCTGCGCGCGGCCAGTGATCCCTACGATCAGGCGGCGCTCGTGGGGCTGCTGCGCTCACCGATCGGCGCTCTCTCCGACCTGGAAATCCATGATCTTCAACGTGATCGTTTAATTGACTATAGACTCGCGAGACATACCGGCCCGGACCTGGCGAAAAAACTCGAGCCGGTTCGATATCTTTACGAGGCGCTAGATCGCCTGCATCTAGAAACGCGCACTCTTTCAGTTGCCGATGCCGTCAACCGAATCTTTGAGGCGATACCGATTCGGATTCTCGCCGCGCGCTCCTTCAGCGGCGAACAGGCGATTGCTAATATCGACAAGATCCGTCAGCAGGCATCGGTCATGGGCCGTGCAGGACTCGCCACTTTGAAGGACGTCGTCGCCCAATTGGAGCGGCGCGTTCTCGAAGTTGAAGAGGAAAGTGAAAGCGCCTTGGCGGAAGAAGGCGTCGATGCCGTTAAGATCCTCAGCATTCACAAGGCCAAGGGGCTCGAATTTCCCGTGGTCGTTCTGCCGGACGCCAGAGGAGCAACCAACCCGGGCCGATTCGAAATCGGCGTTCAATATGATTGGTCCTCCAAACTCATCGGCTTACGAAGTATGGATCATCTAAATCTGGCCGCGATTTATCTCGACGAAAAAAAACGAATTCGAGAAGAAGAGGAGCAGAAGCGGCTCTTTTACGTCGCCATGACGCGCTCGCGCGAGCATTTAATGATTTCCTGTCCGCCGCTGAAAGTCGATAAAGGAAGCTTTGTCGAGATGCTCCAACGCTCCGTCGATGACTTGTCAGCATCCGCCCCACACGGGTTGGTTGCCGTCGGAAAAGGAATCATCGAGGTCCACACGCTGCACGAGCGACGCGAGGCTCCCAAGCGTCCCCCCAAAAGCCAGAGGGAAATTTCAGCACGAGCCGACTGGAGTGGTTTTGTCCGCCAGTGGCATCAGAGAAGCCAGCGATATGAAACTGCTCAAAACAAGCCACTCTTCGTTTCACCGACCGCGCTCAAAAAGCGCGATATCGAACTCACTGAGCGGTTCGAACAGAAACTCGGATCGCCGCGAGAGACAGACCCTCTCCTCATTGGAACTCTGGCGCATGGTTTTTTAGAAACACTGGATTTTGCTGCCGGCCAGAACAAATTGGAGCAGGAGCTGACTCGTTACGTAGAGCAGCAGCTGGACGGTTTCGCGGGCCAAAACCGTAAGGCAATCGTTCAGGAGCTTCGTGAAATCTTCACTATTTTTTTCCACTCCAACATCTTTACGGAACTTTCCTCAGCGAATATCCTTGGGCGCGAGACCCCTTTGTTGATGCCATGGGACGGGCAGATCATGGAAGGGGTCATCGATCTCCTCTACGAGCGCAAAGGGTTGCTTTATATCGCAGATTATAAGACGGATAGGATCGTGAGCAAGGCAATGAGGCAGGCCAGAGATGATTATCGATACCAGGCGGAAGTCTATTCGCGGGCCGTGCGACAAAGTTTGCGGAGGGAGGTCACAGCATTCAAGCTGATTTTCTTGAGGGCAGGCGAAGCAATTGAAGTCAAGCCGGATCCGAAACAAGGGGAGCTATTTCTCACAGAATCATCATGAAGATACTTTTCTTCGATATCGAAACGGTGCCGACGGAGCAATCGTTGCAGCATAGCGGTTTGCTCGAGGCACAAATGCAGCTCGACGAAGCTGAAATCATCAAGCGTCTAAGCCTCTCCGCGGCAACGGCCCGAATTCTCTGTCTGGCGTATGCTTTGGAGCCGCCGGCCGACTTTCCGGTCGCGGTGCTCGGCGGCGACGAAAGAGAGATTCTACAGAGCTTCTGGAAGCTGGCGACTGAAACCAATCTTTTTGTCGGCCACAACGTATTGGATTTCGATCTTCGATTTATCCATCAGAGGTCGATGATCCATCAGATCAAGCCTTCACGAGAGCTTCCCTTCGCCCGGTTTCGTAGCGCACCGATCTTTGACACGATGCACGAATGGAGCAAATGGGGACGCGAGCATGTCAGTCTCGACCTATTAGCGCGGGCGTTGGGTATTCCATCGCCCAAAGAATGTCTCGACGGCTCAAAGGTCTATCCGTATTATCGCGCGGGCAAACTCGCCGAAATCTGCGAATACTGCAAGTGTGACGTCGATACAGTTCGGCAGGTTTACCGTCGGTTAACCTTTGCGCCCGCCTCGGGCGGATAATGGCGCTCGCGCCGAAAGCTTGGCTTAGAATCAACCTTCCTATATCTAGCCATCGGATCGAATTCTCTGCCCCCGTTTGACTTACCGGTGCATCCGACGATAATTTAACCGAGAACGATCCGCTGAACTTAGGCAACCATCGCTCTTGTCGGATCGCAGACTCCAACAAAAAGATTGAATCGCTAAGGAGGCTTTATGGATCATCCAACTTCCTCAACGTGGCAGGAACCCACCGATAACAAGACAAAGGCAGGTTACGGGAGATTTCCCCGACCCAAAACGCCTTACGATCTCTTCATGGAAGCTCAGGACATTCCCATCTATAGAGACATCGGCGTCAGGCGGGTTCAGGACTTGCCGCGCAAACCGTGGAAACGCATGGGAGGCAACGGAACCTTCATTCAACTGTTAGGAACGGAAGGACTTTGGGGCTGTTATGTGGTCGAAGTCCCGGGAGCCGGCGCGCTCAACGCCGAGAAGCACATGTACGAAGAGATGTACCTGGTCGTCGAAGGCCGAGGGACGACAGAGGTTTGGACCGAAGGCAACGGCAAAAAACTCACTTTCGAATGGCAAAAGGGCTCCCTTTTCTCCATACCGATGAATGCCATGCATCGTATCGTCAATGCCACGTCCAGCCCGGCGCTTCTCCTCGCCGGAACGACGGCCCCGAATGTGATGAACATGTTTGCCAATGAAGACTTTATCTTTAGTTGTCCTTACCAGTTCAAAGACCGCTTCAATCCGAGCGATGACTACTACAAATACAAAGAAGAGATTGCGCCGGACCCTGTGCGCGGCCTCGCAATGCGACAAACCAATATTATCCCCGACATCGTTACCTGCGAGTTGCCTCTCGATAACCGTCGTTCGCCGGGTTACCGGCGCATCGAGCCGCACATGACCGGCAATCGCTTTTATCTTTGGATCGGACAGCACGAAAACGGCCGCTACTCGAAAGCTCACGCCCACGGTTCGGCCGCGGTGCTCATCTGCCTCAAGGGCAAAGGCTATACTTACACCTGGCCCAGCACCTTGGGAACAAGGCCTTGGGAAGCCGGCAAGACCGAATTGATTAAGCGGCAGGACTATGAGCCCGTCGGTATGGTCAGCGCGGCGCCCATGAGCGGCAACTGGTTCCATGCTCACTTCGGCGCCAGCAAGGAGCCGCTCCGACTCACGGCCTGGTTCGGCCCCAATGCTCCCGGACGTGAACGCGGCAGACCCGGAGAAAAAGCGATCGACTATGGCGCTATCGATATGAAAGATGGTGGCACGGCGATTCCGTACAACGAAGAAGATCCGTTCCTCCGTAAAGAGTTCGAAGAAACCCTTCGGAAAGAAGGGACGAAATCCCGTATGGAGCCCGAACTCTACCAGAAATAGAGAGCTTGCAGTCATGGAAAATTAGCAACCTGGAGCCTCATGGACAACACCACGCCAAGAGCTGCATTTACCAATGCCAATCGACACATTTCTGAAGAAGAAGAGCTAATACTCACGAGTGTGGGCGTCGACATCGGTTCGTCAACGTCCCATCTCGTCTTTTCCCGTCTGGAGCTCAAGCTGGAAGCTACGCGCTATCGAGTGACGCGTCGCGAAATACTGAATGAGTCGGAGATTCTTCTTACCCCCTATGTGGACGAGACCAAAATCGATGTCGAAGCCCTCGAGGCGTTCATTAACCGGCAATACAAAAAGGCGAAAATCAAACGCGACGAAGTCGATACCGGCGCTTTGATCTTAACCGGGGTGGCTGTTCGTCGGCGCAACGCGCGCGCGATTGGTGAACTGTTCGCCCAAGAGGCCGGCAAGTTTGTCGCTGTCAGCGCGGGCGACGGACTCGAAGCAACCATGGCGGCGCATGGCTCCGGCGCCGTGGCTCATTCCGCCAGAACTGGCGGTGTCGTGCTGAATATCGACATCGGCGGCGGCACGAGCAAGTTTGCGATCTGTAACAATGGTAAAGTAGAGGAAGTTTCGGCCATCGATATCGGCGCGCGTTTGGTCGCCTTCAACCCGGACGGCGCCCTGGTCCGCATTGAAGACGCGGGACGGAAACATGCAGGTTGGGCGGGAATGAAGATTGAACTGGGTCAGAAAATTCACCAAGACAGCCTACGCGCGATGGTCTCAGGAATGATGGACAAACTGTTCGCCATACTGGGACCGGAGCCTATTTCTGAAGAAGTGAAGAGCCTGCTGCGGTTACCGCCTTTGACCTACCGGGGCGAGATCGACTCAGTCATGTTTTCCGGCGGGGTTTCGGAGTTTATCTACAATCGCGAAAAGACGAGCTTCGGTGATCTCGGACCCTTGATCGCGGATGAAATTCATCGTCGTATTCCGGCACTGGGAATGTTGGTCATGGAACCGACGGCGCGAATTCGCGCGACGGTGATCGGCGCCTCGCAGTACACCATCCAAGTCAGCGGGAATACGATTTTCATCACGCCGGAGGACGCGGTTCCGGTGCGCAACGTTCCCGTGGTAGCGCCGGAGTTCCCCCTCGAGACAGACGAATTGAGCAAGGATGCCGTCAGGGACGCAACGCTTAATGCGCTCCGGAGACTGGACCTACAATACGGACGCCAACCCGTGGCGATCGCATTTCACTGGCAGGGATCGGCAACTTTTTTTCGGCTTCGGGCGTTTTCAAGGGGAGTTGTAGAAGGTCTCAAGGATGTCCTGGATCGAGGTCATCCGTTGGTGCTTGTGAATGACGGCGACGTTGGCGGAATCGTGGGCCTTCATTTTCAAGAAGAGCTCCGGATTCCAAACCCGATCATCTCCGTTGACGGCATCGCGCTGAACGACTTCGATTACATCGATATTGGCGCACTGATTCCGTCCTCAGGATCAGTGCCCGTGGTTATTAAATCTTTAATATTCTCCGCTTCACAACAACAATAAAAAAAGGCCCGGAAAGGGAAATCCCTAACCGGGCCTTCGCAGCAATACTTCCAATTCCTACAGTCTGAAGAACCGCTTGGGGTTCTCGCCGAGAGTCGCCGCTTTATCGCTAGACTCGATGCGCATTCAGAGAGATAATCGTCCAAAACATGGTAAAAATTGACAACTGGTCGTTAAGGGCCTGGGTGACGCGAACTTTCGGCGGATTATCCCAAATTGTTCTGAGTCGCGGTTGTCTATCTTGACTTTTGCCTTCGTCCCATCTAATTACTCGGCCAGACTGTGACGTACACCATGGCAAAGTACCGCGCACGCCTCTGCCCAAACTGTAACTACTACGTCGGCTTTTCGATCGCGAAACCGAGGTTTAAGACCACGGAAGTTTTTGTCACGAGTTTCTGCCTGAACTGTAGCTATAAACTACCGATCGAGTCCATTGTTCACGGCGTACGGCGGGTCGCTTCGCCTCTGCGACGCGGAACACTACGGCTCGCAAAGATCGCCAAGCGTGGTGAAGTCCCACTTCTCTTCGATCGTCAGGCTCCACAGGAGCACGCGGAAAAATCCCTCGCTCCAGCCAACTACGGCCGTCATTTGAGAGCCATCGCTCAGGACATCGAACACCTGCGTGTAAGATCGTTCAACCTGGAATGCACGGAAGAATCGTACTTGGTTTGGTCTCGACCCGGAGCAACTAACCTGGAGACCAGTTCCCTTTCGCGCCTTAGCAAAAATCGCCTGGAGAAATTGTGGAAAAACAAAACTGAAATCCGAACGCAAGCCCAAGAAGAATACTTCTCCCAACCGTGCTCAGGCCTCTCCAAGCGCTTTCGCTATTCGCTTCGTGAAATTGACCGGATTGAACGGGAAGGACAAGGTCGGCGTCGTCTGAAGAGCGGGATTACGGACGGGCACAGCCTTTCTCAGCTACTTCGCACCCTTGGGCAAGTAGTGGGAGAAAGAGGGGATCGCCTGCTGGGGATCTCGTGGCAGGAGCTTTCGGTAAGCATCGTGTTTCAAAACGCCCAGGGGAGGCGCGAGATCGATGTTTTCCGGCCCGACAACTTGTATGATCTTTGGGTAAAAATGTACTCAAGGCGGGGCAACCGCGTGCTGTCTGACATCCCGCGTTAGAGCGGAGCTTCATCAACTTTGCTGCACGGAATCAGCAGGAGAAATTTCTAAACGAGCCCACCGCCGGAAGTTCCAGCCTCGTGAGGAAACGATAACTGCTGGCGCGCGAAGGGCGCTTTCTTCGGCTCGCAGGGAATTCGCAACGTAAACGTCGAGCCATGGCCGAGGCTACTCTCCACCTGAATCGTGCCACCTAACGTTCCCGCATACTTCTTTACGATATAGAGTCCTAATCCCACGCCGCCATAGGCTCGAGTATCTGAGCTATCGACCTGCCGAAATTTCTCGAAGATGATGGAAAGTTGGTCCGTCGCTATACCCACGCCGCTGTCGGCAACTTTGAATTCCATTAGTTTTTTGCTGGACAGATGGCGGGCGGAGATGGTAACGCTACCCTGGTCAGTAAATTTGATCGCATTGTTGATCAGGTTTGTGAGGATATGCCCGAGTTTTCCTCGATCCGCTTTAGCCGTAGGTAAGTCGGGAGGAAAATCCCACTTTATCTTCACATCTTTGGGGAGCGCATAGTCATAGGAAGCTCTCAATTCAGAGAGAAACTCCCAAAAATTGACTTCTTGAAATTCGGCCTGAAGCATCTCTGCTTCGATACTGCTCACTTGCAATACGCTGTTGATCAGGTTGTGTAGTTCTTTGGATTGTCTCGATACCGTTTGCAGAGCCTTTTCCTGAATTGGACTAATCTCTCCGAGCATTCTCTCGATCAGCATATGCGTGTAACCCGAGATCACGTTCAACGGCGTCTTGAGTTCATGCGACACCACACCCAGGAACTCGTCTTTGATCTTGTTCGCCCTTCGCAGCTCGCCGGTTTGCTCCTGGATTTGCTCGAAGAGTTCTGCATGGTGAACGGCAATCGCGACCTGTCCCGCCAACGTCAATAAAAAGTCGATCTCTTCCTCTGAGAAGTCGTGTTCTTCTCGCATCAGGAAGGTCAAACTGCCAAATGTCTCACCGTTCGCCGCCAGCGGCACGCCCACAAGAGAAAGCAACCCTTCATGGCGGAAGAATTCTAGATTTTCCATCTTCGATTCCGCGAAAACATTGCGGATCGTTATCGGTGCTTTGATTTCTACAGCTCGATCGAAGAACATCAGCGGCTGGCTCGAAGTGTCCAATCCTTTTGCGCCGACCCCTTTTAATGCCGCAGTCTCGAGAGCCGCGGTCTCGGGATTGCGCAAGCGAATGACGGCGGCGGTGTAAGGAAGATGAATCAACGCCTTTTCGAGAAAAAGATCGAGGATGGTTCCGCGAGTGATTGTTGAGGTCACCGCAAGGTTGATTTCGTGGAGAACTTCCAAGCGCTCACGCTGACGCCGAATCTCCTCGGCCACCTTTCGCTGACGTGTCAGCTGCTCTTCCTTTTCACGCGCTGTCTTTTTCAGGCGCTCGACCTGGGCGAAGTAACCGTAGAACAGAGCAATCACCGGCGGAAAAGGGATACGGAGGTACAGACTTGGATCGATTCCCGCACCCGAACTGAAAACGACATAAGCATAGAGGAAAGGAGCCAGTAAGGTGACAACGATCAGTCCCCGCGAATCATTGCAAATACAGCTTAAGACGACAGTAAGAAAACACGCGACATAGAAATCAGGCGTTGCCCCGCCGCTAAGCGCCAGCGCTCCAGCCAAAAAAGCGGTATCGAAGAATAGCAAGGGTCCGTAGAAGTACGGCGAATCAAAAGATTCATCGGCTACAAAATAAAGGGTGGCGTTTGTTAGGAGATAAAAGACGAGAATCGCCTGAATTTGACCTTCATCTAACCATGCAGCTGGAGAATACAGAAGTAGATAAGAACACAGGATAACCAGCGGCCAGCGAAGTTGAATAACGGTTGTCTTTTTGGCCGCGTCGAACAGCCGATCGAGGCCTTGAAGCTTCAGGGGATAAGCGGGGGATTCAATGGTTTGAACCGAGTCCATAAGAATACCTTTTGAGTTTCTTCGGCCTTTTGAAGTGCATATTACATGCCAGAACCAGACGTCAGCTGATACAAAGGAAAGATCCGATTCTTATAATCTTTCAATAACTTAGAATGTACGGGGCGAGCCGTGTGACGACTGGTTGCAACGCTTCGAACAATTAACACCGTTTCGGAACAAATCTGTATCCATGAGGAAAATTCTGAGTCGCGGGAGGGATGAAAACGACGCAATGGAGAGCCGCTAATCTATGCAATCTTCTGTCGCCTCTTTTCTACGGGAGAAATTTATGCCAGCTTCGAGCTGACTTGGGCAACGCGAACGGCGCGCAGTATATCGGCATACCCTGCGCAGCGGCAAAGATTTCCGGACAGATACTCGCGAATTTCGTCATCCGACGGATCGGGAATTTCGTCGAGCAGCGCTTTGACCGAAAGGACAAATCCAGGCGTGCAATAGGCGCACTGCAGCGCGCGCTGCGTCACGAAAGCTTCTTGAATGGGGTGAAGGTCCTTGCCGTCCCTAAGTCCTTCCAGCGTCAGGATCTCACGTCCCGCGGCACGAACGGCAAGCAAGAAGCAAGAACTCACAGGCCGGCCGTCAAGCAACACGGTACAGGTTCCACAAGCGCCGACGCCGCAGCCTTCGCGCACGCTCCAGAGTTTAAATCGGTCACGCAGCACCTCGAGTAGCGTATCGGCATCTTCGACTGCGACTTTTTCTTCGCGTCCATTGACCTGAAGGGTGATCTCACGCGTCATTTTCATTGGACCTTTCCAGGGCTGCTTTTTTCTTTCTTCTGCGTCAACGCCCGCAATACCTTTTCCGGCGTGATGGGCAGTTCATGAATGCGCACACCGATGGCGTCCTGGATCGCGTTGGCGATGGCCGCCGAGACCGTCAGGGCGCCGGTTTCACCGACCCCTTTTGCGCCGAACGGTCCGGTCTCATGCGGCACCTCGACCACGATGGAACGAAAAGAGTCAGGGAGATCTTTGATGGAAGCCACCTGATAATCGAGTAGAGAGCCGTTCACAAGCTGCCCTTCATCAAAAATCATCTCCTCGAAAAGTGTCAGGCCGAGATGAGTGATCGCCGAGCCCAGAAGCTGCTGCTCGCAGTGCTTTGGGTTGATCGCCGTTCCGGTGTCGCCGACACTGTAAAACTGCAGGATCTTTACTTGTCCGGTGTCGGTGTCGACCTCGACCTCGGCCGTGGTGGCGGACGGGAACCAGTACTCGGTGCACTTCTCCGACTGACCGGTTTCCGGATCGGTGGGAATCGCCTCCGGCTGGCAAATCGCTTCGCCGGTAAGAGTCGTACCGAGACTGCCAAATTTCGCCAAGAAGGCTTCGCTGATCGTCATCCCCCGCTCCTCCGTGCCGCGGACGAAGATGCGGCCCCGCTGCGCGACCAGATCATCCGGATTCACTTCAAGTTTTTTTGCGACCACCTGGAAGAGTTCCGCTTTGATCTTTCCCGCGGCCGTGCGCACCGCATTGCCCATGTGGTAGGTGGAGCGACTTCCGGCGGTGATCGTATCATAGGGGGTGATGTCGGTGTCCGGCTGAACGACGTGGACCTGATCAAACGAAACGCCAAGTTCTTCCGCGACGATCTGCCCCATCATGGTTTCCGAACCCTGTCCCATCTCGACGGTGCTGCTGAGCACATTGACGGTTCCATCGGCATTCATCATGACGATGGCTCCCGAGATCGACGGCGTGAGCACCGCTTTGACACCCGCCGCTATTCCCTTGCCGCGGCGCTTGGAGCCAGCTGGCGCGATTCTCGGTTTCGACCACTCGATGGCTTCTGAAGCCTGACGGATCGCTTCCTTAATGCCGAAAGATTTGACCGGTGTCCCCGTGGCAAAGGCCTCTCCTTCGTTCAAAGCATGACGCAACCGAAACTCGACCGGGTCCGCGCCGATGGCGCGCGCGACGATGTCCATCTGCGAGTCGTAGGCCCAAATCACCTGCGGCACGCCAAACCCGCGAAAGGCGCCCGCTGGCACGTGATTGGTGTAGACGCAGTAGGAATCGATCCAAACGTTGGGAATGCGGTAGGGACCGGCCGAAGTGTAGCCCGATTTGTGCACCACGCGCGGGCCGATTTCCGCGTAGGCTCCCGTATCCCAAAAAACTTCGCACTTCCGCGCCGTGATCACGCCGTTTTTGACGGCGGTCTTGATCTTGGTGATCACCTTATGCTTGGTGATCGTCAGAAACTCTTCTTCCCGCGTCAGCGCATAACGAACCGGCTTTTTTGTGATCAAAGCCAGTGCCGTAACCAGCGGCTCCAACTTGGCGTAGAGCTTGGCGCCATAGCCGCCGCCCAGATACGGAATGCGCACGCGAATGCGGTTCATGGGAATGCCGAAAGTATTAGACAGTTCGGTACGAACGTAGGACGGCGTTTGACTTGCCGTCCAGACGTTGATTCGTTGATTCTCGTCTAAATAGACCAAGGTTACATGTGGCTCCATCGGCAGGTGCTGCGCCGGCGGCGAGCTGAAGGTATCTTCGAAGACTCTGTCCGCCGCAGCAAAAGCTTTGTCCACGTCGCCCCGGCGAAGCTTGAACTGATAGCAGATGTTGGATTTTTGACCGGCCTTGACGTGAGCAAGGTCTGCGAACGCCTTCGCCGGCCTATGCTGCTCATGGACCAGCGGCGACTTCGGCTTCACCGCTTCAAGCAGATCCAGAACCGCCGGTAGAGGCTCGTAATCGACTTCGACGAGCTGCAGCGCGTCTTCAGCCGTACGCCGATCTTTCGCCGCCACGGCGACCACGGGATCGCCCACAAAACAGACCTTATCGACGGCGAGAATTGGCTGATCCCGAAAAGCCGGGCCGAAGTAAGGGTCGACGCCCGGCATTTGAGCGACTTCAGCGCCGGTCAATACGACGGCGACGCCATTGAGCGCTTCGGCTTTGGATTTTTCGATGCGCCGGATACGGGCGTGCGCATAGGGGCTTCTGAGCACGGCGACGTGGAGCATGCCCGGCATCTCGATATTACCGACATACAGCACCTGCCCCGTCACTTTTGAGTTGGCATCTTTTCGATAGACCGACTGCCCTATGACCGCAAAGTCTGCCATCCCGTCACTTTTAGGGTTATGTTCCGCTATCCAACTGAGCGATTGCCCTTTTCACAAAGACCCGGACCATCTGCCGCTTGTACCATTCCGAACCGCGCAGATCAGAGAATGGAGAGATTTGCCCGTCGACTTTGCCTAACACCTCATCGACGACTGCATCGCTCAGGTTCAGTCCCCGCGCGAACTCTAGCCCCCGTATGAGTACCGGCGTCATCGCTACACCCCCCAAAGCCAGTCTCAGCTCCCGGCAACGACCATTATCTTTGGCAAGCAAGGCGGCGACCCCTAGACAGGGCCAGTCATTGGCGGAAAGCGCGCTATATTTGAGATAAACCGCTTTGCTTCCCTCGGGCATGAACGGGATCTTGACGTCGACGAGAATCTCGCCCGGTTCCAGGGCGGTTTCGTACATGCCGCGAAAAAAATCCCTTAATGGAATCGCCCGAGAACCCTTGGGACCAAAAATGCTAACTTCGGCCTCTAAAGCGAGAAGCGCTGGCGGGGGGTCGAGGCGATAGTCGGCGTGCGCAAGATTGCCGCCCACCGATGCGGTTTGTCGGACCCGAACGTTGCTGATTTTCCCGAAGGCTTCGGCCACGACGGGCATAGAGTTCCGCACCACAGGCGAACGTTCCACCGCGCCGTGAGTGGCGAGCGCGCCGATGCGAATCCCATCGCGCTCCTCGGAAATCCCATCGAGCCCGGGTATCGACTGGAGGTCGACAAGACAAGGATAGTAAACGGCCCTTTGTTTCATGAGAATCACGAGTGTCGTTCCGCCCGCGATGGGACGGGCGTCGTCGCCATGCTTGACCAAAAGATCGCTGGCCTCGGCCAGCGATTGCGGCTGCAAAAGATCGAATGATCGAATGGTCATGGTTCGCCTAGAGCGAAATGGATTATCTCTTCTAAACGCCTTGTTTCCTAGAAGTCAAGTTTGCACGGTCGTTGACCGACTGTTGACAGATGGCGCCATCTTTGAAAAGAATCGACCGGGAAAAAGGAGGGTAACCATCATGTTGGCGAAACTGAGGCATATCGCCGTAATGACTGAAAATTGGGATCGGATGGCTAAGTTCTACCAGACCATTTTCGGCATGAAGAAGATAACCAACGGTATGACCGACGAGAATGGCAACTACAACAAAGAACGCGGCCATCTGAGCGACGGCGTCATTGGCCTCGCGCTGTTACAGCGCCAGCCCGGATTCAGATCCGGCTTCGATCACTTCGGCCTCGAAGTGGATGACGTCCAAAAAGTGCGCGACCGGTTGAAACAGTTTTATCCTGACGTTTACATTGCCCAAAGCCAGAGCCACGTCCCCTTCGCCGGCCTGAGAAGTCACGATCCCGACGGCAATCAATTCGATCTCTCTCAAAAAGGCATGGCAAATGTTCGTGAGGGCTATCTGCAAGAAGGGTGGGAGCAACCACGATGGATCAATCACATCGCCCTGCGGAGCGCCAGGCCAGCCCCCATTGCCGAATTCTACCAGAAGACCTTTGAACTCCAACCGGTGGAAGGTCTCTGCGGCGACAACAGCTTTTATCTGAGCGACGGCAAAGTACTCTTGGTGATCCGACCGTGGGACATGGATGCTTACCGCGGCTTGATGGCCGGATTGGATCACTTTGGTTTCAAAGTCGACAACCTGGAGCAGACTAAAAAAGATCTCGACGTCCTCGCTGGCTCCGCTCCTACATCGGGCGCGAGAAAAATCGCTACTGGCCGAGATGGCGAGAGACGCCAGAAGAATCTCGAGGACTGCAAGCTTTGCAAGCAATCGCTTTCCGATCCGGACGGCGTTTTGCTCGATTTGACCGACTAAAGACTTTTGAGATCCGGGCGATCCTGCCACATCGGATGCCAAAAAACTGGTGAGGTGTCGTGGCAAACGTGAACTGTGACAAGAGGCTAGCCGATGACGGAAATTGGACGCCTCGCCACCGGCCGCAGACAATTAGCCGCCATATTCTCTGAGAATACACCTCCGGCCACATCTCAAGGATGGTGGCACACATAAAGTTGGAAGTGTAAGACCGGAAATCTAAGACGCTGCGGGGATGGATCTAGGATTGGGGTTTGTTTGACGAGAGTGGGGATGGGTCGATATGTTTCGCGAGGCCAATTTTGGAAGGGGCGGCTTTCCGTTTAAAAGATCTTGGGTCTAACTTGTGGAGTCGTATCTTCCGGGAAAGCGTCCGCAGTCCGATTCCACAGCTCTTTGCCGTAAGCGCAACGTTCCCGCCAAAATCATCCAGCTTCTGCACAAGAAAACGCCTTTCCTGTTCCCTCATCCATTCGTCCAGAGAAGCGCAGGAAATAATTCCGTTTTCCTTCGGCTGAGATTCGCGCGCAAGATCGGGTAAATCTACCATGTCGATCACTCGTCCCGTAGCCAAGACGATCGCTCGCTCGAGCACGTTTTGAAGCTCCCTGATGTTGCCCGGCCAGGTATATTCCATCAAAACATTCATAACTTTCTTGGAGATGGCGTTGATACCCTTTGCCGAAGCAACCGGATGATGACGCAGAAAATCATGGACCAGCAGCGGAATATCGACCTTTCGTTGACGGAGAGGCACCAGATGCACGGGAATCACGTTGATCCGATAATAAAAGTCGGACCGCATCTTACCCTCAGTGACCATTTCCTTTAACGGAACATTGCTCGCCGCTATCACACGCATGTCCACGTGAAGGCTCGTGCTCCCGCCTAGCCGCTGAACTTTCTGATCCTCAAGCGCGCGCAGCAATTTACCCTGCATCACAACCGACATGCTCTCAATTTCATCCAAAAAAAGAGTCCCTCCCTGGGCGAGCTCAATCTTTCCCGGTTTCGCTTGATCGGCGCCGGTGAAGGCGCCCTTCTCATAACCAAAAAGCTCACTCTCCAGTAAGCTTTCAGGGAACCCGGCACAATTGATGGTTACAAACGGTCCCTCGCGTCGCCCGCTTTGATAGTGTATGGCGCTCGCCACCAGTTCCTTTCCGGTTCCCGTTTCCCCTTGAACCAGCACGGTCATATCGGTGGGACCTACCATGCGAATGACCTCAAATACCCGATGCATTTCCGGCGTCTTGCTGAGCATCCCGCCAAAAATAGAGCGATCTTTGAGCCAGCGACGAAGATGGCGAATCTCCATGTAAACATTCGATTTTTCCAAGGCCACGCGAGTGGACTCTTGCACCGCTCCCAAATCGAAAGGTTTCACAACAAAATCACTGGCTCCGAGTTTGAGAACGTTCACAGCCGTTTGAATATCGGAATAGCCGGTAATCGCGATGACCGGCACGTCGGGCAAATTTTGATGTATATAGGATATCAGCTGAACTCCATCCATCCCCGGAAGCTTGATGTCAGTGATGGCGAAATCGATGTCTTCTTCGGCGAGCCGGGCGATACCCTCTTCCGCCGAGGAGACGGTGACGACCGAATAGCCGCTTTGGGTGTACAAGCGCTCCAGTTGCTGGCGAACGGTCGCATCGTCGTCTACCACGAGCAGGTTCGGCGTTCGTAAGTCCATGCCTTTTTTGAAAGGCCCGCGTCCGTTTTTGCCCGTCGCGTACTCGTCGACGCTCGACCCTGTGGAAGCTTGAGTCTTGATCGTATTCGCTATCATTGAACTATGCGCCGATCAGGAAGTTTCTTGAAGAAATCCGTTGTCGGATGGGACCTTGATCAGAATCGAAAATACGCCCCGATCGCGGTGCTCCTGACGAAAGGCGATTTTTCCGAAATGGCGTCGCAGGATTTGTCGCGCCACTGCCATGCTCAGACCAACCCGGCAATCATTAACCTTGAGAAAGGGACGAAACACATCATTCGATGGAACATTCAGATAAGTCGGCGAGGCGTTAATCAAACTAAGCTCGACGTATCGATCACCCTCCATCCAATGCAACCCCGCCTCGATCTTCAACTCTCCGCCTTCCGGGAGAAGCGCACAAGAAAACTCAAGGACCCGTTTCAACGCGCTACGAAATTGGCCGTCAAGTTGAAGCCTAGGAAGCGGCTCCTTGACCACAACAGTCATCCGAATTCCGTGTTCAGCCAGCTCTCGTTCGCTAATTCGAATAACTTCGGCTAGCACCACGGCTAGATCTTCTGCCCTCAATTGCAAAGGAGGAGGGGAAAGATACTCGGTAATTTCACGTGTGAGTTTGTGGATCTGTTGGACGCCAAAGGCAACGGATTTTGAGCTCTGTTGAGGTAAAGCACCGGACAAAGTCAGAAGATCCAGTTCTCCGCGGATGGCCTGCAGGTGGTTTCCGATCTCGTGAGTCAAACCGATCAACAGATCGCGGATCTTCCGGATGGCTCCGGCTTCTTTGTCGGCGGACCCTTCTACATTCAAATCCTCGGTGTAGAAGCTCCAAATGGCCGGTGTTTCTTTTTCTCGAAGGCAATAGGAAAACGAGAGTTCTCTCAGCTGAATCTCCTGAGTTCTATGTTTTGGGAGAAAGCGATACCCACAGGAAATTTTTGGGCCGCCATTTTGAAGTTTGTTCCAAGCAGTTGCAACTCGCTCGCGATCCTGCGGGTGAATGCGATCCATCCACATGGAGGTCGCCTGCCCGAGATCATGCTCGCAAAAACCCAGAAGCTGTCTGAACGCGTCGTTGAAAACGCAAAACCGACGATCCCGACTCCAAAGCGCCGCAGCGCATGGCACCTGATCAAGGATAATCCCGGCTTGGGCAAGGCCTGCTTTCAAGTCCTCGCCGTTGAAAACCTCTGGTGCAGCCACGCCCGCAGGGTTCGGTTTGGCTTTTCGTCCCGGAACAGACCTCAAATGGTTGGTGGCCATACCGGTGATCGCATATCAAAGATTTCACACCAGGGCAACGGCACCCGTCTATTGTCCCGCTTCCGATAGGCCATTCTAATATTCTCGGAGAGTAGACTTCAGTTAACCGGCAGCGCGTCGCGTACGAGAATCGTCATGCAGGTGGATCTCTTCCGCGTGCAAGCCGAGATTTTTTGCCTGGACGTAACACGCATGACATACGATCATATCGAGCAAAATAACTCCCGCTTCCGCGCTGGTAACTCGATAGGGCGCACCTGTCGTCAACCTGTCACAATGTCGACAAATAAACTCCATGGCAGGGAGTGGTAGCAAGCAACATGCCGCCCTTTTTACGAATTTATAACAATTGGATACTTCCTAAAACGGCGCCAAATATCCCTAGGAACTGCGGGATTTCTCCAGCTTTGCTCCAATCATAGACCGTCGGCTTTTCAGCACTGATAGGAGACTGGGTGTAGGATAAACAGGTCTCGGAAACTGAAATTCTTAAGGGAATTACCTACAGAAGTTCTTGAGTCCCAATTTGCAAAGGATAGCCGCCACAGTGGCGGAGACCGATTCGATCTGCATCGGCATTCGCAGGATTGCAGCAACAATTAGAACGATAATTTGCATAGTAGAGGCGGTAATTTCATCCGCCAGAGCCAAGATCTCTTCATTACAAAGCCCATTGCGCAGGTCGTCTCTGACTGAGTCAAGAAACCGAGTTCCGTCCTGTTTTAGCTCTTCGTACATCAGCTCGAACCCTCTTCCCCATTCCGCTAAGTTGGTACCGAAAGACAATGCCTCATACATGTCCTGTGTCTCGATAACCTTCTTCAATGCCGTCTGGTAACTGATGATGCCGGCCACACGCGCTGGCCTGGATGATCCCAACAGCTGATACCCAAGAACGACGTAGAGTTCCTCGATGCCGATGGTCAGGAGTTTCATAGCCTCGGCAGTCAATTCTTCAATGGTCAACTCTTTTGCGGTCATTTGTTCCCGCTCCCTCGGTTTGCTTAAAAAATGATAAATGTCTCTACAGCCGTTGACTTCTAGACCGAGACGGTTACAAAACAACCACGTCGGAACGAGAATATCCTTGAAGGGCATTGCGAGTGTCGACAATTAACCGGCTGAACTTCGCAACCAGAGCGTAATCAACTGACGAATGATCGGTTAAGATCACGACGCAGTCCATGGACCGTAGCGTTTCCGCGGTCAAATCGATGGACTTTATGGTGTTTTCTTTAATGTTAATCGAGCTAACGTAAGGATCGGAGAAGTAGATGGACGCGCCTTTTCCATGGAGCCCTTCCAAAATCTGCAAGGCAGGAGATTCTCTGACATCATTAGTGTCTCGCTTATAAGAGACCCCAAGACCGAGGATCCTGGAACCCTTTAAGGTTTTGCCTTTTTCATTTAACGCGTCGGCAATTAGACGGACCGTAAAGGCGGGCATCTGGCTATTAATGTGTCCCGCAAGTTCAATGAGTCTCGGCTCACAACCATTCATTCTGGCTTTCCAGGTGAGGTAATAGGGATCTATCGGAATACAATGCCCGCCCAACCCAGGCCCTGGATAAAAAGGCATAAAGCCGAAGGGTTTAGTTTTGGCGGCGTTTATCACCTCCCAGACGTTGATGCCGAGGCTATGGCAGGTGAGCGCCATCTCGTTGGCTAGAGCGATGTTGACGCTGCGAAAAGTGTTCTCCAACAGTTTCACCATTTCCGCGGAATCTGTCGAGGATACCGCGATAACGCTTTCCACGAACTGCTCGTACAGCAAGACGGCGACCTCCGTACAACGCGCCGTTACGCCGCCCACCACTTTGGGAATATTGTGTGTCGTATATTTTTGATTCCCCGGATCGACCCGTTCCGGCGAGTAAGCAAGAAAAAAGTCGTGCCCGACCTTGAGACCCGACTCTTCGAGAATGGGTAGAACAATTTCCCGCGTCGTTCCTGGATAGGTCGTGCTCTCCAAGACGATGAGTTGCCCAGGTCGGATGTGATTCCGTATTGCTTCGACGGCGGCGATAACATAAGACAGGTCTGGATCCTTATTCTTCCTCAGTGGAGTGGGAACACAGATATTCAGCGTATCGAGCTTCTCCACCGCCGCCAGAGACTGGGTCGCCCTGATCTTGTTGGCTGATACAAAGGATAAGAGAGTTTCGCTGGGCACGTCCAGCACGTAGGACATCCCGGAATTGACCGCGTCGACTTTCTCTCTCATTAAATCGATGCCGGTCACCTGATATCCTTTTCGCGCCATCTCGACCGCCAAAGGTAGTCCCACATACCCTAGACCCACAACACCCACTTTGGCAGAGCGGTCACGAATCTTCTTCTTCAACTCTCGCCCCAGCTGGGAGCGCTGAGGCACTATTTGATTCCGCAAGAAGACGGCGGCCTCGCCATGTTCCATAAAGTTTCCTCCTTAAGTTACACGAATTTTCTAGTCTAAGTGGCCCAGGAATTGACTGAACACCCTAGCGATGAGGAGACAATTCAACCGCAGCGCGGAATACGCTCCGGAACGTCGGCCCCGGTAGAGTTAATATTTGCCATATGACGGTTACTTTTTTTTTCGAGAACCATCCCAGTGGCTTTCCGCCTACATAATAGCGGTCGATAATTGCATGCGCGGTTTCTAAACCTATTTTTTTAAAGGACGGCTGATTCCGGGAAAGGTCCTCCATGATATCGGATGGAATTTGGACCAGTTTGTAGAGCTGTAGATAACTGAGCAACAGGTACAGATACGCCGCCGCAACGGATCCCCGAATCGAATCCAATATCCATTGCCAAGACAATTCTTTCGCGTAATGTTTCATGAGAACCATGGTGTCCACCAGCGCAACCATCCCTCCCACCTTGTGGAAATCCTGCGCCCAATGGGTGGCGAGATAAACGAGGTGCAGTTCACAACTTAGCCGGCGCACCTCCCTGCCGCGAAATTGTGAAGGGCGCAATTGGCCGGCAAAGGTTTCAGGTTTGAAAATTACGGCGCGGGTCGCGCTTTTTCTAGGCGCCAGCAAACCGTGGTGAACCTCGACCCAAACGTTCTTCTCTTCGTGAAAAAACGGCGCGGCATGGTGATGAGTATCGTACCGCGGCGCCGAATCTTCAAAGTGCTGCCGGTATCCAAGCTGCTCCAGCACGGCTGTGACCCTCGGCAATGATTCTTTTTGAATTAAAAAATCCAGGTCGCGCATGAGCCTCAAATGGGGCTCGGGATAACACTCTTCCGCGATCGAGATTCCTTTCAGCAGCGTTATCGGGGGAACCTGCCCCCGACAGGCGTCAAGGATTTCTTCCATGGCATCCAGGTGGTCTCCCACGACCACTCGGGCGGTCAGATCTGCGGCCTTCAGAGCATACCAAGCGGGACATGCCGAATTATTCGGATCGTCTTTCACCGCCCGATAGAACAATGGCCCGAGGCCGCTTTGAATGGCCCAAGCGACTATCCCGTCGTCGAATCCGTTCAGCGGCAAATCTCCCCGCTCGTTCGCGATCGCCTCGAGTAAGGAAATTAGCTGCGGCCTGCGCTGGCAACCCAGTTGGGGCGAGGACGAGTGAGTAAGAGTACGGCGCATAATAGAAAAGATGAACCATCGGCTCAGGCAGAGAAACAAACGTTCTCCTCACCCATTCTCTCTAACGTCTCTTTAATCAATGCGCACGTGAGACGAAGGTCTCCCGAATCGAGGTGAAAAGAGGGAACCCTCCGGGCGATAGCGACAACTCCTGCAAGTCCATCTTCCACATGCGCCAGGGGATTTAATGCCTGTGCAAACAAACGCGCCGCCGTTTCAGCCTGGCTTAGCAGACGGATGGCCGGGGAATGGCAGTCGGCGCAGTACTCGATAAAAAAGATCGCCTTCAACGGCAGCGGTTCGCCACAAGTGGAATTGGGTAGCTGCCGCGTCGGGATGTGCAAGGTCGATGACGTGCGTAAAGCTTTATCGGGTAACGAATAGGGACATGGCGGGTCTTTTTTTAGGCAGATCGCGTGCGGATACGGCTGAACTTCTAGACGGTCCAAGTCCAAAGGGGCCAACTCATCGCTCAAATAATCGAAACCGTGATTTAACAACGCCCAGGTCGTCGTCGATTTTCCCTTTCCCGACGCGCCGACTAAAAGGAATGCTCGGTCTGAATCTGCCAATGCGGCCGCGTGGACGAAATACAAATCGCGTCGCAATTTTTGTAATTCAATCGTGATGTCCTTCTCAAGGATAAACAGAAGCTCACCATCGTCCGCTGCCATTTGCGGCTCGCTCCCGCGACATGCGATGCGAAAGCCCGGATCTTTCCGACAGGTCTCAACCACATAATCAAGATGCGAAGGACCGAAGTTGCGCCCTTGCATCCCACCATAATTGCCGAGGATGAGGTCATGCGTCTTAGGATCGCGGCACTCTATTCTCACGCGGCATCCCAATATCTCGAGAAAAATCTGGTTACGTCTAAACGACGAAATCATTTTCTGGATCGCGAGAGGGCGGTGGACCGACAGCGCCCACCTGCCCTCTTAACGAGCTAGCGGCGGGCGCCTCTTGCGGACTCGGTCTCATGCGCGCGATTCTCACGCCAGCGACTTCTGTCTCTTCCCGAACCTGCAGCAGCAAATGCCGGCATGGCTTTAAGAGTCAAAATCATCGGAGCGGCATAAGCGGCTCTCTTGACGAACTCTCTTCGCTTGATCTTGACATCAGACATGATAGGACACCCCCTTTCTATTTTTGTTAGCGTCTTCGGTATTCTCGAGGAGATTCAAATCTTGCAATCTCCTGAGGATCTCAAGCACATCGCTTAGAGCGGTTGATTCATCGACTTCAAAAACATCACAGACCCGATCCGCAATTGCCGCTGCCGTATGCTGACCGTCGCACTGCTGCCAGATGTAGGTCGCGGTCTTGTTGAGCTGATGGATGAACCCTGCCTCACGGTCCAGCACCACCAGTTCCCCATCCACGAGACGGCTCCTCACGTCGGGCCGACGTTTCAGACAGAAGGCACTTGCATTGATGTTCCGGTATAAAAGGTCTTCCCTCTCTTTCGGCTTCCGCATGATTCGGCTCCTTTGCGCATTCTCGTACAGGCTTCATCCAGGGACTAAATTTTTAGACCGCCATTGAACGAACCGGCGCGACCCAGCTTCTTTTTCAGCTCCCTAGCTAGGGCGAGGGCCGGTCTCAAATTTCTTGAAAGATATGCTTCTCAATACAGCGCACCCGTGCTCTTAAGGGTGACAGAGCGCCCAGCCCCGGCCGATTCATCGGCTGTAAAAAACCATGGTGTAAGGTCTTTTAAAAGATCGCGATCAGCCCACTGGATATGGATTCCGAAAGCGCCCAATACAGCATCGGCGTGACGACGCTCCAATTTAGATATCTCGGCAGCTTTCGTGATGAATGTGCCGGCTTGTCTCTTACGGCCGCTGGCGATTGAGCGCTATCGATCTGAATTTTTACTAACTCGGCCCAGGCGCGCACGTAAGGCCCTTTGAGTATATTGGTATGATCGCCAGGGATTTCGTGAATCTCTATTCGTTCCATAGCTAGCCTCCGCCACCTATCAGGATCACAGTTTTCGCTAGCTTTCAAAATAATCAGCCGACCTGGGTGCACTTCAGGCATATAGTCGGCCATCGCCTGGTCGTAGATATCCAGCATGTAGCGGCTATGGAGCGAACGAGGAATGGGATAGCCCAGAGCCAAGCACGCCTCGTAAGCCATTTTTTTTAAGATCTTGTTAATGGGAGACGTGATACTCAAGATCTTGCCCTTGGCTCTTTCCAGAACGTAATGGATCTTCTCGCTAGCTTTGAGAGATTCTAGGTTTAGACGGTGACGCGAAATTTCGTCAACCAATGATGTTCCGTTGATTGACGAACGGGAAGTCACCGGAGCTGAAGCCGACAACGGGCCTACGCTGGGATTGACCGGGTCGAGTAAGACTAAGAGAGGGACACCTTGATTTAGTTTTCTGAGTTGCTGCGCGATTTCAAATGCGACAACGGCACCGAAGCAATAGCCACCGAGAAAATAAGGCCCTTGGGGCTGCACGCTACGAATTTCACTGAGATAATGGGCGGCAATATCAACTACGGTGGTGTAACGGGCGGGTGTTCCGTCTTCGCTCTGGTGTCTGAACCCGTATAAGGGCTGGTCCGGTCCCAGGTAGCGAGGCAGGAAAGCATTGCTATCTTCACCGTGGACCCAGAAGAACGGAGGCTTAGAGCCCCGAGTTTGAAGTGGGATCAGAGAATTCCAGTTGGGTAACACGACATTCTGACTGATGAGTTCGGCCAATTGCTCGATTGTCGGAGCGTGGAAGATGGCAGAAAGGGAGAATCTTTTGCCGAAGGCTTTCTCGATTTGACTCATCAGTTTCGCCGCCAGCAGCGAATGTCCTCCCAGATCAAAGAAATTGTCGTTGATGCCGACCCGCTTAAGCTTAAGAAGGTTCGCCCAGATCTTGGCCAATACCTCCTCGCTTCGTGTGCTGGGAGCAGCAAAGGCTTTTTCCAGATCCGGCCTACTCTGGTCCGGATCAGGCAAGGCTCGACGATCTACTTTGCCATTCGAGGTAAGCGGCAACGTGTTCAACAAGACGAACGCAGAAGGCACCATGTAGGCGGGTAGCTGTTGCTGCAACTGGCTGCGCAGGCTTTCGACCTGCAGCGTTTGGCCGGGCGCACAGACGAGGTAAGCCACTAAGCGCTTGTCGCCTGGAGTGTCCTCGCGCGCCAGAACCACCGCCTGCTCTATGGCAGCGTGGGCCAGCAATGCGGCTTCGATCTCGCCCAATTCGATCCGAAAGCCGCGGATTTTAACCTGATCGTCGAGCCGTCCCAGATACTCAATCGTCCCGTCGGGCCGATAGCGGACGAGATCGCCGGTCTTATATAGGCGGGCTTTCGGCTCGGAACTGAACGGATGATCGATGAACTTGTCGGCGGTAAGCTCAGGGCTGTTTAAATAACCCCGGGCCAGTCCCATCCCCCCGATGTACAATTCGCCTGGGACACCGATGGGCACCGGCTGGTGATGGCGATCGAGAATGTAAAGCTCCGTATTGGCAATCGGCCGGCCGATCGGCACCGGTCCCGAGGGAAAAGATCCGGCGGGGACTTCATACACGCAGCACCCGACCACAGTCTCCGTCGGTCCGTACTCATTGATGAGCCTCACTGTGGGCGCGTGAGTGCACCAGAAGGCAAGCTGCTCGCCCCATAACGCTTCGCCACCGATAATGAACGCCCCCGCGCACCTTGCTGCCTCGCCCGGCTGCAACTCTTGACTGAGCACCTCCAAGTGCGCCGGCGTGATTTTGATCAGACTAAAATCCTTTTCCCTTCGGAGCAGGGCAGAGAGCGCGTCAACACCGTGATCTTCGGGGAGAAGTACTACGCGCCGT
>Ga0209803_1000256_pt1 | contig 34615 bp, 33 predicted proteins | sample GraSoiAngelo_138_FD_185895 | JGI IMG/M metagenome (GOLD analysis project Ga0209803, IMG submission 185895) | Grasslands soil microbial communities from the Angelo Coastal Reserve, California, USA - 14_0929_09_40cm (SPAdes) (version 2) | ecosystem: Environmental > Terrestrial > Soil > Grasslands ...
AGATCCCGCGGGGCGAGAGCCGAATCATGTAGGACAGCAGCTCGCTCTTGCCCGTCCCCGGATCGCCGACCAGGATCAGATGGATATCCCCGCGGATCCGCCGGCCGTCGGGCATGACCTTCGCCACACCGCCGAACAACTGGAGGGCGAGGGCCTCCTTCTCGACGTGCATCCCATAGATCGAGGGCGCGATCGACGCGGTGATCAGGCGGAAAATGTCCGGGCTCGATCCGATCTCCCGGATCCGATGGGCATCTTCCTCCGTGACCTCGATTTCTTCAAACTCGACCCGTTCCATCTCGACCGAGTTGACGTCGACGAAGATGTCGAACAGGGTGGAGCGCTGTCCCGGCCGTCCCCGTTGCACGCTGCGGAGGACTCCGTTCAGGATCACCCGTTGCCCCGGCGTGATCCGGCCGGTCAGATCGTCTTCCACGTAGGCGCTCAGGCGCTGCGGTTCCTCCCCGCCGCGGAGCCCCTCCGGCGCCTCTTGCACTTCGATCTTCTGAGTGTCCAGGTACAACGACGTCTCCGTGAGGAGTTTGAATTTCGTCGCACTGGCGGATCGCTTGCATCCGCCTTGCTCCTCGTAGCATTCCAGCGGCTCTCGGAACGTCTGCCCGTCTTGCTCTTCCTTGATGATCGTCCCGCACCGGAGGCACTGGAACAAGGCCCCGACGACCTTGGGGCGCACCTCCGTGCTCTTGCGGACGAGCCCTTCGACCGAGATGTATTGCCCGAGATGCTTCGCCCGCAGATCCCGGATCTGGACTCGGCGGTCCCGCGGAAGACCGTTGATCCGGAGATGAATCTGGGGGGCCTCTTCTCCGGGCGGCACGAGCCGACGGATCGCCTCTTCGCCCGCCATCAGGACGTTCAGCGGGTGCCGCAGGAGGTAGATCGCCATGTCCGTGTCGAATCGATTCAGGTCGAGGAACGAGGCCTCGAGGCTCCGCGACTCCGGGTAGCGGTCGGCCACCGCGATGATTTTCGAGAGGTATCCCATCTCCTCGAAGAACTCCTCCCACTTCGCGATCAGCTCATCTTGTGGAAACTCGACGAGCACATCCTTCCCCCGGCTCGGAGGCGGCGCAGCATCGGGAATGGTCATATCTCTTTGAGTCCTCCTTCCAGTGGTCGATCTCTCAGGCGTGAGTATAGGTCAGACCATTTCCACTGGAACGGGCGCGGGCTGCGCTGCCTCATTCGCATTGCGAGTACCCGCACTCGGCGCATCGAGTGCAGCCGCCCGCGTGCTGGAGGCCCGCACCGCATTCAGGACACCCGAGACGGAGGCCGCTGTCGATTTCGACAGATGTGGTTTCGCGATCGACCGAAGAGACGCGCACGGCTTTCTCCCCGTGGGTCAGTAGACGCGATCCGCGCTAAAAGGAGGAAGGGGAGGGGTAGCTGAAAGTGCGACGGTCTGGAGGGTGCGCGAAGGTTCTTGCGGGCGCGTCGCTATCGTCGCACGATGGATCTGCCCCCGAAACTCGCCGACCTCCAGCGCTTCCATGGCCACTTGGGTGTGTATGTTACCTTGGGGCTCCGAATGGGGGAAATCGGGAAGCGGCGGTTCGGACACTACAAGGGCCTCCACGCGCGCGTGGAGAGCCAGCCCGAACCGCCGATGCGCTGCGTGCTCGACGGGATCCAATTCTCCAGCGGTTGCACGATGGGGAAGGGGAACATCGGCCTCGAGTCCGCGACGGACCCTGCGGTCACGTTCGAGAAAGAGGGACGACGCCTGCGGGTCGCACTGAAACCCGGATGGAGGGAGCGGATCGACCGGGAGATGTCGAAGGAGACAGAGATCGAACAGTCGTTGTTCTATTACACGGTCCCGGAATCCGACGTGTTCGAAGTTCGCGAAGGCTAGGTCGGAAGGGCGTCACGCCCCTCCCGAAGGTGGTCGGCCTTCCCCGGGGAATCGGTAGCCGCAGAAGAAACACGACACGTCGATTGCGTTGACCGTCGTGTGGCATTGCGGGCACACCTTTGTCCCGGAGGCGGATGCCAAGGCGCTACCGACGGGTGGCGACGGGAGCGGAGGCGCAGGCGCCGTCCGTGGCGGTTGTTCCACCTTCCTCCGGCGAGCGAGCAAGAAGCCAACGAGGAGGAAGGCCACAGGGACTGCCACAATCAGCGCAGCAACAACGAACACGAGCGGGGACCGTGGCGGCGGTTGTGGCAGAGACGCACGAGTCAAGCTGAACGTACGTTCGGCCGATCCCCGCAAGTCGGCCGGATTGACGACGTCCACGTGCAAGACAGCCCGGTCCACGGCGACATCCGGCGCGGTCCACACCACGGAGGTCGCGCCCAAGGACGCGACGAGCAGCGCGGTCGTCACATCGTTGATCGTCACGTTGGCCCACACTGGCAGTTGAGCCGACTCGAGCAGTTCATCCGACATGGTCCACGTGAACGTGATCGTGGATGCCGCAGGGAACGCCTCGTGTTCCGCGGGAGATCCAATCGAAACGGTCGGAGGCTGGTTCGTCGCATTAATCACGACGAAGCATGTGGACATGAACGGACCCCAATTCCCAGGACCGTCTCGCGCGTGAACCCACGCGCACGCGTTGCCCTCCGACAAGGTCAGGCGCGATAGCCACGACACGTTCTCGACGGAACCATCGAAGAGGCCGTCCACGGCAACCATCGGAAGACCCATCCCCGAGTCCCCCGGGTTGGGCGGCGCGATCTGCAGGAACAGCTCCGCCGCCGCGACCGTGCTTCCGCCCCGGGTCCGGTCGTCCGCCGTCGCCCGGAATGTCGCGAGGTACCCGGTTCCCGGCGGTCTCGGACCCACCCGAACGCTTCCGGCCCACAGGATTGGGCCCTCCGGGTCGCCTCCCGGGCGAGCGATTGTGAACATCCCATCGGAGACGTCGGAGCCACCGAGCGAAGGAATCCCGTCGTCTTGTGTGGCGATGCGAACGAGATAGCGCGCTCCGTTCGGGAGGGCGCTCACATCCCATGTGTACGATCGCACGGAGCCCAACAACGAGGTGATCGGATTCCAAGTCACCCCGCCATCCGCGCTGAAGGACAACGTGAAATTTGCGATGCCCACACCCGACCCATTCGCGGTCGCCGTCCATGTGATCGGGATCGATGGGCCCGAGAAGAAACCCCCGTTCGGTGCGGTGACGTTCACATCGGGGTGGTCCCGGTCCAGTCCGGCAGTCGATGTGCTCACGAGCCAGCGGAGCGCAGCATCGAGGATCGCCGCCCGCGTCGGGCTCGTCGGATTCAGGTTCGTGCCCGTCGAGTCGATCCCTGTGATCTCGAAGGCGAAGTATGCGAGGCGCGATGGAGTCCCGCCCCACATGCCTTGGCCAGCCGTGCCGTTTGTCGACGAGGAGACCCAACGCAATCCGATCGGCTGGTTTTGGGCACACGACGGACCTTGGGACGGACTCTGAACCAGGCCGTCCGTCCAATCTGTCGAGGCGGTCCCGCCCGCCACACTCGGAGCGAGCTGGTCGTCCGCCCCACCATCCCGGTGCGGCGTGTAGACGACGCCTCCCCCCGCGTACGCACCGCTGATCGGGTCCGAAGAAACGCCCCTCACTTGGCCAATCGTCAGCGGGTCGCACAAAAACGTCGCCTTGAGCACGGCCCGGACCCACGACTCGGTTTCCGCGCTCGCGAATGGAGATGACGGGCTCCCGAGCGCCCACGCGGCGTCGTGAGAGGACACGATCAGGCGCCCGCCGCCATCGAGGTAGCTCTGCACCAACGCTCTCGCGGACGCATTGAACGGCGGGTATTGCTCCAATCCGACCTGCCAGATCACGACGCGACGGGCTTGCAGGACTCCGAGAGGAGGGAGCCCGAGCTCCGCGACACGCCACACGGACCATGTCCATCCGTTATCGTCGAGCGCGGCCGCGTACGACGCTTCCCGCTCGGGAGGGAACGAGCTTCCGCCCACGACGAGAAGGACATCGCCCATCGCCGACGTTTGGAATTGATAGTCGGCTCCGTCGTTCGTATCCGTGGTCACGTTCGCGAGTCGTCCGCGGGAGGTGACCTCGAGGTAGTAGAGGGTTTCAGGGCGGAGACGCATCAGTGTGATCGTATGTGCCGTTCGTAGGTCGGAGCCGTTCGCGCCAAACGTCAGCGCGCCGACGCTCGTGCCGTATCTCACTTCCGTCGTCGCAGGCTCGTTCGTCGTCCACTGAACCGTCGCCGTGGTCGAGCCGATCGACGTCACGGTGACGTCGTGAATCGTCGGGCCGCTCGCGAGGATCTTCGCTTCCGCCGTCGCGGTGTGCGGAGGCGAGACGTCCTGATACGTCGCCGTGACTACATCTCTCTCGCGCACCTGGAGCACATTGTCCGGCGTCGCGGTGCCGAACGCGGTGGCAATCGAGCCGTGCCATGTCTCGTCCGGGCCGCCCCGGGTCAGGGTGACGTTCTCCCCGGCCGGCTCAGTTCTCGATGCGACATGCGCGACGACGGACGTTGCATCGGAGTCGTCGACTGAGATGTGAATCGTGTCCTCTTCCGAGTACACGATGCGGTCCAAGGTCAACCGGCCATAGGAGGCGTCGAGGTTGCCCGTCGCGACGAGGGCGAACGGTTGCTGGCCCACGGGTACGTTCGATCCGATCACCCGGACCGACCAGTTCCCCGCCATCGCGTTCTTCAGGATCACGGCCTCTTCGACGTTCGTCGTGTCGAACGTCCCGCCGGGCAGGGACTGCCCCTGCGCGAACGGCGCGAAATGGTTTCCCCGGTACACCGTCCCGTCCGGCGCGGTCACCTCGAGGTCCAAGTCGTTCACGAGTGCCTTCGTCGCTCCGATAGTCCCGGGGTAATCGCTCCAGGTCAAGACGAACTTCGCGGGGCCGGAACTCCCCACATGGAAGGTGTAGGTGGCCTCGTCTCCGGTCAGCAGCCCGGCCGTCCCATCGACGAGCTGCGTTCGGAACGTGTCCCCGGCCGCGGCGATTGGCAGCACCTTCGAGAGGAGGACCCGGCCGAATCCCTGCTCGTTGTTCGGCCATGTGTCCGTCGAAGAACGAGCGACGAGCCCGCTGCCCGTTACTTGCTGCCCGGAGGCGATGAGGATGGCCCGGATGAGCGCCGCGCTCGGATTCATGGAGTTGCCGGGGACCGGTGCACCGGTGGGATACCAGCCGTCCACGAAGTACTGCCGGATGATTGCGGCGGCCGCGGCGGCGGCGGGGGTCGAGTAACTCGTTCCGCCCCAATGGGCATCCGGAAGCCCGGTCCCGCTCAGCGGGTTGCCGTCCGACATCGCGGAGTCGCCGTCGAAGATCGTGACGATCGTCGGTGCGATTCGGCCATCGACGGTCGGCCCCCGACTTGCTTGCGGCGCCAAGTCGTTCTGATCGAGTCCGCCGCCCGTGTCCGGGTTGTACGCCCCGCCGACCGCGACGACGTCCTTCGCGGTCGCGGGTGTCCCGACCGTTCCCGGGTTACTCCCGGCGTTCCCCGCGGCAAAAAGGATGGTCATGTCGGGGTGGGCCCACACGAACGCATCGACCATGCGCGCCTGCACGTCGTACACATTCGTGTCCGCGCCCCAGCTGTCGCTGTGGATCCGCACCGGCGCGAGCGGATCGTTGTAGACGAGCCCGGCCGGACCGAAGAGATCGTCGTAGTTCTCCGGAATGTAGATGAGTCCCTCCCCGGCTGAACAGATCGCGAGACCTTGGAAGCCGCCGACGTCTTGGAGGTAGATTTTCGCGCCCAACGCATTGCCGTCGTTCGGTGATGCGCCGATCCCGTTGTCGTTCCCCGCCAGCGTCGACGCGACGCCCGTCCCATGACCGTCCGGGCAGTCCTTGATCGAGAACGGGTCCCAGGGGCCGCCCCCTCCGGGCCATGTGAGTTGTCCGGTGAGGACGCCCATGTTCACATACCGCACGACCTTCCGCCGAGCGGGGTCCGTCGTGTTGTAGATACCTCCCAAGGTGATTGTCGATGCGGACTGACGGAACGAGGCGCCGTCATAATCGAGACCCGTGTCGGCCATCCCGATGACTTGACCGCTGCCATTGAGGCCGAAGGTCCAGTAGCGGTCGTTCCCGGTGAGGTTCGTCTGGATGACCCAGTCCGTCTCCGCGTTCAGGGGGTGGATCGGTTGGACGGGATCGATGAATTCGACGGCCGGTTGATCGGCGAGCGAGGAGACGAGTCCGGCCGGGATTCGCGCAGCCACCCATCGGAAATCCCCGGTCCCGAATGCGCCGAGTACGGCCGGTTCGCTTCGGCTCGCGGAGGCCGTTGGGACTCCTGCATGGCCGAGCCACGCTTCGACCGACTCCGGAGATTCTCCCGGGAGAACAACGATCCGAACGTTCACGATGCCGTCGGTCGCCGTCCCCGATCGGACCTTCCAAGTGGGCTCATACGGTCCGACCCAGTCCACGTACGGCAAAGACGCGGCGCCCTGGAGGTCCGAGGGGCGTCCGCGGACGACGAACCCGTCCTGCGGGACGTACCGAAGGAGCGCGAGCCCGCGAGACGCCAGCTCATCTTGCCACTCGGGCTTGATCGGTCCGACGAAGTGGACCACGCCGACCGCCATTCCTCGATAGTCTACGGACCACGAGGCCGGAGATGGGACGGCCGCGACGTCGACCCGACCGGCCGCAAATTGAAGGGCCGATGATTGGCCGATCGGCTCCGCGTACCGGCCGTGGGATCGCAGGACCGCCAGGGTTCCGCTCGGACCATGCGCGACGGCGAACGCTCCGTAGGATGCAAGCAGCTGGGCACCCGCCGCCGTGAGTTCCGCCTCGGTCGCGTCCGTGCGGAACGTTGTCGGGCTGCCGGCCGGTACGGAGTGTGCAGACATCGGCTCGAGGCGTGTGTCCGAGGACGGCAGTTGGACGATCAGGACCAGCGCGACCGCGAACGTCACGAAAACTCGAAAGACAAGACTGGCCGTGTGGCCGTGCCTCCCGTGGAGGTGCAGGCGGCTGACCTGTACCTCAGAATCGCGGATGCGACGCGGCGCAGATTAGGCTTTTGGCCCAAATTCGGAATCGAGCCGGGTTCCGTTCCGCTGCTACTCGGCGATGATCCGCGTCGCTTGAAGAATCCCGCTCTGGAAGATGAGCGTGTAGTAGTTCGGCGAGTGATTCGTTCCACGCAGCTTCACACATCGGATCCGCCGCTGGATGTTCGCGTCGTCGACGCGCTCCATTTTTGTGTGGATGATTCCATCGCTCAGATACTCCTCGCCGTTCTTCCCGAAGTCCTCGCTGGCCGGTTTCATTTCGCTGATCAGGATCGTCGTCGCCTTCAGATCGCGGATCCACTCGAACAGCTGGAAGAGATCCTCGCGCGGGTTTTCGAATCGCGACATGAGCTCGAGGACCGGCAGCGAATCGACGACGAGGATGTCGTAGTTCAGGGACCGCTTTAAGTTCATCGCGTACATCTTGAAAATCTCCAGCCACGTGCGGTCCGCCATCCCGTCGAGATTGCGGCGAATCATTCCCAGGTCGACGATGCTGACCTTCGTCTCCACATCCCGCGGGCTGAGGCTCATCTGATCCAGATGGCGCGTCAGGTTGTCTCGACCCTGTTCCAACGAGATGTAGGTGCCGGGCCTCCCGTCGCGGAGTGCATTCTGGTAGATCATGTTGAACGCGATCGTGGACTTCATCGTCCCCGGCTCTCCCGCGAGGAGCACGATGTGGCCCTCCGGGATGCCGCCCCCGAGTTTGTCATCAAAACCGTGGATGAATGTGCGGATACGGTCTCCCTGGCCCATAGCAACGCATTCCATTGGAAGGACCGCGTATAACCGTTCCGAGGCCGTTATCACCGGGAGCTAGTCGCCTCGTATGGAGGAAAACAAAAAAGAAAGGGGGAGTAAGCGCGAACTGAAAGACGACAGGGGCCCGAGGATAAGATGATTTTTGAACTCGGTCTGTGAGCAAGGTTTCGGCTGGAAACGTTTATTTGTTATCCGGTTTGTTACCAGATCCGGGCGGGAGCCGTTGTTTGTCCCTGACCGCAACCTCAAGGACCTCGTGGTCTCGTACCTCCGGGAACAGGAACGGTCGATCAGCGCTCTGACGAAGCAACTCCGCGCGGACGGTTATCCGTTCCATCGATTGTTCGTGACCGGGTACCTGAAAGCGCTCGCCGACGCGGGCATCCTCCGCGAGAAGGACATCCCGCCGGCGAAGGTGTACAGTACGTCCGCGCACCGAGAGCCGAACCTATACGAGCTCGTGGGCGCTCGGTGTCGGGAGGCGACCCGTGAGGAGACCGACCAAATCCGGCTCGCCGTCGCGGTCCTGCAGAAGCTCTTTCACCGTCCGATCTTTCTTCGAGAACTTCGCGAGTGCGGCTTCGGCGCCGCGGTTGACGCGCCGCAGGCTCCGCGAGAGGAGCGCGAGGAGGCCCGTCGCGGCCTCGTGAAACTAGGCCTCCCGGTCCCGACGAACGAACCCGCCTACGGAATGCCGGAGCGCCGCAACGAGGTTCGCGATGAGATCCTCTACGACCTGGTCGTCAAGCGATTCGGGATGGGCGCGCTCGTCCTCGGGACGAAACAGATGAAGCTGACCGAACGCTGACCGCGAAGCTAGGCCATCGAGGTGGATGCTCAGCTCCGACGCCGGGTGACCCGGATGCGTCCTCGGTCCCGCACCCCCGCGAGCGTTGGTAGTCCGCGGTGAGGCTGCTCACTTCCGTGCCTGACCCGTTCCCCACGATCGGGACGGGGATCGCCGCTCTCCAGCTGCGTTCCCTGTCGCCTCCAGCCCCGCGGGACAGAACCTCAACGTCGGCATCCGGACCAGCGCCAGACTGGGAGCACCGCCCCCGACTGTCACCGCCCCATGAGGACGATTTGGGTCTACAAGGGGACGCCCAACCCCCCGGTCAAGCCTAGCGTGTTCTCAACCGAGGCATCGTATTTAATCTTCGTGGCTGGGTGGCATCCGCCGTCGAACCGGCCGAGCCGATCCCGAGCAAATGGTTATTGTCTCTCTCCCCCTCCCCGACCATGCGGGGGAGAGCATTGAGGCCGTTGGTTGTTCTACTGATTGCGATTGTCGCCGCATCGATTGTCTTCGTTCCACCCACCTCTGGGACGTTGAGGGTCGCCGCCCGTTCCGCCCCGATTCAAGCGACGGCGTCGACTCCCGAGGCGATCGTCCCGTTCGAACCGAACATCAAAATCACCGACGGCTCGTCGCCGTACGCATGGCAAGTCGAACCCACGATGGTCGTGAATGGGTCGGGGACCGTCTTCGTCGGATGGAAGGAGACGAACGGGCCGGATGCCGCCGGTTACCGGGTCGGATCCTCGTACTCCACGGATCTGGGACGCACCTGGGCCAAGAACATCCTGATGAATCAGACACATCCGAACCAAAACTGTCGTGATTCCGATCCGTGGATGGCGCTCGATCCACGTGATCGGGTCCACTTCGCGTACCTCGAATACGATCCGAACGGTGGCAGTTTGCCGCCCTGCGGTTCCGGACTCGATGTGTCCAACACCTCGGATGGACAGGATTGGGGTACGGTCCATTACATTCCCGGACTTGGCGGTCTCGTCGACAAGGACTCGATCGCGTTCGATTCTGCTGGACGGCTGTATGCCGCGTGGGACGAAGGCAACATTCTCGCCCTCTCATGGTCTGACGACGACGGGAACCACTGGGCCCCCATCAGGAACCCGGGAAACGTGGGCGATTTCGTACTCGGCGCCATCGTTGCGACGTTCGAGAACAGCACCGTCTATCTGACATGGTGGGATATTAATACAAACAACATCATGTTTGAATCCTCGTCGAATCGCGGTCAGACGTGGTCCCCGCAGGTGCAGGTCAACGACCGAATCGGATCGGCCGCTCCGGTGGGCGCATGGCAGATTCCGATTCCTGCAATGAACGTGGATCGGAGCTCCGATGCGATCTACCTCGCGTGGCCCGACCAGCGAAATGGGAATCAAGACATCTACTTCGCGAACTCGACGGACGGCGGCAAGACGTTCGGGACTAACCACCGGATCAACGACGACTCCGGCGCCACGTCCCAGTGGATGGTGGACTTGGCGGTCGACCGCCGCGGTACGGTCCACGCCGCCTGGGAAGACGGACGGGATGGCAATTCAAACATTTTCTACTCGAACTCCACGAACGGGGGGGCCACGTGGGCCACGAATGTCCGAGTGTCGTCGGAGGACACACCCCGATCATACGATCGACCCGGAGACTACTTCGCGATCGAGGTCGGCTTCGACGATTCGATCAACATCGTCTGGACGGACGGCCGAGGCGAGGACTTCGACATCTTCTTTGCTCGGAACCCGGGCTTCCCGACGGCGACGATTACCGTCACCACGAGTCCGGTTGGATTGCCCGTCACGGTGGACGGCAACACGATGCCGTCGCCGGTCCAAAACACCTGGCTGACCGGGTCCACGCATAGCATCGGCACGACGTCGCCTATTCCGATCAACGCGACGTCTCGACACATCTGGACCGGATGGTCCGACGGAGGAGCGATTTCCCACGTCATTGTCGCCGATGTCGGTCAAACGATTACCGCTTCGTTCAAAAAACAGTACCAGAGCAGCGTGATGCCCGATCCGGCCGGACTCCGGGTCCTGGTCGACGGCGTTGTCTACACAACGGCGGCCTCGTTCTGGTGGGACGATGGGTCTTCTCACCAGGTCCAGGCCCCTTCGCCGCAAAGCGTCTCGGCCGATGTCCGGTACGTGTGGTCCTCTTGGAGCGATGGCGGCGGGGCCACGCACCTCGTCACCGCGAACACGGCTCTCACGCTCGTGGCGACGTTCCTCGAGGAGGACGCGATACGAATTTCCACATCACCGGTCGGCCTTGCGTTTATCGTGGACGGCACGACGTACTCGAGCGCAACCACGTTTTGGCTCGCGCCGGGGACGTACCACACGGTCGCGGTGTCCACTCTCCAATCCGGAACCCCGGGAGTGCGATACCGGTTCACTTCGTGGAGCGACGGCGGCGCGGCGAGTCACGTCGTCGCGTTCGCGGCGTCAACGTCGATCCAGGCAAATTTCTCAGCGGAGTACTATTTGGATGTCGTCTCTTCAGTTTCGGGCGCGAGCGGAAGCGGATGGTACGCGGCCGGCGCCACCGCGACGGCTAGTGTCGCCGACGAGACGTTCGCAGTGGCCCCCGGGGAGCGCCTCGCATTTCAGGGATGGTCCGGCGACGCGGCGGGCGACGGTCTCACCTCGGCACCCATCGTGATGGATGGACCGAAGACCGCGATTGCGATGTATGGGACGCAGTACTATCTCGAGGTCTCGAGCACGCACGGAATCCCCTCCGGGAGCGGGTGGTACGATGCCGGATCGCCCGCGACGGCGATCCTCTCGACGACCCTGGAATCGTCCGGTCCGGGTGCCCGATTCGTCTTCGTCGGATGGTCAGGCGCTGCGAGCGGGACGGCCCCGACCTCAAACCCTATAGTGATGGACGGTGCCAAAGTCGCCACGGCGATGTGGAAGACCCAGTACGAGCTCCAGGTTGTGTCGGCCTACGGTGATGTGTCGGGTCAGGGCTGGTATGACGCCGGTTCGACGGCCGTCGCTCGCCTCGCGCCCAGCGTCGTCCCCCTCACCGCCGGCACGCGCGCGACCTTCGTCTCTTGGACAGGAGACGCGACTGGGACCGACCCGATTGCATCATCATCGATCCCGATGAACGGTCCACGGACCGTCGGCGCATCGTGGCGCATCGAGCACGAGCTGACGATCGATACGCAGGGTCATGGCACCGCGATCGGGACGGGATGGTATGTGTCCGGATCGTTCGCGGTGGCTGGATTGAATGCCAGCATTGTCGGGGTGAGTCCGGGAACGCGCGTTGAGTTCGCCGGATGGACGGGGGATGCCACTGGCACGGCCGCATCGGATTCGAGTCCCATCCTGATGGCCGGGCCGCGGACCGCGACGGCGGAGTGGAGGACCGAGTACTATCTCCGGGTCGACTCGGATATCGGCGCGATTCAAGGCACCGGATGGTACCTCTCCCAGGCGAGCGTGACGATCCGGGCGCCGGCTCAGATGACGAGCGAGGGCCAGATCTATCAGTTCTCCGGCTGGACCGGGGATCGGACTTCGTCCGACAGCTCGATTACGATAACGATGAATGGGCCGACGACGGTTCGGGCTACGTGGTCATCGACCGCACCGCTCGGCGGACTCTCTGCGCCCGGCTGGGGCCTCATCGGCCTGGTGGTCGCGGCCGCCCTCGCCGCCATCATCTTCCTGCGGCGGCGCCGTGTACGAAGGCCTTGAGGTCCGCGCTCATCGCTCCCGCCGGGCTTCCTTGGTCTTTCGGTACCGCCCGTACGTGGATAGCATGAGGACGCCTCCAAGGAAAAAGGCGCCCGCGGAACACACGAGCCGCCACGATTCCAGGTTCCCCAGGAAGAGTCCGTTCGTGAGATTCGCGGTGAAATAGAAGTTGACCGACGTGACGATGATGAACAGCCCGATCGCCATCGGTGCCCACACGCCGAGGATCGATCGGACCCGATTGATGTTCATCGGCTCATCAAGCGGATGATCGCTTCCGCGGGCTCGCCGCCACACTCCTCGAGGGCCTTGCGCGCCTCCGCTTCGGAGACGCCGGCTTTCTCCGCGACGAGCTGGACGTCCTCTTCCGGGATCGCTGGCCCCTGACCCGCCTCGGGTTTCTTTGCGTCGGCTCGATCCCGGACAATCGGCTCCCCGACGACCGTCCAGATCTTCTGACCCTGCGCGGTCATCGCGGTGACGTTAGGATCCCGGATCACGTATTCTTTGCTCGCCGTGCGGATAATCACTTCCTCGACGCCCTCGAGTTCTTCCTGCTCGATGCCCATGCGCTTCATGGCCTGGCGCATATGCCGCGGGTTCACACGTCCGCCCGGAATCATCGCATCACATCGGAATGGATGGTTGGAACTCGGATAAAGTTTCTGCGGATTGACGCGCGCCGTCATACGTTTAAATAGCTCCCGTTTAATGGAATGCCCGTGCGAATCGCAGTCGTGTTCAAGGACCGATGTCAGCCGAAGCGCTGTCATCTCGAATGCATCGCGTTCTGCCCGCCTCAGAGGACCGGCACCGAGGTCATTTGGATTGATCCGGAGACGACGAAGGCTGTGATTAGCGAGGAGACGTGCATCTCCTGCGGAATCTGTATCCGCAAATGTCCATTCGATGCGATTCGAATCATCGGTCTTCCTGAAGCCTTGAAGGAAGATCTCGTCCACCAGTATGGAAAGAACGCGTTCCGTCTCTTCCGCCTCCCGGTTCCGAAGCAGGGGGAGGTCATCGGACTTCTCGGCCCGAACGGGATCGGCAAGACCACGTGTGTGAGCCTCCTCAGCGGGGAGGTGGCGCCGAATCTCGGCCACTATCGCCGCAAGAAAGCGTATTGGGAAGAGGTGCTCGACTACTTCGCGGGAACGGAGCTCCACGATTACCTGGCGAAGATTGCCAACAAGAAATTGACCACCGCCATCAAGCCACAGTACGTCGACAAATTGAGCAAGATCTACACGGGCCGAGTCCGGGATCTCCTGACGAAGGCCGATAAGAGAGGCCGTCTCGCCGAGCTCATCGTGTCCCTCGACCTCGCATCATTCCTCGATCGGGACATCGCGCAGCTTTCGGGCGGCGAGCTCCAACGCATGGCGATTGCCGCGACGATGCTGAAGGATGCGGACATCTACTTCTTCGACGAGCCGTCGTCGTATCTCGACATCTATCAGCGACTCCAGGTCGCGAAAGTCATCCAGTCGCTCTCGAAGGAGAAGTACGTCGTCGTCGTGGAGCACGACCTGGCCGTGCTCGATTTCCTCGCGGACACGGTCTTCCTGATGTACGGCGAGGAGGGCGCGTACGGGATCATCGCGCAACCGCGGCCGGTCCGCACCGCGATCAACGTGTATCTCGGCGGCTATCTGAAGGAGGAGAACATCCGCTTCCGCGACCGTGCGATCGGCTTCGATACGCGCCCACCCCGAGCCGACTGGAAGGCCGAGACGCTCGTGACGTTCGGGGAGCTCACGAAGCGGTTCGACGATTTCCAGCTCACCGTCCATCCGGGACGCCTCCGGAAAGGCGAAGTGGTCGGCGTCGTCGGACCGAACGCGACGGGCAAGACGACGTTCGTCAAGATGCTCGCGGGCCAGGAGATGCCGACGTCGGGAGCCGTCGAAGGGCGTTGGCAGGTCTCGTACAAGCCGCAGTACCTCGAGGCGGTCTACGAGGGCACGGTGGGTGACTTGCTCCGCAACACGGTCGGAAAGAAAGCGGACACCGGTTACTTCGAGACGGAGATCCTGCAGCCGCTCAAGGTGAAGGGCATGCTCGAGCGGGACGTCTCCACGTTGTCCGGGGGCGAGTTGCAACGCGTCGCCATCGCGCTCTGCCTCGGTCGCGATGCGGATATCTACTTGATCGACGAGCCCTCCGCCTACCTCGATTCGAACCAGCGCATGGAGGCGGCGCGGACGATCCGCCGCGTCATGGAGAAGGAGGCCCGCACCGGCCTCATCGTGGACCACGATGTGTATTTCCTCGACATGGTCTCGGACAGCCTCATGGTCTTCTCCGGAGATCCGGGCCGCATTGGCGTCGGTGAAGGTCCGTTCCCGATGCGGGACGGGATGAACCGATTCCTGAAAATGGTCGGCGTTACGTTCCGCCGAGATGCGGATACGAACCGGCCGCGGATTAACAAGCTCGACTCCCGTCTGGACCGGGAACAGAAGTCCTCCGGCGAATACTACTACGCAATCGAGGACGCGGTGCGCGCGTCGTGAGTCGACTATCGCGAAACGTGGACCAGTCGGCCGTGCCGTTCGGAGACCGGCTCGCGGTCCTCGACGATGGTTTCCCCGCGCAGGTAAACGGCTCGGGGGAAGCACGCCTCCATTCCCTCGAACGGGGTCCACCCGCATTTGTACTGGACGCGCTTCGCCGTGACCGATTCGATCTCCCGAGGGTCCACCACAATGAGGTCGGCATCACGGCCCACCTCGATCGTCCCCTTCGGAATCCCCAGGATCTCGGCGGGTCGAGTCGCCATCGAGGAGACGAGTCGCGGGAGGTCCAGTTCCCCGGCGCGGGTTCGACGCATCAGGAGAGGGAACGCCGTCGCGACGCCTGGGATTCCGGCCGGCGCCTCCTCGAAGGGCCCACCCTTTTCGTCGAGCGTGTGAGGCGCGTGGTCGCTCGCGACGGCATCGATGCGGCCTCCGCGGAATGCTTCCCAGAGCGCGTCCCGGTCGGCCGGCGGTCGAAGAGGGGGGTTCACTTTCCCTTTGGCGCCGAGCGGCTTCGACGAGTCGAGGAGCAGATGGTGGGGCGTCACCTCGCAGGTCGCGTTCGCGGGCACCTCGTCCAAGGCTTCGACGCAGGTGACATGGGCCATGTGGACCCGTGCCATCCCTCGGACACGTGCGACGGTCGCGACCGCGGTCTCCTCCGCAATCTTCGGTCGCGCGTCGGAGTGACCTCGCAGGTCCCTCGCTTTCTGGTTCGTGAACTTTCCTGGGTCTTCCGCGTGGATGACGACGACCTTCGGACTCGTCGCCGCAGCCTGAAGGATGTCTTCCATGCGAGGCACCGTCACCGCGAGATTCCCAGTGGACTCCGCCATGAAGACTTTGAACGCGACCGCGTGGGCGAGTCGCCTGACCGCGTCTCTGTCCTGAGGCGCCGCGTACAACGCGTAGTCGACCGCCGCCCGTCCTCGGACGGCGGATTCTTTCTGATCGAGTGCGGTGCTCGTGGTCACCGGCGGGACGGTGTTCGGCATGTCCGCGACGGTCGTCACGCCGCCGATCGCCGCGGAACGGGTCCCGCTCGAAAAATCCTCCTTGTGGGTGTGTCCCGGATCCCGCAGGTGGACGTGGAGGTCGACGCAGCCCGGGAGGATCAGCGCCTCGCCGTGGTCAATCGCTTGGTCGCCCCGGAGCGTTTTCTTGATCGCGGCGATTCGACCCGCCTCGTCGACCCCGATGCTTAAGGGCTCGAGCTGACCGCGAAAGAAGACGCGGCCGCTAATGACCCGCACGCGCCGCCTCCAAGGTCCGGCGCACGACGGGACCGCGCGGCTTGGTTTCCGCGAAGACCTCCGCCTGGAACTTGTAGACCCGCGTCGCGGGGTCCAGCCACGCGTCCGCGAGGAGGCCCGCCTTCATGCACGCCTCGGACAAGAACTCGGCCGCGTCCCAGCCGTACTCGGCGGCGACCTGCGGGAGGAGGAGGCCGCGGTACGGACCCTGCGCGACGCTCAATCCATCGGCTCCCGGGGTGACGTGCTTCGCGAGGTCTTTCGGCTTCTTCACTTCAATCAACTGAGGCGCGGTCAGGATGCTGACCTCCACCGTGACGCGGTCGAGCTCCTCCGGACTCAAGCGGGGGAACCGCGGATCCTCGGCGGCGCCTTCGGCTCCTTTCTCGATCGACTTGACGAGGGGGAAGAACGGTTGCGGGTAGCCGATGCAGCCGCGCAGCAATCCACCCGGATGGTCGTTGAGGGTGACGAACGCTCCGGACTTCTCTTCGAACCCGTTGGGGATCTCAACCGGACGTCGCGCGCGCCTCAGGACGAAGGCATCGAGGGCCTCGCGCGCGATGCGAACCGCGCATTCGCCTTCGCGGTCGGCATACGACATCCACCTCGACGATACAGGGGCGCGTACTTTAACATTGTCGGCGCGATTCTCCGATTGAGTCTCGCAATGAGTTTGCGGCGAATTCTCTCGTTGACCCGGGCACCGTGTGGTTGGTCTCGCAAGCTTTATCGGGCCTGACCTCTCATTCACCATGGCACATCATGCGCGCGCGGGTCCCGGTCGTCGAAATCATGACGCAATCCCCGGTGACGATCCGGGCCGACGCAACCGCAAAAGACGCCGCCGGCCTCATGCGAGAACGGGAGATTGGGAGCCTCGTGGTCGTCGAGACCGGAAAGCCGATGGGCATCGTGACGGAGCGGGACATCCTGACGAAAGTCGCGGCGCCCGATAAACAACCGAGCCGCGTCCTCGTGCGGGACATCATGACGTCGCCGGTCGTCGTCGTCCATCCTCATGAAGAAGTGGCGGAGGCCGCGAAGCTCATGTCACAGCGCAAGATCCGCAGGCTTCCCGTCGTCCAGGAAGGAAAGCTTGTCGGGATGATCACGGAAAATGACATCATCCGAGTGTGGCCGCAGCTGATCGAGGTCACCCGGGAATACGCCCGGGCCGGACTCGAGTCGCAGTTCGCCAAGGGAATCGAAGGCCACTGTGAGGCGTGCGGAGTGTACTCGACAAACCTGATGTGGGATCGGAACCTGCTCGCATGTCCGGAGTGCCGCGGCGGCTGACGTCCCCTTCGAGTGGAGTGGCTGGATAACAGCCGCGGAACCTTTATAGGCGGTCCTCAGGTTCGGCCGCCGTTGGCCCGTTTCGTCAAGGTTTCTCAGCAAGAACTCGATTCGGTCCGCAAGCTCTACGAGAGCGTCATGTCGTATGCGTGCCACGGCCTCTTCTTCCGTGAAGGGATGGTCCTTGCCGAGGAGGTCACGAAGAGTCTGGCCCTCGGCGAAGACCCGCTCGACGTCGGCAAGAAGGTGATCCTCGAGCGGGGCTGGGCGGAGGAAGTTTCCTTCACCGATTCCGGCGCGCGCGTGCGCGGCTCCATCGAGGCCGTGTCCGGAGGCGACGTCGAGACGTGCCACCGGCTTCGCGGGATTCTCTCGAAGCTCCTTGAGGCGAAGACCAGGCACCGGGTGCGATTGGCGGAAGTGGAGTGCGTGAGCACCGGCGGTCGTGAATGCGTGTTCGAACAGGAGGGCGGGACATGACCGCGTTGGTGGAAATGGTCCGCGCCCTCCGCGACGTGACGAAGGCGGAGGCCATTGCCGTGGTCAATCGAGATGGTGGCATCGTCGCCGCCGATCTTCCGCGGAATGTTTCGCAGGAGACGTTCTCGATCATGTGTGCGGCAATCCTCGGAGCAGGCATGACGGCGGCAACCGAACTGGGACATGCGGCGCCCCACCGCGTCCTCCTCGAGTCCAGGGACGCGACCGTCGTCATCCAAGAAATCGGCCGACGCGCGATGGTGGTGATCGTCGTACCGCCCGAGCGGGTCGTGTCCGATCTCGATCCGGCGATTTCGCGGTTCGCCCAGGCGGCCGCGAGAGACTTGGACTGAGCGCTCCCATAAGGCTTAATGAATGCCGTGACGGTTCGCACCGCGGGCCCGTGGTCTAGTGGTTATGATGCGACTCTTACAAAGTCGAGATCGTCGGTTCAATTCCGGCCGGGCCCATCCGTCCTCCTCTAGTGCCGAATCCAGAGTCGTTGTCGGAGGACCAAGCCGAACGCGCGGGACACGACGGGCGCGCCGACTGTCGACACCACCGTGGACAGGGTCGCCCCGACTCCGAGCGCCGCGGTCGGCGGCAGAAACCGGACGAAATACCACGCCGAACCCATCACGCCGCCAAGCCACACGATCAGGAACGTGAACAGAAGCGGCCGGACGAGGAGCATCGCCATCAGCACGAGCGCGAGGATGCCGCCGGCATACAGGAGGATTTCTGGCGGCGCGGCCATCGCGGTCGAGATCCACAGCACGAACGGAATTTCCAGGGCAGCGATGACGAGGAATCCTAGGCGCCACTTCCACCGCATCTCTGTCGATCACCTCACTGTCGGTAATCCTCCGGCCGAAACCCCAGATCCACTTTGATGTCGCGTAAACGTCCGAGGTTCGTCCCGTCGAGGAGGTGGACGGACGCATCCTCCACACTGACGAGGTCCTCGTCGAAGAGCGGCCCGATGAACCGGGCGCGGACGTCGTTCACGGGCATTCCCCCGCACAGTTCGTTGAACGACGGAACGACGATCGCCTCCCGCGGGAGTTTCGGGTAGCGTTTGTGCTTCCGGAGGAACGGCACGCGCATCCAGCAGGGAACGATCTGCCGGGACCCCAGGGCATCGCGAAACGCGGCCGCCGGATGGTTATGTCCCATGACGAGGACGGATCCCTCCATGACTTTCTTGTACGGCCAGGCGTGACCGTGGCAGAACCCGATGTCCTCGATGCGGAATCCATACGCGGGCTTGAAGCGCACGCTGCGAGGCACGATGTTCTTCAGCATGCCGTCATGGTTGCCCTGGGCGATGTACACCTCGCGGAACGTGGGCGCCAGATCCCGGAAGAACACGTAGACATCGCGTCGCTCCCGGGAGGCCATCTTCGGCACGAGGTGCTTCACGTCGCCCAGGATGACGAGTCGAGTCGCGCCTCGGCGGTCGGCGAGCTCGATCAGCTTTCGACCCATCACCTCCGCACGGCTGGGGACGCGGATCCCTTTCTCCTGCAACTCCTCTTCAATCCCAATGTGCAGGTCCGCGACGACGAGCATGTCGTCCGCCAGGAGGGCGGGCTCATCGGGGATCGGTTCGAGGTCCACGTCCGCTCCAAGGGCGGGTCTGGCTAATGGTTGTGCCGGGTCCGCGACTCTCCGCGGCTCAGAGAAATTCCGCGAGGACCCTGCCGAGGTTCTCGGCGACGTCGACGGAGGTCAATCCGTAACTCTTGACCTTGAAGGCGAGGTCCCCGGCATACCCGTTCGTGAAGGCACCCAGCCGGGCCGCATCGAAGGGCGACATCCCTTTCGACATGAGGCCGGTCACGACCCCGCAGAGGACGTCGCCCGTCCCGCCCACCGTCATCCCCGGATTCCCGGTGTAGTTGAACTTCACCCGTGTCCCATCGGTCACGATGTCCACATGGCCTTTGAGGAGGATCGTGGCACCGAACGCCTTCGCCGCCTCCCGGACGATCTCGGCGCGTTCTTCGGGGGCGTCCGGGAGCGCCCTCCCCGTCAAGGTCTGGAACTCTCGAGAGTGCGGGGTGATGACGGCCCGTTTTCCGACGAGGCATTTCGGATCCGAGGCGACCGCTCGGACCGCGTCGGCGTCCACCACCAGCGGCAGCGAGACGGTGCGGACGATTTCCTTCACGGCGTCCAAGGTCCCTTCGGCGTCGCCGAGTCCGGGGCCGATCGCGATCGCATCGGCACGTGCGGCCAGATCGACGATCTGCCGCGTGTCCTCCCTCAGGAGTCGATGCCCGACGAGCGGATGCACGATGAACATCGGGGAATACGATGCGACGACGGAGGCCGCGAGGGCCGGCGTCGCGACGTGGATAAGATCCGCACCGACGCCGAGGGCGCCGTATCCGACGAGCGCCGGCGCGCCGGTGTACGGTCCCCCGGCGATCACGAGGACGCGGCCGTTCTGACCTTTGTGGCTCGTCGCCCTCGGGACCGGGTAGAGCGTGAATTCCCCCGGCCCGATCATCGTCGCGATTTTCGTCGGGATGCCGATGTCCGCCACGCGGGTTCGTCCGGAGTTCTCCGCGGTCATCCCCTCCTTCACATCGTGGAGCGTGACCGTGACGGTCGGTCGGACGGGTCGATCCGTCCCGAAGCCACTCGGGACGTCCACGCTCAGGATCGGCTTGCCGGAGGCGTTCATCTGACGGATGAGCGCGGCGTAGGGTTCGCGCAGAGGTCCCTCCACCCCAATTCCAAGGAGGGCATCGATCAACAGGTCCGCGGCCGCGATCGCTTCCTCGCTCTTGTCGAGGCCCGCCAGGATCTGAACGTCCCTCAGTCGCTCGAAGTTCTTCGCCGCCTCCGGGGTGGCGAACTGGTCGGGCGATCGCGCGAGGAGGACCGTGACCCGCGCGTCCTTCGCGAGATGGCGAGCGGCCACGAGGCCATCTCCGCCGTTGTTTCCGGTGCCACAGAGGACGAGGACACTCTTTCCCGCCGCTGCGAACTCGGACCGTGCGGCGTCGGCGACGGCTTTGCCGGCATTCTCCATGAGCTCCAAGATCGAGACGCCGAAGTACTGGGCGTTCCGATCGAGGACGCGCATCTCCGCCGGAGAAATCATCGGGCGCGCATTCGGCCGACGCTAGTTAAACGTTGCCCGCGGAGTTAAGAACAGTTGGACATTTCGGGGCGCGATGGACCTCGAGCCGTTGCAGGCGTACACCTGGGCGCTCCTGTTGGGGCTCTTTGTCCCACTGAGTTGGATCCTCGACCTGCTCCTCGGGCCCGGCGTCATCGTCTTCGCGGTCGCGGGTCTCGCCATCGTCCCGCTCGCCTGGTTCCTCGGCCTCGCCACGCAGGAACTCGGCAAACACGCCGGTCCCGGCGTCGGCGGCCTCCTGAACGCGACATTCGGGAACGCGACCGAACTCATCATCGCGATCTTTGCGCTGTCGCGCGGTCTGACAGAAGTCGTCAAGGCATCGCTCACCGGCTCGGTCGTCGGGAACCTTCTGTTGGTCCTCGGGTTGAGCATGCTCGCGGGGGGCGTGAAGTACAAGGCGCAGCACTTCTCCCGGGAGGCGTCCGGGATTCAGATCACGATGCTCGTCGTCGCGGTCATCGGTCTCGTGATGCCCGCCTTGTACGTGCTCTCCACGGGCATCCGCTCCGGCGTGGCCCTCGAAGAAATGAGCCTGGGCATCGCCGGGATCCTGCTCCTCGCCTACGTATTCGGCCTGTTCTTTTCCCTGCGGACGCATCGGGACATCTTCAATCCGGTCACCGAGGTCTCGGAGAAACCGCGTTGGGAAAAACGGTTCGCACTGAGCGTCCTCGTGGCATCGACCGTCCTGGTCGCCGTCGAGAGCGAGATCCTGGTCGGTTCCCTGGAGATTGCGCGGCTGCGCCTCGGCCTGACCGAGTTGTTCGTCGGAGTCATCATCGTGGCCATCGTCGGAAACGCCGCAGAACATGGGAGTGCGATCCTCATGGCCTGGAGGAACAAGATGGAACTGAGCGTCGCCGTCGCGACGACGTCGACGACCCAGGTCGCGTTGTTCGTGGCGCCGATCCTCGTTTTCGTTTCTCTCCTGACCGCGAAGGTCATGACCCTCGACTTCGAAATCTTCGAGCTCGCGTCCTTGGCCTTGGCGACGGCTGTCGTCGCGGCTGTCGTCTCGGATGGGCGAAGCAACTGGTACGAGGGCGCACTGCTCGTAATGGTCTACGCGGTCGTCGCCGTCGCGTTCCTCTTCCATCCGCCGTGAGACCATGGCCACCCGCCGATCCCTCGCATACGGGCTCACCGTGAACGTGGTCATCCTAGGTGTCGTGTCTCTCTTCACCGACATCAGCAGCGAAATGATCCTTCCGATTCTCCCGTTCTTCCTGATTCAGGTCCTCGGGGCGAACGCGTTCATCGTCGGCCTGGAGGAAGGGTTCTCGGACAGCGTCGTCTCGTTCATGAAAATCGTTTCGGGACGGTTCTCCGACGCGGCGGGGCGAAGGAAGCGTTTCGTCGGCGCGGGCTACGCGCTTTCCACCGCGATGAAGGTCCTCTTCCCCTTCGCCCAGAGCTGGCCTCAGTTCGTTGGACTGCGCGTGATCGAGCGGACAGGAAAGGGCGTGCGGGATGCTCCGCGTGATGCCCTCTTGACGGAGTCGACTCCCCCCGAAACACGCGGGAAAGCGTTCGGCTTCCATCGCAGCATGGACACGACCGGCGCGATCCTAGGCCCCATTGTCACCCTGGTCCTGCTCGGGACCGTCGCGGCCTCCCTCACCCTCGCCGAGCAGTACCGTCTCGTCCTCCTGCTCGCGGCGATTCCCGCCGTTCTCTCCGTCCTCATCGTGCTCCTCGTCCGCGAGCCGCAGCGGGCGCGCGTGCCGTCGCAAACTCTTCGTGTTGCCTTCCGCGGCATCCCACGGCCGCTCCTCACCTTCATCGCGATCGCGAGCCTGTTCTCCTTCGCGGACTTCTCGTATGCGTTCCTCCTCCTCCGTGCCGGCCAGACGAACGGCACGACGGTCGTGATCCTCCTCTACGTCCTGTACAACATCGTCTATGCGGCCCACGCGTTCCCCGCGGGGATCCTCTCCGATCGGGTCGGGCGAAAGCCGGTGGTGCTCTTCGGGTATGTCGCGTTCATCGGGATGGCAACGCTCCTCGTTTTCTCGAATGCGCTCTTCGTCCTCGTGATCGCGTTCATCCTCTACGGCCTGGAATACGGCATGGCCGAGGGGACGCAACGCGCCCTCGTCGCGGACTTCGCTCCGCCTGACATCAAGGCGACCGTCCTTGGTGCATACCACACGAGCGTTGGCCTCGTGAAGCTCGCCTCGGGTTTGGTTGCGGGCTTCCTCTGGGTCGCGGTAGCGCCGTCGGCCACCTTTGCGTTTGGCGCCCTCACGGCGACCTTCGCGGCGGTCGCGCTCTCCATGTGGAGTCCGACGACTAGGAGCTAAGCTTCCGGCCGAGACGTCGTTCGATGGCTGCGACTTTCTTATCGAGCTGACGGGTCACGCCCTTGCGGTCGTCGATCTTGATGATCGTCGAAACACGCTGACAGTCCTTCATGACTGCTTTGTGGCAGCGCGTGATGAGCGCGAGAACCTGGTCGAACGATCCCTCGATGACGGTCCCCATCGGATTCAAGCGATATGGGAGACCGCTGCGGTCCACGATGTCCACGGCCCGCGCGACAAATTCCCCGACGCTCACGCCCTTCCCGATCGGAGTGATGCTGAATTCCGCGATGGTCATCGGTCGACCTCGGCATCCTCATTAGCTGCTTGCCTCTTGCAACTTGTGTGGCGGTGGACTACTCACGACGTGCCGCGGACTACGACCGTGTTCGCGCCGACGAGACCACGGACCGCGAGTTCTGGCTTCGCGGGTTCATCGATGTGGGCGGTCTGCGGGATCGGGAGCATATCCTCGACGTCGGAGCAGGGACCGGCCGCTTCGCCAAGCTCCTCTGTGAGACCAATCCCGTTGTCGCTCTCGGGGACTATGCGGCGGCCCTGCGTGAGATCGCCCGGGTTGCGCATCGGGTCGTCGTCGCGACGTCCGACATGGCGACGCGTCGTCTCGGGATATTGGAAGAGGCCTTCCCGAGCCTCCTGGCAATTGACCGGGATCGGTTCCCGTCCATTCCGGCGATCCTGGACGCGCTCAAGGCGGCGGGCTTCCGTGGCGCCGTCGTCGACAAGCGGGCGTACGCTCGGCGGCTCACGACCGAGGAACAGCTTGACCGGGTGCGCCATCGATACTTGTCGACCTTCGATCTCCTGCCTCCCGGCGAGTATGAACGGGGCCTGCGATTCCTGGAGGCTGAGATGCCGCGTCGCTATCGAGACGGTTTCGAGATCACGGCCCAGTTCACGTTTGTAGGCGCGACAAAGTAAGCTTCGCCAGCTCCGAGCACTCGGGGCAGAAACCGCGACCCTTTCGATCCGTGTCGGCCAGTTTCTCGGAGAAGAACATCACACATTCGGGATTCGCGTCGTGGTGGCCAAGGCCCAACGTGTGTCCGAGTTCGTGGACCGCGGTCTTCACGGCCCGTTCGATGAGTTTCGTTTCTCCATCGGCCCCAAACTGGGACAGTGAGACGACCGCCCAGCGACCGTGAATGTCCGCGTGTCCGAAGACGAGCGTCAGTCCGAGTTCGGGGTCGCACAGCTCGACGTTCGTGATCGCGAGGACCCGATCGCCATCGGTGGACTTGCAGACCCGATCGAATGTGGCGGCTCGGTACCGTTTCGGGCCGGGGCCAAAGGTCGGTCTCGGCAACGGTTTCTCACGCGCGATCCGCACCTCGCCGAACGGCGCGAGCGCGAATCCAATTCGTTGGAGGACGGACGCGTCGACCCGGCCGACCGGCTGGAGGGTGAGGATCATCCTTTGACGACCCCGAGCGGGACCAACCGGGCGACGATCTTCGTCAGTCCCGCTCCTTCGGCGACCCGGACGACGTCCTCCACATTCTTGTACGCACCAGGGGCTTCCTCGACGATTCCCGCGCGCGAGGCCGCACGAAGGTAGATTCCGCGCTTGTCCAGCGAGCTCACGACTTCGTTCGCATCGTACTTGCGGCTCGCGGCCTTGCGCGACATTTGGCGCCCGGCTCCATGGCAGCTGGAACCGAACGAGCGCTCCATCGCGGTCGGCAAGCCAACGAGGACGAACGAGCACGTGCCCATGTCCCCCGGGATGAGCACGGGTTGGCCGACGGCTCGGTACTCGGCGGGAGTCTCTGGGTGCCCCGCCGGGAACGCCCGGGTCGCCCCTTTCCGGTGGACGACGACCTTGGCGCGTGCCCCGTCAATCACGTGCTCCTCCACCTTCCCGATGTTGTGACACACATCGTAGACGATGTCCATGCCGAGTGCTTCCGGCGATTGACCGAGGATCTTGGAGAACGCATTTCGGACCCCGTAGGTAATGAGCTGGCGGTTGTTCCAGGCGAAATTGGCTCCGCAGCACATCGCCCGCCAGTAGTCCTGCCCTTCTTTCGAGGCGATCGGTGCGCAGGCGAGCTGGAGGTCGGGCAGCACAATCTTCTCACGCTTCACGACCCGTTCGCACGCCTCGATGTAGTCCGTAGCGATTTGGTGGCCGAACCCGCGGGATCCGGTGTGCACCATGACGCACACCTGGCCGAGCTCCCCGATCCCGAATGCCCTCGCCGCCCGCTCGTCGTACACCCGATCGACCTTCTGGATTTCGACGAAGTGGTTTCCAGCGCCGAGGCTGCCGACCTGGTCCTTCCCGCGCGCGATCGCCCGCTCGCCGACCTTCGAGAATTCCGCGTCTTCGAGTCGGCCACGGGCCTCGATTCGATCCGGGTCGTTGGACCAAGCGTATCCATGATCGACGGACCAGCCCACGCCTTCGGTCGCGAGCTTCGCCAGGTCCTGCCGCGTCACCTTCGTGACGCCGCCTTCGCCCACTCCGCTGGGCACATTCTCGAAGCACGCGTCGGTCAAGGCGCGTAGGTTTGGCCGGACTTCCGCCTCGCGGAGACTCGTTCGGATGAGACGCACCCCGCAATTTATGTCGTACCCGATTCCGCCCGGGGAGATCACGCCCGCATTGTAGTCGAACGCCGCCACGCCGCCGATCGGGAAGCCGTAGCCCCAATGGATATCCGGCATCGCCATCGCGGCGCCGAGGATGCCGGGCATCGTGGCCACGTTCGCCACCTGCTCGGGCGCCTGATCCTGTCGGAGCTGTGGCACCATCGTTTCGTCGATGAACACCACGCCGTTCGTGCGCATGCCGGGCTTGTACGACCGCGGGATTTCGTAGCGAAACGCATCGACTTTGTTCAGCGGCCCATGCCATCCGTCGCCCATGGACACCCGGAAGCGCGCCTAGGGACGGAGTGCACATAAACGTTCGTGCACGCCGCGGGTCCGTCGCAAACTTCATGCGGCTGCCGTGATATCCCGTACCACGGGTTGGGACGAGCTCCGGATCCGCTCTTCCTGGTCGCCTTCGGGTGGGCATGCGCGGCCGGGATTCGCGGGGCTCGGGTTCCCCGAGGACAAGGGGGAGGAAATCGGGGAAGCCCGCGGTTCCGCGCGTGGCCAGAGCTCGTCGCGCCCTTTTCGTTCCACCCGGTTCGCGCGCACCGCCTAGCGAGCCGATGGATTTCCAAGGCCGTCGGCGGCGTGCGCGTCATCCGACATGGCCACGCGCCTCTCCGATGGCGACGATCGCTTCGCGAATGAGGCGGGCCCCGAGCAGCGACGTCTGCCCGAAGTCCCACGCAGGGCTCACCTCGTTCAGGTCCATGCCGACGAGGTCCGGGGCGAGCATCCCGATGACCTTCTTGACCTGGAGGGGCGCGAGCCCGAACGGCTCCGGATTTCCGACGGCCGGCGCGAACGCAGGATCCACGCCGTCGATGTCGATCGTGAGGTACACCTTGTCGCGGTTGATGGCCTTCACCGCGCGCTCGACCGATGCGCCGATCCCTCTCTCGTGGACGTCGAAGACGCTGACGTAGGTCAAACCGAGCCGCTCGAGATCCTCCCGCTCCTCGCGGCTGTAGGACCGCACTCCGATGTAGACGACGTGCTCCACCCCGACGTGGTCCGCGATCCGGCGCGCCGAACAGGCATGGGACCACTTGTCGGAGAGGTACGAGTCGCGGAAGTCGAGGTGCGCATCGATCCCGATCACGCCGACATCTTTCGGGAACGCCCGCACGACGGCCGGCGCGAGGCTGTGCTCCCCGCCGATGACGATCGGGATCTTCCCGGCGCCGATCACATCGGCCGCCATTTTCGTGACGCCGTCCACCATTTCCGTCGAGGCCCCGAAGGTCGGCGTGTCGCCCAGATCGGCCACGGGAATGTCTCGGAGGTCGCGCTGGTGGTCCATCATGTAGGTCTCGAAATTGTACGAGGCCTCTCGAATCGCTCGAGGCGCGAAACGGGACCCGCCGCGGAACGAGCACGTGCGGTCGTACGGCACTCCGAACAAGACGATCCGCGCCTCGTCATACTTCGCGACGGCGTCCGCGAAGCGGGGCGCGGCCATGGGCGAACCGAAATCGCACGCGCTTATTTGAGGACGACCCCGTTCAATTGGACGTGAGCTTGCGCCGGCCGAGCGCTTCCATGTACATGATTTCCTGGCCGGAGGCGAGCTTGCCTTGGAATTCTTCCGGCACGGGGAGCTCGAACGTCCCGTACGTCGCGAGATCCATCAGCTGCGCGACGTTGCCGTGCGTGGATAGGACCTGGGCTTTCCGCTTGTCGATCATCGGAACCCGGACCTTGTGCGTCACGGGATGGACGATCGACCGCTTCTGGCCGTCGAACAGGCCGACGGCCTCGAGCCTCGCCTTCGCTTCGCCGTGTTTCCCGGGCTTCGACGTCTGGATCGAGATGATCCGGCACGGTTCATCGTCGATGACGATGTACCGATTCACCTTCAGCTCCCGGATCTCCGCTTGCTCCCATGACATCGGATTCGCGCAGCGATGTGGCCGGTCCCTAAAAACGTTTCCTCAGCGTCGCGTTCGCCTTCGGCCGCGACGGTTTTTCGGCGTCGTGTCTCGCTTTGCCCGCGTAGGTTTGTCCGCTTTGCGGCGATGAATTTTATCGATCGTGAGTTCGAGTTCCTTCAGGAGATCGGGCCCGATCGTGCGCTTCGTGTACGCGTCGGCTCGGGCCGCGAGAGATATCTTCGCGGCGAACGCGCGCGCGATCGCGCCTCGCTGCCACGGGGGCGCGCCGTGGACCCATGGATGTTGGAAGAGGACTCCATGTTTCGGCGGCCTGGACCCGGTCCGCAGATGTCGAAACAAGGCGCGCTCCGCACCGAGGAGTTGGACCGTCCCGGAGGGCGCCCGCGCGAGGTCCTCGACGCCACCCGCAAGGGAGACGAGCCGGGCCGCGAGGATTGGACCTGCGATGGCGGAGACGTTCGGCGCGAGTTCGCGGGCCGATCGCTCCACGTACGCTTCGATCGCTTTCCGCTGATCTCCCACGAGCTTCGCGAGGCCGGCGAGGGCCTTCATTTCAGCTTCCTCTCGCTCCGCGAGCTCCGCTCCGACGCTCTCGCGATGATCGATTGGCATCTGTTCTCGTCGCCCGTGCATCGCCACGAGCTCGACGTATGTCCCGGTATCGACCATTGGCGCGAGCTCCGGGAAGTGGAGCCCGTACCACTCTCGCAGCCGTTCGACGAGGACATTCTCTTCCTCCTGGAGTTCGTCGAGGGCGCCGACGGCCTGGCGGAGGTGGTCTTCCGGTCCGATCGCCTTGCGCATCCGTCGTTTCGCCAGCTCAACCATGGCGGCGTGCAGGAGGTCGCGGCCGTAGCCGAAGTCCTCGGGTTTGAGGAACGGCGGGCGTACCGTCGTGCGGTTGCCACCCGCTCGCTCGAGACGGGTCTCGATTACGAAGACCTCGTCCGCGCGCGACATCAGTTCGCGCTCCTCCGCAAGGACTTTCCAGTCTTCCACGACCGCGAGACGGTCCGCGAGGGCCCCCGCCTCCATCGGGAACAGCCGCTTCTCCACGACGGTGCCGTCGTCGAGCAAGAACGAGCCGAACCATGTCGTCAAGAGGAGCATCGCGCGGGGCGAAACGGGTCGGTCCGTAAAAGCGTATCCGCCTACCGAGACTTGGCACGAGCTTTCTTCTTCGGAGCGGCGCGCCCGGACGGACGGAGTTGGGAGGGCTTTAGGATTCCCCGCTCGGTGATGATCCCGGTGATGTACTTGGCCGGCGTGACGTCGAAGGACGGATTGCGGGCCGGACTTTCCTTCGGCGCGATGGGTTGCCCGTCGAGATGGAGGACCTCCTGCGGCGATCGTTCTTCGATCGGGATCTTGGCCCCGGATGCCAAGGCGGTGTCGATCGTGCTCGTCGGCGCGGCAACGTAGAATGGGACGCCGTTCTCCTTTGCGACGACGGCCTTCGCGTACGTGCCGATCTTGTTCGCGGTGTCTCCGTTCGCCGCGATCCGGTCCGCCCCCACGAGGACGAGATCGATCTCGCCGTGCCCCAAGAAATGGCCCGCGGCGCCATCCGTAATGATCGCGTGCTCGATCCCGGCCTGCAGGAGCTCCCATGCGGTCAGCCGCGCCCCCTGGAGGCGGGGCCGGGTTTCGTCCACGTAGACGAAGAAGCGTCGCCCCTTCTCCTGGGCCACGCGCATCGGGGCCGTCGCAGTCCCGTAATCCACGGCTGCGAGGGCGCCGGCGTTACAGTGGGTCAGGATTCGTGCTCCGTTGCGGATCAGCCCCGCGCCGTACTCGCCGATCTTTCGGCACTGCTCGATGCTCTGCTGCGCGTATCGCTCGGCGACCTCGACGAGGTCCTCTCCGCGGGATGCCGCACTCGTCATCCAGTCGACTGCGAAGAAGAGGTCGTGCCCCGTCGGTCGGGTCTTGCGCAGTCGCTCCGCCGCCGCCTTCAGATCGAGTCCCTGATGGGCCGTCTGAGCCATCCCGTACGCGGCCGTGGCCCCGATGGCTGGCGATCCGCGCACTACCATGTCTTCGATCGCGACGGCCACGTCCTCGTAGGTCTTTGCCTCGTACACGCGGACCTCGAACGGCAAGTATCGCTGGTCGATCAGCTTCACGACTCCATCGTCGAACCAGACGGTTCGCATCTCCCGCGGGACGCCGTCGATCGTGACGCGCACGGAGTGGCTCCTACGGCCGCCGCAGTGAGGAGAGAAGGCTTGAAAGCCCAGGCCGGCCGAGCTCGCGCTTCATGTCCCGCGTGAGGGAGTCGTAGTACGTGAGCTGCTGGTCGACCTTGAAGAGCTCATCGTCCAAACGGCGGCGTTCTTCGTCGACGTTCCGCAGGGCCTCGAGGAGGCGCGTCTCGCGATGCCGCCACCGTTCGGCCTCCTTGCGGGTTGCCTCGATCGCCCGAGTCATGGTCACCGCCCCGGGGCGCTGGGAGGGAGGACCGCTCGCGTGGGCATCTGGTCCCGCATGTCCGTCAGGAGACGGGTATATTCGAGGATCTTCTTGCGGACCCCTTCGAGCTCCTTGCGTAAGGTGTCCCGCCTTCGGTCGAGCTGTCGGAGCCTATCGCGGATTCGTTTTCGGCGCTCCCGCCACTTCTTCTGCTCGTCCAGTGCCAGGAGCACACTCGAGGCGTCCATCGGGCGCGCGTCCCACGGAGTCCAGACTATTTAATCGTGATGTGCGCTCACGCTTCTTCCTTCACTTGCGCGCCGGGCAGGACGTATTTGAAAAGGTCGAACAGGTTCATTGCCTGGTTCACGAGGTCCCGCGCGATCCCCTCGCCGGCGTCGATGCCGAAGACGAGTTCCATGTTGTCAATCTTCCAGACGCTGACGAAGCTCGCGACGGTCCGGTGTGTCGCGGCCTCGGTCACGCGGACCTTGCCGATCAGGTTCTCCCCTTCCCGGGTCGTCGAGAGGGCGAGCACATAGCCGCGGCCCTCTAGCTGCTTCTTCGCGATTGTCGTCATCTCGGACTTTTCTTCCTTTGCCATCGAGAGCGCCTCCCACCGGCCCAATCCGGTCAGCGGTAATAAAAGCTCTGCGCGCCGGCGTGGACAATCGCGCGTTCTTCGATGGAGATTTATACCGTCCGGGCCTTTGCGCGCTCCCGCGGGCTCGTGGTCTAGCGGTTATGACATCGCTCTCACACAGCGAAGGTCACCGGTTCGAATCCGGTCGAGCCCACTTAATTTCCGGTTCGAAATCTATGTCTCCTGGGCCGTGAATCTCTTCTGCATGGTTCGAGTCCCCGGGAAGGCAGGACGCGGTGCGAAGTACCGTGGCCGGCATGGTCACTCTATAGGCATCGGCGGGAACGCCGGCGCGCCCACCGCCAGCACCAACTACGTGGTCAACTTCCCAATGGCAGTCTCCTCAACAGGCGGGACGGGCGTGGGCATCACCGTGTAGGATGGAAAGGGTAACTCCCTTGTCTTTGGACTTACCGTCCTCACGCTAGTCTTCCTTGACAAAGGACGGAAGATCAACTTCGGAGCGCTCACCGTTGCGCCCACAGTTGTTGTCTCCCCGCTGAGAATGGTCTGAGCGCAGACCCATCCCTTGGACACCGGGGGAGCTGACACCGGAAGTAGCGCTGACTCGAAGACGTAAATCTCACACTCAACATCATTCCTGAGATGAGCACTTGAGCTATCCCGGCTTGGATACTGAGATGCTTGTAGGCAATCGCGCTCGCTAAATGGGTCTTCGCTGCTCGAGTGCGGCAGCAAGCTCTACACCTTGGCCCCACGATGGTCGACCCTTTCAAGGACGACGTTCAACTCCCGCTGTCCCGGCATCGGAGCAAAGAAACGAAGCGGGTCTCCCGGCACGCCGACGAGACGGCGGGCAAAGGCGAAGACGAGAGGTACTAGCCGCGGAGCATACTTCCGCAAGTGCCACTCAAAAGGGATGTTGAGATAAACGATTCGAAAACCGAGGACACGAAACCGGACGCTCCACTGAAGGGACGTGCTCTCTCGAGCCCATCGTGCGAAAGTGTCCTCATTGAACGCGTGAAAGTGAAATGGATCGTAGAGGCCCTCAAGGCCATATGGGACCCGCACGCGTAGCTGTCCTTGAGGCATGAGGGTACGATGTATCTCCCTCATCGCCAGGTCCAAGTCCATCCCCAACAGGTGTTCCAGCATGTGAGATGTGAAGACTTCGGCGATGCTTCCTTCCTTGAATGGAAGACAGGTCGCGGAGGCAATCAGGTCGGCGCCCCCACCCCGGTTCACGTCGACGCCAATGTATCCTGGGATCCGTGTCGTGCCGCAACCAAGGTTCAACTTGAACCCACTCATCGCGGGCTGAGGCTCATTCAAGTTCGCTGTTCGCAAGGCTAGGTAGGTTTCGCCGGCGGCCTGAGACCGAGGCATGGTTGTCCCGGGCCAACGTTCCGGCGCAACATAATGATGTTAGTCCAGCAATGGGAACGCATGCCGAAAGGGCCACAAGGAGGACCCTCGCCGCGAGAAAGCGCCAATTGCTGAGGCATCTGTCCGATTAGAGGTCTCTGTGGAATGTGGCGGAGGCTCACCGCGATGAGGGCCGAAGTGGGTGGTTGAGGTGGCGAAGGTCCGCACGAAGGACCTGATCAAGGTGTACCGGACCGGGAAGTCTGAGGTCAACGCCCTGCGGAGACTCGACAGGACCTCGGGCGATGGAGAACTCGTGGCCGTGCAGGGTCCGACGGGCGGCGGAAAGACGACGCTCCTGAACCTCGTCGGCGGAAGTCATTTCGCTGAGCTCGAACCAGTTCCGATTCGAATCCGGTCGAGCCCACTTCTCTTGTCGTCGGGCTTCCCAAGTCTCCTCCCCGGACGTTCAGACCGCCTCGACGGGCTGATCCACCTCTGATCCAGACGACTTCCGTGCCACGAGGTAGAGATATGGGATCTGCGAAAGCGAACCCACGACTGTAGCCGCCGCTAACCCGGTGATTCCGCTCCACAGTAGGAGGACGTATCCGAGGCCAAGCGTCACCGTGCTCGAGATGATCGCCGAGACGATTAGCGGCCGCGTCTGCTTCCGGATTAAGACGCGCGTGCCGAGGAGGCTGTTCAACAACCCGGTGATGGAGCCGAAGATGAGGATGCGGAGCGGCCCGATTGATCCACCCACGTATGCTGAATTGGTCCCCGCAAAAAGGCCTAGGACGAAGCGGCCGAAGAACCACAGAACCGCGATGGCCGGGAGCAGGATCGCGAGCGTCAGCATGATCGCGCGTCGTTCCGCGATGTGGCGGTCCGCCGAGCTGGCGCCGTTCTGGGATGCCTCCGCGTAGAACGACGCAAACGCGGCAGACGGGATGACGCCCAGGAGTCCCGCCACGACCGTCGCGATCTGAAAGTAGGCTGCCTGGATCGGAGCGTCGGTCCTCCCCAGCACGGCGAAGATGAGCGGAATCAGCAGCAGCGTGTCCGCGGCCCCGATCGTGGCCGCAAGATAGTTGGCCGAGCTGAACCGGACCATTGGGCGGATGTGAGACAGGTCGAGGCTGGGCCTGGGCCGGTACCGGGGTATCACCCGCGGCAAGAGGATCCCGCCCTCGACGGCGACGGCGATGCCAACCGGCAGCGAGATTGCGACGAAGATGTCGAGCCGGCCGCCTGTCACGGCGAAGAAGATCAGCAGGAGCGCGATTGGCACCCTGAGGACCGTGGCGAGGATGGTCCGCCACAGAATGAGATCGGCGCGCCGCATCGCGAGGCCCGATTGATCCAGGATTGGAGCGAACGTGAGTGAAAGCGTCGTCAGGAGGATGAGGACCCAGTAGATCGGGCTGCCCAGAATGAAGTCGAGCGAGGGCAGCCAGAACTCGATGCCGGCAATCAGGATGATCGTGAAGGGGATGGCGACGAGTCCTGTGAGGGTCAAGCAGGTGTTGATCGTCGCAACCTTGTTCTCCGCAGACGGCAGGAAGCGCACGAGGGCCGTCCCGAGGCCGAGGAGGGCGAGCGTCGCGAGGAATGAGATGGTGTTGAAAACGCCCTGCGCGTACCCGAGATCGTTGACGGAGTAGGAGCGCGCGATGATGAAATAGAAGACAAACCCCGACGCGCCGCCGACGGCACTCGAAGCCATGATGAAGATCGCGTTACGGTAGAGCGGGGCCATCGCGAGGCCCCAGCCCTGACTCAGAAGTTGTTGTACCCGCCCGCGAATCTCGTCCAAGTCAGCCTCCTGTTGAGCCGTCGCGAGGCGAGAGCCATTCGGCGGATAAACCCGCGGAATCCTCGGCCAGTGCATCAGGACTTGACCGGATTCGACAGGCCGCTTCGGGTGGCGAGGCGGCGACTAAGGATGCGCCGATGTCGCCGTGAGCGCTGCGATGAGGACGGCCACCAAGGCGAGTCCCCCGAGCGGAATCAACGCGATCCACCGGGGCTCGTATCTCAGGTGCATGTAGTACGCCACCACGAGGCTCGCCTTGATCGTCGCGAGCACGACGAGGATCGTGATCGTCTCGAGGTGTGGGATCCCAAGGCTGTAGACGTTCAGTTCCGCGAGGGTAACGATGGCGAGGATCGCGAAGACAACCACGTACGGACGCTTCCTTGCCTCCTCGTGGGGTCCCACCGTTTCGGTTGCGGTCGCCGTCGCCACTTGTCACCTCAGATCAGGTATACGATCGTGAAGAGGAAGATCCAGACCACATCCACGAAGTGCCAGTACAGTCCGACGAGTTCGACCGCTTCGTGATTCTCTTTCGTGAATCCGCCCTTGAACGCCTTCCGGGTGATGTACGCCATCG
>Ga0209803_1000260_pt1 | contig 34380 bp, 32 predicted proteins | sample GraSoiAngelo_138_FD_185895 | JGI IMG/M metagenome (GOLD analysis project Ga0209803, IMG submission 185895) | Grasslands soil microbial communities from the Angelo Coastal Reserve, California, USA - 14_0929_09_40cm (SPAdes) (version 2) | ecosystem: Environmental > Terrestrial > Soil > Grasslands ...
TGATGGGCATGAGGTCGCCGCCGCCGCGGGGCGAGTCGCGGTCGTGACCAGCCCGGCCACGGGGGAACCGGTGGCCTCCGTCCCTGTCGCGGACGAGCAGGATGTTGACCGGGCCGTGAGATCGGCTCGCCGCGCTTTCGAGGAGGGACCCTGGCCGAAGATGGCGGCCAGCGAGCGCGGACGTGTGCTGCTGCGGATCGGCGCCCTGCTGCGGGAGCGGGTGGACTCCCTGGCGCTGCTGGAAGTCCAGAGCGGGGGGAAACCTATCCGAGACGCCCGTGCGGAAGTACTCGCCGCCGCAGAGTGCTTCGAGTATTATGCGGGGGCCGCTACCAAGTGGTTCGGTGAGACCATCCCGGTCACCGACCGGGGCCTGGACTTCACGCTGCGGGAACCCATCGGCGTGGTGGGCTTGATTGTCCCCTGGAACTTCCCGCTGATGATCGCCTCCTGGAAGGTCGCCCCGGCATTGGCCGTGGGCAACACGGCGGTGCTCAAACCTGCGAGCGCCACGCCGCTCACCGCGCTCGCGCTCGGCATGATCGCGTTGGAGGCGGGGGTGCCTGCGGGCGCCCTGAACGTGGTCACGGGGCCGGGCGCCACTGCCGGCATGGCCCTGGTGCGCCATCCCGGCGTCGGGAAGATCGCGTTTACCGGTGAGACCAGGACCGGCATTGAAATCATGAAAGCCGCGGCCGACACGATGACGCGCATCTCCCTCGAACTGGGCGGAAAGTCGCCGAATGTCATCTTCGCCGACGCGGACCTGGCGCGGGCCATCCCCAGCGCCGTCAGCGCGGTCTTCTCCAATGCGGGTCAGGACTGCTGTGCGCGGAGCCGGGTGTTCATCGAACGGTCGATCTACGATCGTGCGGTGGCGGGCCTGGTCGAGGAGGCCAGGAAGTTGCGCACCGGCGATCCGCTGCGGGAAGAGACGCAGATTGGATCGTTAATCTCCCACAGCCACCGCGACCGGGTGCGCGGATATCTCGATGTCGGCGTGAAGGAAGGCGCTGAGGTGCTGTGCGGTGGGCGCGCTCCTGACGATCCAGCGCTGGCACGCGGGGCCTACCTGCTGCCGGCCGTGCTCGGGGGCGTGCGCAACGAGATGCGTGTGGCGCAGGAAGAGATTTTCGGCCCTGTGGCCTGCGCCATTCCCTTTACCGACGAAGCGGACGCGGTGCGGATGGCGAACGACTCGCCCTACGGCCTGTCCGGGTCCATCTGGACGCGTGACATCGCCCGCGCATTGCGCCTCGCGCGAGCGATCAGGTCAGGCGTGCTCAGCATCAACAGCGGGCACAGCGTGCACCAGGAAGCCCCCTTCGGCGGGATGAACATGAGCGGCTTCGGGCGCGAACTGGGCATGCACGCGCTGGAGCTCTACACGGAAGTCAAGAACATCTTCATCGGAGAGTAGTCGCGCGCTGATACGGAGGCAAGACCGGGGGGACGTTCGGGACCGGACCCGGCAATGCGGCTATGGAGTGACTCAGCTACGGGTCCGGTCCCGAACGTCCCCCCGGTCTCGTCCCAAGTTAGCTGGCGCGCCCCGCGTCCGCCAGCCAGCGAGAGAGCCGCGGATCCTGCAGCTGTTGCACGTACCGGTCGAAGTGCTTCTGGCCGTACGCCACAAAGTCGTAGTCCAATTCGGAGATCGTCACCTGCACCATCCCCCACATCGCTTCACGCAGGTCTGAGAGCATCTTCATCAGCTTCAACCGGGCCAGATCCGGAGTCCTGGCCTGTCCGAAGTAGGCCTCCAGCATGATCATCTCCTGGTTGTCATCGAGGCCTTGATGCACGGCGAAGTTGCCCAGGTCAAAGTATGGATCGCCCATGGCCGCGTACTCCCAGTCGATGATGCGGATCAACTCGCCGTCGTCGAGAAAGTTGGCCAGAAGCAGATCGTTGTGGCAGGGGCAGCGTGGGCGCGGGACTGCCTGCATCGCCTGGTGAATGGCCGCGGCCTGGTCAGCCATCCAGTCGATCCGTGCGGGGAGCGGAGCCGCTGCACGGCAGATCTGCAGGTACTCCAGCACCGTCTCGAACGCGGAGAAGATTCCAGGGAAGGGCGCGCCGCTGTGGAAACGCCGCAGCGATGCGGCCACCCGCCGCAGCACTGGGGCCTGTCTGATCTCGTCAGGAGACATCCCCCGTCCCGCAATGAACCGGGTGACCAGCACGCCTTCCGCCTCCAAAAATTGCACGACCTCCGGCGCCACGCCGCTCCGGCTGGCCGCCAGCGTGCAGGCGTGCTCCCGGTGACGATCGATTCCGAGGAGCTCGCAGTCCTTCCCCGGGATCCGGACGACGAACGACTCTCCGCCCACGTCCACCCGGTAGTTGAGGTTGGTAATCCCGCCGCCCAGCTCTGAGGTCACAACCCCCGTGCCGGTCCAACCTGGAATCCTGGCGATGACGTCCTGCAGCGTCACGCCCGGTCACCCGGCAGCCGCGTGACCTTCGGGCCCTCTCCGCGAAAATGGGCCACCCAGGAGCAGCTATCCCAGGCGGTCTCAGGGACAGGAGGGATGAGCGTCTCCTCGAGATGGGCCAGCAGGCCGGCCCGTTTCGAGACGCGGTAGATCTGGTTGTGAATGCACTCCCGGTCGCCGAACTCACACACGTTGTCCTTTGTTCCCCCGCAGGGACCGTTGGCCAGCCCCTTGGGGCAGGTCTCCGGGCAGACGTAGGCTGTCTCGGGAAGCCGGCAGAAACCGCAGGTCTGACAGCCCACCAGCGGTCCTTTGATCGCCCGTTCCACGCGAAGCAACAGACGTCCCACCCCTGAACGGGCGTCCAACCGCCGCAGTACCGGAGCAAGCACGCGGGCGCCGGCGGCGCCCTCTTTGAACAGGAGATGGTCGATCACGTCCATGATACGGAACCGGGCCCACTCACGGGCCCGCGCGCCGCCGGACCTCTCCCCCATGGCCCCTGGCTTCAGGTACAGGCCGTGGGCGGGAGCCACCTGCACGGCGCGCCCATTCTGAAGTGTCAGAAGTTCGCGCCAGGCCTGCCGGCGTGCTTCAGGCGTCGGACACTCACGAGTCGCGCGCTCGACCTCGTCCAGCAGGCGCACGATGTCCGGATAGGTGTCGAGCCCGCTCACCTGCGCACCGGCGTATCCCAGGTCGCGCACACTGGCGGTCTGCAGTGCCAGGCGGCGGAAGGCGAAGCCCCGCCCGCCGTCGCGTGAGGCGGCCTCTTCTTCCAACCGCTGCGCAAGGTCGCCGGTGATGGTCACCCCAGCGAGGCCGACCCTACGGATGCGCCGGCTGCGGGCGGGCGTGAGGAGCAGGAGCTCGGCCATGAGGGGAGCATGATACCCACGCTCATTGAGGACCCGGCGCGCTTCCTCGTACTTGCGCAGATCCCAGCCGATCTGCGTCATCAGGAAATCGGCCCCGGCCCGGATCTTCTTGCCCGCCTTCAGGTACTGGTTGACGAGTTCTTCTTCTCGATACTTGAACGGTGAGACGGCCGCTGCCAGCAGGAGCTCCTGCGAGCGCTGCCGGGCCGCAGCGAGGGCGTTGACCGAATCGAGGTAGCGTACCGGCCGGCCGCCGGGCGGCTGCCTCACCTTGTCCCCGGTCACCAGGAGAAACGTATCCAGGCCCAGCGCCTCGGCCCGCTGCAGGTCGGCTTCCAGATGGCGCAGGATGCGGTCCTTCCCGGCCCAGTGCACGATGGGCATCTTGCCTGACTCTTCGGCCACCCTGTGGCCGGTCAGAATTGGATCGTGATCCTGGTCGGAGCGGCTGCGGTCGGTGAGGGCGACGGCGTCGATCCGCGGATCGTCGCGGACCTCGCGGGCGAGAACCAGCAACGGGCGGATGGCCTGCTCGAACGGTTCGCGTGTTCTGGGAGTGACGATCTCGACGGTCAGCACGAACCTGCGCGCGGCGAGTCCCTGGCGCACACCGTTCGGACGGCTGGCGCCGCTCATCCCGCTCCCGACCCGGTGTGGCCGCCCGTACGCGCCACGGCGGGGAGATCAGCCCGCCGCGCCCGCAGCGGCCCGAGCGCGATCAGGCCCGCGAGCGGGCCCAACGCCAGGAGCACAAAGGCCCACCCCCACTGCGCGGTAGGTCCGATCTGGGCCGCCTTTGTCAGATCCAGCACCATCCCCACGGCGGGCGGCGCCAGCGCGGTCGCTCCCCACCCGGTGAGCATCTGCAGGCTGAACGCACCACCTAGCGACTGCGGTGGCACGACCTCCATGAGACTGGCTGAGTAGGAAGGCGAGTCCGCCAGCGAGACAATCCCGTACAGCAGCGCGATGGTGATCAAGAGGATGAGTGGAGCCGAGAACAGCCAGCCGAAGACCGCGGAGCACACCATGCTGGCGCCGAGCATGAGCATCGCCGTCTCTGCGCGTCCGAGCCGGTCCGAGAGCCGCCCGCCGAGCACGGCGCCAATCCCCCCGCCTAGCCCAATCGCCCACGCCGCCAGCAGACCGCCCCGGGCGAGTGCCTCCGTGTTGCCGCCGCCCCGCGCCAGCAGCAGCTGCACCATGAACGGGGTCAACCAACCCCACATCCCAAACAGCTCCCAGTTATGGCCGGTGTAGGCGAGAATCACCCGCCGCGCCGACCGGTTGCCCAAGACGTCACCCACGTAGCGCGAAGGACCGAGCCGCTGGAGGGCAGCCGGCAGCGGGACGCTCGGGACCTTCCAGGCCAACACCAGCGCGCCCAGGAGCTCGACGGCGGCCACGGCGACCATGGTGGGGCGCCAGCCGAACCGCGGGGCCAGCACCCCCATGTAATACAACGGGACGGCATAGGCGACCACGATCGTGCCGACGTAGATGCCGGTCGCGGTCCCCCTGCGGTCGAGGGGAATGGTCTGTGCAATTTGCTTGAGGGCAGGCAGGTACAGGCCGCCGTACACGATGCCGACGATCAGGCGGATTGTCAACCCGGAGGCGAAATTCCGCGCGAAGAGCGCAAACAGCAGATCGCCGGCCGCGACCAGGGCCGCCGACCACACCATGATCGGCTTGCTGCGGATCCGGTCCAGCAGAAATCCGACGCCGACATACGCGCCTAAGGTGCCGAGTTGAAAGGCGCCAAGGATGACGCCGGCCTGGCTGGCGCTGATCCGCCATTCCGAGGTGAGGACCGGGATGAGCACCGAGAAGATGAGGCTGGTCTGATGCGCCAGGAACTGGCCCAGGCAGAGCGCAACGAACCCGGCCGTCCAGCCGGCCTTACGCACCGGCGGCGGCCTGGACCATCCAGCGTGAGACGCGTGCATCGTCAACGGCCTGATGGTAACGGTCGAAGTGTGTCGTCGCGTAGCCCAGGAAGTCGAAGTCGGCGTTGGACACGCCCACCCCAACCATGCACCACATCCCCTCCCGGAGCTCTGCGATGATCTTCAGCAGTTTCAACTGCGCGAGGCTGAGATCGGTCACCGCGCCGAAGTAGGCCCGCAGCAGCGCCTCGTCCTGGGCGTCGGAGAAGGTATGGTGTATCGCGAAGTTAGCGAGATCGAAATAGACGTTGCCCATCGCCGCGTACTCCCAGTCGACGATCCGCACCAGGGTACCGTCGTCAATCAAGTTTGGCCCCCAGAGGTCGTTATGACACGGCAGCGCCGCCGGCCACGCCGGCCGGAGGACTGCTTCAATCTCCGCGGCTCGATCGAACATCCAGCCGGTGTCACCGGGCAGGGGCGCCCTGTGTGCGCGCGCCACCCGGAGGTAATCCTCCAGCGTGCGGAACGGCGAGAAGAGGCCGTCGAAGGGAGGTCCCGTGTGATACAGGTGGAGCGACCGCACAACGCGTGCGATCATCTCCGGCCGCCCCATCTCCTCGGCGGAGAGATTTCGGCCGTCGATGAACCGCGTGACCAGGATGCCCCCGGCCGGCAGGCAATACACCACCTCTGGACCGACGCCGGTCCGGCTCGCGGCGACGAGGCACTGATACTCGCGCTGGCGATCAATGCCCAGGCGTTCGGTGCCCTGCCCTTCGATCCGGACCACGAACGCCTCTCCGTCCACTTCCACCCGGTAGTTCACGTTGGTAATGCCGCCGCTAATCGGCGAGGCTGTCAGGGACGACGCCTTTCGCCATATGGGGACGCGGGCCACAGCTTGCTCGATCGTGATGGTCAAGGAATCCGGTATGGCCCTATGACCGGGTGGAGGCGTCCAGCCGTCGCTTGGGGATCTCCTTCTTGGGGTCGATGAACGGCAACGTGACTACCGCTGCCTTGTGCCGGGGCTCGCCAGGCAGGCGCTGCACTTCGATGCGCTGCCCTGGAGCCGTGTACTCGATCTTGATCATGGCCAGCCCGATATTCTTCTTCAGCGTGGGGGAGTAGACAAACGCCGACGCCCGGCCGACTGACGTGCCATCCTTATAGACGACCCAGGGGCCTTCGAACTCGTGCTGGGCCGGCTCGCCGTCCACCTCGAATCCCACCAGCCTGCGCTTGATCCCGTCCCGCCGGATTCGCTCCAGGGCTTCCTTGCCGATGAACCGCTGCTTGGGCTCGATTTGCCACTCCAGCCCCAGTTCGTACAAGTTGGTCGTCAGATCCATGTCAGACTGATTATTGAGAATGCCGGCCTCAATGCGGCGGGCGTGGTTCGGGCCGGCGGGGATGAGGCCGAGGGGCTTCCCGCGCGCCAGGATGAGCGTGACCATCTCCTCCACGCGCGTATTGTCCAGGCAGAACACCTCATACCCCACCTCGCCGGTCCAGCCGGTGCGGGTGATGATCACCGGGATGCGGCCCGGGAATTCGGCTTCCATCCACCAGTAGTAGCGCAGCGTCTTGATACGGTCGCCGACGAGGGCCAGCAGGATGTCAGGAGATTTTGGACCCTGGACCTGCACAGGGTAGACATCGGCGAGCTTCACCGTGGCCCGTAACCCCGCGCCGACGGCCACACCCTTCGCCCACAGGTGCACGTCACTGTCGGATGGACAGAGCCAGAACCGGTTCTCCCCCAGGCGCAGCACCACCGGATCGTTGACGACACAGCCATTCTCGTCGCAGATCAGCGTGTACTTGCATTGGCCGATCGCACACTTGCGCATGTCGCGCGGCGTGAGCAGGTCCATGAGGGCAAATCCCCCCGGCCCGTCGATTTCCACGGGCCGCTCCACCCCAACGTCCCACAGCGTCGCGCCGTTGCGAATCGCCCAGTATTCCTGGTCTTTGGTCTGGCCCTCGAAATCAACCGCATGGAGGATGTGGTTGTACCAGAGGAACGAGGTGGCCCCCAGCCGCCGGAAGACCGGGAACAACGGAGACTTCAGATAACGCATGGAATGAACAAGGCGATAGTCATAGAGGTCGCCTGTGGGCATCTACGTCTCTCCCCTCATAAAATGTCTGGCCCAGCCTTCGACTCCTCAGTGTCGTCTCCTTCTGATGCGGATCCGGCGCGGCATGCAGAGGAATCGTCTCTTTTCCGCGAACTGTTCGCCTGATGACCAGGATCTTCTTCGCCACCGATCTCCACGGCTCCGAAGTGTGCTGGAAAAAGTTCCTGAATGCACCGGAGTTTTACGACGTCAGCGTGCTGATCTTGGGCGGGGACATGACCGGCAAGGCGCTCATCCCGCTGGTGGGCGCAAAGAGCCGCTACGAGGTGGTGCTGCAAGAGCACCGCTACGTGCTGGCGTCGGCAGACGAGGTGCAACAGATGGAGCGCCGCATCGCCGGGCACGGATACTACGCCGTGCGGGTGGACCCGGACCAGATGGCGGAGCTTCAAGCCAATCCGCAGGCGGTGGACCGGCTCTTCCAGGAACAGATGCGCTCCACGCTGGAACGCTGGATGACCCTGGCCAGGGAGAAGCTGAGCGGGAAACCCATCCGGTGTTTCGTGTGCCCGGGGAACGACGACCGGCCGGAGACCGATGAGGTCATCACCGACTCGAGGGTCGTGGAGCTGGCCGAGGGGCGCGTCGTCGACGTGGACGGCATCGAGATGATCTCCACCGGATGGTCCAATCCCACCCCGTGGGAGACCTACCGCGAATGTTCTGAAGCGCAACTTGCCTCTCGCATTGCCCACATGGCGGACGGCGTGCGCGATCCCGGACAGACCATTTTCAATCTGCACTGTCCTCCGTACGGATCGAAGCTGGATGAAGCCCCCGCGCTCGACAGCGAGCTGCGCCCCCGCCACGCCGGCCAGCTGCTGCAGCCGGTGGGGTCGACGGCCGTGCGCGATGCGATTATGCGGTATCAACCAATCCTCTCCCTGCACGGCCACATCCACGAAGCCAAGGGCGTCGCCCGGCTCGGCAGGACGCTGGCTATCAACCCTGGTAGCTCTTATGAGTCTGGGACTCTGCAGGGCAGCGTGATCGAGATCGATGCCCGGCGGGGTGTACGCACGTACACCCTCGTGTCGGGCTGAGAGGAGACGCAGATGGGCGACGCCGCGGGGTATTTTGTCCGCAAAGCAACAGGCTTGGTCCGGGCCTGGTCGGCCTTCGACGCATTCGTCTACGCATTTTTCTCCGTGAACTTCGTCACCCTGGGGATGTACATCATGTCGTTCGCGCCCTTCGTCCCCCAGGGACACCTGCTGCCGGCCGCGATCATCACCGGGATCTTTGTCACGTTCCTGGTACTCGTCTACGGCGGCCTGATCGCCACGATGCCTCGGGCCGGAGGTGACTACGTCTGGCAGAGCCGCATCCTGGGCGGCGGCATCGCGTTCGTCCTGGCGGTGACGGGGTGGTGGTTCATCCTCTGGCACTGGGTGCCGATCTACGGGAACATCCTCTCCGTGCAGTTCTTCGCTCCGCTGCTGGCTACAGTGGGGCGGGGCGATCTGGCCCAGTGGTTCAGCACGCCCAGCGGGATTTTCGTCAGCTCCTTGATCCTGGTGGCCTTTGTCAGCTACTACATCGCCATCGGCATGGAGGGGTATGCCAGGATTCAGAAGTTCTGCTTCTGGGGCGGCATCGTCGCCCTGGGGGTGGTCCTCCTCCTGCTGCTGATCGGCACCCAGGGGCAGTTCCAGCAGGCGTTCAATCGCGAAGCGGCGCGTCTCTTTGGGGCGTCGGGGGACGCCTACGCGCAAACGATCGAGGCATCGCGCAAGTACGGGTTCACGCCGCCTCCCTTCGGCGCCATGCCGTTGGGTCCCAGCATCCTGCTCATTCCCATGGTCGTCTTTTACCTGCTGTGGCCCAACTGGGGAGCCACCCTGTATGGGGAAGTGCGCGGCGCCAGTGACTACCGGCGGGTCGTCGGCGGCATGTTCTGGGGACTGTGGATCACGGTCGCGCTGTCCGTGGTCTTCTTCCTCCTGGTCGCCAAGACAATGGGGTGGGAGTTCTACCTGGCGGCGAACTCCAACTATTGGGCCACGATTTACACGCCGGATACAGCTCCCAAACTGGCCGTCCCCCTGTGGCCCTACCCAGCGTTGCTCGCGGGCTGGTTGGTCGACAGCCGCATCTTCCAAGTCATCGTGCTGGGGTTGATGAGCTTGTGGTTCTGGGGATGGTCGGGGACGGTCTTCCTCTCCTCCACCCGCGTCATCTTCGCGGCGGCGTTTGACCGCGTCCTGCCAGAGTGGGCCGCCCAGGTGTCGCCGCGCAGCCACGTGCCAACCGGCGCGCTGCTGCTGATGGTGGCGCCGTCCATCGTGGTAAGCGCGCTCTACTCCTACTACCCGGGATTCGCCACGTACACGCTGGACGCGACACTGGTCATCGCCGTGACGTACCTCGGCAGTGTGGTCGCCGCTACGATCCTGCCGTGGCGCCGCCCCCGTCTGTACGGGGCCTCTCCGGTGGCGCGCTACAAGGTCGCCGGCGTGCCATTGATCACCGTGGCAGGCGTCGTGACCGTCGTGTTTCTCGCGTTCAACCTGTGGAAGTGGGTGACGGATGCGACCTACGGGGTGAACAACAGGCAGTCGGCCATTTACATGCTCGTCCTGTACGCCCTGGCCCTGGTCATGTACCTGATCGCGCGGGTGGTGCGCGCCCGCCAGGGGATCGACCTCACCAAGACCCACGCGGAGATTCCCGTGGAATAGGGGGGCGTCCTCATCCCGCCTCCTCGGGTTCGGGAAGCTCATACCACCGCAGGCGGTCGCCGATGCGCGCCCGCAGGCGCCACCGCACGGGCTTCGGGTGCCGTTCGATGACCTGCCACAGTGCTGCCAGCCGCGAGCGAACCGCGTCTGTGGGAACCTGGAGCGGAGCGAGCGCGACCCGAAACCGGTCCAGGTTCAGTTGCCACGTGCGATAGAAGCCCCAATCCTGCGCAAGCAGCCCCGCGATGTACGTCGCGTTGATCTCTTCGCCGTCCTCTCCCCCCACCGGGTGGTCGAGGAGCAAGGCCACCACATCGGTGAGATCTTTCAGGTTCAGTTCCACGATCTGCATCTTGGTCAGCAGGAGGTCGGCCGGGGTCAGCACGCCTTCCGGCAGGTGAAAACGGCGGCGCAGGTCGATCGTGTGGCACATCCGGATCTGGTCGAGGAAGATGTCGACCTGACGATGGTGCGCTGGATCCCAGTAGCGCAGGCATCGTAGACCCTGCAGGGTGTTGAACGGGGTATCGGGCTCGTATCCCATCCGTGCGAGAAACGCCTGAACGGCAGCGCGGTGGAGTGAGAGGCTGACGAAGTCCAGATCCTGATACTCCCGTCGTAGAGGCGGCTCGCGGGCGCTGGGAGCGTGAAAATAGATTCCTAGCCCGCCGGTCAGCTTGAGCGCGACCCCCTCCTCGTGCGCGGCCGCGGTGACACGTCGTGCTTCTTCAATGATGTCGGCGCGTGGCGAGGAACGATCCACGTCAGCCACGTTTCGCCTCCCGGATGATGCCCCCCTACTCCCGGCGCGGTTCGGGCCGGACAGGAGTGCTCCCTATGGCGTCGCGAATCCGATGCATCATGCGTGAAGACGCCCAGGCAGTGATCATCGGCGGAGGCGTGGCCGGATGCAGCATCGCCTACCATCTCACCCTCATGGGATGGCGGGACATCGTCGTGGTGGAGCGGGGAGAATTGACCGGGGGGTCCACCCACCGCGCCGCCGGGCTCATCGGCCAGCTGCGCGGCACCCACAATCTGACCCGGATGATCATGTACAGCGTCGAGCTTTATAGTCGCCTGCGGCAGGAAACAGGGCTCGATCCGGACTGGCGGCAGGTGGGAAGCCTCCGCCTGGCCAGCAGTCCCTTGCGCATGGAAGAGATCCGCCGGCTGGTCGCCCAGGCGAAGGCCTTTGGCCTGGAAGTAGAACTCCTCACACCCCGCGAGGCCAAGGCATTGTGTCCCATCATCGTCGACCGCGATCTCGTGGGCGGCGCCTACATCCCCAGCGATGGCCGCATCGACCCCAGCGGGCTCGCATACGCGCTGGCAAACGGCGCGCGCAGCCGCGGATGCGAATTCCAGACGCAGACGGATGTGACCGGCATCGACGTGCGCGACGGCCGGGTGCACGCCGTGGCAACGACGCACGGCACGATTCGCACCCCGGTGGTGGTCAGCGCCGCAGGGGTCTGGTCCTGGCACGTCGGCCGCACGATTGGTGTGGCCATCCCCATTGTGCCCATCGAGCACCAGTACATGATGACGGTGCCGTTCGGCGTGCCGCGCGACCTGCCCACCTTTCGCGATCAGGACCTGCGCATCTATGGCCGCGAAGAAGTCGGCGGCCTGCTGGTGGGCGGGTACGAAGGGAATCCGATCCGCTGCGGTCCGGAGCCTATCCCGGCCGGTTTGACCCCGGCCGCCATGGTGCCGAACTGGGACCACTTCGAGCCGCTGGCGCGCAGCGCGGCCATCCGCATCCCCGCGCTCAACGACGTGGGCATTCGCAAATTGATGATCGGCCCTGAGGTCTTCACCCCCGATGGGGACTTCCTCCTGGGCGAGTCGGCAGAGGTGCGCGGGTTCTACATCGCGGGGGGAACGCCGGGGATCGCCGCCGCCGGCGGCGTGGGCAAGGCGATGGCGGAGTGGATCATCGAAGGACGTCCCAGCCTGGACCTGTGGAGGGCCGATATCCGGCGATTCGGCTCGCAATTCGCCGACCGCGTGTACGCTACCACCAGAGCCGTGGAGGTCTACGCGCGCAACTACACCGTCCACCTGCCCTTGGAGGAGTTCGAATCAGCCCGTCCCCTCCGTACCAGCCCGCCGTACCCGCGCCTGGTGACCCTGGGAGCGGTCTTCGGGGAGAAGGCGGGATGGGAACGGCCCAACTGGTGTAAGGTCAACGAGGTCGCGGATTCCCCCGGTCCAACTCCCACAGGGTGGGTCCGGCACAACTGGTCGCCGGCGATCCCCGCAGAACACGCCGCGACGCGCACCAACGCCGGGATCTTTGATTTCTGCTCGTTCAGCAAGTTCGAGGTGCAGGGACGGGGGGCGCTCGGAGCCCTGCAGTGGCTGACCGACAACGATCTCGACAAGCCGGTGGGCGCGGTGACCTACACCCAGATGCTGAACCCCCGCGGCGGGGTGGAGTGTGACCTCACCATCACCCGGCTGGCGCCTGACCTCTTCTTCATCGTCACAGGCAGCGCGTTTGGCGTGCACGACTTCACCTGGATCCGCCGTCACCTACCCACTGACGGCTCGGTGGCGGCACGCGACGTCACCACCGACCTGGCGTGCATCGGCCTGTGGGGACCGCGGGCGCGGGAGATCCTGGCGGAGGTCAGCGCTGACGACGTCTCCAACGGCGCCTTCCCCTACATGACCTATCGCGAGATCGGGATCGCCGGAATTCGGGTGCGGGCGCTTCGCGTCACCTACGTGGGGGAACTGGGCTGGGAACTCTACATGCCCATCGCGAGTGGGCTGGCCGTGTGGGATGCGCTCTGGGAAGCCGGCACCCCCCGCGGCCTGCGGGCGGTGGGGTACCGGGCCGTCGACTCGCTGCGGCTGGAAAAGGGCTACCGGTACTGGAGCGCTGACGTCACTCCAGACTACACGCCGTACGAAGCCGGGCAGGGCTTCTGCGTCAAGGCGGACCGGAAAGATTTTCAGGGAAAAGAAGCGCTGCTGCAGCAGCGGGAGGCAGGGATCACCCGGAAGCTGTGCTGCCTGGTCCTCAACGATCCCGCGGCATATCCCCTGGGCAACGAACCGGTGCTGGCCGGCGGGCGCATCGTCTCGCGTGTGACCAGCGGCGGGATCGGGTACACCGTGCACGAGAGCCTCGCCTACGCGTACCTGCCAAGCGCTCTCACCGCTACCGGCACGGAGATGTTGATCGAGCTGGATGGACAGCGCATTCCCGCCCGCGTCGAGCGCGAACCGCGCTTCGATCCGACGAACAGCCGCATCAAGGCGTAAATGAGTCAGGCCCGATGATCGAAGTCCCGCCCCTGGCCCCAGGAGAGACGCTGCTGTTCACGCTGCGCCACGGGGTGACGGAACTCAACCGGGACAAACGCGTGAGCGGGCAGACGCTGGACGTGCCGCTGTTGCCGGAGGGGATCCGTCAGGCCGAGGAGGCACGCGAGTGCTTTGCGGGGACATCGCTCGATGTCGTCGTCGCGTCGCCGCTGGCGCGGGCGATCCAGACGGCCGAGATCGTGACAGGACTTCCCCGCGAGGCGATCGAGATCGACCCGCTGGCGGCGGAGCGGTCGTTCGGGCGGATGGAGGGACTGACTCGGGCACAGGTCGAATCGCGCTTCCCGGAGGTGCGATACCTGCAGATCGGGACCGTGGGGTACTCGCTGAACCCCCCGGGGGGCGAGCCGTTCCCGGTGCTGCACGATCGGGCGCGCGCTTTCCTACGCCTGTTGCTGGAGCGTCACCGCGCGCGGCGGATTCTTATTTCGTCCCACCAGACGTTTCTCCAGCAGCTCCACGGCGTGCTGCGGGGTCTCGACCCCTTCGAAGCGCTGCAGCATGACATCTTGAACTTGGAGCTGAACCTCTTCCATCTCAACGCGCAGGGACACCTCACGAGCCACCGCCGCGACCTCCTCGTCCCCCAGGCCTCGCAGTATCCCTCCTTCTGATGGGGCGCCGGCAGGACACCGTCGCCGTCCTGGCAGGGCAATACGCCGCCCGCTTCCGAGAGACACTTCGCCCGCTGCGGATGATCGGGCGGGAGGCGGAGTTTCCCCTGGTGTATCCGGACGGGCGGGCCGGAGACGTCTTCCGGCTCTGGGAACCGCTGCTGGCGAGAGGCGGCTTCGAGACACGCTACGACGACCCACAGACGCGCACGGTGATCGTCGCATTGACCGGCGCCGACGGGACGATTGAGGTCGAAGTGGGACGCGCGACCGTGGAGCTGGTCCTGGGACCGTACGAAGATCTCTGGCAACTCGCGGAGGGCACCCACCGTCTGCTCCGGCAGGTGGCAGAGGTCGCGCACGAGGTGGGAATGCGAGTGCTGGGATTCGGGATTCAACCGCGCACCCGGCCCTCTGCGGCGTTGATGACGCCGAAACGGCGCTATCGATATCTGGCGCAGGCCGCCGGCGAGGCCTGGTGGCACTTCACCACGACGGCGTCGGACCAGGTGCATGTCGACATTACACGCGCGGAGATCGCGGACGCCGTCAACACGTTGAATCTGCTGTCCGCGCCGTTGATCGCCTTGACCGCGAACTCGTCCGTGTATGCGGGACGGCCCGGCCATTATCTCTCAGGGCGCGAAGGGTTGCTGGGCGCGCTCGGGGCGGACCGCGCGGGCATGACACCCCGGGCATTCGTGTCCGTGGAGGAATTCGTCGCGTACATCTGCCACTATCCCTGCTACGTTCTCCGGCGCGGCGGTGGCTTCCGCGAGTACAACCGGCCTTTTACAGAATACCTGCGCCGGCACGGTCCCGATATCGACGCCTACCTCTGGCACGAGCACTACACGTGGAACTCGGCCCGGCCGCGGGCTCACACCTCGACAATGGAAATTCGTCCGGCCTGCCAGCAGCCGCACGACGCTTCCCTTGTCGTAGCCGCCCTGGGGTTGGGATGGGTGGAAGCCCTGGGAGAGCTCCGGGGCTTCCTGGCGGATGCCGTGACCGACCCCTGGGCTGCGCTGCGGCAGTATAGACGCGCGGCGATTGTTCAAGGCCTGCGGGCCACTGAGCCCGTGAAGGGCTTCGTGGAGGAGGTCCTGCGGATCGCAGAGCGCGGGCTTCGCCAGCGTGGGCGCAGCGAGGAGAGCTTTCTGGAGCCACTGTGGAGGCGGTTGGACCAGCGCACGACCCCCGGCGACCTGGCGCGGGGCATCATGCGGTCAAAAGGCATGGCCGCATTGATTGACGCCGCGTCCTACCAATTGTAAACCCGACAAGGAATTACTGTCCCCGACACGGTAGTTCTTTGAGCATCCCGGACGGGTAGGAAGGCATTCGAATCAGGGGGGGATCGTATGTGGCAGAAGCACAACTGGCTACGCCTTTTCTCGCTCGCTGCGCTGGTCGTACTGACGTTCGTCTCAGTTGCGGCCGGACAAACAGGGCTGGACCGTCTCGTCGCCGCAGCCAAGCAGGAAGGTCAGCTCACGGTGATCGCGCTGCCGCACGATTGGTGCGGGTACGGCGACGTCATCAACGGCTATAAACAAAAGTATGGGCTGAGGGTGAATGAGCTCAATCCGGACGCCGGCTCGGGTGACGAGGTCGAGGCCATCAAGGCGAACAAGGGCAACATGGGGCCTCAGGCCCCGGACGTGATAGACGTTGGGCTGGGGTTCGGCCCGGCGGCGAAAAAGGACGGGTTGCTCCAGTCTTACAAGGTGTCCACGTGGAACACCATCCCGAACGAAGCAAAAGACGCGGAGGGATACTGGTACGGCGATTATTACGGTGTGCTGTCGTTCGAGATTAACGCCGACATGGTCACCATCTTCCCACGCGACTGGCCGGAGCTGCTCAGGCCGGAGTATAAGAATGCGGTCGCCCTGGCGGGCGATCCGCGCGCGTCGAACCAGGCGATTCAAGGGGTGTTCGCGTCGGGCTTGTCGGCCGCGCGGGGGAACGTCGATGGGGCGGCCGATGCGGGCTTGAAGTACTTCGCCGACCTGAACAAACGCGGCAACTTTGTTCCGGTCATCGGCAAAGTCGCCTCCCTCGCCCAGGGCGCCACGCCGATTATCGTCCGCTGGGACTACCTGGCGCTTGCCGATCGCGACACCTTGAAGGGGAACCCCCGAGTCGAAGTTGTCGTGCCGGAGAGCGGCGTCGTGGCCGGTGTGTACGTCCAGGCCATCAGCGCGTACGCGCCGCATCCGAACGCCGCGAAGTTGTGGATGGAGTACCTGTATTCAGACGAAGGGCAGCTGGGCTGGCTGAAGGGCTACTGCCATCCGATTCGTTTCAATAACCTGGCCAGCAGCCGCAAGGTGCCGGCCGACATGCTGGCCAAGCTCCCGCCCGCGGTGGCCTACTCCAAGGCGCTGTTCCCGTCGCTGGAACAGCAGGACCGGGCCAAGCAAATTATCACGAAGCAGTGGGACAGCGTCGTCGGGGCGAACGTGAAGTGATCTAGTCCGGCATCTTACCCTGTCCCTCCTCCGGTTCAACCGGGGGAGGGACAGGGCGGCACAGCCCTTCATGGCACAGGAGACTAGCCCCGCCATTGCTCCGTTTCCCACTGCCCCGCCGTGGGTCGGCCGGGTGTCATGGGCCTGGTTGGGTGTTGTCCCCTTCTTCGCTTTTGCGCTCATGTTCTTGATCTTGCCGACCGGGCTGCTGGTGGTGGGCGGCTTTCAAGACGCCGGCGGCCACTTCACTCTCCGCAACCTGCTGGATCTGTTCCAACCGACCATCCTGAGCTCCTATTTAATCAGCATCAAGGTCAGCGCGGCGTCGGCGATCGGCGGTGCGCTCGTCGGCTTCGCCCTCGCCTATGCGGCGATCGGGGGCGGCCTGCCGAGTTGGGTGCGGCCGACGCTGATGACCTTCTCAGGAGTGGCCTCGAACTTCGCGGGGGTCCCGCTGGCCTTTGCCTTCCTCGCCACGCTGGGACGGACGGGCCTCGCGACGGCGTTGCTGATCAAGCTCTTCGGCTTCAACATCTACAGCGTGGGGTTCAACCTCTTGAGTTTCGCGGGCTTGACGTTGACATACATGTATTTCCAGATTCCGCTCATGGTGCTGATCATGGCGCCGGCGATCGACGGACTCAGACGGGAATGGCGCGAAGCGTCGGCCAGCCTCGGCGCGAGCACATGGGAGTACTGGCGCTATATCGCGCTGCCGGTCTTGTGGCCGCCGCTGCTGGGAGCGACATTGCTCCTCTTCGCCAACGCCTTTGGCGCCGTGGCCACGGCCTACGCGCTGACCGGGAGCTCGCTGAACATCGTCACGATCGTCCTGTACGCGCAGATTCGCGGAGATGTGCTGCACAATCAGAACCTCGGCTACGCGCTGGCCTTAGGGATGATTCTGATCACCGGCTTGTCAAACGCGGCGTACATCTGGCTGCGCGGGCGCGGCGAGCGATGGCTGCGATGAAACCCCGGCGCCTCGGATCGTGGCTCCTCATTGTGTTCGGGGTGCTGTACTTCTTCGTCCCCCTGCTGGGGACGTTCGAGTTTTCGCTCCGCCTGCTCCGCGGCGTATACAGCGTGGCCGCGTACCGGATCGTCCTCGCGGATCCGCGGTTCGCCGCGACGGTGACCTATTCGACTGTGCTGGCGCTGGCCACCATTGCGGTCGGGGTCCTCCTCGTGCTGCCGACCGCCTACTGGATCCAGCTGCGCCTGCCCAGATTGCGGCCGGTGGTAGAATTCATCACGCTGCTGCCGCTGGTGATTCCCGCCATCGTGCTTGTATTCGGCTACCTGCGGATCTACAACAGCTCCTCGGCGTTGCCGCTGACGGGGTCCGCGCGGACGACGGACCTGCTGCTGATGTTCAGCTACGTGACGCTGGCCCTGCCGTATATGTACCGCGCGGTCGACAACGGGTTGCGCGCCATTGATGTCCGCACGCTCACGGAGGCCGCACAGAGTCTGGGGGCTGGGTGGTCGACGATCCTGCTTCGGGTCATTCTCCCCAACGTGCGGGTCGCGGTCCTGAGCGGCGCGTTTCTGACATTCGCCATCGTCATCGGCGAGTTTACGATGGCGAGCCTGCTGGACCGGCCGGCGTTCGGCCCCTACCTGCAGCTCATCGGCGCGAACCGCGCCTACGAACCGGCAGCGCTATCGATTATCAGCTTTTCGATTACGTGGGCGTGCATGGGCTTCATCCAGGTCTTTGGGCGGGGCGCGTCTGGGCAGGTGGCCGGTGCCCACTAACGAAGACCCGCGCGGGGCGGTTGGCATCTGATGAGTTTTCTCGAGATCGATCATCTCCAGAAGCGATTCGCGCGGACCACCGCAGTCGAGCAGGTTCACCTGGAGGTGACGCGCGGCGAATTCGTGTCGTTCCTGGGCCCCAGCGGGTGCGGGAAAACGACGACGCTGCGCATCATCGCCGGGTTCGAGTCGCCGTCGTCCGGCGCGATCCGCCTGGACGGGGTGGACATCACCCAGCGGCCGCCGCACCAGCGCAACGTCGGGATGGTGTTTCAGTCCTACGCGCTGTTTCCAAACATGACGGTCGCTCAGAACGTCGGGTTCGGGTTGAAGGTGGCGAAGAAGCCTGCCGCCGAGATTACCCAGCGCGTGGAGGAGATGCTCCACCTCATCAAGCTCCCTGCCCTCGGCAACCGCTTCCCCTACCAGCTGTCAGGCGGACAACAGCAGCGCGTGGCCCTAGCCCGGGCCCTGGCGATCCGGCCGCAGGTACTCCTCCTCGACGAGCCGCTCTCGGCGCTGGACGCGAAGATCCGCGTATCGCTGCGGCTCGAGATCCGCTCGATCCAGCGGGAGCTGGGAATCACGACGATCTACGTCACGCACGATCAGGAGGAGGCGCTGTCCCTCTCGGACCGCATCGTGGTGATGAGCGAGGGCCGCGTCGAGCAGATCGGGACGCCGTTCGAGATCTACAACTTCCCGCGCACGTCGTTTGTTGCGTCGTTCGTCGGCACGCTGAACATCCTGCGCGGCCAGGTGGCCGACCCGGCGCACGGCAAGATCCTGGTCGACGGTCAGGAAGTCTTCGCCTCGCGCGGGCTGGAGCGCGCGCGGACGGGCGATGCGGTCACGGTGGCCCTCCGCCCCGAAATCGTCTCGCTTGGCGAGGTGGCGGGGAATGGGAACCGGATGCGGGGCACGGTCGAAGACGTGAACTTCCTGGGCTCCATCGTGCGGATCCGCGTCCGCTTCACGGATAACGCCATCTCCCTGGACACATTCAATAACCCCAGCCTCTCGCTCCCGCAGCGGGGGCAGGCCCTGACCGTGAGCTTCCCGCGCGAGGCCGTGCTCGCTCTGGAAGCACCGCCGTCAACCTAACTCGCGCCAGTAGGTGCAACCTGATAGTCGCGTCCTTCCCATTGTGCTCGCCCCGGCCAGAAGAAGGTGAAGCGCAAGGGAGCCTGCTGAGCTGTGGGAACGGCGATGTCGACGAACGCCAGTCCCAGCGCCGTGGGCGTCGACGGCGTGTCCTCTTGGGTGCGCCATTCGTCGCGGGTCCAGCGCAAACGGAACGGACTGGCCGCCATGATCCGCAAGGTAGACCCTGGTGGCACAACTCGCGGCTGCCGGCTGAACGTCCAGACTTCGAGCAGTTCGGCGTCGCGCCGCCGGTAGCGGTCGGCCACCTCGGGAATGAAATCGAAGACCTGCCCGTCATGGATGGACCGCAGAAGTTTGATGTACTCGGCGTGAACCCACATCAATGGGCACGCCCCACCGGTGGGCCGGCCAAGAAACAGATATCGGTCGGGCCGGTCTACTTGGTCCCAGACTTGCTCCGGCAGCAAGCCAATCCCGTGGGCGAATCCCTCGAGCGCCCGGACGAACGGTTCGACCGGACCACCTGCGGCCAATTCATAGTGGCCCCGTTCCCCCGTCAGCAGCGGCCAGGCCCGCCCCTGCCCCCACCCTTGAAATGGTCCGCCGTCGGGTCGCTGGCCGTAGCCATCATGATTGTAGCGATGCCAGCAGGGGCCGACGGGCGTACCGACCTTCAGGACCGCGTCGATTACACGCAGGGAGTCGACGACTAGCGGATCGTGTGGATCACGGATCCCATACCGCACGAGTTCCAGAAATCCCGCATCGACGATCTCGTTGGCGGGAAACTCAGCCTGCGCACCGGGCGGCTGATTGGTTAATCGCAGCGTCCCCCGATTGGGATCTTCATCAGGTTGCACCTCGCCCATGGCGACCGGATGGACGCGGATGAAATGCCGCGGGATCCCGGGTACCAGCCTGCCCGCGGTCGTGACCGTCCAGGATTCCACGTGGCGTTCCAGGAAGTCTGCGTACGCCTGAATGAAATCGGCCGCCCGGTCATCACCGCGCTGGTGCGCGTACATCGCCGCACAGGTCAGCGCGGCGATACACACCGCGAGCGTCGATGGCGAGTAGCCGCTGGCTTCCTCCCACCGCTCCTGCGGCGTGATCGGTCCTTCGCGGATCAGATACGCCGCCGCCTCCATCACCATGGGGTAGGGGTCAAAGTCCTGTAGTGCTTGCAGGCGGTGGAGACCCCAGGCGAGCAAGATCGGGAAGGCCACCTCGTCCAGTTGCACCCCGTGCCAGTACGGCTCACCGTTCAGCCAGAAGTTCTGGTGGAACCCACCGTCCGATCGCTGCGCGGTCGCCAGATAAATCAGCGCGCGCAACGGTGTCTCGGTGTTCCCGGCGGCCAGCAGCCCGCCGGCGCTGTGGACAAGGTCGCGGGTCCAGACCAGATGATAGCCGCCGAGTTCCTCATCCCCCTTCGTGTCTCCCCAGGGGATGCTCAGCGACGCAATCATCGCCCCCGGGTACGTCTTGTCCTCGTGGGCCAGCAGCAGGCTCTGACTTCTGTGGTAGAGTCGGCCGCCGTCCTGCGACACACGTTCCAGGGGCAGGAGGTGCCGGCATCCTCGGCTCCACTGCTCGATGAATCGGCGGCGCTGGCGCGCAAAGGGAAGCCCGAGCGACTGAAACAGGGTGGTGACGGCACTCTGGAAGGTGTCACCAAACGCCACCCCCAGAGTGAACTCCCGCCCCTGGCGCAGGTCGAGTTCACCGGTCAACGCTACGTTGCCGTCAGGAGCGTAATCAAACTCCCAATCTAGCTCCAGGTTGTCGTGCAGGTCGGTCCAGCCGTCACTGGTGCCCACATAGCCACACGAGCACCGCGCGAAGGGAGCGGTCGCGCCCAATGCCAGCCAGGTGGTGCCTTTATGTGCGATGAGCAGGCGGTGGCCCGACACTGTGATGACCTCAGCGGTGTTCCCCCACCCGCCGACCTCCAGGTGCGGGGCACACAGCACATACAGCTGGAGGGACGGGAGTACTGCGGCCACACCGTCCAGCCGCGTACGCACCAGCAGACAGGCCTGATGAGGGTCGGCGACAATCTCTTTGCGAATCTGGTACCGTGCCTCGCGATCGTTGTTGGTGACGCAGAACCCCAGCGCATGGTCAGACAGCGCATCCAGACGCGTCACCAAGTCTTTTCGCTCGTCATGAAAGAACGAGTGACCATCGGTAACCAGGTACTGCAGGTCGCGCAGCTGTGGCCGATCGATGGTCGGGAAGTAGGCTTCCGTGATGATGCCGAGGGAGAGCGTGTACCAGAGCCGGCTGCTGGTCGCATAAGCGGTGCCGACGCCGTCTTTGGCGCTGCGGGTCCAGCGTGGTTCGATGCCCGGGCCCCCGAACGCCCGACGCGCGCGAGCGCCCCTACCTTCCATCTGGTACTGTCCGCCCCTGTGGATCCAGACGGATGAGGTAGCTACGGCTGAAGGTGGCAAGAGCGCGCCCGGCCAGCTCCATCATCTGGAGCAGCGAGATACCGTACGTCTCAAGAAGGCCAGTCAGAGCTATTTGACCCGAGTCATTCAACTACCCATTTATCAGAGCATGACGATTCGCAATTGGAATACTACGACCAAACTGCTTGCGCTTATGGATGCGAGAGCCAAACACAAGTGACCTCCTAGCGGCTACGCCCTTTGGGCCGCGCGCTCGAGCGCGGCGATGTCGAGCTTCTTCATCTTGAGCATGGCTTCCATCACGCGCCCGGCCTTGGCGCGGTCCGGGTCGGCCAGGAGCCGGTACAGCATCGTCGGCACAATCTGCCACGAGAGACCGTAGCGGTCCTTCACCCAGCCACACTGTTCGGACTCGGGAACCGCCGAGAGAGCCTTCCAGTAGCGGTCCACCTCTGCCTGGTTCTCGCACGGGATGGTGAATGAAACTGCTTCATTGAACTTGAAGTATGGCCCGCCGTTGAGGCCGCTGAACTTCCGGCCCATCAAGGTAAAGTCGACGACCAGGACGTCCCCTTTCTTCCCACTCGGGAAGTCCGCCGGCGACTTCACGACCTTGTCGATATGCGAGTCCGGGAACAAAGATACGTAGAACTTCGCAGCCTCCTCAGCCTGGCCGTCGAACCACAGGCAGGGGGTAATCACGGCGATCTCCTTGACGGTTGGCCGTTGCGTACTTGACGCGGCAGTCTTCTGCATACTGGCCTCCTTGTCTGTCGAGTGTTTGAGCACATGATCGTTGCCGATGGGCAGGCTGACGTGCATGATCTTGTTTTCATCCTTCTTGGGGATTTGGACGCCCGCCACCGGCATGTCTTTGAAGCGGACAACAGCCTCCTTTTTTCGCCTTACCTCTGCCGCGATTCAGTGTGGAGAGCATCAAGGCTGAATGGACCGGCGCCGAAGTGCGCGATGAGGAAGGCGCCGCCGATCCTGGACAGGTTCGCCATGAAGAACCCAAACTGGAACTGCGCCATCATCGGATCTTTCACGGCCCAGAAGTTGTGCATCATCCCCGTCACGGGCACGAGGAACAGGACCAGCAGCCACGCCCCGATCTTTACCCGGTACCCCAGAATGACGCTCAGCCCGCCTAGTAGGGAAATCACGCCGGCCAGCGGCACCAGCACCCGTGCCAGCGGTATACCCTGTGAGGCTCCCCACGCGATGCCCTGCTGCGTAAAGTTGGCCGGCGCGAATGCCACGAAGACCCCAGCAAACGCAACGCGGCCCAACGGTACCAGGTAGCGAGTCCAAGTGCCGGCATCTGATCTCATGTGTCCTACCTACCTTCCTTGCGGCTCATAGGTGAGGAAGAGAACACCGTTGCTGAGGACCTGGGACTCCGCGAGCTTCAGCGGTGCCTGAGCAGTCCAGTCCTCGAACAGGCGTTTTCCGGTGCCTACCACGATCGGGTGGAGCAGGAGCCCGAGCTGGTCGAGGAGGCCCTGGCGCAGCAGCGACCGGACAAGTGTGGCGCTCCCAAGGATGGTAATGTTCTTCCCGGGCTGCTGCTTGAGCTTGGTGACCTGTCCCACGATGTCCTCGGTGATCAGCTTGGAGTTCCGCCAGGTGACCGACTTCAAGGTCGTGGAGACAACAAACTTTGGGGCGTTGTTGAGGTAGTCTGCGTACGGACTGTCATCGGCGGTCTTGTCAGGCCAGTAAGCGGCGAAGACCTCGTACGTCCGCCGGCCCAGCAGCAGGGTGTCCGACGCGGCCATCCCCTTGCTGGTCACCTGCCATACTTCGTCTGTGAAGTAGGGAGTGGTCCAATTCTCCGGCGCCTCCACAACGCCGTCCAGCGACATCATCAACGCCGCAACGATTTTTCGCATCTCGATCTCCTCCTCATCGTATCCGACCCTGCTCACCCAGTTAGACGGCGCGAGGGCGCGCAACTCATCGGTGGCGACGCCCAATGACGATGAGTTTAAGCCGGCCGGGCGGTCTCTATTTGTACACCGGTGACAATCCTCCTCGTCATCAGCGCTCCGATTGCTCGTGAGGACATCCCTGTGTTGTGCGCGTGCCTCCGGACGCTGCTGAATGAGAGCGACGCGGGTTTCGTCGTCTGCGACCTGGGTGCGCTGGTCGACCCGGACGCCGTGACGGTCGATGCCCTGGCTCGACTGCAGCTCACCGCTTGCCGATACGGGCGACAGTTCCAGCTCCGCCACGCGTGCGGAGAGCTGCGAGACCTGCTCGCCTTGATGGGGCTGGGCGATATCGTGCGCCCCGAGGCGGCGCTACCGCTCAAGCCGAGGGGGCAGGCCGAAGAGCGGAAACAGGGTCGCGGTGTCGAGGAAGAAGGTGATCCCTCTGATTCGACCTCCTGACGTCTCGACGACCTGGAGGGACCAGGGCTCGTAGCCGCGCGGACCAGGCTTGTAATGCCCGAACGCGGGCAACCCGTTCGCCGCAGTCGGCACCAGGCGCGAGCCGCGACAGCCGATCCCTGGGCCAAGGCACCACCGGCGGATGTCATCGTGGGTCTGCAGCCACAGCGCGTACGGCGGCATTGTCCAGCTGGCGTCCTCGCGCAGCAGCGCGGTCAGGGTGTCGAGATCATATCGCTCGAAGGCGTCGACGTAGCGGGACAGCAACGCCCGCTGTTTCTCGTCCATCGGCGGGGACGGGTCGTCGGCGGCAACCTTGCCGGCAGCAAGCGTCGCCCGGGCTCGTTGAAGTGCGCTGTTGACCGACGCGACCGTGGTGTCGAGCAATTCCGCGACCTCAGCCGCCTCCCACTGGAGAACCTCCCGGAGGATCAACACCGCTCGCTGCCGGGGCGGGAGATGCTGCAGCGCTGCGATGAAGGCGAGGCGGATCGTCTCGCGTGATTCGGCAATTTCCGCCGGATCGCCGTGCTCCGGAAGGACGCGTGCGTCGGGGATGGGCTGGATCCACGTGGCCTCCGGCAGCGGCTCGCCGAGGGGTGTATCGGCCGTCTTCGCGGGGCCGAGGTCCACAGGCCGGGCGCGACGCTCCCTGCCGTGCAGCAGGTCAAGGCACACATTCGTCGCGATGCGGTAGAGCCAGGAGCGCAGAGATGCTCTACCTTCGAAGTGATCGAGGCTGCGCCACGCCCGGAGCAACGTCTCCTGCACGGCGTCCTCTGCCTCGAACGGCGAGCCCAGCATCCGGTAGCAGTGGGCGGTCAACTCCACCCGATGCTGTTCGAGTTGGCGCTCTAGATCCGCGGACCCGCGCGTCTCGCTCCCGGCCGTGTCGTGTCTTTGGGTCAACTCAGCCGACCCCGCGTCTACGAACCTTCTTTCACCTCAAAGATCTCGTCAGCCAAGAGACCATGCGCCTCGCGGTGGACTTTTTCAGCCGCTTCCTTATTAGGTGCGTCCACCAGACAGAAGATCTTGCCCTTGCTTTCATCCAGCCAATACTTGAGGTATTTGACCCCGTACTTTCCTTGAACCTTGAGATCCTTCATATGGGCGTCGGCGACATCTTTAGCTTTCGCCCCAGGGACGTGATTGTGAACATCCAAGAATAACGGCATCTGATTCTCTCCTCTCGTCTGACTCTCAGGGTCGAACGGCATGAGCAAGGAACAGGGAGTGACGAACGCGTCGAGTACTTGGGCGGATCTGAGCCATTGGGCTTGTTCGCGGAACCCTGATTAACTCCTCTCGGCGTCGTGTGGCTGGCGCACTCATCAATTTCGACTGTTTTAAAGGTTATGCATTGAGTAAAATACCCAATAGCAATCCAGCAATCTCCATATGGGAGGGACGACTATGAGGAGCAAGGCCCCTGTCGTATTTTCGCTTCTGGCACTTTTCGCGTTGGCCCTCGGCACGAACGTCAGTGGGATCACCGGAGCCGCAACCACCTACAAGATTGGCTTCGTCTATCCGACCCTGAACAACCCATTCTTTGTGGATGCGCAGGCCGGTTCGGACCAGGCGGGCAAGGACTTCGGGGCGACAGTCACCCATGTCAGCGGCGACAATGACGTGAAGAAGCAAGTCCAGCTGGTCGAAAACTTCATCGCGAAGAAGGTCGACGCTATCATTCTGCAGGCGGTCGATACCCAGGGGGTCATCAGCGTCATCAAGGAAGCTAATGATGCCCGCATCGCAGTCTTTACGCCGGGCGAGTCGCCCGCGGGCGGCAAGGTGGTCACGTCGGTGGTCTTCAATGAGGTCAAGACCGGCTCGGCGATGGCCGACTATCTGGTCAAGGTGGCGAAGATCAAACCCAACTCGAAGGTGGTCATGTTGCTGGGTATCCAGGGAACAGAGACTGCACGCAACCGGCAGGACGGCTTCAAGAAAACGTTGATGGCTGAATGCCCCGGTTGCCAGATCGTGGCCGAACAGCCCGCCGACTTCGATCGCGCCAAAGGGTTGACCGTCATGGAGGCCATCCTGCAGGCGCAGCCCAAGATCGACGTGGTCTGGGCAGCCAACGATGAGATGGCGCTCGGTGCGCTCAGAGCGATCACGGAAGCGAACCGCCAGAAGGAAATTGTCCTGGTGGGGACCGACGGCATCGGCGACGCCCGTACCGCCATCGCCGCCGGCCATCTGGCCGCCACGTACGCCCTCCCACCCTTTCTGCAGGGGTACATGGTCACGGAAACGGCCATCAAGTACCTCCAGGGGGTGAAGGTCTGCGGGAAGATCGAGGAGAGAGGGCTCATCATTACGCCCAGCAACGTGAAAGATGCCGAACGGCTCCTCAAGGCGGTAGACGCGCGGAGCCGTTACTGGGAGAGTTGCTACAGCAAGTAGCCCGATTCTCGCTCTATTTCTTGTTCAATCCTGGGGGCGCGAGCGGCGCCACGATTCGCGGCTGATACCAGCAGCGCGGATCAAAGCGACCGCTCCCGCCCCCGGACCACTCCAAGACTCAGTCGCTCCGCCCGCCGGGTACCCGGCCCTGTGATTGGAGCACGCCGGTGTCCATTCTGCCATTGACGATCTCCGGCATGACGAAGAGCTATGGCGCCGTCAGAGCGCTCAGGGGCGTGGGCCTCACGGTCGGTCCCGGAGAGTGTCTGGCCCTGGTTGGGGAGAATGGCGCCGGGAAGAGCACCCTGATGAGGATCCTGGCCGGAGAAGAGCGGCCAGACAGCGGCGTGCTGGTGTTCAACGGACGGCCCACAGCCGTCACCAGCCCGCGTCACGCGCAGGAACTAGGGATCTGCCTGATTCACCAAGAGCTGCAGCTGGTACCGCCCCTCAGCGTCGTGGACAACATCTTTCTGGGCCGCGAAGAAACACGCCTGGGCGTGTTGAAGAGCGGCCGCCAGCACAAGCAGGCCACAAGAATTCTCGAGGAATTGGGGCTGCGGATAGATGTGACGGAACCGGTGTCCTCCTTGAGCATCGCGGAGCAGCAACTGGTCGAAATCGCCAAAGGATTGCTCAGAAATGCAGAGCTCGTCATCATGGATGAACCCACGGCAGCGCTGGCTCCCCCCGAAGTGGAGCGCCTGTTCTCTGTCATCCGCGTGTTGATCAAGAATGGCAAGGGCGTCATCTACATCTCTCACCGCATCGACGAAATTAGCGAAGTGGCCAGCCGCGTGGTCGTGCTGCGCGATGGCTCAGTCGTCGGTGAGCTCCCCGCCAACGTGTCGGGGCGCGAGGTCGTTAAGCTCATGGTGGGCCGCGACGTCGGCGAGTTCTACCCCAGAACACGACAACCGCCAGGGGGAACGGCGCTTGAGGTGCGCGATCTGACCGCACCGGGGATCAGCGATATCACATTCGACCTCCGCTACGGGGAAATTCTTGGGGTGGGAGGTCTCGTCGGCGCAGGCCAGCGTGAGCTGGCCGCCGCTATCTATGGCCGCACCCGACCCAGTTCCGGTGAAATCAGAATACACGGCACCTCTTTTGTCTCGCTCAGCCCTCTCGCGGCAATCGTTCACGGCCTGACCCTGGTCCCCGAAGACCGTCGGCACGAGGGACTCAACATGAAAGCGTCGATTGCCGAGAACGTTACCCTACCCGTCGTCCACCGCCACGATCCCTGGGGTGTCCTCAAACTGCGGGACCTCGCGGCGCTGACCGGAGATCTCATGGAGCGATTCCGCATTAAAGCCAACTCCTCGGCGCAGTCTATCACCGAACTCTCGGGCGGCAATCAGCAAAAAGTGGTGATTGCCAGAGCGATGATCACTCAGCCCGCCATTCTGATCCTGCTGGAGCCGACTCGAGGCGTCGATGTGGGGGCGAAGTTCGAGATCTATGAATTACTGAACCGGCTCACACACGAAGGCAAAGCGGTGCTCATGATTTCGAGCGATCTCCCTGAACTGCTGGGCATGAGCGACCGCATCGTCGTCCTCTACAAGGGAAGGATCGTTAGTACCCTGAATCGGGCCGAGGCGACACGCGAGAAACTGACAGTGCTTGCCACCGGGCAGCGGTTGGATGCCCACCCATGAACCGCACCTCCGCTGCGCGCTTTTTCCGCCTCTACGGAATGATCCTCGTCCTGATCGTCTTGGTCGCGGCGTTGCGCATCCTGCAGCCGCGAGCCCTCGGGATGGCAAATGTCCTCAACCTCGCACGGCAGATCAGCATCACGGCGCTGGTGTCAGCGGGCCAGACGCTGGTGATCTTGGCCGCGCAGATCGACCTTTCCGTGGGATCAGTGCTCGGCCTGGCAGGGGTCGTGGCGGCGGGCGTCCTGCGAGATACTGACAGCGCGGCGATGGCCGTCGCGGCAGGCCTGGGTGTCGGCGCAGCCTGCGGGTTTGCCAACGGGATCGTCGTGGCAAAAGGCAAGGTCGCGTCCTTTATTGTCACCCTGGCGACTCTCGGCGTCGCCAACGGGGTGATCTTGCTGTACACGGGCGCGCGCCCTATTGCCGTTCAGAACGACGATTTCATGTATCTGGGCGAGGGCAAATGGCTGGGTGTCCCCGTCCCGATCATCCTGGCAGCGATCGTGTACGTGGCGCTGTGGTTCATCCTCAGCCGTACTCGGTTTGGTCGATACAATTACGCGATCGGCGGCAACGAGCTTGCCACTAGGCTGGCCGGCGTACCGGTGGACCGCTACAAGATCTACATCTTCATGTCGGCAGGCGCGCTGGCGGGTCTCACCGGTATCGTCTTGACCGCCCGGCTTGGGTCGGGCGTCCCGACCCTCGGCATTGGCTTCGAGCTGGTATCTATCACCGCGGTGGTCCTGGGGGGCACAAGCTTGTTTGGCGGCGAAGGCAGAATTTGGGGCACATTGGTCGGAGCCGCGATCACCGGTGTCATCACCAACGGCCTGAGCATCCTCGGCGTGGGGGCGTACTATCAACCGGTCGTGACGGGGATCGTGATTCTCGTCGCGGTGCTTGCAGATCGGTGGCTTCGCGCAACATAGATGGGAGTAACATCCACTCCGGAGGTGACGAAGCGTGCCAGCGCGACATCAGATCTTTGAACAGCTCCGACAGGAACTTGTCGCTATTCCGGTCGTAGACACGCATGACCATATTCGACCGAGAGACACTTTCGAACGACCGTTCACCGTCTCGGCGCTCCTGCGAAACACCTATGTCAACCGGTGCCTGCGAGTGGCCGACGGCAGCGCCAACGGCATCCCGCTGCGGAGAGACTCCATCGTCGTTGAGGATAGCTGGAAGGCAACGAAGGAGATCGTGGAGAGGGTGAAGCTTACCTCATTCTACCGGTGGCTTCTCCGCGGCCTTGTCGACCTCTACGACCTCCCATCCGCCGAGCTGGATGAGATTGCATGGAAGCGCCTCTCGGTCGAGTTGGCCCGTCGATACACCGATCCCGATTGGCAGAGAACGGTATTGGATCGCGCTCGCATCCAGACGGTGATTTGGGACCCGTTCTGGAAGGCTGGCACCTGGAGCGTGCCCGAGGTACGATTTCGGCCATCATTGCGGATCAGCTCATCGCTTGCCGCGTTCCACCCCGATGCCAGCGACTACGAGGGCTGCAACCTGATTCGTGACTGGTCCCAAACCTTCAACGTGACCGTCGATTCCTTGACAGACCTCGAAGACCTGATCGAGAGAGTCCTTGCGGAAAACCTCCGCGCCGGGTGTCGATCGCTGAAATCGCCCATCGCGTACGAGCGGACCCTGGCGGTCGGGCCCACATCACGCGCGACGGCGTCCGGGATCTTCGGCACGTCGCCCGGCTCGATCTCCGCGGATCGACGACTCGCGTTTGGCGATTATGTGATCCACTTTTGCCTGGAACGCGCCAGGGAACACGGACTCATCGTCCAGGTGCACACGGGATTGGCCCGCCTGTCGGACTCCAATCCGTTACTATTGGCCCGATTGCTGGAGGAGTACCCTGACGTCACCTTCGACGTATTCCACGGCGGATACCCCTGGGTGCACGAAGTCGGGGCGCTCGCCCAGAACTACCCGAATGTCCGGCTGAACCTCGTGTGGTTGCCGCAACTCTCCACGGAAGCTGCGATTCAAGCACTGAAGGAGTGGTTTCAAGTCGTTCCACAACTGGACCGCATCTGCTGGGGTGCGGATAGTTGGACCGTCGAGGAGATGTACGGGGGGCTTCAGGCTGCAAAGTTCGTCCTGGCGAGAGCACTGGCAGACCTTGTCGACGAAGAGTACATGAGTCTTGACGACGCCGTGACTGCCGCTCAGAGCGTGTTGTATCGCGGCGGTGCCAAGATCTACGGCGTGGAGCGTGAGCGGGTGCCCGACACTCGATAAACGCGTAACTACGAGCCTTCTTTCACATGATAAGAAAACAGCCCTGGTTCGAGCGGCAATTTCCCACAGGCCTGCCGGTGGATCTCTTCCCAGTCGTCGTCGAACGCCTCCGCGGCACCCCGGCCCGCCTGGAAGATCGACTCAACTCCCTGCCGGTATCCGTTCTCACGCGCCGTTCGGGCAGCACGTGGTCCACTCAGGAAAACGCGGGGCACCTGCTGGACCTCGAACCGCTGTGGCGTGCGCGGGTAGAAGACCTGCTGGCCCGGCGGCCAGAGATGAGCCCGGCCGACCTGACGAATCGCCGGACCCACGAAGCCAACCACAATGCGGCGCCGCTCGGGACGATCCTGAGCGGCTTCCGCCAGGCTCGATCGGCATTGGTCGGCCGGCTCGAGGCCGTCGAAGACACGGCACTGGCGCACACCGCGCCTCATCCCCGCCTGCGCGTGCCAATGAGCCTGGTGGATCATGCGTTCTTCGTGGCCGAGCATGATGACTACCATCTGGCGCGGATAACCGAGCTGCTGATCGAGTTCGGTCTGGGGTGACCGGTGCCGGACACCGTTGGAGAAATGGTGGTCTAGTCGACATGATGAAACAGCTTGAAAGGCACTGGGAACGGCTCGACCACGTCATGATTGACTTCATGACGGCCCACGGGACCCGCTTACTGCGTGTTGCCCTGGCCGTCACCTTCATCTGGTTCGGGGCCCTAAAAGTCGTCGGCCGCAGCCCAGTGGCCGACCTGGTTGCGCAGACAGTCTACTGGCTTCCGCCTGCGTTCTTCGTTCGGTTCCTGGGCTGGTGGGAGCTCGTCATAGGGGTTGGCCTTCTGTCGGGCGTAGCGCTGCGCCTGATCCTGCTGCTCTTTTGGTTGCAGATAGCAGGAACGTTTCTCGTGCTGGTGCTGCGCCCAGAGCTCGCCTTTCAGTCTGGGAATCCGTTACTGCTGACCGTGACCGGAGAATTTGTGATCAAGAACCTCGTCCTCATCGCAGCCGGGCTCGTGATCGGCAGCACGGTTCACCGGAGGCGGGACTGAAATCAGTGAACGCTCCAGTAACTTATTTGTATCCTCGACCTTGTTCCCAAAGGGCGAGACGAGGATCCACGGGACCCGCAGGCCTGGGTCCGGCACCACGATCGATACGAGGACTGAGCGTAAGCAGCAGGTACCTGGCACCATTTTCGGCTCATCCGGATCACTCGCAATGCGACGGATGATCGAGGAGCGGTTAGCTGAGCTCCGATGGGCGCTGAAGGAAATGGAGCCACTGGTTCAACTGGCATCCTTGTCAACGAACAATTCTGTACTCAGACCGACCAGATCTATCAAAGAACATCAGGTAGAAGCGCTTTTTCCCACCCGAATCATAGACGGCTAATCCGCTGAGATTTCCGGGAACCACTCCTAACCCGAGGCGTTCCTTTCCGGAAGAGCTATGGATCTGCATCCCCAGGACACCGCCGGGTAGCATACCCAGGCGGATCCGCCCCGCGGGAGTCACCACCGCGAGGGAGCGGGTCGTCACGCCCTGCCGCAGCTGCCCGAGCGTCCAGACGACGAGAACGAGAGAAGCTATGGCGATCACGAGGCTCGTGGTAGATACGAGAATCAGCCATGTATCTTTTTTCATCGACAACGCCTCCTCGTCCGTCAGTTGGGACCAGTCCGGTTATGCTCTCAGCAGGTCGATGCGGATCACAGTAACATCGTCATTGCGCAATTCCTTGGTGCTTCGCAATCCGTCGATCCAGACGTCGAACGCCGGGGCATCTTCTGTGTCAAGCGCGCGCAGAAGCGCCCACGGATTCTTGCCCTCTTCATCTTCCTTTAACGACCACTGAGCCAGCGCGTCGGTCATGAGGTAAAAGGCGTCGCCTGACCCAAACGTCCCCGAAACCCGTCGAATAGCGCTGATGGCCTGGTCATTTCGAGCCGGGTTGCTCGCAATGAGCACCGGACGGCTGTTGAAGTCAGAAGAGCGTTCCACGGGGAATTTCTCCACCAGGGTGCTGCCCCTGACTTGGAACAGGCAACTATCCCCTATGGCGACGGCTGTCCACTGTCCAGCCTGCTCATTCGAGGACCCCGTCAGCGTGAGGCCGAGAAGAGTCGAAAATGCTCCTGCCTGAAGCCCCGGCTCTTCATACCATTGAACTGGATGATTCCGCTCTTTCCGGTCGCGGAGGTACTCTGACTTGAACGACCGCCAGTCTTGGTATGCCCTCTCAAGAAATTGCTCAAGCGAGCTGCATGTCCACTCAAACCGGCAGTGCAATTCCACCAAGATTCTTGCCCAGGCGCCGCTCAACATTCCTTCGCTTGCGCCATCGGCAATTGCAAAGCGTAACGCTGCACCTTCCACCTTGCCATTTCCTGGCGGGTGGAAGGCATCTTCATATTCCCCTTCCGCATTTCCCCCCTTCTGGACCCGGAGCGGGACAAGAAAGGCCTCCATGTCAACGATTAGGTCATCTCCTATCGCAAGTTGCTCGGTCGTGTTCCGATATCAAGGAATTTGATCAGTGTCACCAGGTCCGCCTGGAACGCGAACCCTCGGGTGTTCTCGGATACGTTAATACCTTCTTGTTGCACGAAGGTGCGCAGGAACTCGGGAAGCTGACTTGACATGCTGAACAGCAGACGCGCGTGATCATCTGGCAGAGTCTCCTGGCTGTCAGGGAATATGATGGGCGCCCCGCTCTGCGAGGAGATGTGAATATTGAAGAGCAACACGTTCCCATCACTCGTGGCGAGTTGAATCACGGATTGGGCTGGCACGCTAGGATCACCGTCAGTGGGTTCTCCGTCGCTGATATTGATCACCAGCGGTGGGAAACCGTGGGCATGCTGGCTCGTCCACCCCTGCATGATCGATTGCGCTCGTGTCAATGCCTGACACATGGGCGTGCCACCGGTAGCCACTGGATCAAACCAAATAGGGAACCGAACGGTTTGATCCGCGAGACCGCCTGCTCCGTCATCAACTTTCTTTTCGCGCGCTTCTATTCTGGCGGGGTTATTGGCCACTTCACCGATGGGCACCAATTCTCTGCCGGCGAGCGCCCCCGCGAATGCGGGACCTACTTGCGTCCCGTAGCCGATCACCCCGATGTGGTAGTAGTCTCGCACTCCCTCTTGCTTGGCACACTTGATAATGAGGTTCTGCAAGAGTCGATTAATGACGTCTGCCACCTGATCCGCTTTCCTTCTCCCTGATTCCTCACCTCCAAAGGGATCCACCATGGATCCGGACTGGTCGATCAAGAACAAAAAGCACGACGGATTCCTTCGACTGATTTCAGCTGTGTACGACATCTTCGCCGCACTCCTCTCATCTGATGCAGATGTGTTGGTGATGAAACGCCCTGCCGCTGCCTGACTGCCTACTCAATAATGCCCCTCGGCGGTTCTGCCAAGTCGAGTTTATGCAGGACCACCCTCTTAGCCACATCCTCCAACAACAGCACTCAGTGGACCGCGTTCACGAATGCCCAGATCCCCCAAATGGCCCAGCCAATGACCCCCAGCACAACCGCAGCGACGATGCCAACCAACGTGCTTGATACCCTTTCGCCAGTTTGACCTGCATGAGGCACTTGAGCGGGCTGAGCAGGACGCCGCGCGGGAACCTGTGCAGGTGCCGAGGTGGCAGGGCTCGGCGCGGGAAGGTGAGTGGGCAGCGTTCGTGGGACAGCCTTTGGTATGGCTGGCGGGACAACCCTTGAGATGACCGGCGGCACGACCTTTGGTATGACCGGGGGAACAACCTTTAGGATCACCGGCGGAACAGCTTGCGATGATGTGGACGGGGGGGCGGTCACCTGGGAGACTGCCGCCTTGGGATAGCGAAACCCGCCTGAGATGAAGGTCTCA
>Ga0209803_1000262_pt1 | contig 34323 bp, 42 predicted proteins | sample GraSoiAngelo_138_FD_185895 | JGI IMG/M metagenome (GOLD analysis project Ga0209803, IMG submission 185895) | Grasslands soil microbial communities from the Angelo Coastal Reserve, California, USA - 14_0929_09_40cm (SPAdes) (version 2) | ecosystem: Environmental > Terrestrial > Soil > Grasslands ...
ATACGCTTCATTGTGCTCGAACAGATCAATGTCGTCGACGGACAGGCCCGTCTTCTTCAGCAGTTTCCGGACCCCCGGGATCGGTGCCTCCATGACCCACTCGGGTTTGACCCCGGCCGTGTTGTACGCGACGACGCGGGCGAGTGCCGTGACGCCATGGCGGTCCGCGGCCTCGCGGGACAGCACGACCATCGCGGCACCCCCGTCGCTCAACTGGGACGCGTTGCCCGCGGTGACTTGGCCGTCCTCTCGGAAGACGGGCGGCAGCTTCGCGAGCTTCTCGAGGGACGTGTCGATCCGGATCCCTTCATCGACTTCGACGCGGCCGGCGCCAGGCACGTCGACGGGCACGATCTGCTCCCGAAACCGACCTTCCTGGGTCGCGGACGCGGCCCGTCGGTGGCTCTCGAGGGCGAATCGGTCCATCTCATCCCGGCTGATCTTGAATCGCTCCGCGACGATCTCTCCGGTGACGCCCATGTGGAACTGGTTGTAGGCGTCCCATAGGCCGTCGTGCACCATCGCGTCGATGAACGGCACGTTGTTGATCCCGATCCCCCAGCGGGCCTCCTTGACCAGGTAGGGAGCCCGGCTCATCGACTCCATGCCCCCGGCGAGGAGGATGTCCGCCGAACCCGCCCGAATCATGTCCGACGCGAACATGACGGCCTGCAATCCGGAGCCGCACACCTTGTTGACGGTCACGGCGCCGACGCGATCCGGCAGGCCGGCGGACAGCGCGGCTTGGCGGGCCGGGTTCTGGCCCAGTCCTGCAGAGATCACGTTGCCCATGACGACCTCCTCGATGTCGGAGGGGACCAGGCCGGCGCGGTTCACCGCCTCCGCGATGACCGTACTGCCGAGCTTGATCGCCTCGACGTTCCGGAAGGCCCGCCCGTACTTGCCCACGGGAGTCCGACAAGCTCCCGCGATCACGACATCGGTCAGGGTGGGACCTCCGGACGGATACGAGGGAGTCGGAAGATATTGAAGGTGTCGTCAACCCGACCTCGCGTCTACGTGCACGATGCATGCATGAGCCCGCCTTATGCCGGCGAGGCGACGGTGAGGCGTCTCGACCCGCCTCGGTGAGGCGGGTGAGGTGCGAACGATGGGAAATGGAATCAAACTGGGGCCGCGCGCGACGATCCTCTTAGTCGTCCTGTTGGCGGCCAGCGCGGTGGGCATCTTGACGCCCACCTTGAGCAACACGGTGTCGAAGGACGTGCAGGTGACGGGCTTCGCCGTCACGCTGAGCGTGGACGGCATCCCGGAGACCGTCGCCCCGGGCGACGTGTTCCGCGTGACGGCGACCCTCGCGAACAACGCGAACCGCCCGGTCCCGGCGGTCTTGCGGATGGAGGTCCGGAACCCGAACAACACGGTCCCCGGCGAGCTGACCGTCTACGCGGGCTGCGGCGCCGAGGAAGTCGTCTCCGGAACGCGGCTGATCTACTACATCGGCTGGCAGGGCCCGCTCCTCGCGCCGAAGGGGACGAGCTTCGCGGCGGGAACGAACCTGGCCACCCTGGATGGAGCGATCGGATCGGCGGGATACTGGCCCTCGGTCCTCCATGAGATCGAAGAGCGGGACCCCGCCGGATACGCGTCCCTGGTGGTCCCGGGCCTGAACGCCTCGGCCGGCGTACGCAGCTCCGGATCGGCCATGCTGAAAGCCCTGAACTATTACGCGATGGTGGTCTCGTCCAACGGCGAGAGCCCGAACCTCGCGGACTGGACGCTCAGCTCGGTCTTCTCGGAGCGATTCGTGGCGTTCGGCGGCGCGGCTCAGGACGGCTTCCTGGTGGAGGTCCACCCGCAGTCTCGCGGGAGCTTCATCTTCAAGCTCTGGGCCGAGCGACCGGATGCACTCGGGATGCCCGACCACCCCACCTACACCTGCGGGCCGCTCTGAGCGGCCCGACCTTTATTTTTCCAATCAAATAGAAATAGGGCCGAAGATTCATAGGTCGGCGGACCATCCGCCCGGTGCGATGGAGTTCCCTCCGTTCGAGCATCTGTTGTACTACGAACGAGTCCACGGTGCCCGACTGAACATCTCCTTCTCGAACATCCGCGAGTTCCGCCTCGACGGATTCGGGCGAAGCTTGCCCAAAGACCTGGACTTGAACTGGACCTTCCGAAACGGGACGCCGGAGCTTCGGCGGCTGATCGCGAGGCGACACCGCACGAGTCCGAACCGAGTCCTCGTGACGACCGGGGCCACGGAAGGGAACTTCCTGGTCAACGCAAGCCTCGTCCATCCGCGGGACCAAGTCCTCGTGGACATCCCGATTTACTCTCCGCTCCGCGACGTCCCGCGGGGCGTCGGTGCGAAGGTCGTCGAAATCCCGCGCGAATGCAAAGACGGCTGGCGACTCGACCTGGATCGCTGGCGGAAACTGGCCGGGCGACGCGCGTGTCTTCTCGTGTTCGCGAATCTGAATAATCCGACCTCGACCGCTCTCTCCCGCTCGGACCTGCGAGCGCTGGCCGATATCGCGGAGGAGTGCGACGGGCACGTCCTGGTCGACGAAACGTTCCGCGAGCTTGCATTCGAGAATAGGCCGCCCAGCGCCGCGGAGTTCGGGCCCCGAATGATTGCCCTCTCGACGGTCACGAAGGTGTGCGGCCTCGGGACCCTCCGCGTCGGATGGATCGTCGGAGCGCCCGATCTGCTCGAACGATTCGCGGGCTTGAAAGACTACACCACCGGCGGCGGATCCATCGTTTCCCAGACGATTGCGTCCTGGGCATTGGGCCGGTGGGATTTCTTCCTCCGGCGGGCGAAGCGAATCCTCGACGCGAACCGGAAGATCGCCACGGACGCGCTCCGCGACTTGCCGGCGCTCCAAGGCGACGTCCCCGTGGGTGGGAGCGTGCTGTTCCCGCATAGCACGGTGCACGTCGGGAAACTCGCGAGTCGATTGCTGAAGCAATACGGGACCGTCATCGCGGAAGGTCGTTTCTTCGGGGTGCCGGACCATTTCCGACTGGGACTCGGCGGAGAGCCCCGGGATCTAAGGATGGGTCTCGCGAATCTTCGACGGCTTCTACGTGCCGTGTCTTAGAAAAAAAGATGGGGGCCTCGAAGGCCCCCTGCGGTCCAGGCTGGTCCGAACTCTGGACGTCTACGGCCAAATCCCTTGGGCCGTGGTGCCAGCTGAGCTCACCGTCGTGTTCGTCATGTTCGGGCACGTATGGCCGGCGGTCGAGTTCCCCGAACCCGCGGCGGCCGCGGTCCCGGACACGTTGTCCGTGCCAACGGTGCTGGAAGCACTCGCGGCGTGCGCGACGAACACTCCCGCCACGACGACAGCGACGATCGCCATCAGTGCAATTGCTCCGAGAGCTTTCGTAGGTCATTCACCTCCTGAGGTCCATCGCCTCACGCCCGAGACGGGCCAGTGTATCGAGCCAATTCTCCGAGAACCCTACAGGGTCGTTAGCGGATTCCTCCCAAATCGCCTGCATCCTGGCGCAACGGATTCGCTAACAATCTGGGAAGCTTCTCGCAAAAACCGAGAATGCCCTCTACGCCATGGCGGTATGGGACAGAGGTGAGGCGCATGCAATTCAGAGAGATTGTCGCCCTCTTGACCGTGCTCCAGGTTGCAGCCGGAATCAAGGTTGTCGACGACGACACCCGCTATTCCACCGAGAAATCCTGGCTCTCGAATCCGACATTCAACCCGGTTCTCCGGCGAGCGCGACAAGACCCCAAGAGATCGACACCATCGAGCTCGCATCCGCCGACTCCACCTCCAACCTTTGGGCCTCCTCCTCCCTCGTCTCTAATCGACTTCGACTGGGGAAGGAAAGGTAGATGACACGGCTTCAGTCTGGGAGCGCCGGTCCGCGTGGACAGCTTCGGGCGACTGCTTTGGTGGCTCTTCGGGAGCAGCGTCGGCGCCCCGGTCCGCGGGAAGGTGGTCCATGCGATCCGCGACGAACCTCGGAATGCCCAGCAGCTCGCGGAGCTCCTCGATCTGGACTATACGAGTATACGCCATCACCTTCGTGTCCTTCTCAAGAACCAGGTGGTGGTCACCTCCGGACCACGGTATGGTCAGGTGTACTTCCTCTCACCGGCGACGGAGTCGCATTGGGACGACCTAGAGCGAATTCTCGAGAAGTTTCGGAAGAAGAATGAGGGGTGAGACATGCCGGCGGAAGTCACGAAAACAAGGTGGGGCGCGAGTGTCTGGGTGCCGATCGTCCTGATGATCGGCGTGGTCGCAGGGCTAGGGCTCCTGTCGCTGCCATCGCCCGTGCAGCATCCGTTCGGCCGCCCGCCTCCGGAGTTCGAAACGTTCGAGAATTTTGGCCTCATCCTCTCGACGCTCAACGTGGCGCTGCTCGTCGCCCTTCTCGTCATCTACGCACGGATGTACTCGGACACTGGGGCGAGTTTTGCGCTGGGCTTCGTTCTGGTCCTCGGAGCGCTCCTTGCCGAGACCGTCGTCGGCTCACCCGTCCTGTTCCGCTTGTTCGCGATCCCGCCAGGAGGTCAGACGCCGTTTCTCCTGCTTGCCGAGACTCTCAAGGCAGCAGCGCTTGCTATTTTCCTCTATCTCAGCCTCCAGTAGTGGGGACCACGAGTCCGCCAAACGACGGCAGACGAGATCCATCCTGAATGGTCACGCGCTCGGGATGCAGAATTCCTGAACTTCTTTCCCTCGAGCACGAACACGAAGCAACTGGGATGGATGAGTAGTCGCTGGCCCAGCCTCCATGGTCGTGACGGAGTTCCCCGAACGCTTGACATCGGTCACGTAGATGCGCCATTCGCGAAGAATGGGTCACGATATTGGCACAGCTTCGAAATCGATTTGGGGAATCTTTTTGTCGAAGAAAATGCTCTTATGGGACACGCTCATCGAGAGCGCGACGGCTAGGTCTGAGTGAATGACTCCGAGGTGCCTCGCGGCGGCGGCGACTCGGGTCTGACAACGGGTGTCCACGTTGTTCATGCTCGCGAGTTTCGCGGCGGATCCCACCGCAATGCCGAGGTCGATGCATCGTAGCTGGCAAATCGGTCCGAGGAACTCCCAATCCTCAGAATCCTCCGTGTGATGAGCTGGAGCCGCGCGCAGAAATTCGTTGCAGGTGCCGTAGCCGCACGCGCCACAGTCGTACATTGGCGGATACCACTTCTCTAGTCCGATGAACAGGATGAGGTCCACCTTCTCGGTCGTGTCGGCATCGCGGAAGAAAATGGGGTTCTTGAGTTTCGTCCCCCGCGCCCGAAGCCATTCCGCGAGACGGTGGAGGGTTTCTTTATCTTGGACGATCGTGGTCTCAATGAAGGGCTTGGACCCTTTGAGGAAGAGCTGCCCTCCGCTCTTCGGGGCGGTCATGGCGCTGACGGCGCACATCTTCGCGACGTGTGCTACTACCTCTGTGAACATCTCCTGCTGGTTCATCTGTGACAGCTCCCAATCTCATTCGTCTTGATATACCGCCGCCCGGTGGGTGTCAGGCAGGAAGGCGTAGACCTTGTTTTTCTTTTGGTCGACCGCCAATGTGTGGGCTCCTTTCTCCGTCGACACGGTTTCGAGGAGCTTCATTCGCCTTGCGTCGAAGACGTCAATCACTCCCGGGTCGCCGACGGCGACATAGACACGGCTCAGACTCGAGTTGAAGAAAACAACGTCCGGCGGGCCGCTGAGCTCCCCGACCAAACGAATCTCTCCCGAATCCAGGTGGACCGCGACCAGCTTCTCTCCGTCACAAGCGGAGAAAAGGTGTCTTCGTTGCGGATCGAGATCGAGACCGTGCGGTCCTTTGGCGGGCACCTTGTATCTCTCCCGCATCTTCGAGGGAGTTTTCGCATCGATTTCCACGATGAGGGGAGGATCTGCGATGTTCAGATAGAAGGCGGCCGTCCCCTCGTCGTACACGGCCCACCGAGGGCGCCCCGGAAGCACCACGGTCCCGATCACGGCCTTCTGGCTGACATCGATCATCGAAATGCTCGATGAATTGCCGATTTCGGGGTCGCCGACATTTGCCACCAGCAAGAGCCCCCGCGATGGATCGAAAGCGAGCCCATTGGGACGGATTCCCACGGAGAGCCGCATCACTTCTTCCTCCCGGCCGGTTGAGAAAATACTAATCGTGTTCTCTCCGCGATTTGCGGTGAAGAGGAGACCCCTCTCTTCCGAAACGAGTACGCCCGCGACACCCTTCAGTCCGTGAATAGACCGAAGGAACCGATCGGAAGCGGAGTCTACGACGTCGACATCATCGTTAGACGTATGGGCGACGTAGAGCCGAGAGAACTCGTAATGGACGGCAGCGTGATCAAAGCCACCTTTCCGTGAATGCGCGGGAAGCTCGATGTGGCCCAGAAGGCGAAGGCTCATCGAGGCGCGTGCTCCAACTTGGCCTTCCCTTCATCCTTGAGCTTGCAATACGTATAGAGTGCATCGTACGCGGGAAACTGGAGCCGCATGTTTTCGAAATCGTCTTTCGAGTTCTCACGGAAGCCGAGGGCCATCGCCTCCAGTCCTGCGCCCTCCGGTCGAGGATTTCGAGGGGCCGCGTCCGCCGAGCGCACGATTTCGGCCATGTCAAGGAGCGCGCGGTCTGTGAGCTTGTATTTCTTGATGATCGCGTCGAAGCTGCACCGCTCGTCGCCTCCCTCCTTGTAGTGGAACAGCTCGGCACCAGGGCTGTCGTACGGGATCGCGCCCTGTGCCTTCGCGACTTCCAAGACCTTTTCCCGGGGCACGAACAGGAACTCCGCCTTCGGATCGACGAATTTTGTGACGAGCCACGGGCACGCAATCCGGTCCACCTTTGCCTTCTCTCGGGTTACCCATTTCATCGAAGTCCTCCTGAGTAGAGTCTCTACGCAGGTAGTGCATCTATGTATATTAATCTCTTCGACGCGCCGTCGGTTGGCCATTGAGTAGGATATCTACGCATATAAACCCGAACGCGATTCGCCCGCCACAGGGTGAGTGGATGGCCGCGACCGCACCGCGAGGCATGAAGATTGGAGCCGTCTCTCTTTGGCTGCTCCTGCTCTTGTCCGAGAAGCCGATGTACGGGTACGAAGTAATTCGGGAACTCGAGAAGAGGTTCTCCGGCTACTGGAAGCCCAAGACCGGGACGATCTACCCGGCTTTCGAGAAGCTCGAGGAGGGGGGGCTCGTGACGAGTCGAATCGAGTTCCGCGATGAAGGAATCGACCGGAAGCATTACGCCCTCACCGAAAAGGGACGGACCGAGCTTTCCCAGAGCATGGGCCACTGGACCAAAATGATGGAAGTCTTGGAGAGTTACCGAGAAGTCCACGAGTCGATTTTCAGATATAAGGACCGGCTCAGCAGGGACGAGCTCTCAAAGTCCCTTGTCGCTTTGGGGGCAGGAGTGGGCCAGCGTTCGGTCGATCTCTCTAAGGTCCTGCCGGGCCAGAGGAAGCTCTTGGTTCAGCCCACCGAGCCCGTGACGTTCAAGCTCCTCTATGCGAAGGAAGAGGACGAACTGGAGATTCACATGGAACTGAAATGGACCCCGTCCCCCCGCGCGCGCCGCCCGCCCAAGCGCTCGTCGCGTCCGAAGCGGTCGAAACGATTCGGATGAGCGGGGTGGGTCTACGGGTCTCGGAGACTGGATCGATCGAGACGGGAGACTCATCTTCCTCGAGAAGACGGTCCGGACGATCCCCTACGGTTTCCTCGGAGTGATCTTCGGCGTCTACCTCGCCCAACTGGACTTCACTCCCGTCGCCGTCGGAATTGTCCTGACCGCGACCGTGCTCAGCAGCGCGGTCTACACGTTCATCATCAGCTTCGTCGCGGACAAGATTGGTCGAAGGAAAACGCTCGTCTTCTTCGCGCTCACCGATTTCGTCGCGGGAACTTTGCTATTCGTCTCGAGGGATTGGTGGGCCCCCGTACTCGCGGGGATCGTCGGGAACATGACCGTTGGGGCGGGAGAAGTCGGGCCGTTTCTATCGCTCGAAACGGCGATCCTTCCGCGGACGTGTCGCTCCGATCGCAGGACGCTAGCATTCAGCGTGTACAACCTCGTCGGATACGGAGCGTCTTCGGCCGGCGCGCTCCTCGCGGGCCTTCCGAACTACATTGGATATTCGCCGCTCTTCCTGGGGTACATGATCTCCGGACTGCTCGGCGCCGTGCTCTACTCCGGCCTCTCCGGACACGTCGAACCAGACCCCGGCCTGACAAGCCGGTCGGCGCTATCCGCGCGCGGTCGACCGATCGTGGCCAAGCTGTCGGCCCTCTTCGCGGTGGACTCCTTCGGGGGCGGGTTCATCGGACAGAGCATCCTCTCCTACTACTTCTACCTCCGATTCGGCCTGGACTTGGCGACCCTCGGAGCAATCTTCTTCGCGACCCAGCTGGTGACCGCGCTGTCGTTTCTCCTGGCGGAGCGAATCGCGCGGAGAATCGGCCTCTTGCGGACGATGGTCTTCACGCACGTGCCTTCAAACGTGTTGCTGATCGGGGTGGCGCTTGCGCCGACGGCGTTGACGGCGGTCTTCCTCCTCCTGTGCCGTCAATCGTTGTCGCAAATGGACGTGCCCACGCGGCAATCCTACGTCATGTCCATCGTGGACGAACCAGACCGGACCGCGGCGGCGGGACTCACGAGCACCACGCGTACGGTCTCGTCATCGATCAGTCCGTCGCTGGCGGGTTACGCCCTCGCGAACCTCTGGCTCGGCACGCCGTTGGTGGCAGCAGGGGCGTTCAAGTTGGCCTACGACGCCTTGATTTACGCGAACTTCCGAAAGGTGCGACCTCCGGAGGAACGGAAGGGTGCACCGAGTTGAACACTGCACCCACGGCGCTCCATCACAGGCGTATCTTCAAATCTGCAGGCCCTGTGTCGGCCTTGCCCGCGTAGGCTAGTTTGGACGAGACTTCCAGGCTTCGGACCTGGGGACTGGGGTTCGAATCCCCACGCGGGCGTCCTCTCCCGATCTTTTCCCCGGCGCAGACTCACGACGGATGCGAGCTAACCGCAGTCCCGGCGACTAGTCCCCAATGTGTTTTCGGTAACCCGCAGCGTCCATGAGCGCACCCGGTTGCACAGGCTCCGCGGGCTCGAGGACGACCATCCAGCCTTCGCCGTACGGATCCTTGTTCACGAGCTCGGGCTTGTCCACGAGGGCTTTGTTGACATCGACGACTTTTCCACTGATCGGTGAGAAAATCTCGCTGACGGCCTTCACCGATTCGACGGTCCCGATCGGCTCTCCCTGCTTGACGGTCTTTCCGGCCGGTGGCAGCTCGACGTACACGACATCCGTCAGCTGATCCTGAGCGAAGTCCGTAATCCCAATCCGCGCGCGTTTGCCCTCGATCTTCGCCCATTCATGGTCTTTCGTGTAACGAAGCCCTTCCGGGACGTTCGACAATTCGACCCCAACTGGACCGCCTCGATACGGCCTTGCGGATATGAGGGTTTCGTGCTCCCTCTCCGCCCGGCTCAGATACCGCGGGATGCGCCGACCTACCGGCCTTTCCAGTTCGCGCCCCACGCCTGGTGGACGAAAATCTCCTCGCTGTGAATCTTGTGGATGTGATGCACAACCACCAGCAGCGCGAAGAGCGCGAACCCGCTGATCGTGAGGAGAAGGTACGTGGGATTCCCCAGGATCGTGGAGAAGATACTGCCCAACGTGCCGAGCGGGTCAGCCATTCGATCGTGCCTGTGCGAACCAGTTTCCCGCACCGTGGAAAAACCTTTCTCCGTGAAGCCCCGATCCGATAATTAATCGCTCCAACTCGCCCTCCTGGAACAGATGGTAAAACCGCGACACAACGGTCTTGTCGGGCATCGTCCACGGCACGTCTACATCACCGCTGATCTCGGGCGCCGCGAGCTTCGACCGAAAGCGTGGCTGTTCTCGCGCCCACACACTGAGGAACACGGGCGCTTGCTGGCGAAGGACGCGTCGGAGCTCACCCAATGCGGCGAGCCGATCCGTCTCAAGCGGCAGATGATGCAAGACCGCAATGCACAGGCCTGCGTCGAATGACGCGTCACGGAACGGCAGTTTCGTCGCTTCGCCTCCGACCCAATCGATGCGCATGGCTTCCGCGGTTCCTCGTTCGCGTGCGCGCCCGATCATCAGGAGGGGCAGGGAGAAGTCGAGCGCCACCGCCTGATTGCCGCGGTGAGAGAGGATTTTCGCGTGTCGTCCGTTGCCTGCTCCGAGATCGAGAACCCGCGCGTCACGAGGCAATGACTCGATGAACGATCGGACCTCGGGCCAAGGCTCCCGGCGGCGGGCGGCGAACGATTCTGCGATTCGATCGTAGGTCGCACGGATCTCGGCTTTCGTTCGGACCATTCGAGCGGAGACGTTGGGAGTGCGCGATAAAGTCTCGCCCGTTCACGACTCGAGCGCGGCCCGCTCCGTCTCGTGTAGCGCTCGCTCTCGGATCGCGGCAAGGTCCGGCAAAGGGGCGCTCACCCGCCCCCGATCCAGATACCGCGTGTATGCCGGGGCCATCTTCGTTCCGCACGCGGGACACGTCCGCACCCCGATTTCGTACGTACCATCCTTCGGGCAGCGTTGGAGGTCCTTGCGACCGCCGAACTTGCCCCGCTTCGCCGCGGGCTTGCCATCGACCTCGACAAGGTCCAACGCGAAGTCAATCGTCGGAGCGTTGCTCAAGCTCGTGCCAACGCCGAAGCCGTCGACGCCTGCCTCCAGGAGTGCGGGTATCGACTTCTCGTCCACGGAGCCCGACGCGAAAATCTTCACGTCCTTGTGGCCGCGGAGGTCCAGTTCCCAACGCACTTCGCGGACAATCGCGGCGAGGTTCCCGCGTCGTGAGGCCGGAGTATCGAGGCGGATACCAGAGAGGTCCGGAATCGCCTCGACGGCCATCAATGCCTCCGTCTTCTCGTCGTAGTAGGTGTCGACGAGCGCGATGCGCGGAATCTTCGCTTCGAGGTATTTGTGGACCGCCGCGAATGCCTCCCGGGGTCCGCCCATCACGATGACGAGGGCGTGGGGCATCGTCCCGATCGCGGGGACACCGAGAAGATCGGCCCCCAAGGGCGTCGTGATCGCGTCGAGCCCTCCGATCGTCACGGACCGTTCAATGAGCGGCGCGATGCCCGGATGCATGCGACGCACGCCGAACGACAGGACTTGCTTTCCGTTCGCGAGCTTTCGAATCCGCGCGGCTTTCGTGGCGATGCCGCTCGCCTGGCAGATCATCCCGAGGACCGGCGTCTCGTACAACGCCCATTCCTCGTACGGGCCTTCGAGGGTCATCACGGGGAGCGGGATGCCTCGTGGCGTCTTCGGCGGGAAGACGCTGCCTTCCGGGAGGGCCCACAGGCTTACGGCCTTTCCCTCCAAGAGATGCACGACCTCCTCGAGGCCGCAGAAGATTCCCCACGGCCAGCTGTTTGGCAAGGCGCCGGTCGTGACCTCCGCGACGACGTTGGCGCGGCTCCGACCCGCCTTCTTCAGGATGTCGAGGGTCCGCACGAAGTAGATGTCCGTCGTCCGTCCCGCCCGGATCTCGTCTGCCGTGGCGATGTAGAAGTCACGACCCGGTGCGGGCTTGGGCATTTCTCCCGAAGCGGCTACTTTCTCCGTTTATTAGAGCTTTTACATTCTGAACACGGACGATCCGGCGGCTTCGAGGGTGGTCTATCAGGGTGACCGGAACGCTGCACGAATTGCGACCAGGCCGAGCAAGCCGGTCCCCGCCGCGAGGAACAGAAGGTACCACGCGGCCGCGGGCCCCCACGCGTAGTTCACACTATAACGAAAGCCCACCCCGCGAAATCCGGAGGCCGGATCGAGCAAAAACGGCTCGAGGCCCGGACCGCACGGTCGTCTCTAGTCGAGCCTTCGCCGCGCGGGAAAAGAACGGGACGGACCGCCATCCGGACGCTCGGCGGCGAAGCGGCGCAAGGGCGGCGCGAGTCAGGCTTGCCTTCGATCGAGCTCGTTCTGAAGGATGGCGATAGCGTGGTCTGTGTGAAGCGCTTGCGGGCCGAGTCCGATGACGAGGGCCCCGCGGTCGGACACAGCCCGTTCCTCGGCCGGTGTGAGATCTTGATTGTCAGAGAACACGAACGTCGCGTCAACGGGCAGGGTCGCTTGCCGGATGTCCGTCCCGCCCTCCTTAGCATAGACGAACGCGGGACCGAGGCGATCGAGCGCCTCCTCGAGACTCATCTGCGAAGCGAACACGCCGGGAGAGATCTCCCGTTCGATTCGGGAGGTATCGACGAGCACTCGTCGCAAGAGGGCAGCATTGCTGCGGATGTCCGGCTGATAGTTCCGCAGCCGGAAGCCCTCGAGGCGCACGAACCGCGGCGGGTGAGGCGGACCTAGCAGGAGGAGCCCGACTTCCACATCGCGGCGGAGGTCGTGGGCAAGGTGGAGGGCCGCATTCGCTCCGTTCAGCAAGATGTCCATGCGGCCCGCACCGCCCGCGAGGTCATCCAACGGAAAGGCCGGATTCGTGGAGGCTCGATGACCGACGATCAGGAACCGTCGCACGGTCGTCCGATGGATCGTTCCCGCTTAAGGCTTCGGAGTCATATATTTATTGGCTGATTTGGATATTATCAGCGCTCCCGAAGGACTCGAGTCCTGCGAGAGCCTGAATGGCCTCACGATGGAACGGCACCAGAGGAAGCCGCAACGCTTCCTCCCGGAGAATCCAGCGGACCGACTCCGTCCCCTTCGGACGCCCGAGGGGCGAGCAGCGGTAGATCGAACCGGACCACTTCCGGTGGGAGAAGGTACGGTTCACACGCGACCATCGCGGGCCCACCCGAACCTCGATCCCTGCTTGAGTCCGGATCGAACTCTTGAGATCCGCCGTCTCCGAACGGCCGCTCCGCTCACCGCCGGGGAGGGCCCACAGTCCGCCCAGTAGTTGTCCTCGTGGCCGCCGGACGACGAGGACCCGGCGGTTGTCGGTCACGAGGGCGAAGACGACTGAAACCGCGCGCGGGGACCGGGGTCGAGACGAGATGGGCAGCGTTCGTTCCTCGCCGGCCGCGCGCGCGAGGCAAAGCCGTTCGAGGGGGCAACGGATGCACGCCGGGGCGCTCGGTGTACAGACGGTCGCGCCGAGCTCCATCAGGGCCTGATTGAAAGCGCCGGGCTGCTCTGGAGAAACGAGCTTTCCGGCAATCTCGGTGATCCGCCTCCGGACCGCTCCGCTCGTCACGTTCTCGCGGATCCGGAACAGGCGTGCGATGACCCTGATGACGTTGCCGTCAACGGCCGGCACCGGAATTCCGAAGGCGATGCTCGCCACCGCACCGGCGGTGTACGGGCCGATCCCCGGGAGCGCCATCAGGTCGTGGTACGATTGAGGAATCATTCCGTGATGCCGCTCGACGACGGCTTGCGCGGCTACGTGCAAGTTCCGCGCGCGGCCGTAGAATCCGAGGCCCTCCCAGACGGTAAGGACGTCATCGAAAGGCGCCGCCGCGAGATCCCGTACGGTGGGGAATCGTTCGAGAAACCGCTCGTAATACGGTGTGCCGCTTGCGATCCGGGTCCGCTGAAGCAGGTATTCGGCGACCAAGATCCGATAGGGGTCCCGGCTGCGCCGCCATGGGAGGTCTCGGCGATTCGCGCCGTACCAGGAGAGCAGGCGCGAGCGAACATCATCCCGGGAGGGATCGCCCATCGCCCGCACGATGCGTCGGGAGATACATCAGGATTCGGACCATTGAGCTTCAACTGACAAATCCCGCAAGTCAACCTTAAACAAGGTTAACTCGAGCGACCGCGGTAACGTTCCGCTCGCGTGGTCCTCACGCGTGTCACTTGAAGATCTCGCCCGTCTCGCGGCTCCAGAAAAGTAGGTCGAGCGCCGCCATCGGAATCCCGATCTCCTCCGAGAAGCTCTCGATTCGCCTCTCGATGTCCAAGTATCGCTTCGGAGTCAAGGTCCGAGGTAGCCGACGCAGGACGCCGTGACGGATCAGATTCCGGAGGATATGTCGGTCCAAGATGGCGAGGTCCTCCCCGCGGCCCGTGTTCCGCAGGAAATGGCTGGCCTCTTTCAACCCTAAACCGTGGACTTCGCGGACGAGCCACCCGCGAGCGTCCTTCGAGGACGGGAACGAATCCAGCGTCTTGGCGAGTTCCCCGTGGCCCTGCGGAAAGAATCGCTCCCTCGCCCGGACGATGAAGGCGGCTTTGTGATTGTGGAATCGGGTCCGATGACGCAAGAATGTCGCAATCTCGTCGGGCCCACCGGACCATAGGAGCTGGGTCGTCCGGAGGGCGGCGACCGCCGAGTCGGACGCGCGGGCTTTGGACTGAATCGCCACGATGCAGAAACATAGTTCTTCGAAGAGCCGCTCGTCTGCTTTGTGTCCGGTGCGGCGGAAATCTTCCAGTCTGGCCCGGATCGCGTCCTGCTTTGCCTCGTACTCGGCGCGCAGACCGTCGATATCCCGATACCGCGGTTTCAACGGGTCTGCGAATCCGATGGGGGACGATAAGATTGGCGGGATTGACCGACCCCTGCCGACCCCTAAGGGCTCACCTCGCCGCACGTTTAAATAACCGAATCCGCTACGAGGCGACCATGTCACTGCTGTACTTGCTGGCCCGCTGGCTCGACCGCATTTCTCCGGCTCCGATCGCATATGCGCACTGCGACATCCCCTGCGGCATCTACGATCCGCACCACGCGCAACTCGCTGCCCACACGGTCGTCCGAATGGTCGACCTGATCAACCAGCTCGAGAAGCCCGGATCCAGCTCCACGCCGGACCAGCGTCAGGAGTACACGAACAAACTCGCGCGGTACATCGCGACGAAGGAGCAGCACTCCGAGATCGCCAAGAACGAGGTTCGAATCCTCTGGGGCGACTACTTCAAGCCGGAGCACCTGAAGACGTTCCCGGAACTCCACGATCTCGTGTGGAAGGCGCTCAAGTCCGGCTCGAAGGCCCGTCAGGAGATCAACCTCCAGGCGGCCGAGGACCTCCTGAAGGCGACGAACGACATCGCGTCCATCTATTGGAAGACGAAAGGATTCGAGACGATCACCGCCAAGGCACCGTACCCGACGGAGCGCCTCACCGTCTACCCGAAGTTCAAGTGACCCCGTCCGCGATGTTTCCGCTCCGCCGCTTTCGCGTCGAAGACGACAGCATGAGGCCCGCGCTCGAACCGGGGGATTACGTCCTCGTGAACCGATGGGCGTACAAGTTCCGGCCGCCGGCGAAAGGGGATCTCGTCGTCGTACGGGACCCGGAGACGCCGGATCGATTTCTGGTGAAACGAGTTTCCGACGCCTCCGATGCCGGCGAAATCCGTGTCGTGGGCGACAACTCGAACCGAAGCCGAGACAGCCGCTCGTTTGGGCCCATCGACCACCTAGAAATCATCGGGAAGGTCTGGATCCGGCTACGTTAAGCCACGGCAGGACTCAGTCCCACTTCTCGAACCGGACGTAGGCGAAGCCGAGGCGCTGACAGAGATTCTTCACGTCCTCGACCATGTCGTGCAAGCCACAGATGAAGACTTGCTTGCTCCCGTAGTCCGTGATATCGTTCTCGATGACCTTCTGAACGTAGCCCACGCGGCCTTTCCAATCCGGCGTCTCGGGACGCGAGACGGTCGGGTAGAAGTGAAAATTCGAATGCTCCCGCTCCCACTTCTCGATGAGGCTGCGGTAGATCAGGTCGTGCACGTATCGCACGCCGAAGACGACGTGGAACTCATGGCCCCGGTCGAGGCCTTGCGCCCAGATGTGGCCCATCATCGCGATGAACGGCGCGACCCCTGTCCCCGTCGCCACGAACACGGTGTCGTACTGAATCGGCTCCGGGATCACGAAGCGGCCTAACGGGCCAATCGACTGGAGCTTCGTCCCCGGAGAGACGTGGTAGAGGTAGTTCGACATGAACCCGCCTTCCACAATCTTGATGCAGAGTTCGAGGTAATCCTTGTTCTCCGGCCACGACGCGATCGAATACGGGCGGGAGATGCGCTTGCCGTCTTTCTCCGCAAAGATCGAGATGAACTGGCCCGGTTCGAAGTCAAACACGGGCTCATTCTCGAACGTGAACCGGATGAGATACGTCTGCGGGTACTTCGGAGCGATATCGAAAACTTCCTTGACGATCACGGTGTGCTTGCCGGATCGGAACTTCACCGGCGGCTCCTGAACGGCGGGCTTTGGCACCGCCACCGCCTTCGCCGGAACCGTCCCGCGAATCATGGTAAGTTGGGCACCCAGCGAACCGATTTAAACATTTCTTCATGAATGTGAAACAACGGGAGCCACCGTTGTGCGCAATCGCGCGCGGGCGCTTATCGAGGCTTCTCGAGGAAGACATTCGCGTACAGTAGGCCCGCGACAATTGCGCCGAGGAACGGCCCGATCCAGTACACGTACCAGTTGTCGAAGAACTGTGCGACCACCGCAGGCCCGAACCACCGCGCGGGATTCATGGCCGCGCCGGTCAAGGGTCCACCCATCATGATGTCGAGGGAGATTGTCAGCCCAATCGCCAGGCCGCCGACCGCATTGAAGGAGCCTTTTGGGTCGATTCCGGTGCCATAGACGACGAACGCGAGGAAGAACGTCAGGACGGCCTCGACGAGAATCGCAGAGCCCCAGCCCACAGTCGGGCCGAGGGTCGGCGTTCCGAGCTTGTATGGCTGCCACTCGGCGGGGGCGAACACCCCGAGGAGCATGACCGCGGCAACGGTTGCCCCCAGGAGTTGCGAGACCCAGTATACAAGGGCGAGCCGAAGTGAGATTTGCCGGCCCACGAGCGCGCCGAGGGTCACCGCCGGGTTGAAATGCCCGCCGGAGACATGCGCGAGCGCGGATGCCATCACGCCGATGGCGAGTCCGTGAGCGAGCGCAATCAAGAGCCGGTCACTCGCCCCTTTGTCTCCGCCGGTTGAAATAATCGCTCCCGCTCCGATGAAGATCAACGTGAAGGCGCCCGTGAATTCCGCGACGCCCTTCCGCCACGCAGCAATCCCCACCTCGCGCCTCCCCCGGCGGCGTAGCGGCGCCGCCTATTTGTATTATTCGACGCGACCCGGACCACGCTTCATCGGATATACGACGCCGAGCCGCGATCGAATCCAGGGACGAACTCGAGGGCCAGCTGAGATGGCTGCCACGCGGCGTCCGGGAAGACAAGGTTCGGGAAGAACCGTGCGGTGTCGGCCGAGATCTGCGTGACGAGATGGTCGACACCGAACAGGGTCTCGAGGATGCGGTGCGCCTGCTCGCGGCACACCCGCTCGTCCACGAAGCCGACCGAATGCAAGTACTCGTGCAAGAGCACGTAGAAGGCGTAGGGCTTGTACAGCCGTGGGTTCGTCTCTTGGATCCGAAGGAGAGGAACCTTGTTCATCACGATCACGTTGCTCGCGACCGGATAGAACGCGCCGAGGAATCCCTGGGGATGATTTCCGAGGTCCGCCAGGGCGAGCATCAGGCCCGCCCGGGTCCGCCCGAGGACGGCCTCGACGGCCCGCTTCACGAGCTCGAAGACGTCGGCGAGGGTCCGCGCCTGCTCGAGCTTCGCATTGAAGTCCATCAACCGTCTGAACGGCGTCCGTGAGACTTAAGACATTGCTCGAGAGTGCTTGGCACGGGAGTCACGGGAGAGCGTCCCCCGAATCCGCGCGACGGCGGACGGTATCCGTGAGTACCACCGCTGGGAAAACCACTGAAACATTTATCCAGGGGGATATCGACCCCGATGCGAAGCCCACTGGAACCGTCGGGACCTACCGCCATGGTCGCGCCCTCCCCGTATTACGCTCCATCCCCGATGCGACGAACCGCCCCGAGCCTTCCGTTCGGCTGGGGCGCCGTGACGGTCCTCCTCGTCGGCGCGGCGTTCCTCACCGTCGGCATCCTTCTGATCCTCTACGGGTTCCTCAGCTTCCTCACGGGGACCATTGGCCAAGCGACGAGTTCGTCCTTTTCGGTGACCGCGTTCTTCCAATCGTTCTTCGGCGCAATCATGCTCTTCGTCATCGGAGGAGTCCTCGCGGGAATCGGCGGATGGCTAGTCCGCCTCTGGTGGATCTTCCTCCTGGTCGGCGTCGTGACCGGCGCAGGAAACGTGGCCAACACGGCCCGGGAGCGAGCGGAGCGCTCGTCCGATGTTCGCGTCCGCTGCCGCAACTGCGGCCGCCTGAACCCGGAGTTCGTCCAGTTCTGTATGGCCTGCCAGCAGCCCGTGTGACCGCCCACCTGCCGGTCGGTTCGGAACCTATTTGAGCCCGCGCTGGGGTTCGCGCCGACCGATGGGCCTCGTCACCCGGTTTGCCCGACAATGGGTCGCCGGGGAGACGATGGCCGATGCCATCCGTGTGGCGAGAGAGGCGAACGCCCGCGGACTCGACGCCCTCGTGAACCATCTTGGGGAGCACTACCGCGAAAAGGGACCCGTCGAGTCGACGGCCCGCGAATATCTCGATTTGCTCTCCACGATGCAGGCCGCGGGCATCCGCGGGGAAGTGAGCCTCAAGCCGACCCAATTCGGAGTCCTGATCGATCGAGCCTACGCGCTCTCCGAGATGATCCCGGTCCTCGAGGCGACGAAGGCAAACGGCCGCGTCCTCTGGCTCGACATGGAAAGTGCGAACACCACGGACGACACGGTTTGGATTTGTGAGCAGCTCTTGACCCGCTACGACCGCGTCGGGATTTGCCTGCAGGCGAACCTCAAGAGGACGGCCGACGACCTGGACCGAGTCATCCGCGATGGGGCCCGAGTCCGCCTCGTGAAAGGCGCGTACAAGGAGACGCCGGAGATCGCCTACCGGACGCGCTCGGAGATCGATCGGGCGTACCTTGTGCACCTCGAGACGCTGTTCACGAGGGCCCGACACTTTGCGGTGGGGAGCCACGACGGCCGAATGATCGACCGGGCCCTCGCCTTGTCGAAATTGCATCGCACCCCGTTTGAGTTCGCGATGTTGCAGGGAGTCCGCGATCCGCTCAAGACGGAACTCGTGCACGCGGGATACCAGGTTGCGGAGTACATCCCGTACGGGCCGAACTGGCTCCCGTACTTCACGCGACGGCTCCGAGAGCGACCGCGCAATGTGATCACGATGCTCCGCTCCTTCGTGGGCGGCTGACACATCCTTTTTTCTCCCGTCGGCCGTTCCGAGAGCGTGGACCATCCGGCGTTCACTCGCACGATGCGCATCCTCGAATCTCGGTATCCGGTGGAGGACTGGGCCCGCGGAATGACGCCGTTCGAAATTCTCATCTCGACCATCCTGTCCCAGAGTACGACCGTCGCGAATGAACGCCGCGGACTGAACGACCTCCGCTTGCGTGTCGGTGCAATCACCCCGAAGCGACTCGCGGAAACTCCGCAAGAGGAGATTGCAAAGGCGATTTGGCACGCCGGTCTCGCGAAGCAGAAGGCGCCGCGAATCCGTGGGGTCGCAAAGGCCCTCCTCGACGGACATGGCGACCGCCTCGAACGGATCCTCGGCTTGCCGACGGAGCGCGCGCGGGAGGAACTGATGGCCCTGCGCGGCGTGGGGCCGAAGACCGCCGATGTGGTCCTCGCCATGGCCGGCGGCCATCCGACGTTCGCGGTCGACACCCACATCGCTCGAATAGCTCGGCGGTGGAACCTCGTTCGGCAATCGGACTACGAGTCAATCCGCGCCGCTCTGGAGCGGTGGACCCCGCCCGCGAAACGGAAGCCCTGGCACCTCGCCATCATCGCGCACGGCCGCACCCTATGCAAAGCTCGGAATCCCCGGTGCGCCGAGTGCCCCGTGCGACGCGATTGCGATTGGTATCAGCGCAAACGCCCTCGAGAGCAGCGGACGCGCAGAGTTCCGCGGCGCAGCGACAAAGGATTAAGAGCGCCGTGAGATTAGCGCGCGAGGGAGCTCTCGGTGGCGCTGGTCTCGGATTATGTTCAGCTGATGAAGCTCCGCATCGATGCGCTCCTCCTGCTCGTGGCCGCGGCCGGTTACATCGCGACGAGCGGCGTCGCGGTTGACGCGTGGCGGTTCGGCCTTCTGATCCTCGCCGGCTTCTTCGGAGCCGCAGGGGCCAGCGCGACGAACCATTACCTCGACCGGGACCTCGACTCGATCATGCACCGTACCCGGACCCGACCGTTGCCGCAGCACCGGATTGAACCTCCGGCCCATGCCCTCGAGTTCGGCGTCGGGTTGCTCGTCCTAAGCCTCGCCATCGCGGGATTCGGCATCAACCTCTTGACGGCCCTGATGATCGGACTCGGTTACGCGATCTACATTGGCGTGTACACGGTCGGACTCAAGCGCGCCCACGTGAGCAACATCGTCATCGGAGGATTCGCCGGTTCGTGCCCGGCGCTCGCCGGGTCGGCGGCCGCGGCGAATTCGATCAGCCTCCAGGCAATCCTCATCGCCTTGTTGGTCTTCCTGTGGACGCCGGGACACTTTTGGGCCCTCGCGTACCGAAGCCGCGAGGATTACCGGAGGGCACGGCTCCCGATGCTCCCGGCGGTCTGGGGCGAACGGACGTCTGCGCTGGCGATCGCCGGCTCCACGGCAATCGTGGCCGTTGCGAGCATCGCGTTCATCTTCACGTCGGCGTTCGATGCGGTCTACCTCGGCGTCGCCATGGTCTCCGGCGTCGCGCTCCTCGTCCTGACCGCGAAGTTCATCGCCCATCCGAACCCGGAGACCGCGTGGGCAGGCTACAAGTTCTCCGGGATCTACCTCGCCCTCCTCCTCATCGGGATGATGGCGGATGCAATCTTGCGGATCCCTCTGTGACGTCCTTCCATCGCGGGACACGTTCAGCTTTAATATTGCACCGACCTTAGCATCCCCTATCCTCGCGAGCAACCGTTCCTGAGGCGACAGGCATGGTCTCCCCCCTGAAGGCGGATCTCGCCGGCCCACGAATCGACAAGGGCCTCGATGACATCTACGTGAAGGAGACGTCGATCTGTTTCATCGACGGGCAACGCGGGCGCCTCCTGTACCGCGGATACGACATCCGAGATCTCGCGGCCCACTCCACGTTCGAGGAGACGGTCTTCCTCCTCCTCGAAGGACATCTCCCGGATCGAGAAGAGCTCCAGAAGGCGAAGACCGACCTCGCGACGGCGCGCACCCTTCCCCCGTCCGTCCTGCGGCTGCTCCGTTCGATGCCGGAGCACGCGCCGCCGATGGACGTCCTCCGGACGGCCGTTTCGTACATGTACAACTTCGACCCCGAACGAGACGACACGACCCGCGCCGCGAACATGCGGAAAGCCCGTCGACTCGTCTCCCAGTTCGGGACGATCGTGGCCACGTACGAGCGGATTCGCAAGGGACAGCGGCTCGTCCGTCCCGATCCGAAGCTCGGCCACGCCGAGGATTTCCTCCGGATGATGACGGGCCGGCGGCCCGACTCGGTCCACGCGCGGATGATGGACGTGGCGATGATCCTCTACGCGGACCATGCGATGAACGCGTCCACGTTCGCGGCGACGGTCGCCGCATCGACGCTCGCCGATCTGTACAGCACCATCATCGCGGCCATTTCGACGCTGAAAGGCCCGCTCCACGGCGGCGCGATCGAGGCGGCCCTCGGCACGATCGAGCGGATCGGCCGCCCCGAGGCCGCGGAGGAGTTCGTGTTGAACACCTTGCGGAACAAGGAGAAGGTCTTCGGGTTCGGCCATCGCGTGTACAAGACCTACGACCCGCGGGCGCTGATCCTGAAGGACTACGCCCGTCGCCTCGGGGAGGAGCGCGGGGATGACACGTATTACCGGATCGCGACCGCGATCGAAGATACGGTCGTGCGCCAGCTCGCCTCGAAACACATCTACCCGAACGTGGACTTCTATTCCGGTCTCGTCTTCCACGGCCTCGGAATCCCCACGGACCTGTTCACCCCGGTCTTCGCCGTCGCCCGGATTGCCGGATGGACGGCTCAGGTCATCGAGTACTGGGAGGACAATCGGTTGCTGAGGCCGCTCGACTGGTACGTCGGCCCGAAAGACCTCGTGTACGTGCCGCTCGACGAGCGTCCCTGAGGCGTGGGCATGCCGTCGGAACGCCTCGTCCTCCGGCCCCCGGAGGCAGGCCACAAGATCCTGATCACGGGAAGCGGGCTGCGCGTCCCGGACGACCCGGTCATCCCGCTGATCGAGGGCGACGGCATCGGCCCGGACGTCGTGCGGGCGGCCCGGAGCGCGATCGACGCGGCGGTCGCGACCTCCTTCGGAGGCCGTCGTCGAATCGCCTGGTATCCGGTCCCTGCGGGGGAGCGAGCGATGTTCCAGTACGGCGACATGCTCCCGGAGCCCACCCTCGCCGCGATCAGGGAGTTCGTCGTCGGGCTCAAGGGGCCGCTGACCACGCCGGTCAGTGGAGGCTTCCGCTCGCTGAATGTGAGGCTGCGGAAGATGCTCGACCTCTACGCCAACGTCCGGCCGGTCTACTGGATCCCAGGGGTCCCAAGCCCCGTCACCCATCCGGAACGCCTCGACATCGTGATCTTTCGAGAGGGCACCGAGGACGTCTACGCCGGAATCGAGTGGGAGGAGGGCTCGCCGGAAGCCCGCCGGATGATCGAGATCCTGGACGAGGAGTTCCATACCCCGGTGCGCGAGGACAGTGCGATCGGGGTGAAGCCGGTGAGCCAGACCGGCTCAAAGCGACTGGTCCGGAAGGCGATCCGGTACGCGATCGAGAACGGCCGAAAGTCCGTGACGCTTGTGCACAAGGGAAACATCATGAAGTACACCGAAGGAGCGTTCCGCACGTGGGGCTACGAAGTCGCGAAGGAGGAATTCCACGGGTCGACGATTCCTTGGGATGACGTCGCCAAGTCGCACGACGGCAAGGCACCGGACGGCAAGGTCGTGATCAAAGACGTCATCGCGGACAACATGTTCCAGCAGCTCCTGTTGCGGCCGGAAGAATACGACATCCTCGCGACGACGAATCTGAACGGCGACTACCTGAGCGACGCGGCCGCGGCCCAAATTGGCGGGCTCGGCGTGGCGGCCGGTGGCAACATCGGGGACTCCCACGCATTGTTTGAGCCCGTCCACGGGAGCGCGCCGAAGTACGCGGGGATGGACAAGGTCAACCCGACCGCCGAAATGCTCGCGGGCGTGATGATGCTCGAATATCTGGGATGGCGCGAAGCCGCCGTGCGTCTGCAGTCCGCCGTGAAAACGGTCATCGGATCGAAGGTCGTCACGTACGATCTCGCGCGCCTCATGCCCGGGGCCAAGGAGGTCCGCACCTCCGCGTTTGCCCGCGCGGTCATCGATGCGATGGACGGGGCGGGCCGGTGACCGGCCGTGTCGGCCATGGGTGCCGGACGAAGCTCGAGGCCGCCGTCTGCCTTGAGATGGACCGGCAGGGGCTCCCGCACGAACATCGCTCCCTCCGGTTCCGGGTCCACGACGGTCCGGGGGGCTCGACGAAGTATGAGCCGGCCATCGTCGCACGACGTGGCCCAATCCTGTTCCTCGTCGAGCCGATCGCGTCCACGCGAAGCGACGCCATCCGACGGCTCACCCGATTCTTGGAGCAGCATTCCCCGGAAATCGTCCTGGTCCTGGTGACGACCGATGCGGCCATCGACGAGATTCCTCCCGAATCCTACGACGAAATTTACGGGACCTCCGGCGTCGGGAGGTTGACGTCGCGTATCCGCGAGCAGGATCCGGAAGGAATCGTGCAGCCGTTCCAGAAGCCGCAACGACGCGTCAGGGGGTCCCGCGACACCGCCAAATAAGGCCAGGAGCATCGCGAACCGATGGCCACCCACTGGACCGAAGACCTATTCCTCCGCCATCCGGAGGTGTTCCTCGCGGTTCACGAGAACGCCTGGTCCACGGGCGAGACGCAGGCGCGTGACCTGCACGCCATCCTCGAGCGGTTCGGCGTTCCCCCGGGCGGCCGGATCCTCGACGCTCCCTGCGGCATCGGACGGCATTCGACGCGCCTGGCGAAAGTGGGCTACCGGACCGTCGGCGTGGACCTGTCCCCGGTGTTCGTCTCGCGCGCGGCCGAACTCGCCCGCCGAGAGGGCGTGGCCGATCGGGCGACGTACCGCATCGGAGACCTCCGGCGTCTCACGGAAACGGTCCCGGCGACCGAAGGACCGTTCGACGCGGCCCTCAACCTCTGGACATCCCTCGGCTACTACGACGAAGAGACCGACGTCCGGATCCTCCAGGAGTACGCGAAGCTTGTGCGCCCCGGAGGAATCCTGGTCATCTATATCGTGAACCGGGACTTCGTCGTCCGGCATTTCGACCCGCAAGGCTACGAGACCTTCGGGGACATCGTCCACATCGAACAACGACACCTGGATCTCGCGACCTCACGAATGCGGAACGAGTGGCGGTTCTTCCGCCGAATCGGAGAGGATCTGGATCATATCCTGACGGTGCCCATCGAGCACTGTATCTACAGCCTCCACGAGTTGCGCCGCCTCCTTCTGCGGGGCGGGTGGCATCCGACGGAGGCGTTCGGCGGGTTCAAGATGGACGTGCCTTCGATCGATAGTCCGACCCAGCTTGTCGTCGGGAGGCGATGAATGCCCACGGCAGCCGTGCGCCCGCCGCTCGAGGACGTCGAGTCCATTCGTATGTTCCTCCAGGAGGAACGAATCATGCCGGGCGCGCACCTCCTCGACGTGCCTTGCGGCATCGGCCGGCGAGCGGTTGGACTGGCCGAGTCCGGATTCGAGGTCACCGCCGTCGATCCGAATGAGATCGGAATCGCCGCGGCGAAAGAACGGATCGCCGGTCCGATCGCCGACCGCCTTCACCTCGCGTCCGCCTCGCGCGACACGATGCCCGGACTGCCCGCGGGTACCCGGTTCGACGCAATCCTCTGCTTGGACCATGCACTGGGGCGGGGGTCCACGGCAGACGATGTCACATTCCTCCGCCGCCTAAACGCCCACGCGCGGCCGGAAGGAAAGCTGATTTTGGACCTCTTGAACCGCGACTTCTTCGCGTCCCGACGCCGGCCGTTCGCATTTCACACGATCGGGTCGCTGGAGCAGCACGAGTTCCGATCGTTCGACGCGGCGACCGGCGTCCTACGATTGGAGTGGAAATTCTATGAGCGCGTAGGCGAGGACTTGAAGCACCGCACCGATTCGTCCGCGGAGCTCGTCCTCCTGACGCCGTGGGACGTTGGCGTGACTCTCGGACAATCCGGTTGGCGGATGGTCGGCGTCTGGGGCGGATGGCGACGGGAAGCCGTAACCGCAGACCATCGGAAGCTGATCGTCCTCGCAACACCCGCGGGTTGAAAAGGGCAGGGTGCCTTCCTCGAGAGACCATGGCCCTGACCGCCCTCGACACGGCAGCCGTGACCGCCTTCCTCGCGGTCTCCCTGTCGATCTTCGGGCGCAAGATGTATCTCCGACTCCGGTACCTGTTCACCGCACAGCGCAAGGAACCGCGATGGGATCACCTTCCCACGCGCCTGAAGAATTTCATCGTGTATGGAATCTTCCAGAGGAAGGTCGCGCGGGAGTGGTATGCGGGCGTGCTCCACTCCTTCATCTTCTGGGCGTTCGTGATCCTCGGGGCGAGCGTCGTGGAGATTACGGCTCAAGCGTACGCCCCGAGCTGGCGGGTCCCCACCCCCACCTTCGCGGGGTTCTCGCTGAGCGGCCCGCTCTACCTGGCGGAAGAGGTCATCGCCCTCCTCGCCGCGATCGGGGTCGGGATGGCCCTCTACCGACGGTACGTGATTCGACCGAAGAAGCTCATGCACGAGGGGATGCGCGACGCGACGATCGTGCTCTGCTTCATCCTGGGCATCGTGGTCTCGTTCCTCCTCTTCAACGCGGCGGACGCGACGGTCGGGACGGTGGCCCTCCCGGAGTGGAAGCCGATTTCGTCGGCGATCGCGAGCACCTCGATTTTCCACGCCGACCCCACGTTATGGTGGCGGACATTGTGGTGGACGCATGTCGTCCTCTTGTTCTCGTTCTTGGCATACGTCCCCCACTCGAAACACATCCACATCATCTTCGCGATTGTCAACACCTTCTTCATGGACCTCACGCCCAGAGGGGCGCTGAAGACAATCGACCTGGAGAAGACGGAGACGTTCGGCGTGAACCGCGTCGAGCAACTCTCGTGGCGGCAGCTCCTCGACGGGTATGCGTGCACGGAGTGTGGGCGGTGCACCGCCGCGTGCCCGGCGAACGCGACCGGCAAACCGCTGAACCCGATGCGGATCATCACGAACATGCGAGACACGCTGAACGAGCAGGGCGGTGCCATCGTGAGGCAAGCGGTCGACGGCCTGCCGGACATGTTCCAGACGGTTCACACGGACGAAGGGATCTGGGCGTGCACGACGTGTTACGCGTGCGTCTACGAGTGCCCGGTGATGAACGAGCACCTGCCGAAGATCATCGACATGCGAAGGAACTTGGTGCTGACCCAAGGGAAGATCCCTCCCGAGTCGATGGACATGCTGCGCAACATCGAGACGAACTACAACCCATGGGGGGTCGGATGGGATCAGCGGGGACGGTGGGCCGAAGGGCTCGGCGTTCGGACGCTCGCCGAGGCGATCGCCGCGAACGAGCCGGTCGATGTGCTGTATTGGGTCGGCTGTGCGGCGTCCTTCGACGACCGGAACCGGAAGGTCGCCCAGGCCTTCGCCCGGATCTTGCGCAAGGCCGGCGTTCGGTTTGCCATCCTCGGGGCCGAGGAAAAATGCACCGGAGACCCGGCGCGCCGGATCGGCAACGAGTATCTCGCGCAGACCATGATTCGGGCGAACGTGGCCACGCTGAACGGGTACGGAGTCAGGCGAATCGTCGCGAGTTGCCCACACTGCTTCAACGCGATCAAGAACGAATACCCCGAGTTCGGCGGGGCGTACGAGGTCGTCCACCACTCCCAGTTCCTGCAGGAACTCATCCGCGATGGAAAGCTGAAACCCACGCGGGACGTCCTCCAGTTCCTGACGTACCACGATCCTTGCTATCTGGGACGCTACAACGACGTCTACGATGAGCCGCGGGATGTGTTGTACCGCATCCCGGGCGTTCGCGTCGTCGAGATGCGCGAATGCCGTGACCACGGATTCTGTTGCGGCGCGGGTGGGGCCCGGATGTGGATGGACGAGCGGACGGGCGAGCGGGTGAACCACCGCCGCTTCAGCCACATCGAGGAGACGCGAGCCAATGCGGTCGCAACCGCGTGCCCGTACTGCCTGATCATGCTCGACGACGCCGCGAAGACGAAGGACCGCGAGGACATCCGCCGATTCGACATCGCCGAGCTCCTCGAACGGTCGCTCTCGTAGACGCCGCCGGACACCACGACACATGATGTGAAAGGTTTTTCTAGTGCGGGCGCCAGAGGGGTCGGAGGGGGCGGACCCATGGTCTTCGCTTCGTATCCGGACGCGGCGGCCCTCATCGGGCGTTTGGTCCTCGGGGCCTTGTTCCTGGCCCACGGCTGGCCGAAGATCAAGGATGTGAGGAAGCCGATCGGCTTCGTGAAGGGGACGGGGTGGCCCGGGGGAGCGACGTTCGCGGTCCTGTTCACATTGCTCGAGGTCTTCGGGGGCATCGCTCTCATCCTCGGCTTCCTGACCCAAATCGTGGCGGTACTGTTCGTCCTTGAGATGACCGCGACGACCGTCTTCTCAAAGACGAAGCTGAAGAGGAATTTCATGTCGGGATACGAGCTCGACGTCGCGTACGCGTTGTTCGCCCTCGTCCTCGCGCTCCTGGGCCCGGGCGCGTGGTCCCTCGACCATCTCCTCGGTTGGGTCTAGAGACTGCTGATCTTGTTTGCGAGATCGAAATCGAGGCCCGTCAGGCCGCCTTTGTCGTGCGTCGTCAGCGTCAGCCGGACCGTCGCCCACGAGTTCGCGATGTCCGGGTGATGGTTCATCGCCTCCGCGAGTGCGCCGACCTTGTTGATGAACGCGAGCGCCTCGGAGAAGTCGCTGAACGTCCACGTGCGCTCGATCGCCTTGCCTGCGCGGGACCAACCGGGGACCTCCCGCAGGCGGGCGGCAATCTCCTCCTCGGACAGAAGGGCTCGCCGGGCCACGAGTTCCGGAAGGGCCATGGCGGGCAAAAGGTTGGCGCCTCCGAAATTAACCTTATTTAAGGTTGACATTGAGCATCCGTTCGGATCGAAGCACGGCCTATCGCACGATCACGATCGGGGTCTGCGCGATGATGTCGAACCCAAAAGCAATGTCCAGGCACACATGGAGGCTATAGCTGTAATATGAATACGTCCCGCGATAGCTCGATGAGACGTCCGCGGGGATTGGGATCTCGAACGTGAACGGCACCCCGACGCGAATCTGCTCCATGGGCACCGACACCTCTGTGCGATACGTCTCCGCGGTCTCTTGCTGACCGTCCGCCTTCGCCCACTCGCCGCCGATGAGCCGCGTGTACACCCGTCGAATCCGGGCGTTCTCCGTGCGGTTCAACGTGATCCGGCAACCGATCAGCTCGCGTGCGAAGAACCGGTCGCCGTCCAGCTCCACGTAGACTTCGGGACCCTGGCCGCCGGACCGGAATCGGACCGGCTGGGCAAACGTACGGACGCTTGGACGATCGTAGAACACGAAGATCTCCGTCGTCCATACGGTGTCGAGCCACAGGGGGACATCGAGTCGCGCGCTCAGGATGTACTTCACGCTCGCGTGTCGGCCCGCATACGATGGGAGCGCATGAGCAGGAATCTGCAACTGGAACGGATATCGGTATGTGCCGGGCGGCACCGACTCCTCCCCGCGCAACGGAAGGCGCCACTGCACAATCGTGGCTTTCGATCGATACGTGACGGTCGTCTTCCCTGCGCTCCGCGTGATCACGGTTTCCTCGGTGCCGGTGAAGTCGACGTACAGCCCACGGCTCGAGACCTCCCGCGTCGTCTCGATCACGACCGTCCCCTCGATGACTTCGCCCGTGTAGTAGGATGTCCGCGGCAGCTCGACCGTGATTTCCCGGGGCGTCGACTCACCTCAGGGCGACATGGCTCACCGGACGAGGAACCGCGTGCCGCAATAGGAACACGTCGCGATGCCGAAACGGTCCACGTTCGTCGGTGGGCCGCCGCAGTTCGGACAGCTCAGCGCCACGGGGCCCTGTTGGCCCGCAGGGACCATCGGCTGCTGGATCGGCGGCGGTGGCGGGATCGTCCGCCGGCTCGAGGCCGACGACAATGCGAGGATGATGAAGATGATGACGAACAAAAACGGGACGCAGAGGAATGGCGCGAATCCTAAGGGGAAGAACATCGAGGAACCCGCGAGGGAGAATGCGATCACCGATACGGCGAGGATCGCGACGACGACCGCCAGGACGATGCCGATGACCAACGTGTTCGGCGACGAACCGCGGGGAGCCGGTGCGGGAAACCACCCCGCCGGCGGGGGAGGCGGCTGGGCCACGTCTCCGGATTGAGCGAGACTTAGATGAAGGCTCCGGGAGTCGGCCGGGTCAACTCTTGAGCTCCTTCAAGGTGGCGGGCAGGAGCTTCAGGACATCCGCCACAATCCCGACGTGCGCCACCTCGAAGATTGGCGCGCTCGGATCCGTGTTGATCGCGATGATCAAGCTCGCGTCCTTCATGCCGGCGACGTGCTGCATCGCGCCGCTGATGCCGCATGCCACGTAGAGCTTCGGTCGAACGGTCTTGCCGCTCTGCCCGACTTGACGTGTCTTCGGCAGCCAGTCCATGTCCGTGAGCGGACGGGATGCGCCGACCACTCCGCCCAGGGCTTTCGCGAACTCCTCGATGAGGGGGAGGTTCTCCTTCTTCTGAATCCCGCGGCCCGCGGACACGATGATGTCCGCGCCGGCGATGTCGATGTCCTGGACCTGTGGCCTCTCAATGGACAGAAACCGGGCCCGGGCCTTCGAGGCGTCGATCCGGACGGGCGTCACGGTGACTTTCCCTCCCGCCGCAGGCCCGGCGGCTTTCACGGAGCCGGGACGCACGGTCGCCACAATCGGCCGGCTCGAGGAAATCTCCACCTCGGCTTGGACCTTCTCGTTCAGGAGGCGACGGCTGGCCACGAGGCGCTCTCCGTCAAACCGCAAGGTGAGGCAGTTCGTGACCAGAGCAAGATCCATCGTCCCGGCGAGCGCGGGCGCGAGGTCGTAGCCCTGAGAGGTGTGAGCGACGAGGATGAGCCGAGGTTTCGTCGACTCGATGACGGAGTGCGCGGCCTGACCGTATCCGTCGGGGGTGTATTCCACGAGGGCCGAATCCTCGACGAGGAGAACCTCCACGCCGCATCCGGCGAGGGAATCCGCGAGACCTCGAACCTTCTCGCCGAACAGCGCCACGCGGACCTGGCCGCCCGGCCGAGAACCGAGCTCCCGGCCGATGGCGATCGCCTCGAAGGTCGACGGCGCGATGCGACCCTCCAGATGCTCCGCGAAGATCAGCACGTCGCCCGCCACCGACTCACCTCCGCGCGAACCCTTTGTCCCGCAGGAGCTGCGCGAGCTTCTTCGCCTGCTCCTCGACGGTCCCCGGGATCATCTCCGCGTGGCCCTTCGCCGCGGGAGGCGATAACCCTCGGACGGCGAACGTGTATGGAAGGGGGACGGCATCCCAGGAAGCGAGGCCGAGCGTCGCGGGGGAGAACTCCTTGATCGGCTGACGCGCCGCCTTCATGATGGCCGGGAGCGGGGCGTACCGCGGCGTGTTCGCGCCGAATTGAATCGTGAGCACGGCGGGGAGCGCGATCGAATAGAGCCGCTGCAGTCCGCCCTCCAGCTCACACGCGACTTCGAGTCCCCCGCCCTTCAACTCGACGCGCGTCACGACGCTCGCATGGGCGAGGCCGAGGAGCCCCGCGATGAGCCCGCCGGTCGCGGAGTTCACGAGATCGTCCGACTGGACGCCCGTCACCACGAGATCGTGGGGCAGTGTGCGGATCGCCGCCGCGAGGAGACGCGCGACCTTTCCGACATCGTACGCCGCCGGCTCGTCGAATGCAATCCGGGCAACCTCGTCAGCCCCTTTCGCGAGCGCCTCCCGTAGCATCTGCTCGGTCCGCTTCGGGCCCGCCGTCAGAGCGATGACGTGACCTCCGGACTTCTCCTTGAGCCGTACCGCTTCCTCGAGAGCGTACTCGTCCGCACCATTCAGCTTGTAGTTGAGCGCATCGCGCCTGATGTCCCTCCCATCCGGCGCTATCTGGAACTGCAGATCCGGGTTCGGAATCTGCTTGAGGCACACGACGACGTTCAACGGCACGGCGCGCGGGCTTAGAGGAGGACGCTATTTAATCGTGTCGTGCGATTCGAGTCGACGATGGTCGACACGCCCTGGCGGTCGGTTGCCACACCGGATCGCGGAGGCGAGTACCTGGCCTTGCTCTCGTACCTCCCCCTGAAGGGATTCCGCAAGATGGTCACGCTGCAGCGGCAGTCCGGCAAGATACGCGCGCAGCTCGCGGGGACTCCCGGCCTCATCGGGTTCTCGTTCCGCGCGAAGTTGTTGAGCCATCACTCCTGGACCCTTTCCATTTGGGAAGACGAGCGGCCCCTGATGTCCTTCGTCGGGAAAGATCCGCACCAAGCGACGATGGGCACGCTGCGGTCATACATGGGCGAGACGGCGTTCACGAGGTGGACGATCCGCGGTTCCGACGTCCCGCCCTCGTGGGACGACGCGATGCGGCGATCCGACTCGCCGCCGACGAACTGAAAGATCGGCAGGCCCGACGGCCTGCCTTCGTGTGCCTACGGGAAGATCCCGCGCCACTTGTACGCTTCGACGACGCGGGCGATCGCCACCATGTACGCGGCCTGGCGCATGTCGACCTTCTTAGCTTCCCGCATCTCCCAGACGCGGCTGAACGCGCTCATCATGATGCCTTCGAGCTTCTCATCGACGTCTTTTTTCGTCCAGAAGAATTCGGACAGGTTCTGCACCCACTCGAAGTACGAGACGGTCACGCCGCCCCCATTGGCGAGGATGTCCGGAATCACCAGGATTCCCCGCTTGTGCAAGATGTCGTCCGCCTCGGGGGTCGTCGGGCCGTTCGCCCCTTCCGCGACGATCTTCCCTTTGATCCGAGGCGCGTTCTCCGACGTCAGGACGCCTTCGAGGGCGCACGGGGCGACGATGTCGACGTCGAGCTCCATGAGCGCCTCGTTCGTGATCTCCCGGGTTCCCGGGAATCCGACGACGCTCCCCGTCTTCTCCTTGAACGCGAGGACCTCTTTCGGGTCGAAGCCTTTCTCGCTGTGGATGCCGCCCTTCGAGTCGGAGACCGCAACGATCTTCGAGCCTTGCTCGTCGTGCATCAAGCGGGCGTAGTGCGATCCGACATTCCCGAAGCCCTGGACCGCAACGCTCGCCCCTTTCAGGTTCAACTTGACCTTCTTGCCGGCCTCACGGGTGGCATACATCATCCCCCGCGACGTCGCCTCGTCCCGGCCGAGCGAACCGCCGATGACGAGCGGCTTGCCCGTGACGACGCCGGGCATCGCGAAGCCTTTGTTCATCGAGATCGTGTCCATGATCCACGCCATCGTCTGGCTGTCCGTGTAGACGTCCGGGGCGGGGATGTCCTTCTCCGGTCCGATGATGATCGAGATTTCGGAGGCGTACCGGCGCGTCATGCGCTCGAGCTCGTCCTTCGACATCTCCTTCGGGTTGCAAATCACGCCGCCTTTCGCGCCGCCGTACGGGATGCCCATGACCGCGCACTTCCAGGTCATCCAGCACGACAGGGCGCGGACCTCGTCGAGGGAGACGTTCCAGTGGTATCGGATGCCGCCCTTGAACGGGCCGATCGCGTCGTTGTACTGCACGCGGTAGCCAGTGAAGACCTTCACCCTCCCGTCGTCCATCTTCACGGGGAAGTGCACCGTAAGTTCACGGCGCGGGTTCTTCAAGACTTCGAGGAGCCCGGAGTCCAAGTTCAACTTCTTGCCGGCCCGGTCGATCTGCTCCCGGGCGATCTCAAAAGGATTCAGCGTTTCCTTCACTTTCACCATGCGACACGCCTCCCAAACATCCGACGGATGTCGAAGGTGGCCACGTGTAGAGACGTCCGCTTTTAAAGATTGTGCTCGAAGTTGCGCGGACGATTCTCAGACGCCGCGGACGGATCCGTGGCTCCGGTCCTTGGGCCCGGCCTTCGGATAATCGGTCGGGTCCACGATGTTCCGCGGCGGCTCGCCGCGCAGGAACCGAATCACGTTGTCGAGCGCCGCCTCCATCGCGCGCGCCCGCTGACTCGGCACCATGGACGCGACGTGCGGAGTCATCACCACGTTCGGCAAGTCGTGGAACGGGCGGTGGAACGGTCGACCTTGTTTCGCATCCGGGTACGTCCACCAAGTGTCGAGGGCGGCGCGGAACCTCGGATGGGACTTCAAATGGTCGAACAGGTCGTCTTCCGCGATGAGCTTGCCGCGCGCGATGTTCACGAGGATCGCATCGTCCTTCATCTGCGCCAAGAAGCGGCGGTTGACGATTCCGCGGGTGTCTCGAGTCAAGGGCAGGGCGAGGACGACGGCATCCGCGTGTGGCAACTCGTTCGGGAGACCCTCGACCGTCACCATGGCGTCCGCCGGGTCACGGCGGAGACGGCGCGACCGGGTGACGCCAACGACCCGCATGTCGAACGCTCGGCAGCGACGGGCGATCTCGACCCCGATCCCGCCCATCCCGAGGATCAGGGCTGTCGTACCCGCGAGGCCCTTGCTCATCACCGTCTGATCGAAGACGCCTCGCCGGATCTCGTCCGTACGGGCGGGGACGTCTTTGGCCGCCGCGAGGAGAAGCGCCATCGCATGCTCCGCGACCGAGACGTTGTAGGCCCCCGCGTTGCTGCACACGATGGCGCCCGGGGGGAAGCGTTCGAACGGCAGATGGTCCACGCCGGCGACGAGCGATTGAATCAGCCGGACCGTCCGTGCCTTTGTCCGGAAGTCCGCCGGAAATTCGCGGGGGAATCCCATGGAGACGACCACGTCCGCCTTCGTCCACGCCTCGTCCCGGTCATCCGCCGCCAGGTCCCCGAGGATCACCGGATCGAATGCGCTGGACGCCATCCGGCCCACGACGTTGCGTCGCTCCGCGTCCATCGGCGCGGTGAAGAGGACCCGGGGCATCGGCGTACCCGACGCCGCCGCGGGACTTGGGCCTTTCGACGCGACTCGGTCAGCATTCCGAGTAGCCGCACGAGTGGCACTTGACGCACCCTTCCTCGAACACGAGGGACTTGCCACACTCTGGGCACTCCGGGTTCAAGCCCTTCCGGAGCAGCTCGGTGGCATCGCGGGATTCCTTCTCCATCTCGATGTCCGTCTCGACCGCCCCGCCGAG
>Ga0209803_1000267_pt1 | contig 34064 bp, 30 predicted proteins | sample GraSoiAngelo_138_FD_185895 | JGI IMG/M metagenome (GOLD analysis project Ga0209803, IMG submission 185895) | Grasslands soil microbial communities from the Angelo Coastal Reserve, California, USA - 14_0929_09_40cm (SPAdes) (version 2) | ecosystem: Environmental > Terrestrial > Soil > Grasslands ...
GCAACGCGATCGCGAAACGAATCGCTCCGCACAAATCCGAATCGGTCGAGGTCCACAACGGCGACGTTGTTCTGCGTGGCGAATTGCTCGTGCCTGTGACGAGCGGGCGGCATCCTGCGATCGTGCTCGCGCCTGGCTCGGGTCCAGCAACGCGTCACGTCGGGATGTGGAACGTGTTTTTTGTTCGACTGGGCATGGCCGTCCTGTCGCTGGACAAACGCGGCGCAGGTGAATCGACCGGTGATTGGCGCGCCGCTTCAATGGACGATCTTGCTGGCGACTGGCTCGCCGGAGTCGCATTTTTGAAGTCGCGAAGCGACATTGATCCAAAGCGGATCGGTGTCCATGGATCGAGCCAGGGCGGATGGAGTGCACCGTTGATGGCTGCACGCTCCGGTGATGTCGCTTTCATGATCGTTCGCGCCGGCAGCGGCACGAACATCGCCGACACAATCCTGCATGAAATCGAGTGGAGCGCGCGCGAGAAAGGCTTGCCAGAGCCAGAAATCAGCGAAGGAATGGCAGCGGCCCGCGTAGCCATGGCCATGATGGCGCGCGGCGCATCGACCGATGAATACGACGCAGCAATGAAGCCGTATCGTAGTCGCGATTCTTGGCCCGATAATTTTCCGCTGATCGACGAGAGGCCGCGTGGCCAAAACTGGATTCGCCTGAATGCGGCTTACGACTCGGTCGATTCCGTTCGGAAGAGTCACGTCCCGATCCTTTGGTTTCTCGCAGATAACGACCACAACGTGCCGACTGCGATCAGCGCTCCACGGCTCCGCCAGGCGTTCGACGATGCTGGTAACCACGACGCGACCCTAATTGTTCTGAAGAACGCGGCCCACGGTTTCCTGTCCACACCGACGGGAAACAACAAAGACTTTGCGAAACAAAGTCATTTCGCTCCGGGCTATTGGGATACGATGGAGCAATGGCTCAAAGCGCGCGGTTTCGCCCAATAGTTAGGGGTTCAAAGGTGATCTGGTAATGTTCCTAGATATTCCCACTGCTGCAGTACGATAGGCACGTTGCCGTTTTTCCAAACGAAATCGTGGAACGCGCGGAGACTGAATTTTTCGCCCTGCCCGAGGCGCGCGTCGGCGAGAAACTTCATGATCTGCAACTTCCCGATCTGATACGTAATGGCGCCGCCAGGGCTGGTGGCGAAAGCGATTGCTTCCTGACGCGCGGTCTGTTCGTCCATCGGTACTTTCTCCTGTAGATATTTGGCGGCTTGTTCGAGCGTGAATTCCCCAAGCGCAAGTTTCACGTCCACTTCCACACGCAGTGCGCGGAGCCGAATGAAATTGTAAATGATCTCGCGCGTGTGCGGGCTGTCATCGAAGAGTCCCGCCTGCAACATCATCTCCTCCGCATAAAAGCCGATTCCTTCGTTTGCTCCGGAATCGTAGTAATGCCGCCGGATCGGGTCCTCATGTTTCCATGAAAGACAAAGCTGAAAATAATGCCCGGGGATTCCCTCATGAACAGTGATCGGCCGTGGGTCCATCGCCGTTGCACGCCAGAAGTAACCGAGCTTTTCTGAGGGCTCCGGCACGTAGCGGATGCAGTTTTCCTTCAACCGCGACGGCCCAGTGAAGTCGTCAGTCTCGGTGAATCCGAGCACGCGCAGATATTCCGGCGTGGGACGGAGCGTGTAATGTTGCACCCAATCGGGAACGCTGAGGATGCCGCGCTCAACCAGAAATCTGCGGATCGATAATTCCTTTTCCGCTGCGTCTTTGATCCAATTGTCGATGTTGTCGGCGATTTTCAGCGGCGGCACGTCTTTGTTCCGGTTCTTCTCGTAAGCTTCGAACGCGACCGCGCGATTCCATTCCCGTCGTCCCATCGCCAGAAGTTCCTCCGGCGTGAACGGCATCAGCGCCACGTTGTGCAAAAACCAAACGTAAGCGTCGCGCCCAAGTGCCGTTTGCTGCGGCAAGCTTGGCAATCTCTTACGGAGATCTGCCCGGAACTTCTCCAGCGCATCTGCAGCCCGCTCACACGCGCCTTTCAATTCATCTTGTTTGAGAGTTGTCGATCCTGTGAGCGCGCTCGCAGTCTTTTGCAAGTGCTCGCGAATGCCCTCAAGATTCTGAATGGCGACTATCGCGAACGGCGCGGGAGGATCCATCAGGTTCTTCGCACCTTGCTGCAGGATCGACGGAATGTTTTCGATGCGCGTGAGAATCTCGCGACTGCGCGCCTCATCATACGGCGTGGGCACAGTGAGCGCTTCCACGAGGGCGGTGAGTGTCTGCTCGATGTAGAAATTCGGATCGCGTTTCCAGCGTGGATTCTGGTCGAGCTCCCAGCAAACGCGCGACAAGGCCGAACCGATCAGACGATAATCCACCTGCTGCGGAATCGGCCAGTGACTCGCGTCGATTTTCTTCCAGCGCGCTTCGAAGTGTTCGAGATCGTTCCGGCGTTGATCGATGCTGGCTCGCGACCAATCGCGCGTTCCGCCCTGGCGCTCGATGCGATTCACGTCATCGCCGGTGAATGGCGCGTGTTTCGCGCGCCAGGTCCAGAAATCGTCGGACAGCTTAGCCAGTGATTCGGTCTGTGACTGTGCTTGGCCCAGGGACCAGACGATCATACAAACCGCGACCCATATTTTTTTCATGAAGTTCTAATCAGCATTTCTGCGCATCGTAATGATGGCGGGATTCTTTCCCGGCCGATACATCGACATGCCGTAGCACAGCGGGGCGCTTTTTTCACGCGCGTAACGAATGTGGTTCAACTTCTCATCCCAGCGCTCGATGTAAGAGCAGTTCGCGGGTTTCTCGCTGCTGGGAATGGGCACGTAACGATTCTCGGTATACAGCGCTGATGAACTTCGTCATGCCAGCATTCAAACGAAACCTAGAGGGTAAACAATGCGCAAATATCTATTCGCGGTCATCTTGGGTGAATGGCAGTTTTCCTCCCTGCAGCCAAGCTCCTTATCCCGCGAACATGAATCTTTCGACAAAACCTTCGCGTCGCCCTTCTGCCAAGCCCGCATCAAAGTCGAACCGACAGGTGGATGCTGCGGCAATTCCTTCCTCCGCGGCAGAGTTGCTCTGCGCCGGCGCGGTGTTTCTTGTTGCGCTTCTCCTTTATAGCCGGACGCTCGCTCCTACGGTCACGCTGGTCGACAGCGGCGAATTGATTTTGGTCGCGCAGGGACTCGGGGTCGCGCATCCGCCGGGTTTCCCGCTCTGGGTCATTCTCGCCCATGTGGCATCGCTCGTGCCGTTTGGAAACGTTGCGGTACGGATCAATTTTTCGTCTGCCATTTTCGCCGCGCTCGCGTGCTCGATGCTCACTCTTGTTGTGTCGGAATTAATGATCACCGCCGCATATCTCCCTGCGCGGAAGGGAGGCGCGCAACAGAGAAAAAGGGCCGTGGATTTGGGCATTAACCGCCTTTTGGTGTTCGCTCCTGCGCTTGGCTCGGGGTTGCTCATGGCATTCTCACGGACGCTCTGGTCGTATGCGACGATCGCCGAGGTCTATACTCTCAACACGCTGCTTATCCTCATTGTCTTTTTTCTGATGCTTCGGTGGCGGCGGCGCATCATAGCGGACCGAAGGGAAAAAGGGGGGCCGGTTACCATCCACGACTCCTGGCTTTACGCCGCCGCGGCGGTTTTTGGCTTTGCGCTTGGCGTTCATCACGTCACCGTGGGACTGACGCTTCCCGCTCTGGCCGTTATCGTTTACAGGACTGAGGGCCTCAGATTTTTTACGAGGCGCCGGCTGGTATACGCCGCGCTGATTTCGATCGTGGCTATGGTCGCTGTATATGCCTATCTGCCGTTTGCGGCGTCGCGCTCACCTCTCATCAACTGGGGCAATCCCCTTTCGCTGCAAGAAATCTGGTGGCACATCACGGGCAGACAATATCGGGTATTCCTCTCGTTTACTCCAACGATGATGGGAGGGCAGTTTGTTGAATTTTGCCGAATGCTCCTGCGCGAATTCGGGCCTGCGTGGCTGCCTTTGCCGCTGGTGCTTGCTTTTGCGGGTTTCGCCACTGCTTATAGGCAAGACCGCACAACCTTCTGGTTTCTATTGTTTATTGTCATCGCTAATTTGGCATACGACCTCAGCTACGAAATCGCGGAGGACAAAGACGCGTACTACCTGCCGGTATTTATCTCCATCGCGATCGGTGCCGGATTCGGAATCCGTTGGTTGATCCAGATGACTGCTGTGAAGTCGATGTTCTTCGGAACATCGTGCGGTGTCGCCGCGATTGCAGTTCTGCTTACATCTGCGACAGCGTTCGCGGGGAACTGGCCGTTCAACAACCGCAGGCATTGCTTCATCGCGCATGATTACGTTGAAAATCTGCTCAGCGGGGTCCAGCGCAATGGTCTTTTACTTACACAAGACTGGCAGGTCGCGTCCCCGATGTTTTATGCGCAGCAGATAGAACAGCGCCGGCGCGATGTAAAAGTTGTTGACGTTAATCTGCTGCGGCGCTCGTGGTATTTCGATTATCTAAGACGCACTTATCCTGATTTGATCGAGCGGTCGCGCAAGAAGATTGAAATGTTTGTCGAGGACCTCAAAGCATGGGAACGCGATCCCGCCGAGTTTAAAAGCAACGCGCTGCTGACCCAAAAAATCAACACGGCATTTTTGGAAATGATTCAGTCGATTGTGACGAACGAGAGCGTAGTCGGGCCGGTTTACATGACGAGGGATTTGCTGTTGCCCGACACTACAAACGGCGCAGTGACACAGTGGCTTACTCAAAGCTATCAACTTGTTCCGCATGGCCTCGTTTTTAACCTTACAAGAGATTCACGCTTCCACGATTCGCCTGACGTACAGCTCGAGACCCGTGGTTTGGCTGACGGGAGTGTACGGTTTGAGAAAGATGACGTGGTGAACCTCAAAATCTTGCCGGGCTACACCAGCATGCTGATCAACCGCGGGCGCTATCTCGCGGCATTCAATCAGCACGCGCGCGCCATTATTGCCTTCAAAGAGGCGCTCATACTCGATCCCAATCTCGCCGCGGCGCGAGAAGGCCTTGCGGAAAGCACAGCAAAACTACCAAGCCCTTAGTGGCGTATTAAGAATTACGCCGCCACCTTTTGGCGCATTCCTTCTTGCCAGTCTCGCGGATTGCTTCTAAACGGGCAGGATGAAAATCACGTCTCGTGTCCTTGTAATTCTCTTGTCTCTCGGCATCGCGACGCAGGCTGCCGATCAGCTAATCGTGCTGAAAGCGGCGCGACTCTTTGACGGTAAGTCGAACGCGCTCTTGCAAAACGCTGTGGTGATTGTGCAGGGCGATAAGATTGTCGATGCGGGAAGTAATCTGCCAATCCCGAGCGCAGCGCAGGTGATCGATCTGGGCGATGCGACGCTTGCGCCCGGTTTCATGGATGCGCACACGCATTTGACGGCCGATTTCTCTGGTAATTACAACGAGCGCCGCCTGCAGCAACTTGATCTGAACGTGTCCGAACAGGCGATCCGCGCGACGGCCTTTGCGCGCGCGACGGTCGAAGCGGGTTTCACCACGGTACGCGATATGGGCAGTCGTTTCGTCGCCAGCCACGAATTCGTCGATGTTGCGCTGCGCAATTCGATCAACAAAGGCGTAATCGTCGGGCCTCGTATGCTGGTTGCGACGAAGGGAATCGGCGCCACCGGCGGTCACTTTGATCCGACCGGCGGGTTTCGCGATTTCCTTTTCGGGCGCGAACCGGATTACACCGACGGCATCGCGAATAGCCCCGACGAAATCCGAAAGACGGTGCGGTTTGAGGTGAAAAATGGCGCGGACGTCATTAAGGCCGCGGTTTCCGGCGGCGTCCTTTCACTGGGGGACGAAGTCGATACGCCGCAATTAACACCGGCTGAAATGACAGCGCTGGTCGATGAATCGCACCGGTTGCGCAAGAGAGTCGCCGTGCATTGTCACGGCGATCAGGCCGCGCGCGAGGCGATTGAGGCGGGCGTCGATTCGATTGAGCACGGTTCGTTTATGAAACCGGAAACGCTTGCGATGATGAAAAAGAAGGGAACCTTCCTCACACCGACGCTGATGGCCTCGGAGTGGATCATGAGCAAGCTCGACAACTATCCGCCAGCATTGCAGGCGAAGGCGAAAGCGGCGACAGCGGCTCGCTCGGAAATGTTTCGCAATGCGGTTAAGATGGGCATCAAGATTTCATTGGGAACGGACGCAGCGGTCTATCCACATGGGCAAAACGCGAAAGAATTCAAGTTAATGGTCGATCTCGGGATGAGTGCGATCGATGCACTGAAATCCGCGACGAGCAACAATGCCGAGCTTCTCGGCATCGGGCAAAAAGTCGGGACTCTGGAAAAAGGGAAACTGGCCGATGTCATTGCGATGCCGGGCGATCCGACCTCCGACATCACTGCAACCGAGCGCGTCTCCTTCGTAATGAAAGAAGGCAAAATCATTCGGCAAGGCCCGCGCACGCCGCAGGGAACCGCCGAATCGACGACGTCGCCAGAGGTCTCGGATCCGGTGGATTAACGTTGCGATTTGTTGACGCAAGGCTTTGACAAGCCGGAGATAGCCGCTAGGTTCCCGTCCTCAGCTCGCTGGATTTGAGCGGGGACAACTTTTTAAGCAGGAGCCTGGTTTGCTATCGCAAGTGACTGGGCATTTGAACTGCACAGGAAATGCAAAGAAATCGAAGCAAACGATATCGCGCAGCCACACAGCACGTGAACCGGAGCAAGACTTACAATCTTGCCGACGCTGTCTCAACGCTGAAGAAGTTTCCGCCGACGAAGTTTGATCAGACCGTGACGGTTTCGTTCCGGCTGGGGGTCGATCCGAAACAATCCGATCAGATGGTGCGCGGGACCTGCCCGCTTCCGCATGGCAGCGGCAAACAGGTGCGGGTGCTTGTTTTCGCGGAGGGTGAGGCGGCGAAGGCTGCCAAGGAAGCTGGCGCGGAATTTGTTGGGATGAAAGACCTGATTCAGAAGTGCCAGGAAGGTTTTCAGGATTTTGATGTGGCGATCGCTACACCTGCGGCGATGGCAGAAGTTCGGAAGCTCGGAAAGGTGCTCGGACCGCGCGGATTAATGCCGAATCCCCGAACCGGAACGGTGACCGACGACACCGCGAAAGCAGTGCAGGAGGTGAAGGCTGGCCGGGTAGAATTCAAGCTCGACAAGAACGGCAACGTGGCGGTGCCGGTTGGAAAATTTTCGTTTGAAGAAAAAGCCTTGGTGGAAAATGGAAATGCAGTGATCGAAGCCGTTGTGCGGGTCCGCCCGGCGACAGCCAAAGGTCGCTACCTTGAAGGCGTGACAATCAGTGCGACGATGTCCCCGGGCGTCCGCATCGATCCTGCGCCGTATTTGAACGTGTAAGGAATGACGAGGTAAACGCTCAACGCTCAACGTCCAACGCCCAATTTAAGAACAAATGAGACCGGAAAAAGCCAGCATCGTTTCAGATTTGGCCGAGAAATTGAAACAGTCGCCTTATGTACTAGTGACCGATTATCAGCACATGAAGGTGGCTGATTTCACCGAATTGCGGAACCGGCTGGAACCGGCAGGCGCGGAAATGCACGTGGTGAAAAATAATTTCCTTAAGCGTGCCATGGCGGATTCCGGTTTTCCGGATGTGGGTGACCAGTTGGTGGGCCAAACCGCGGTTGTCACAGGCGAGAGAGATGTGGCGCCAGTTGCCAAAATTTTTAAGACGTTCGCGACCGAATTTAAAATCGCGGCCCTCAAGCTTGGTTTTGTCGATCGCGCTGTTCTTTCCACCGCGGATTTGGAAACGTTGGCGGACTTGCCGCCGCGCGAAATTTTGCAGGCGCAATTGCTGGGACTGCTTCTGTCGCCTGCCACAAAACTGGTGCGTTTATTGAATGAACCAGCCTCGGCATTGGCGCGGTTGCTCAATGCAAAGGCTCAAAAGGAAGGAAAACCAGCGGAGGCCAGCGCATAAAAGATTTCGCCCCGTCTTTTGGCGGGTCGAGGAACTAAACGAAAACTGTCCGAGCCAATGGCTATTGGCTTTAATTCTCCGAAGGCTTTCGGAGGCGGCAATTGGAGGAAAAAATAAAATGGCAGACACAGAAAAATTGGTGGAGCAACTCAGCAACTTGTCGGTGCTGGAGATTGCTGGATTGGTTAAGCAGCTTGAGGAAAAATGGGGGGTGAGCGCCGCCGCGCCGGTCGCCGTTGCCGCTGGCCCCGCTGCAGCGGGCGCACCTGGCGGAACCGCAGCTCCCGCGGCTGAGGAAAAAACTACGTTTGACGTGATCCTAAAGGAAATGGGTGCGAACAAGATCGCTGTGATCAAAGAGGTTCGCGGCGCAGTTCCCGGACTTGGCCTTGCGGAAGCGAAGGCGCTGGTCGAAGGAGCGCCCAAAACAATCAAGGAAGGCGTGACAAAGCAGGAGGCGGACGAGATGAAGAAGAAGATCGAGGCCGCCGGTGCAAAAGTCGAAATTAAGTAAAGTAGATCCGATTTTGAGCGGCCGCCACGGCATGAAGTGCTTGCGCGCTAGCCGATCCTGAGTATCGTGACATTTGGTTAAGCCCAGGCAGACGTATTTTTAACCCGGCGCTACAAGGCAAAAACACATTACTGGCAACGAGATGGGGGTCGTCAATTTGACAGACCGCTATTTTGGCGGCAGTATTGTGCCCTCGCTCGTCGCTGAACCGGTAAAATCTTGCCCGCGCCGGCCCTCATTTGTGTGGTCGCCGCGAGGTCTTAGCTCTTGATCTTAGTAAATATGTCTGAACGCATCTACTTTGGAAGCATTAAGGAAGGCATTGAACCGCCAAATCTGATTGAGGTTCAGGCCAACTCATACGTCGATTTCCTCCAGAAGGACGTCCCTTATTCCAAGCGAAAAAATCAGGGACTCCAGGCTGTTTTCAAGGAGGTTTTCCCGATCGAAAGCTATGACGAGAAAGCGGTGCTCGATTTCAGTCATTATGACATCGGCGAGCCGAAACTGACCGCTCTCGAAGCGCAACGGGAGGGACAGACCTACAGCGCGCCGTTGCACGTTACATTCCAGTTGCGAGAGGAGAAGGGCACCAAGGAGGAGAAGGTTTACATGGGCGAAATCCCTCTGATGACGCCGCAGGGTACCTTCGTCATTAATGGCGCGGAGCGCGTGGTGGTAAGCCAGTTGCATCGCTCTCCGGGAATCGCCTTTGAATCAACGGTCCACGTCAACGGCAAGGTGCTCTACAGTTTCCGGATCATTCCAGACCGCGGTTCATGGATTGAGGTGCAATTTGATACGGCTGATCTTCTTTACATTTATCTCGATCGGCGCAAGCGGCGCCGAAAGTTTCTCGCCACGACGTTCTTGCGTGCGCTGGGTTACGGGTCCGACGAAGAGGTCATCAAGCTCTTTTATAACATCGAGAACTTGAAGCTGAGCGAGAAACTCGATGAAGAGAAGCTGGCCACCAAGGTGCTTATTGCGGACGTCCGAGATGGTGAGGTGACGGTGGCGCGCGCGTTCGAACCGCTCACTTTGGCGACTGTTCGCCAAATCATGTCACTCAAGATTCACGAGGTGAAAGTAATCGACATCTCGAACGATGACACAATCGTGAAGGCGCTTAGAAAAGATCCGGCGCATGACCAGGAAGAGGCGCTGAAGGACATTTACCGGCGCCTTCGCCCGGGCGATCCCCCGACGGTGGCCAACGCCCGCGCTTTGCTGAAAAGGCTCTTTTTTGATCCCAAAAAATATGATCTCGGACGCGTCGGCCGTTACAAAATTAATCAAAAACTCGGAATCAACGTCGATCCTACCGAACGTATTTTGACTGACAAAGATTTTATCGCGGCAATCAAGTATTTGATCAATTTGCGTCGGGGCGAAGGCACGCTCGACGATATCGACCATCTGGGGAGTCGTCGCGTGCGTACAGTCGGAGAACTACTCGCCAATCAATGCCGCGTCGGGCTAGCTCGCACGGAGCGGTTGGTCAAAGAACGCATGACGCTGTTCGACATTAATGTCGATGGCATGACGCCGCAGAAGCTCATTAATCCAAAAGCGCTCAGCGCGGTGATCCGAGATTTCTTTGGCCGCTCACAGCTTTCGCAGTTCATGGATCAAACAAATCCGCTCGCGGAATTAACGCACAAGCGGCGTTTGTCGGCTCTCGGTCCTGGGGGTCTCAGTCGGGAGCGTGCGGGATTTGAGGTACGCGACGTTCATCCTTCCCATTACGGGCGCATTTGTCCGATCGAGACGCCAGAGGGCCCAAACATTGGCTTGATTAGCTCAATGAGCACTTTTGCGCGCATCAATGAGTTTGGGTTTATCGAGACGCCGTATCGCAAAGTAGAAAAGGGCCGTGTAACGGACGAGATAGAATATCTTACCGCCGATCGCGAAGAGAATTTCCTCGTGGCGCAAGCCAATGCGCCTGTTGACGGACGCGGGCATTTTACCGGGGAAAAAGTCTCTGTGCGCTACCGTGGCGACTTTCTTGAAGTCGATCCCTCCAAGGTGAATTACATGGACGTGTCTCCGAAGCAGCTCGTTTCGGTGGCAGCGGGCCTAATTCCCTTCCTTGAGCACGATGATGCAAACCGAGCTCTGATGGGTTCGAACATGCAACGCCAAGGCGTGCCGCTGGTGGTTTCCGAGGCGCCGCTCGTGGGCACGGGGCTGGAGCAAAAAGTGGCGCGAGATTCCTATGCCGTCGTTCTGGCGTCCGAGAGCGGGAAGGTCGCTTCGGTTACAGCAGACCAAATCGTTGTCACGAAAGACGGCCATCTCCCCGAGAGCAAGAAGAAGCTCAAAACCGATGCTGAGGCAGGGATCCACGTTTATGAGCTCCGCAAATTCATGCGCTCAAACGCCGGCACGTGCGTGAACCAGAAGCCCATTGTTCGCAAAGGCCAGCACGTGAAACGCGGTCAAGTTATCGCTGATGGTCCGAACACTGATCACGGCGAGTTAGCGCTGGGACGCAACGTACTCGTCGCGTTCATGCCATGGAACGGGTACAACTTCGAAGATGCCATCATGATCTCCGAAAAGGTGGTGAAGGAGGATATTTACACTTCCATCCACATCGATGAGTTCGAGATCGGCGCGCGCGATACCAAGCTTGGACCCGAGGAAATTACGCGGGACATTCCCAACGTCAGCGAAGAAGCTTTGCGCAACCTGGGCCCGGACGGCGTAGTGCGGGTCGGAGCGGAAGTGAAGCCCGGCGATATTTTGGTTGGGAAAATTACGCCCAAGAGCGAGACGGAATTGGCCCCGGAAGAGCGTCTCCTTCGGGCGATCTTTGGCGAGAAAGCAGCGGACGTGAAGGATACCTCGCTTACCGTTCCCTCAGGCACTTACGGAATCGTAATGGATGTAAAGGTTTCCTCCCGTCGCGAGGTTTCGCGCGAAAAACTCACGCCGGCGGAAACCAGGCGGCAACTCAAAACGATCAGCGAGGAACATAAGCGTAAGAAAGAGGCGCTGATCGAACAATTGACCGATTCGCTTTCGAACGTCCTGCTCGGTGAAAAAGTCCCTCTCGACGTCGTTAATGCCAAGAATGGTGAGATCATCATTCCAGCTAATCGCAAAATCACAAAAACGCTGTTGCGAAAACTAGCGACGGCGCATGATCACATCGAGATCGATCCGAGTCCGATCCGGAACAGGATCCGCGAAATTATTGGCGCGTACGAGCACAAGTTCGCGGAGCTGGAGCTTGAACGCGATCGCGCGATGGACCGGGTCGAGAGCGGAGACGATATCGATCCGGGAATCATCAAGCAGGTCAAGGTTTATATCGCGAGCAAACGCAAGCTCAGCGTTGGCGACAAAATGGCTGGACGCCACGGCAACAAGGGCGTCGTCGCCCGAATTGTGCCTGAGGAAGACATGCCTTTCCTGGCGGACGGAACACCGGTTGAAATCGTGCTTAATCCGCTAGGTGTCCCCAGCCGCATGAATGTGGGGCAGGTTCTGGAAACGCACCTGGGCGTTGCTGCGAAGGCGCTCGGATTCAAGGTAGCGACCCCGGTGTTCGACGGAATCAAGGAAAAGCAGATCCGTGAATATTTGCATGATGCCAAAAAGAAAGATGGCTTCACGTGGGTGCAGGAAACCGGTAAAGCGCGCCTTTTCGATGGGCGCACCGGTGATCCGTTCGATCAGGAAGTCGTGGTTGGCTACATCTATATGATGAAACTCGGCCACTTGGTGGCGGACAAAATTCACGCGCGTGCTGTGGGACCGTACTCGCTCGTTACTCAACAGCCGCTCGGCGGCAAAGCCCAATACGGTGGTCAACGTTTTGGTGAAATGGAGGTGTGGGCTCTCGAGGCCTACGGGGCCGCCTACACTTTGCAGGAATTGCTGACCGTCAAATCTGACGACGTACAAGGCCGAACCCGCATCTATGAGTCGATCGTTAAAGGCGACAACTCGCTCGAAGCGGGGACGCCTGAGTCTTTCAATGTTCTGATTAAAGAAATGCAGAGCCTCGGTCTCGACGTGAAGGTCGGCGGGCAGGCACCCACCTTCATGGAGAGCGTCGCATAATTTTTAGATTCACAATTTATTTGGAGAAATCATGAACGAACATTCCTGGCGTGAGTTAGTGGGCGAAGAGCGCCCGGTGGGTTTTGATCAAGTCGCCATCGGCGTTGCCTCGAGCGATACCATGCGTTCGTGGAGCAAAGGCGAAGTCAAAAATCCCGAGACGATCAATTATCGCACATTTAAACCGGAGAAGGGCGGCCTTTTCTGTGAACGCATTTTTGGTCCGACCCGGGACTGGGAATGTTCGTGCGGAAAATACAAGCGCATCAAACACAAAGGAGTGATCTGCGACCGATGCGGCGTGGAAGTCACTCTGGCGCGCGTTCGCCGCGAACGCATGGGCCACATCGAATTGGCGGTGCCAGTTTCGCACATCTGGTTTTACAAATGCATGCCCTCGCGAATCGGGCTTATGCTAGATATGAGCGCGCGGCAGCTCGAGCGCGTTATCTATTACGAGGACTACATCGTCATCGATCCGGGCAAAACGCCGCTGCAGAAAACACAACTGCTTAACGAAGTCGAATACCGCGAGGCGCAGGAGCAGTATGGCGAAGATTTCGTTGCCGGGATGGGCGCGGAAGCGATCAGGAAGCTTCTTGCCGAGATCGACCTTAACAAGCTCAACAAAGAGCTGGAGAAGGCGATGGCTACCACCAAGAGCAAACAAATCCGCAAGAAACTCGCCAAGCGTCTCAAGCTTGTCCAAGGATTCCAGAATTCACATGCGCGGCCTGAATGGATGATTCTCGATGTGTTGCCGGTAATTCCGCCGGATTTGCGCCCTTTAGTTCCCCTCGAAGGCGGGCGTTTTGCGACCTCGGACCTGAACGATCTTTATCGGCGGGTGATCAACCGCAACAACCGGCTCAAGAACCTGCTTCTGCTTAAGACGCCCGACGTGATCATTCGCAATGAAAAACGAATGCTCCAGGAAGCGGTGGACGCTTTGTTCGATAACGGCAGACATGGTCGCGCCGTGACGGGCGCTGGCAACCGGCCTCTCAAATCGCTTAGCGACATGCTCAAGGGCAAGGGCGGCCGTTTTCGCCAAAACCTCCTGGGTAAACGCGTCGATTACTCAGGCCGCTCGGTGATTGTCATTGGTCCGGAGCTGAAGCTGCACCAGTGCGGTTTGCCAAAGAAGATGGCGCTCGTGCTTTTCGAGCCATTCATTATCCGCCGGCTGAAAGACCTCGGTTACGTGCACACAGTGCGCAGCGCGAAAAAGATGATTGAGCGCCAGACGCCGGAGGTCTGGGACATTCTTGAAGAAGTGACCAAGGGGCATCCGGTGTTGCTGAACCGCGCGCCTACTTTGCATCGCTTGTCGATTCAGGCTTTCGAACCGCAACTAATCGAGGGCGAAGCCATTCGCATTCATCCGCTGGTTTGCACCGCGTACAATGCGGACTTCGACGGCGACCAGATGGCGGTGCACGTGCCACTGTCAGTGGAGGCTCAAATGGAAGCGCGCATGCTTATGCTCGCTCCGAATAATATTTTCTCCCCCTCCAGCGGCAAGCCCATTACCACGCCTTCTCAGGACATTACCCTGGGCTGTTATTACCTTACCCAAAATCCGCGCGGTCCAAGTAAAGACGGCCAGCGGTTCCCGCTCTTTTCCGATGCAGCCGAAGTAGAATTTGCCATGGCCGATGGCAGCGTTCGCACACACGAGCGTATCCGGATTAAGAACCCGGATTTTGGGAGAAAAACCATCTACGGGAGTGCTGAAGCCAAAACTATCGAGACCACGCCAGGACGCGTCATTTTCAACGAGATTTGGCCCAGCCAGCTCGGATTTTTCAATAAACCTGCCGGCAAAAAGCAGCTCAGCGACATTATCTGGCGCTGCTACCAAATCGCTGGCCCGGCCGAGACCGTCGCGACGCTGGACAAATTAAAGGAGCTCGGTTTTACCGAAGCAACCAAAGCCGGTATCTCGATTGGAATTTCGGACATGATCATTCCGAAGGAGAAACAGACGGAGCTGGAAAACGCATACAAACAGATTCGGCAGGTGGAGCAGCAATATCGCAGAGGCATTATCACGGATGGCGAGCGCTACAACAAGATCATCGACATCTGGACGCACGCCGGAGATGAGATTTCCAATATCATGTTCCGTACCCTAGAGCATAACGAGGGTCGCAAGGAATTGAATCCAGTTTATTTGATGGTCGATTCCGGTGCGCGCGGCAACCGACAACAGGTGCGTCAGCTCGCTGGCATGCGCGGTTTGATGGCCAAGCCCAGCGGCGAAATCCTCGAGCATCCCATCACTTCCAACTTCCGTGAAGGTCTTAGCGTGCTTGAGTACTTTATTTCCACTCACGGCGCTCGCAAAGGCCTTGCTGACACCGCGCTCAAAACCGCGGACTCCGGTTATCTCACCCGCAAGTTGGTGGACGCCGCGCAGGACGTGATCATCAACGCGGAAGACTGCGGAACAGTAAATGGAATCGTGGTGCGCTCCATTTATGAGGGCGATGAAGAAGTGGTTGATCTTGGGCAGCGCATCATCGGCCGGGTCAGTTGCGAAACCATCCCCGACCCGGTGGACAAGAAGAAAAAGATCGTAAAGGTGAATCAGTACATCGACGAGAAGATCGCCGCGGAGTTACAGCGCATTGGCGTGGAGAGCTTGAAGATTCGTTCGGTGCTTACCTGCGAGTGTGGCCGCGGCGTTTGCGCGATGTGCTACGGACGCAACCTCGCTACTGGCCAGTTCGTGAAAATGGGCGAAGCAGTTGGCATTATCGCCGCGCAATCCATCGGCGAGCCGGGAACGCAATTGACGATGCGAACCTTCCACATCGGCGGCACGGCCAGCCAGACGTTCAAGCAACCGATCATTAAAGCGAAAAACGATGGCACAGTTCGGTTCAATGACCTGCGAACAGTCCAGGCGCTCGATGGCAGTTGGATTGTTTTGAACAAGAACGGTTCGATCAGCGTGCACAATGCTGAGGGACGCGAACTCGAGCGATATAACGTGGTCATCGGCTCCATGATTTCCAAGGACGACGGCGTCACGGTGAAAAAAGGCGAGACGTTCGTGCAGTGGGATCCATACAACGTGCCGATTCTTACCGATAAGGGCGGCAAGATTGAGTTCCGCGACATGATTGCCGGCGTCACGATCAAGCGCGATGTCGATGAAGCAACCGGTCTCATGGGCACAGTCATTATCGAGCACAAAGAAGATTTGCACCCGCAGGTGGTTATCGTAGATGACAAAAAGGAAGTGCTCGCCAGCTACTCTATCCCGGCCGGCGCGCACGTTGTAGTTGAAGAAGGACACAAAGTGCGCGCGGGTGCGCTGCTGGCAAAGACACCACGCAAAGTCGCAAAGACAAAAGATATCACCGGCGGTCTGCCCCGGGTGGCGGAATTATTCGAAGCCCGCCGGCCGAAGGACGCAGCAGAGATCGCCAAGATCGATGGCATCGTGGAAATGGGTGGAACTGTCCGCGGAAAACGACGGCTGATTTTAAAAGATACACAAACCGGAGCTGAGGAAGAGCATCTGATCCCGCTTACCAAGCACATCATCGTTTTCAAAGGCGATTTCGTGAAGAAAGGTCAGCAACTGACCGAAGGGCCAATTGTACCGCACGAGATCTTGGAAGTCTGCGGGCCGCAGGAATTGCAGGAGCATTTGGTCAACGAAGTTCAGGAGGTGTATCGCTTGCAGGGCGTGGAGATCAACGACAAGCACATCGAGATCATCGTGCGCCAGATGTTGCGGAAGGTGAAAATTACCGACCCAGGCGATACCTCGTTGCTCTGGGGCGATCAGGTGGACAAACTCGCCTTCGAGGAAGAAAATAGAAAGGTCGTCGAAAAGGGCGGCAAACCGGCAGAGGCCGTTCCCGTATTGCTCGGCATTACGAAGGCCTCACTGGAAACCGACAGCTTTATCTCGGCTGCATCATTCCAGGACACGACCCGCGTTCTCACCGAAGCGGCGACACTGGGCAAAGTCGATAAACTGCGTGGCTTTAAGGAAAACGTGATCATGGGTCACTTGATCCCTGCCGGAACGGGCTTCGGACAGCATCGCCAGATCAAGCTGGTCGAAAAAGGCGAGCCAATCGGCGCGCCTGTAATGGAAGAAGCCGAGCCGCAGCCAGCGATCGGATAAGATCGGCGTTGCTTGTACGACGGTCTGTGTCAGGCGCCATCTAACGGATTGGCGTTTCACAGAAACGCCCTACAATTTGCCTGATGTCGATCGTAACCAAAACCGGCGATAAAGGCGAAACGTCGCTGATGTACGGGCGTCGCCTGCCGAAAGTCGATCCGCGTGTTGACGCCTATGGATGTATCGATGAGCTGACCGCCGCGCTTGGTCTAGCCCGGTCCGTTTCAACCGATAAATTCCTTTCGGACGAAATCTCCGCCGCGCAAAAAGATTTGATCGTTGTCATGGGAGAGCTAGCGACGGCGCCAGGCGACCGGGAACGTTACCTAACGGATGGGTTTCACCTTACCAAAGCGGAGATGGTGGACCGGATCACAGCAGTCATTTTCGACCTTGAGAAAGACAAATCGCTTTATCCCAAAGGCTGGGTGATCCCCGGCGGAACCGCGGTTTCTGCGGCTCTCGATTTTGCTCGCGCAACCTGCCGTCGCGCAGAGCGACACATCGCCGGGTTCAGCGCCAGCGAGAAGAACTTTAACCCAGAGATTTTGCGTTACCTCAATCGGCTTTCCGATCTCTGTTGGATTCTGGCGAGATACGCCGAGAAAAGCTCGCGAACTTCCAAGTAGCGCTACGTCATTTGGGCGTGCTCCCAATCGCGCTGCAATCCAGCGTCAAAATTAGCAATCCGTCAGCAGCAGGTTTTCTCGCCCGATGTTATGCATCGTCGCGATGAAATTCAGATCAGCCTTTGCGGTTACGTTTCTTCTTTGTTTTGCGATCGAACGGTGTCACGCAGACATTTTCGCATGGACCTACACCACCGAGCTTACAACGAAAGGTGAAACCGAATTTGAGCAGTGGGTGACTACGTGCTGGCAAAAAGAGCATGATAACTACGAGGTTGTCGATTTTCGGGATGAGCTTGAATACGGCGTAACCGAAAGTTTTCAGCTCGCGCTTTATCTAAACCATCGGTACGTCTATGCGAACAACGACGTCCCAGCAGAGGACCCAGCGCATCCCGGAAAGCGTTTGCCCGGCTGTTACGAAACCGGCAGAGAGGACGTCCGCGCAGGGCACAATCCAGCGACGCCGTTCGACAGTTATCGTTTCGACTCGGTTTCATTAGAAGCGATTTACCGGTTGCTGAATCCCAACAAGCATCCAGTCGGTCTCGCGCTCTATTTCGAACCGACAATCGGAGATCAGCAACGGGACCTGGAATGGAAGATCATCGTAGAAAAGCATTGGTTCGAGGATCGGCTCGTATGGGCGCTGAACATCAATTACGGGTTAGAGTTCGAAAGAACTGACCCCGATAATGAGCTCGGCGATGTCCTCGAATGGTTCACCGGAGCTTCCTACAGGTTCGTGCCCAGCTGGTCTGCTGGTCTCGAATTTTGGAACCACCATGAATTTGCCGACGCCACTGTCCACAAGCACTCAGCATATTTTGTCGGGCCCCACAATTCATTACGAAGGCCAACGCTGGTCCGCCACGCTAGGGTTTCTTCGTCAACTGCCAATTGGACAGGCTTTCAGTCACGAAAACAAAGAGTTCGCCGTGCACAACAATTACATTTTGGGGGACGAGCACGAAAAATATTACGTGCGGCTGAGAGTCGGATTTGATTTCTAGCGCTAACTGAAATCGGCATTTGCCTTCTTCGCGTGAGCGTCGAATTTCAGGTTGCGCGCGGGCGCCTGCTGTAGCATCTTCACGCTCCCGCTCTGGAAGCTCCCGCCCTCGGGAATTTCTCTTTATGGCAGATACAACAGAATTGGTGCCTGAATTGTTGGAAGCTGGTGTTCATTTTGGACACCAGACGAAGCGTTGGAATCCGAAGATGAAGCCTTTTATCTTCGAACAGCGCAATCAGATATACATCATCAATTTGGATGAGACTGTCCTGCAGCTTCGGCGGGCCACGGAATTTCTTCAGGAAGTTGCGCGCCGCGGCGGCAAAATTTTATTTGTCGGCTGTAAGAAACAGGCGCAGGAAGCGATAAAAGAGGCGGCTTTGGCTTGCGGGCAATTTTATGTGAATCAACGGTGGCTCGGCGGGACACTCACCAATCTGGCTACCATTCGGAAAAGCATTGGGCGTTTGAAATACATTGAAGAGATCGAACAGTCACCCGATTACAGGAAAATGGGAAAACAGGAGTTGGCTGCCTTAAATCGCGAGGCCGCGAAGCTTAGGCGCAATCTCGACGGGATAATCGAGATGTCCCAGTTGCCCGACGCGCTGGTGGTGATCGATACGATTCGCGAGCAAAACGCGGTGAATGAGGCGCGGCGCCTCGGAATTCCAGTCGTTGCCATCGTGGATACGAACGCGGACCCCGAGATCATCGATTACCCGATCGCCGGCAACGATGATGCGATTCGTGCTATTCGTGTGATTCTGCAAAAGCTCGTGGATGCCATTGTTTCGGCCAGCAACGAAGCGCGCATTCGCGAGCAGGTCGAAATGGCCGGCGTCTCGGCGTAGGCGGAGGAAAACGTCCGACGCCGAACGTCGAACAGGCCAACGTCTAATGAAAGCAACAACTGAAATCAATCCGCAACTGGTAAAGCAGCTCCGCGAGAAGACCAACGCGGGGATGATGGATTGCAAGCGCGCTCTTGTGGAAAGCGGCGGCGACCTTGAGAAGGCAGAAGCGATCTTGCGCACCAAAGGCGTCGCTGCTGCTGGCAGAAAGGCCGCGCGTGTCACGAAGGAAGGTATCGTGGCGTCCTACATTCATCTTCAGGGGAAAGTCGGCGTGCTTGTCGAGGTGAATTGCGAGACGGATTTTGTAGCAAGGAACGAAAAATTCCGCGAATTCGTGAAAGATATCACTCTGCATATTGCCGCAGCGCATCCGCTCTATGTCAGCCGAGCAGATGTTCCCAGTAATCTCATCGAAGCCGAGCGCGAGATTTACAAGGCGCAGGCAAAAGGGAAACCGGAAAATGTGATGGAAAAAATTGTCGAAGGAAAACTCGACAAATTTTTCAGCACAGTTTGTCTACTCGAGCAAGGATTCATCAAAAATGCGGACGAAACCATCGGTGACCTCGTCAAAGCCAAAATTGCAGAGCTAGGCGAGAACATCGTGATCCGCCGCTTTGTTCGCTATCTGGTTGGCGAGCCGCTGCCGAACGAAGCGTAGGCATTGTTGTAGCGGCGTTTGTGTCAAACGCCGATCTTGCAAGTTTAAAACAGGCGCTCGCCGCGGCGAGCGCCTCTACAACTTCGCGTGCAGCTAACAAATCCGTGGTTAGGTTGCGAAGAAATGGCCCTCGAGCAATACAAACGGAAACGCGACTTCAAGAAGACTGCTGAGCCGGTAGGCAAACCGCTGCCGAAGAAAGTCAAAGGCGCGTCGCGCTTTGTGATTCAAAAACATGACGCCCGCCGTCTGCACTACGATTTCCGCCTGGAGATGGAAGGGGTGCTGAAGTCGTGGGCGCTGCCAAAAGGGCTTCCTTGGAAGCGAGGTGAAAAACATCTTGCCGTAGAAGTTGAAGATCACCCGATCGAATACGAAGACTTCGAAGGCATCATCCCACAGGGCCAATATGGCGGCGGCACAGTGATGGTGTGGGACCGCGGCAACTACCATGTTTACGGCGAACAGCCGGTGAAATCATTGCGTGAGGGCAAGCTTCACCTCGTTCTCGACGGCCAAAAGGCGAATGGCGAATGGACTCTCGTGCGGATTCGGGGTCGTGATGATACGAAAAATCAGTGGCTGATCCTGAAAACGGGAGGCGACACAAAGGCGCCATCAAAAAAACTTGAAGATCAGTCGGTCAAGACGGGACGCACGATGAAACAAATTGCTGAAGCCCGTGATGCTGAGTGGGAGTCCAATCGCGAAACCGAAGAGAGCCCAACATCGAAGTTCAAGGCGCGAATTCGAGAGGCGATTAAAAAAAAAGCAAACGATGAAATTGTAGGGCAGGTGCGTCGCCTGCCGTCACAGCGCAACCGAAGCGGTCGCCCTACAATCGCGTCGTTGCAAGACTTGCCTTCGGCAAAAGCGCGCTTCGTCGAGCCGATGAAAGCGAAGCTGGTCGAGAAACCACCCGCGCCCAGTGATTGGATTTATGAGCTCAAATTCGACGGCATCCGGCTGATCGCAATTAAGACGGATAAAAAAGTTTCGTTGCTGTCGCGAAATCAAAATGAATTAGGCGCGCGTTTGCCAGAAATTGTCGAGGCGGTGAAGGATTTGCCGGCGCGCGAATGCGTGATTGACGGCGAAGTAGTTGCGCTCGACGAGGAGGGTCGTTCCTCGTTTCAACTCTTGCAAGCACGCGAAATGGAAGGACGAAAATCGCCCGTTTATTTCTACGCATTCGATCTGCTACAGCTCGATGGCAAAAGTCTGGTCTCGCTGCCATTGGAGGCGCGCAAAAACGTTCTGAAAAAGCTTTGCGCCCAGGCAGGCGATCCGATTCGCTACTCGGGCGCGATTGGCGGCGATGCGGAGCGGCTTCTCGAAGAAGTGAAGCGTCGCGGTTTGGAAGGGATTATCGGCAAGCAACGCAACTCCGTTTACGAACCCGGACGGAGAAGCGGCGCATGGATCAAGCTCAAATGCGTCGAACAACAGGAATTCGTCGTCGGCGGATATACGCCGCCGCAGGGCGCGCGCAAACATTTCGGCGCAATTTTGGTTGGATACTACGAGAACAAAAAGCTCGTGTTTGCCGGTAAGGTCGGCACCGGATTTACCACGAAATCATTGCCGATGTTGCACAAAAAATTTCGGGCGGAAGAACGCGCCGATTGTCCATTCGTCGATCTTCCGTCAAAACAAAACGGCCAATGGGTCCAGGGAATCACGCCTTCGATGATGCGCAAAATGCACTGGGTCAACTCGGTGTTCGTCTGTGAAATCAAGTTTGCGGAGTGGACACGCGATGGAAAATTGCGTGCACCAGTCTTTCTCGGCCTGCGCGAAGATAAAAGACCGGGCGACGTTGTTCGCGAGGGCTGAGGGCGTGAGCGACCCGGGGTGCCCATCACCCGCGGAGCTGGGACGGCACGCTCGACGTGGTCTTTAGAAGCAAGCAGGTTGGGAATGAACGGAGTTTCAGGTGGATTGCGCTTGTCCGCGCGTCCGGCCGCAAATATGGTGCGAAGATGAAGGCAAAGGTGATCGTGATGCCAAAAGCGGCGGTGCTCGACCCGCAAGGCAACGCGGTTCGTGATGCGATGCGACATCTGGGAATGCCGGAGGTGCGCAGCGTCAGAATTGGCAAATACATGGAGATCGATATTGAGGGACAAAACGGAAATCTTGAACCGCGATTGCATCGTCTTTGTCGCGATCTGCTCTCGAATCCGGTGATCGAAGATTATGCGCTGCAGACAGCGGAATCAGGAGACCAGGGAAACAGAAAGAGAAAACTGAAGAAGAAAAGTTCGTGATGAAAGCGCTGCGATATTTCTTTTGCGTGGTGCTGCCGCCGCTCGCGGTGCTTCTGACCGGTCGCATTGCTAGTTTCTTTCTCAGCGTCGTTTTGACTTTGCTCGGCTGGATTCCAGGAGTCATTCACGCCTGCCTGGTCGTGAACGATTATCACGCTGAACAACGCGCCGCCGCGCGTTAGATCCAGATGAAATTCGCTGTCATCCAGTTTCCCGGTTCAAACTGCGATCAGGATTGCGTCGCTGGTATTAATGGCTTGAATGGGTTGCATGCGGAGTACGTCTGGCACAAGGAAACGTCGCTGGATGATTTCGACGCGATCGTGTTACCGGGCGGATTTGCATACGGCGATTATCTTCGTTGTGGAGCGATCGCTCGTTTCTCGCCGGTCATGAAAGCGGTGATCAGCGATGCGCGCGCGGGCAAACTCGTGCTCGGTACATGTAACGGATTTCAAATCTTGTGTGAGGCCGGTCTCTTGCCCGGCGCGCTGGTGCGCAATCGTTCGCTGCGGTTCGTGTGCGACATGGTTATCACGCGAGTGGAGGTCGATGATTCGCCGTTCACCCACGGCTGCCCTAAAGGGACCCTCCTGCATCTCCCTGTGGCGCACGGCGAAGGTTGTTTTTTCGCCGACGCGCAAACTTTGGGCGACCTAAACGCCAATCAACAGGTAATTTTGCGATACACGGATAGAGAAGGCCGGATCGTTTCAGACGCAAATCCGAATGGCTCAATCGAAAACATCGCTGGCATCTGCAATCGCGAACGGAACGTCTTCGGTTTAATGCCTCATCCTGATCGCGCCTCTGATGTGCGGCTCGGAAGCGCAGACGGCGCGAAAATTTTCCGATCCATGATGGAAGCGATTCGCGCTAGTCGTTCGACGAGCGCGCCCGAGCGCGTGGCACGGGTCGCGTGAGTCTCGTTATCACGGGGACGGATACGGGCGTAGGAAAGACTCATATTGCCTCGCGGCTTTTGCGTCTGTTGCGCGCATCGGGTATGCGCTGCGCCGGGATGAAACCGATTTGTTGTGGAGATCGTCGGGATGCCGAGAGGCTGCTGGCGGCGGGCAGTGACGGCCTGACAATCGATGACGTTACTCGAGTTTGGCTAAAAACGCCCGCTGCGCCGATCGTGGGTAGCCTAATGGAGAACGTGCCGGTCGATGTCGAGAAGATCCTTGCTGCATTTCAGACTCTCCAATGCCGCGTTGAACATGTCATCGTGGAAGGGACAGGCGGTTGGCTGGTGCCGATTCGCCCAGGCTATTTTGTTAGCGATTTGGCCGTGGCGATGAAGCTGCCAGTCTTGGTGGTCGCTCAGAACCGGCGGCTGTCTTAATCATGCGCGCTTACTGTGCGCAGCGTCGCCGCATACCAACTGCGCTGCGTAGGTCTTGTATTGAACAGCACCCAAATCACGAGCGATGTAGCCGCGTTAACGAACGCCGATATTCTCAAGCGCATTCTCAGTGTTCCATTGCTTGCTGGATTAGGAGAAAACCTGACGGAACTCCCCGTGGACTGGCGACTTATGCTCGATTCCACTAGGGAGCATTAGCGTCTTGAGCTGATACAAGATTGTAAAGAAAATGAACACAATTCGCCCGGGATCAGCTCTGGTTTGCTTCGGGCCAAGCAATGGCATCCCTATTGCTCAGATTAGTCTACGAAAACCTTATTCGTATGCTCTTACAAAAAACCTTACATATGAGCCAGCCGTTACCGGAGTGCAAAGCTCGCCTGGCCAGCATTCAATCATACCGACGGCAGTTTCTGATGGTGACACGTGCAACTGTGACGTCATCCAAAACCGTCGACTTCAGTTTTCGCGGCCCGTTTGGTTTCGAGGCGCACACAGTCCTTCTATCGGTCGAGAGCGACTCGCCAGACCAGTATGCATTCGAGTCGGTGGGCGGGAATATTGCCCTCATGGGCATCGTTGATTTCGCTCAGATTCGGGCAAACTGCACGGAGGTCACGCTGGCGGTTCACTACGAGATCAAGAACACACTGTTTGCCTGGCTCGACCGGCGTTTGCATTTTGTGGACAGCTTCGTGACTGCGGAACTGCGCAGCATCCGCGCGCATTTCGAAGGCATCGCGGCGAGCTATCTGGATCACGCGCGCGTCATGCCCGTGCTCCAAACGGCCACAGCCTGACAAACGAAGCTTGGACAGCAAGACTATATCCTCGGGCTCCGGCCAGCCGGTGATTAGTGAATTCGCACGGCGTGTTTTCGGTCGAGACGAAGGATGTGGCCCGGCTTGAGCGTGATTGTTGCCTTGGGATCCTGAATCTTAATTCCATTGATCTCCACGCTTCCCTGTTTGATCAATCGTGAGACTTCGCTGTGCGATTTTTGCAGGTTGAATACTTCCCGGTAAGCATTTGAAACGAGGGTCACAGCGGCAAGTCCCTCTCGTTCGGCTAGTGAAAACGCCGGAAGATCGGCATGTTCCAGGTCGCGCTTGCTGAAACGGGTATTCCATTCATCGAGCGTTTTTTGGGCGGCAGATGACGAGTGGTAAGTTTGCGCGATCTCGAAGGCGAGCTGCTTTTTCGCGTCGAGCGGGGGCATGCCGGCCGGCGGCACGCGCCCGAGGAGCAATTCATAATAGCGCGCCATTAACTCATCCGAGATGCTCATCAGTTTCCCGAACATGTCTGAGGCGGGCTCGTTGACCGCGACAAAATTGCCGAGGCTCTTGCTCATTTTCTTGGAGCCATCCAGGCCTTCGAGGATTGGGACGAGGAAAACGACCTGCTGCGGCAGGCCTTCTTCTCTTTGAAAATCGCGCCCGATTAAAATGTTAAAAAGTTGGTCTGTCCCTCCGAGCTCTACGTCAGCTTTTACCATCACCGAGTCCCACCCCTGCATTATTGGGTACTGAATTTCGTGCGCGCGGATGGATTGCTGGTGATCGATTCGTGCCTTGAAATCTTCGCGCTGCAACATTTGTTGCAACGTCACACGGCTGTTCAGGCGAATGACGTCTTCGAACGACATGGCGCGAAACCAGTCGCCGTTGCACACGGTTTCCGTGCGCGCCGGGTCAAGGATTTTGAATGCCTGCTCGCGGTAGGTTGCGGCATTTGCGATCACCTCTTGATGCGTTAGTTGCGGTCGCGTGACAGAGCGTCCGCTCGGATCGCCGATCATTCCCGTGAAATCGCCGATAATAAGAACGGCTTGATGGCCGAGGTCTTGAAACTGCCTCAACTTTCGTAAAACGACCGTGTGGCCGAGATGAATGTCCGAAGTGGTCGGATCGACTCCGAGCTTTACCCGCAACGGCCGGCCGAGCGCGAGCTTGTTGCGCAGCTCATCCTCGCTAATGATCTGAGCCGCGCCTTGTTTTAAGAATCCCAGAGCTTCTTCTGGTTGCATGTTTCAAAGACAAAATAGCGCACCCTGCCAGCGCGCTACTTGTTTTTGTTCAGCAACTCGCGCACCTGCTCGATCGTGAGCGGCGCATTTTGCTGGTTGAGCGATTTTTGACTCTTGCCCTCGTCGAGGAACGGGCGGTTCTCTGCATACGTGCGGGTGGTAACTTTTTTGTCAGATTGCGGAGCGTCGCGAACGCCGCGCGCAGTCTGATTCGCGTAGGCAGATCGCGAATTTCCCATTACTTGCTGCGACGAAGTCTGAAGTGTGCCGCGTTTGCTGTGGAAAGGCTGAGAATTGAATTGCTGCGTGGAGAATTGTCCCGTTCCTGAATAACTCTTCGAATTCGATTTTTTTTGGACGTAAAATGTTCCGACGTTCGCCCGTTTGTTTATCGAGGTGCCGTCGGCGATGAATTTTTTATTTTGCGCATCATTGTGCAGATTCATGTCCGGCCTGAGTAGGCGATCGACGAGCTTTTTTTCTTGTTCCTGACCGCGTACGCAGGAGATCGCAGCTAAGAGCAATAGCCAGACAGCAACCGATTTTCGCACAGCGCGAGCCTGCCGGAGTCAGGATGCGGTTGTAAAGCAAATTTGATGGTGCGCCAGGGCGCCGCGCCGCGGCGTTCGGTCGACGCAGCGCACCGCCCCTGGCATTATGGTGTCACGTTTTTATTGTTTTACGCGACGCTTTTCGGAAATAATAAGCGCATGCCCGATCACGTTTACAAAAAAATTGAGATAGTTGGTTCGTCGCCGAACGGATTCGAGGAGGCTGTGCAAAATGCATTGGCGCGTGCCCAAAAAACAGTCCGCAACATGCGATGGTTCGAGGTAACTGAGACCCGCGGATACATCGACGAGGGTAAAGTCGGCGATTGGCAGGTGACGTTAAAAATCGGTTTCACATTGGAAGAATGATGTAACCGGCACTTGCGCCGCAGGCCCGAATGAAGGAGTAGGCGTTTGACACAAACGCCCTGCAATATCGCTATTCTTCCTGGGCCGCCTGATACAGCTTAGCAGCGCCATAAATCAAAATCGCTGGTTTTAATGCGAAGATAAGCAATCGAAAGAGGCCACCCAGAACTCTGCCGAACGGCAGGCGATTCAGAATGTATCCAGCCACAAACGCGCACAGAAGAGATTCTGCTGGTTTTTCCCGCACATAACTCTCCGTTTCGGTGAGAACCGCCTCGACCCGGTCTTTCACCCATTGCACTCCGCGTTCCGGGAGTTCAGCAGCTACTTCGGCAGATGACTGATCCATCTCGTTTAATGATTCGCATTGTGATCCTGTCTTGCGCGCATGGGACTGTCAACGCAAAGCGAGCCAAATCGAGCTTGCGCCCGCGACCGGCGGAAAATCAGGCAGTCGGGATGACCGGTGAAATGTGGCGGCCCGGCGCGTTGCTTTGAGGCAATAGCGCGCCATAACTTCCAGTGCATGCTCGCGCAATGCAGAGCAATTGGTCGAAACCAAGACGTGGCTGTCTCGCTCTGCCAGTTCGAGAGCGCCAATCAGCAACTTTTCGAAATCCTCTTCGACCTGGAACCTTTTTGCTCCGGGCGAACGTGAAAACGTCGGTGGATCGAGAATGATTGCCTCAAATTTCTCGCCTCTTCGTGCCAGACGTGGCAACACTGCCCTCACATCATCCGCGATGAAGCGATGGTCGATGGTTGGCAGATTATTCAGCGCAAAATTCTCGCGTCCACGCGCCAGGGACTTCTTGGAAACATCAATGTTGAGGGTAGTTGCCCCTCTGCATGCCGCACTGATAGAAAACGAGCAGGTGTAGGCAAAGCAGTTGAGCAATCGTCTCGGCGCGATATGGCGGACGTAGCGGCGATTTTCTCTTTGATCGAGAAAGAGGCCCGGGGAATAGCCCGTCCCGAAATCGATCCCGAACTTCAGATGTCGCTCGGTAGCGATTGTCTGCAAATTTTCACCGGGGTCGCCAAATATGAGACGCGGGGGTTCGCGCTGTTCACTTTTTCGAGGGACGAACCTTGCGAAAATGCGTCGGAACTGGAATCCGACAGAGGCTGCCCACGATTGCAATTCTGTGAGGAGTCGCTCGCGGGTTAGCACTCTTTTGAACGAGATGAGGACGTCGCGTCCGAAACGTTCCACCCAGCCATCCTCCATCGTGCAGAGTCGGTGGGAGTCCGTTCCCTCTGCCTGGAAATCTCGAAGTAACGCCGGATCAATCCAACCAAAATTCATTTCTTGTGTCGTCTCCAACCGCATACTTCGAATCGGCCTCGCGCAACGGATCGGTTGCCGCCTGAGCCCGCGTTGCTACACTGCCGCATCCTAGAGCATCGTCGCGCGCACCACGATGCGGCGGGGCTCACCTATGGAACAAATTACCGTTCGCGTTCCGGCGAGCACTTCCAATCTCGGCCCTGGCTTTGATTGTCTCGGTGTCGCACTGCGCATCCATAACACCGTGACCGTTGCCCGCGGTGTGTCGCGTCAGCATTTGCATCCGCGGATTGTCTCTGAGGCAGCGGATCGATTTTTCAACCACGCGCGCCGACGCGCGTTTCCCTTTTCCTGTTTAATTGCGGAACAAATTCCGCGGTCCCGTGGCTTGGGAAGCAGCGCAACGATTCGCCTCGGCATCTTGCTTGCGCTCAACCGGCTCAGCGGCAATCCGCTCGATCGATTGAAGATCTTCCAATCATGCGCCGAATTGGAAGGACACCCTGATAATGCAGCGCCGGCAACTTTTGGCGGGTTCACTGTGGTGGCAGGGTCAGCGCGCTGCGCCGATCGGACACCGCAGCGCGACGTCCCTACTATTCAGCGCTTCGCGGTCTCGACGCGATTGTATTTCGTTCTCTTGGTTCCTGACCTTGAGATTCAAACTTCGAGAGCGCGAAATGTTCTGCCTTCAAAGATTTCACACGCCGACGCGGTCGAGAATTGTGCAAATGCGTGCGCACTTGCGGCGGCTTTCGTATCACAAGATTATAAAAAACTGCGCGGCGTTTTTGCCGATCATCTTCACCAGCCGTTTCGCACAAAACTGGTTCCCTTTCTTCCAGAGGTGGTCGCGGCTGCCGAGAAGGCGGGCGCGCTCGGCGCCTTCCTTAGCGGCAGTGGATCGACAATCGCCGCCGTGACCCTTCGGTCGGCGAACAAAGTCGGGCAGGCGATGTTGCGCGCAACGGGCGCGATCCCCGCGCGAATAGTTATCACGCCTGCTGACAACCACGGCGCGAAAATTCTCACTACCGGTCACTAATCCCTTTTGACCAATCACTATTCTTCATGGGGCGCCGGCTTGAAAAATTAGAGGAGTTTGGCATCGACGTTGTTCTCGAGCGCCGTCATGGCATTCGAGCCTCGGTGCTGCGCGGGATTCTTTACGCTCTGTCATTCGTTTACGACCGCGTGGTGCAGCTACGGCTTTATCTCTATCGGAAAAGAGTCTTCCGCGAGCGCACGCTGGGCTGTCTGGTCATCAGTATCGGCAATCTCACTGTGGGTGGCACGGGCAAGACGCCGATTGTTGAGAAGTTTGCCCGCGCCCTGCAGGCGGGTGGACGGCGCGTTGCTATCCTGAGCCGCGGTTACAAAAGTGTACCGCGCAAGCGAAACTGGCTGAGCTGGCTTCGCAGAGACCCCGATCCTCCCCGGGTTGTCTCCGATGGCAAGTCATTGCTGCTCGACTCGTTGATCGCGGGTGACGAGCCTTACATGCTCGCGCACAACTTGAAGGACGTAATCGTGCTGGTGGACAAGAACCGGGTCAAAAGCGGGCGGTTCGCTATCGATAAATGGCAGGTCGATACGTTGTTGCTCGATGATGGGTTTCAGTATCTGCATCTCAAACATCGGCTGGACATGGTGCTTGTAGATCGACAAGCGCCTTTCGGAAACGAATTCTTGCTCCCTCGGGGCACGTTGCGTGAAACGCCGCGCAATCTTCGCCGCGCCAGCTATATCTTTATCACAAAGAACACCGGCGAGCCTAATTTCGATCTGATGAGACGCATCCGGCGTTATAATCGGACCGCGGAAGTCATCGAATGCGCGCATAAACCGCTCCATCTCCAGAATGTTTTTACGGGCGAACGATTGCCGCTCGATGCTTTGCGGGACACGTTCGTCGGCTCGCTCTGCGCAATCGCGGCGCCAGAAAGTTTTGAAGACGCCCTAAGCAAGCTCGGCGCGCATGTCGATCTCTCCAAGCGCTACATTGATCATCACTATTACACCGAGGCGGAACTGATCAGCTTTATCAAGCGTTGTATCCGTCGCGACCTGGCTATGATTGTGACCACCGAGAAAGACTCGGTGCGGATGCCGCGTTTGCCTGAAGCGGAAGTGAAGGTGCCGATTTATTTCCTGCGGGTCCAGATCGAAATCCTCAGCGGACACGAAAGCTGGGAGCATTGTGTCGCGCGCATTTGTAAACCCAAGCCCATGCTTTCGCCCGAGCGCTTCTTCGCGTGAAAAAACGCTATCATCTCGAGCGAAGCGAGAGACCTCTCAATCGACGCGCGAATCACACAAAGTAATCAGCGTGATCGGTCAGCCTGTGAGAGATCCTTCACTCTGTTCAGGATGACATCGCGGTAGCGCGTTCACAATCAATTCGGCGTTGGACGTTGGGCGTTGGGCGTTGGACGTTTGCTTCGCGTATGCCCAACAAGGCTGAGCTGATAGTTGAGGACCGCAAGATTCAGGTATCGAATCTGGACAAGATCCTTTACCCGAAAGTGGGTTTTACCAAAGGGCAGGTGATCGATTACTACATCCGCGTCGCCTCGGTGTTTTTGCCGCATTTGAAGGACCGTCCGCTCACCATGAAGCGCTATCCCGATGGCGTTGAAGGCGAATTTTTCTACGAGAAAAATTGCCCCGAGCACCGCCCGAAATGGGTGCAAACGGCCCGTGTTTGGAGCGAAAGCAACGATCGGTCCATGAACTATTGCCTCGTCCAGGATTTGCCGACGCTCGTTTGGGCCGCGAACCTCGCCGATCTTGAGCTGCACACTTCGCTCTCGCGCAAAAATAAGATCGAACGTCCGACAATGATGGTCTTCGATCTCGATCCCGGCGCGCCGGCTGACATCGCGCAATGCTGCCAGGTCGGGCTGTGGCTGCGCGATTTGTTAGGCCAAATGAAACTGAAATCGTTCGCGAAAACGAGCGGCTCGAAGGGCCTGCAAATTTATGTGCCGCTGAATACGACAGTCACTTACGATCAGACCAAGAACTTGTCGTTGGTAATTGCCCAGTATCTGGAGCGCGAGCATGCCGATCTTGTTACCTCGAACATGTCCAAGGCGGTGCGCAAAGGCAAAGTGTTCGTTGATTGGAGCCAGAACGACGAACACAAAACTACTATTTGCGTTTATTCCCTCCGCGCTAGAGAAGAACCGACTGTTTCAACGCCAGTCGCTTGGAACGCGATTGAAAACTGCCTGAAAAAGAAGAAAGCCGATCTCCTGAGATTCCGCTCGGACCAAGTCCTCGCCCGCGTCGAAAAACTTGGTGACCTCTTTGAGCCGGTTGAAGAATTGAAACAAAAGCTGCCGAAGAAGTGGAAGATATGATGTATTCGTTGCGGCAAGGTTTATAGAGAATGAACAATTACGTATGGTTTGATGCGATCGGATGGGTGGGAGCAGCGGCTCTCCTTGTCGCTTATGCGATGGTTTCCCATAAGAAATTGGAAGGAGACTCGGCTACGTACCAACTCCTCAATATCAGCGGTAGCCTTCTGTTGGCTGCAAACACAATCTTTTATGGATCCTATCCGTCCACTTTTGTGAACCTCATCTGGGCTGGCATAGCTGTTTTTTCGATCGCAGCCAGAAGGCGAGTCTCTTCTCGCTAAATTTAAGACGAACAGATTGGAATCTGTTTCACATGCGCAAAGTAAATCTGAAAGATATCCCCGAGGAGGAGCGGAAGTCGCCAAAGGGGAAGTTTGGCCGGGCTTCGAAAAACATTTCGATTGCGCTCGGACGTGAGCCGGAGTCGCTCGATTTATCGAAACGGCATCCGTTTGATCTTGCGCTGGTGCGCATTCCGAAAGGCAAATCGCTTTGTCCGTATCACGCGCACGCGGCGGAATCGGAGCTTTACCTCGTCGTTTCCGGTCACGGCAGCGTGCGCGACAAGGATGGGACAACACAAGTGGGCCCCGGTGATGTGTTTTTCTTTCAGCCGGGCGATGCCCATCAGCTTACCAACGCCGGCGATCAAGATTTTGTTTACTACGTGATTGCCGATAATCCGCGCAGCGGCGGGACAACCGGTGATTCCTGTTATTATCCCGACAGTGGCAAATGGGCGGTCGCGAAAGAGGGATCGGAAGAAATCATCGTGAGAGGAACTGAGACCGATTACTTCGACGGCGAAGAATGATTTTGCTAGGAGCAGCCGGTGAATTGCCGCTACCTGTTGAAATGAAAAAGGTAAACATCAACGAGATTAAAGAAGAGGCATGGCAGTCGCCTGGTGGGAAGTATGCCGTCTCTTTCAAGGGAATTTCCGAAGCGCTTGGGCGCGATCGTGACTCGCTCGACTTGTCCAAGCGTCATCCGTTCGATCTGGAATGGAATCTGGTGCCTCCCGGAAAACCCAATTTTCCTTACCACGCACACTCGGCGCAATGGGAGCTTTACTTGATTATTTCGGGCGAGGGGAGTGTTCGTCATAGAGACGGAACCACCGAAGTAGTGGCCGGCGATGCGTTCATCTTTGGGCCTGACGAACCGCATCAACTGATTAACTCTGGCGCGAAAGACCTCATTTATTATCTGATCGCAGACAACCCGATTGGCGAATCGGCTTACTATCCCGATAGCGGGAAGTGGAAGGTAAATAAATCGTCAGCGAAGGATCGCGTCGTCATGAAGGGTCAGGAAACTGATTATTTCGACGGGGAAGAATGAATTTGGAAAGCAGGAGCCAGGAATCCAGAAACCAAGAATCCAGGAGTTTCTAAGTGGTAAAACGGCTGATCTTTCGTGGTTTCCTGGTTTCCAGATTGAATTCCTTTTCTCCGCGACCTCTGCGATCTCTGCGGTTAGATTTTGGTCATGGAGTCAAACAAATCGCCGCAGGATTCTCCGTACAAAACTTACCTCAACATTCTGCACGGGCCCCTTAAGCTGATCGATGTACAGAAGCTGGCAGATGCCTGTGCCGACAAATGGTACAACCAGACGCTTTGCAAGGTGAACGATTCGGTCATCAGGTTGGCCGTGGTTCAGGGCGAGTATCATTGGCACGAACACAAAGAAATTGATGAATTCTTTTTCGTTCTGGACGGACGTTTCCTAATCGATCTCGAAGATCGCACAGTTAATCTTTTGCAACGACAAGGCTTTGTCGTGCCCAAAGGCGTGCGCCATCGCACACGTGCGAATGAACGAACCGTGATCTTGATGGTCGAGCGCGCGGACATTGTTCCGACGGGCGACTAAATGCGTCGCAAGGCAGGTGAAAATAATTTCGGGTGGGCAAACAGGCGTTGATCGCGCGGCGCTCGATGTCGCGCTTAAGCACGAAATCGACTGTGGGGGGTGGTGTTCGGCGGGGCGTCTCGACGAATTCGGAAGGATACCAGATCAATATCCAGTCCAGGCGTTAGATGCTGGCGGTTTCACTGAGCGGACATTGCAGAACGTAAAAGACTCAGATGGAACTGTTATCATTTACCCCGGCAAACTTGGCGGCGGCACTGAGCAGACGGTTCGCTTCTGCCAAGAGCTACAACGGCCGTATCAACTCATCGATGCGGCGAAAATTTCCGCGGAGGACGCTGCGAAGTTAATTACCGATTTCGTCCGTGATCACCAGACCGACTTCCTCAACGTGGCCGGCCCGCGCCAAAGCGAGTGGCCCGAAGGATACGATTACGCGTCCCGCGCGCTGGAGATTTTTCTTGACGCTTTGTAGCCACCGCCCTGTGGACGGTTAGGAAGAGGACCCTCACAGAACCGTGGCTGCAGATCACTCGTAGCGCAGCGCTTTCACCGGATCGAGGCGCGCCGCGAAATAGGCGGGGATCAATGCTGCAAAGGAACAGATGAAGAACGCGCTGATGCAAATGATGGCAACGTCTCGCGGGATGACCTCCGCCGGAATGGACGAAAATTGATACACTTCGCGTGGGAAGATCTCGATGTGCAACGTCCGATGCGAGCCAGTGACTGAATTCGTTGCGGTAACGAATCAGCGTCATTCCGAGTCCGAGGCCGGTAAGCGTTCCAAAAAGACCGACGATCGTCCCCTGGCCAAGAAAAACCCAGACGATTTGCGCGATGTTCGCTCCGAGCGCTTTCATGATTCCGATCTCACGTCGCTTTTGCACGGTCACGGTGATCAGCGTGCTCATGATCCCAAAGGCCGCCACGACTACGATAAAGAACAGCAGGAAAAACATTACCGTGCGCTCGAGCCGCACTGCTTCAAAGTATTGGCGGTTCATGTCGATCCAGGTCTGCGCGTATTGTGGCGGCTCGAGAAATTGCTGAATCGCCTGTTTAAC
>Ga0209803_1000270_pt1 | contig 34029 bp, 32 predicted proteins | sample GraSoiAngelo_138_FD_185895 | JGI IMG/M metagenome (GOLD analysis project Ga0209803, IMG submission 185895) | Grasslands soil microbial communities from the Angelo Coastal Reserve, California, USA - 14_0929_09_40cm (SPAdes) (version 2) | ecosystem: Environmental > Terrestrial > Soil > Grasslands ...
CCGTGACACGCTCGGGCGTCATCCGTCACGCCACGGACGCGCGCCTCACGCGCTCGCTGCCGCTCAACTCGCCAATTTCACGGCAACGACGTCGGAAGGAATGCGGCGTGGCATCCAACTTGCTCGCGGGTGCTGCGAAGGATTCGTGAGGAGAACTCCCGTGCTGCTCCCGGAACAAGTGCAGCGGCTGTTCCAGCTCGCCCTGGCCGAGTTCGCGTCCGACTGGGAGATCGCCGGCGTCTGCACGGAGCTGAGCCTGCACAAACCGGAGCATTGGGCGTCCGGGCTCGGCACGTTCGGCCTCGTCCTCCGCAACCGCATGACTGGCGGTGCCAAGGTCCTCGGCTGGCGGACCGGGGAGCCGTCCGACGCGACCTACTACCGCGGCATCTCCTGCCGCATCCTCGAAGCGTACGCCGACCGGATCATGGACCCGATCCGACGCTACTTCGAGGAGATCGGCATCGTCACCGCGTCGGAGTCTCCCTGGCGGCTCCACCAGCCGCCGATGGGTTCGGGCCTCAGTCACACCTAACCGCGCGCCGCCCGCAGGCGCGCGCCGACGTCGCTCTCCCCAACCGCCGCGATCATGACTCGAGCTGTGCGATGGCGTCGGGCAGACCCGCGAGCCGCGGGATCGCGCCGTCGGGGCTGAGCAGGCCGCGCGCCCGCGGCGCGTTGCTCGTGACGTGGATGACGCGCATTCCGGCGGCACGCGCACCCTGGACGTCGAGCACTTCGTCGTCCCCGACGTGCACCGCGCTCTCGGGCCCGGCTCCGACGGCGCGCAGCGTGAGGGCGAAGATCTCGGGGTCCGGCTTGCGCACGCCCACCTCGTCCGAGAAGGTCGTGTGCCGGAAGTAGCCGAGCAGCCCGTAGCGCTCGAGGAGCTTGCGCAGCGTGACGCCGGGCGTGCGCATAATGTTCGACACGACGGCGAGCGTGTACCCGCGCCCGACCAGAGCCTCGAGCGCCGCGCGCGCGGACTCGTCCACCGTCGGCGGTACGAGGAGCGCGGGGCGTGAGTAGGCCTCGATCAGCATCGCCATCGCCTCTCCGGTCACTTGGCGCGGGAGCCGGGCATCGACCGCGGCGAGGATTGCGCGGACGTGCTCCGCCACCGGCACGTCGCGGTTCTGGCTCCAGACCCTCGAGAGGAACGCCCCCGACTCCTCGTACGCGCGGTCGAGCGCCGCGGCCCGGGCGCGCAGGCCGGCCGCGGTCAGGATCGTCGCGAAGTCCGCCATGCGGCGTTTCTTGTATCGGTTGTCGCTCGACGGCGGATCGTGGAGCAGCGTGCCCCAGAAGTCGATCGTGATCGTCGTGATCTTCAGCGTGAGCTCCCGAACTTCGGCGCCCGTTTCTCGAGGAACGCGCTCATACCCTGGTACGGCTCGTCGGTCGCGTATGCCGCGGCGAACGCGTTGATCCCGTAGCGCACCGCCGTCGCCAGGTCGGTCGCGCGCCAGCGGACGATCAGCTCTTTCTGCAGCCGGATCGCCTCGGGGCCGCACGCGAGAATCCTGTCCACGAGCGCCTGGACCGTCGCGCGCAGACGCTCGACGGGTACGACGTCGTTGACGAGCCCCCACTCGCGCGCCCGCTCCGCCGTGATCGGCTCGCCGGTGAGGAGCAGCTCCGCGGCGCGGCCGGGACCGACCAGGGGCGGCAGGAGCGCCGCCTGGATCACCGACGGTACGCCCACACGGACCTCGGGCAGGCCGAGCGACGCCCCCGCGATGGCCACGCGGAGGTCGCATGCGAGCGCCAACTCGAAGCCGGCGCCGAGGCACGCGCCGTTCACCGCGGCGATCACCGGGAACGGCGCCTGGTGCACGGCGTCGATCGCGGCGTGGAGCGCGGTGATCAGGTCCTTCGCCCGTGCCGTGTCGAGATCACGCAACACCCGCACGTCCATGCCCGCCGTGAACGCGCGCCCGCCGCCGGTCAGGATCGCCACGCGCGTGACGCGATCGGCGGCGAGCGCGTCGAAGGTCGCGCGCACGGCGTGGATCAGGCCGGGCTCGAGGAGGTTGAGCGGCGGACGGTCCAGCGTGCACCAGGCGGCGCCGCCGGCCCGCTCGACGCTCAGGGGCGCTTCCGACATCAGTTGCCCGCCGCGCTCGGCTCAGGCACCGCGGAGAGCTCGCGGTGTCGGGTCAGATGGCAAGCCAGACGAGGCCCGAGGGAGGAGCCGAGCGGAGCGTACGCAGTTGTACGTGAGCATCGGCGACGACCGAGAACGACGTCTGGCGAAGCCAGCTGGCCCGACACTTTAGTAGCGGCGCATGGTCGGATCAACCGTCCGCGCCCAGTGATCGAGGCCGCCGAGGAGGTTCTTCACGTTCTTGAAGCCGAGCTGGCGGAGGTAGTCGGCGACCGCCGCGCTCCGCACGCCCTGGTGGCAGTAGACGACGATCTCGTCCTCGGGGTTCAGCTCGTCCGTCCTGAGCTCGACCTCCTCGATCGGGATGTGCACCGAGTTCTCGAGGCGGCAGAGCCGCGTCTCCCAGTCCTGACGCACGTCGAGCAGCAGGGGCCGGTCGTTCCGCAGGAGCCGCGCCTTCAGCTCTTGAGGCGTGAGGGAGTCCATCGCGATCTCCTCTCAGCGGGGCGCGGGCCGCCCGACGAGGAAGTCCACGAGCCAGCGGTTCACGGTCTCGGTCTGCTCGATCTGGGGGAAATGCCCGCACGCATCCACCCAGCGCACCGTCGCGCGGGCGAAGCCTTCGGCGACCTGCGCGCAGTGCGCCGGCGACACGACGTGGTCCTGGCGGCCGTGGATCAGCAAGACGGGCACGTCCAGGGTCGCGATCGCCCGGCGGTAGTCCGGCGCGTGGCCCTCGAAATCCGTCCGCACGTGACGGAGCGTGGCGAGGTAGGCCGCGCGCGCGGCGGCGGAGGACCGCGCAGCGAACCCGAAGTCGACGAAGAAGTCGACCTCCTCGCGTACCGGCCGGTCGAAGCAGCGCGCGAGCGCCACCTTGTAGAGCCTCGCCGAGCGGCAGAGCGAGAGCGTCTCGCCGACCAGCGGCAGGGCGACGAGGCGGTAGATCCACGACGGACGATAGCCGAAGCCCGGGACGACGCCCCCCACGAGCGCGAGCCGCTCGACGCGCGCCGGATGAGTCAGCGCGTAGGTGACGGCGGCGGCCGCGCCGAGCGAGTGGCCAACGAGAGAGGCCTCCCGGATCCCGAGCACCTCCATGAACCCGTGGAGCGCGCTGGCGAAGTAGGACAGACGATAGCGGGCGGGGGGCTTCGCGGACGCGCCGAAGCCGGGAAGGTCGAGCGCGTACACGGTCGTCCGGTCCGCAAGCGCCCGGGTGGTGTGCCGCCAGGATTCCGCGAATCCGCCGAGGCCGTGCACGAGGACGACGGCGGGGCCGCGCCCCGCGACGATGTAGTGGAGATCCAGCCCGTCGACTTCCCCGCCCCGAAGCCGGAGTTCTGGCATGAGGCTACGATTCTACCAGACCGCCTCCGCCGAGCATCCGGCTCAGTGGACGCCGGTACGGGAAGAGACTGAAAATGCCGCCCGTGTGGATGAAGCAGACGCGCGGGCCGAGCTCGCGCGGATCGCGGCGGATCCGGTCGAGGAGCGCCGCGAAGGCCTTGGCGGTGTAGACGGGATCGAGCACGATCCCCTCGAGCCGCGCGACCCGCACGACCGTCTCCAGCGCCTCGGCGCGCACCTCGGCGCGCCCCGTCCCCTGGTAGCCGTCGAGGAGCCGGATCTCGCCGGGCGGCTCCACGGAAAGGCCGTAGCGGCGGCGGGCCTGGCCAATGAGGTCGGCGACATAGGCGCGGACCCTCGCGGCCTCCCACGCGATCGGCACGCTGACGACCTCCGCCCGGAGCCCGTGGAGCTGCTTGGCCATGAGCAACCCGGCGTGGCTCCCGCCGCTGAACGCTGTGATCACGACCGTGTCGAACGCGGGAGCGCCGTGCCGGATCTGCTGCACGAGCTCCTCGCCGCACGTGACGTATCCGAGCGCGCCCGTGACCGTGGCGCCGCTCTCGGGGATGATGTAGGGCGCGCCGCCGCGCGAGCGGACCCGCGCGGCGAGGTCCTCGAGCAGCTCGTCGATCCGCCCCCACTCGTCGTCGCTGCAGAACCGGACCTCGGCGCCGAGCAGCCGGTCGAGCAGCAGGTTGCCGTCGTACTCTTCGGGCGGTGCGCCCTTGAGCGCGAGGATCGCCTTCATGCCGAGCCGGGCGGCGACGGCGGCGACGGTGCGGCAGCAGTTGGACTGGAGCGTCCCGCACGTGATCAGCGTGTCAGCGCTCCGGGCGAAGGCCTCGCCGACGAGGAACTCGAGCTTGCGGATCTTGTTGCCCGTCTCGAGCAGCCCCGTGAGGTCGTCGCGCTTCACCCACAGCTCGATCCCCAGCTCCTGCGAGAGTCGCTCGAGCTTGAGCAGCGGGGTGGGAACGACGGCGAGCTCGATCCGCGGGATCGGAGGCGCGCCCGTCACCATGGGTCTCACTATCTCAGGCGAACAGGTCGCCAGGCAAGGAATCGGCGGGCGCCCGGGGCTCGCCGACCGGCTGGCCGAGGAGGCGCTTCATCATGCGGGCGTTCTGGACCGGGTAGTCGCGGTTGTTGTTGTTGAAGGAGATGAAGACCTGCTCGGCCTCCTCCCCGATCCGCCCGATCTCGGGAAGGAGCTCACGGAGCTCCGCCTCGCTGTAGAGGTAGTCGTACTTCTCCCGCACGGCTGGCTCCTCCCCGCGGAGCTGGCGGAGCCATCCGTCGGCGTTGCGCCCGTGCAGCCGGAACACCGCGGTCGGCGCCGTCGACGCCGTCACGCGCGGCACCGCACCGGCGCCAATCGGCGCGTCGACGATCACGTGGGCGAGCCGTGCGTCGCCGAGCGCCGCGAGCGCCTCGGCTGCGTGCTCGGGGAACCACGAGCGGTGGCGGAACTCGACCGCGATCGTCCAGCCGGGCAGCCGCTCCGCAAGGGACGCGAGGTAGTCGAGCCGCGCCCGTTCGAAATGCACCCACGGCGCGAACTGGAAGAGGACGTAGCCGAGCTTGCCCGCGTCAGCCAACGGCGCGACGGCCGCGCGAAAGAGCCTGAACGCGGCGTCCACCGCTTCGGGCGGAAAGCTCGCCGCCTCGATCTCCCCGCGCCGCGTCCGCCCGGGCTGCCGCGGCAGGAGGGCCTGGAGCTCTGCCGGGAGGCTCTCGGGCTTCGGGTGATGCCCGGTCAGCAGCGCATACGCCTTGACGTGGAAGACGAAGCCGAGCGGCGTGCGCTCGACCCAGCGGACGGTGTTCTTGATGTCGGGGATCGCGTAGTAGGAGCTGTTCACCTCGACGGTGTCGAACACGCTCGCGTAGTAGCGCAGGCGCGCCTCCGCCGACATGGACCGCTTCGGATAGAAGCCGCCACTCTCGATGAGCGCGGGATCCGCCCAGGAGCAGATCCCGACTCGCACGCGCTGGGTGAGGCTAGGCGATCTTCTCGTAGATGCCCGGCGGGATGACGCGGTAGACGTGGATCGGCTGCGAGACGTTCTTGAAGGTCTTCTCCCCGAGGCTCTCGAGGACGAAGTGGTGGCGCATGCGCTCGGCCGTCGTCGGGCCCACGACGATCTCCCCGCCCTGCGCCGACCCGGCGAAGCGCGCGGCGACGTTCGTCGTGGGGCCCGTCGCCGTGAATGTCCACCGCTGCGCCGCTCCGGTGCCGAGCTTGGTGGCGCCCACGAGCGCCTCGCCGGTATTGATGCCCATGTGGAGCATGATGGGCGGGAACACGCCGCCGTACTCCTCGTTGAGACGCAACGTCTTCTGGTGGATCGCGAACGCCGCACGCGTCGCGTTCAGCGCGTGGTCGGTCCCGCCGCGATCGGACTCGAAGATGACCATGAGGCCGTCGCCGGCGGTCTCGTTCACGTCGCCGTGGTGGCTCTGGATGATCTCCAGGAAGCTCGAGAAGTAGGTCTGGACGAGCTGGTTGAGGCGCTTGGGGTCGAGCTGCTCGGACAGCTTCGTGTAGCTCGCGATGTCGAGGAAGAGCACGGACACGTCGACGCTCTTCTTCTCGAGCTCCGTGGCGTTGGGGTTCTGCTCGAGGAGCTTCTTGACGGCGTCGGGCACGAACTTCGAGAGCTCGCCCTTGAGCTGCTCGAGTAGCTCGAGCCGCGCTCGCGACTCCTGGAGGTTCCGGAGCGCCGACTCGAGCTCGGTGTTCTTCGCGCCGAGGTCCTCGTGGGCCCGGGCCAGCCGCCCGGTCATCTCGTTGAACGCGGCGCCCAGCTCGCCGATCTCGTCGCGGGCACCGGCGGGCGCGCGGACGGCGAAGTCGCCCTCGCCCACCCGGCGCGCGGCCGCCGCGAGCGCCTCGATGGGACGGACGATGACCGAGCGCATCGCGACCGTCAGGACGATCGCCGCCGAGACGATGGTGAGCACGCCGATCAGGATCTGGCGGTTGCGCAGGCGCCGCACTTCCGCGTAGACCGGCTCCATCGATGCCTCCACGCGGACGACCGCGCGCACCGTGTGGTCGCTCCCGTGGCAGCCCTGGCACGCCTCTCGGTTCGGGATCGGATAGTGAAGCGTGAAGAACGAGACCCCGTCGTGGACTTCGATCGACTCCTGCGTCCTGAGCGTCTCGAGCGCCCGCGCGAAGAGCGGCCCCGTCATCGGCGCGCCCGGCGCCCGCTGCATCTTCGTGATCTTGGCGAGGACGTCGGGCGCGAGGCCGGCCCTCCGCTCGACTTCCCCTGCGGTGGCGAGGTCGGTGAATGCCTCGACGCCATTGCGGCGGTAAATGGTGAACCCTTCGACGAGTGACGAGGACTTGAGCTGCTGGATCATGGTGCGCGTGACGTCCGGGCGCTCCTGCAGCATGGCGCCCTCGACGGACGCGACCACAGCCATGGTCAGCCGGCGGGCCCCAATCTTGTTCTGGTCGATCAGGGCGACCGACTCGCGCTGGATCGTGACGAGCATCGAGGCGCCGAATCCGATGATCAGCACGACTACGATGAGCAGCCCGATCTTGATCGCGAGCCGTGCGTGGACCATCGACGGGCGCCTCAGCGCTTCGCGGCGTCGCGGTACGCGAGCTCGGCGCCGGACCAGTCGTTCCGGCGCGCGATCGCCGACGCCAGGACGAGACGCATGGCCGATCCTACCATGACTACGATCCATGACTACGATCCGGCCGTCCGCAGCCCGCGCGGGCGCAGACAGCGCTTGTACGGTCTGCTAGAATTCTCCTCTGATGGCCCGACCCGACAGCTTCGAGGAGTTCGAGGCGACGAGCCTCTTCTGTCCGCGCTGCCGCCGCGCGACGCCGGCGCGTAAGAAATTGCTCCTCGTGCTCCCGAGCGGCAACAAGTACGACTACGTCTGTGCCGAGTGCGGCACGACGGTCGGTGGCAAGACCGACAACGACGCGCGCGCGTTTCACGACACGATTCCTCCCGCACCCCGGCGCCCTTTCCGGTAATTCCCTTTCCCGTAATTCCCTAACTCCGCGCCAGATCAGCCTCGCAGGCTCGGGCGTCAGCCAGTTGACACCGCGCGTTGTGGTGATCGACGTCATCTCAACATCCTGTTGCAGAACACTCCGCACCTTGGCATACTCACTCGACTTCATACCGTCTTACCCTTCCCTCGCTCATCAGAACGCTCGTTCATCAGAACGCAGATTCCGAGGTTGAAACTGGAGGAGGAACCATATGGGCAGACACAGCAAGGCGCTTGCGGTCCTGACGTTCGCGGTCGCCGTCGCGGTGGGTGGGTTCATCCTCACACGCCAAGTCATCGCCGTCGCGGGAGAAGCCGACGCCGAGCGGCTTAACCGCGCGATCCTCGAGTACATCGCCGAGAAGAACCCGCGGGCGCCGATCAAGGCATTCCAGAAACTCCCTGACGTGCTCCTCGCCGAAGCGGAGCGCGCGAACATCGACCACTGCCTGGTGCTCGCGCAAGCGGAGGTCGAGTCCGAGTTCCGTCACGACGCGGTCGGCAGCGCGGGCGAGGTCGGGCTGTTCCAGATACTGCCGTCGACGGCCGCGCTCTTCGAATCGACGGTCGGTCCCTTCCGGCGCCCCGTGCTGAAAGGCCAGCATGATCTCGGCGACCTCGCCGACCCGCGCGTCAGCACGCGGTTCGCGATGGCCTACCTCCGGGACATCATGAGCCGAAAGCCGAACATCAAAGACGCGCTCACCGAGTACAACGGTGGCCCCTCAGGACGTCACCCGCACTACTATCGGATGGTGATGGGCGCGTACGTCGAGCTTCTGGAGCGGACCGATCTTCGCTGTCGCTTCCAGCCCGCGCCGAAGCGGCCGCCGGTCCTCGCGCTCCTCTCTCGCGTCTGATCACCGACGCGGCCCTCGCGAGCCGCAGCGCGCGGGTGGAGGATCGGTCGCAGACCGAGAGAGGCCGGGAAGGATCGGTGCCCGGAGCCCAGGGAGGCGAAATGCAAACCCGACAGCCCATGACGCTCGTCCTCGCCGGTCTCCTGGCACTCGGCGGGTGTGCCTCGAGCCAGTCGCCGGTGCTCTACCCGAACGCGAAGCTGAAGCAGGTCGGCCGCGAGCAGGCCAGCCGCGACATCGAGGAGTGCCGCAAGCTCGCCGATGACTACGTGCAGAGCACCGCGGCCAAGGACGTCGCCAAGGGCGCGGCCGTCGGAGGAGCGGCGGGCGCGGCGATCGGTGCCGTCGGTGGCGCGGTCAGCGGCCGCGGTGCCGGAACCGGGGCGGCGGTCGGCGCGGCGACGGGCGCGACGGCGGGCGCCGTCCACGGAGCCGCCAAGCAGACCGAGCCGAGCCCGGTCTACAAGCGCTACGTGGACCGCTGTCTGGGGGAGCGGGGCTACGCGGTCATCGGCTGGCAGTAGGGGCTACGCCAGGACCGCGTCGATCGTGCGCGCGAGCGCGAAGTCCTTGGCGGTGAGGCCGCCCGCCGAGTGCGTCCAGAGCGAGAGCGCGACCACGTTGTAGTGGACCGCGATGTCCGGGTGGTGCCCGGCGCTCTCCGCGAGCGCGGCGACGCCGTTGACGAAGAACATCGCGTCTCTGAAGCTCTGGAAGCGGTACGTCCGATCGAGCGTCTTGCTCACCCGCGTCCAGCCGGGCGTCTGCTCGAGCTCGGCCAGGACCGCCGCGTCGCTCAGCAGGGTCATCGATCGAAGCAGCGCCGGATCAGCGGTGCCCACGCGCTGAGTGGCCGCGTGGCCTTGCCCACGACCTTCGCGCCGTCGTCCCAGCGCCTGAGGGCGAGCGCGTCCGGGAGCCACGGGTGGACCGCGAGTCGCGCGACCTCGACAGCCGTCATGACGCCGCCCTGCAGCCGGAGCGTGTGGCGGGAGGCGGCGGACAGTCGGGCGAAGTAGTCGGGCTCGGTCGCGCAGAGGTAGCGTTTGGCGTCGGCGTGCGCGCGCACACACCACGCGACGCGCTCGGGAACCCACGGCGCGAGCAGCTCGGCCCCGACCTCATGGTGGCCCCGGGCGTGCGGTCCCGCGCGCGAGGGCTCGCCGGTGTCGAAGACGAGCGATGGATCCACGGCGTAGCGGCCGACGTCGTGCAGCAGGCACGCGAGCTGCAGCTCCTCGTCGGCGCCCGCGGCCCGCGCGAGCTCGGCGCACTGCAGCGCGTGCTCCAGCTCCGACACAGCCTCGCCGCCGTAGAGGCGCGACGCGGAGCGCGCCATGGCGTCGAGCAGCCGGTCGGCCATCGTGCTCACTCGCGCGCGAACTTCTGCAGCGAGCGGATCTCGCGCGGTGGCGTCTCCTTGCTTCCCTGCGCGGTCCAGGACACTTCCGCCACGTAGAGCGCGCCGCGCGAGTCGACGGCGCAGCCGTGCGGCGCGACGAACTCGCCGGGCTTCTCGCCCTGGAACCGCCCGCCGATCCGCCCGACCAGATCGCCCTTGAGAGTGACGATGCTCACGCGCGCGCCGAGGTTCGGCACCCTGGCGTTCACGGCGAGGTGTGTCGGCAGCTCGCCGACGTAGAGCAGCCCGCCGTTGCGCCGATCCGCGAAGAGCCCGCACGGACGGTGCAGGTTGTTGAGCTGCGTGAGGTAGTGCCCCTTCCCGTCGAAGACCTGCACGCGGTGGTTCTCACGGTCGGCGACGTACACCACGCCGTCGGCGTCGGTGGCGATGTTGTGCGGGACGTTGAAGCAGCCCGGGTCGGTGCCCGGCTCGCCCCATGAGAACAGGTGCCGTCCCTTGGGGTCGTACTTGTGCACGCGCGAGTTGCCGTAGCCGTCGGAGATGTAGAGGTCGCCGGTCTTCGGGCAGAGCGCGACGTGGGTCGGCCGGTTGAACGGCTTGCCGCTCTGGAGCGTGGACGGCGTGTCGGGATCACCGATCGTCAGGAGCGGCTTTCCCTCGGGGGTGAACTGGCGGATCGTATGGTGCGTGTCGTCGGTCAGCCAGAGCGTGCCATCCGGGGCGATCGTGATGCCGTGCGGCCGGCGGAAGACGCCTTCGCCCCACGATCGGAGGAAGTTCCCCTCCCGATCGAAGACGATGACCGGGTGCGGGCCGCGGTTGAAGACGTACACGTTGTCCTTCGCGTCGACGCCGACGCTCGTGGCCTCGACGTAGGACCACCCCTCGGGCAGCCTTCCCCAACTGTCGACCGGACGGTAGTTCATGGCGTGAGCCTCCTCGTTCGGAGACTCATACTGCCACAACACGACCACGCCGGCCATCGACGAACGTCGCCAAGCCGCGCCGCCCGCTCGCGTAGAATATCCACGATGCGATGCGCTGCCTGCGGTGTGGACAACCGCGCTGGCGTGAGGTTCTGCGAGGAATGCGGCGCCCGGCTGGAGGCGCTGTGCCCCGCGTGCGGCGCGAGCGTCCCGCCCGGGAAGAAATTCTGCGGCGCGTGCGGTGCGGCGTTCGGTCCCGCCGCGAGATCTGCGGACACGCCCGGGGACCGGTTCGCAACGCCGAAGGCGTACACGCCGGCCCACCTGGCGGAGCGGATCCTGAAGGACCGCACGGCGCTTTCTGGCGAGCGCAAGCAAGTGACGGTCCTTTTCGCCGACGTCTCCGGCTTCACGTCGCTGTCCGAGAAGCTCGATCCCGAGGACGTGCACGCGCTGATCAACCGCGCGTTCGAGCTGATGCTCGCAGAGATCCACCACTACGAGGGCACCGTCAACCAGTTCCTCGGAGACGGGCTCATGGCGCTGTTCGGCGCGCCCATCGCCCACGAGGACCACGCGCAGCGCGCCGCCCACGCCGCGCTGGCGACTCAGCAGGCGCTCGCCCGGTACCGCGACGACCTGCAGGGGACGCGAGGGATCGACTTCCGTCTCCGCATGGGCCTCAACACGGGCCTGGTCGTCGTCGGCGCGATCGGCGACAACCTGCGCATGGATTACACCGCGGTCGGCGACACGACCAACACGGCGGCGCGCGTGCAGCAGCTCGCCGAGCCCGGCCGGATCGCGGTGGCCGAGGCGACCCAGCGCCTTATCGCCCCCTACTTCGAGACGCGCGCGCTGGGCGCCATCCCGCTGAAGGGCAAGAGCCAGCCCGTGGCGGCGTACGAGCTCGTCCGCGCGCGCGAGGGCGTGACGCGCCTCGAGGCGCGGGCGGCGCGGGGCCTGTCACCGCTCGTGGGGCGCGACGACGCGCTCGCGACGCTCGAGCGCGCCTGGGCGCAGGCCCGGAGCGGCCGCGGCCAGGCCGTCTTCGTGGTCGGCGATGCGGGCATCGGCAAGTCGCGGCTCCTGCTCGAGTTCCGCCGGCGCCTCGGCGACGCGGCGACCTGGGTCGAAGGCGACTGCATCTCGTTCGGCCAGTCGATCCCGTTCCTTCCCATCGTCCAGATGCTCAAGCAGAACTTCGGCATCGAGGCTCGCGACGCTGAGGCGCAGATCATCGCGAGGGTCCAGCGCGGCCTCGCCTTCATGGGCGAGGAAGCAGCCAACATCGCGCCCTACCTCCGGTATCTGCTGTCGGTGGACCCTGGCGACCCCGGGGTCGCCAGCCTGGATCCGCTCCTGCGGCGAGCACGGATCGTCGCCGCCATCCAGGGGTTGGCGGCGACGGGCCGCCGACGCCGCCCGGCCGTCCTCGTGGTGGAGGACGCGCACTGGATCGACAGCGCCTCGGAGGACTTCCTGACGTCACTGACGGAGAGCCTGCCCGGCATGGCGGTGCTGCTGATCGTCACCTACCGCCCGATCTACGCGCAGCCGTTCGGCGATCGCACGTACTACTGGCGGATCGGGCTTCACCCGGTCGACGAGGAAGCCGCCGTCCGCATCGTGCGCGCGACGCTCGGCGTCGCCGATCTGCCGCGCGAGCTGGCGGCGACCATCGCGGCCAAGGCAGAGGGTAACCCGTTTTTCCTGGAGGAGATCGGCCGCACGCTGGTGGAGACGGGCGCGGTGCGTACCGAGGACGGGCACCTGGTGCTGGCGAAGGCGGCCTCGACGATCACCGTCCCCGACACGGTCCAGGACGTCATCGCAGCCCGCCTCGACCGGCTCGCCGAGCCTGAGAAGCGGACGGTCCAGACGGCGTCGGTGATCGGACGCGAGTTCGCGCGCTCGCTCCTCCGGCGGGTGTCCGAACTCCACGATCGACTCGAGCAGAGTCTCGGCGAGCTGAAGCGGATCGAGCTCATCTACGAGAAGGCCGGCTTCGGCGACGTCGAATACGTCTTCCGCCACGCGCTGACTCAGGACGTCGCCTACGCATCGCTGCTCCAGTCCGAGCGGCGGCGGCTGCACGCGCTGATCGGTGCCGCCATCGAGGAGCTCTACGCCGGGCGCCTCGAGGAGCGCGCCGAAGAGCTCGCGTACCACTTCTCACGCGGCGAGGTTCGGGACAAGGTCGTCCACTATGCGCGGGCGGCGGCCGAGAAGGCCACAGCGCTCTTCGTCGACGCCAAGGCCGTGGAGTTCTACGAGCTGGTCCTCGATGCCCTCGGCCGACTCCCGGAGACGGCCGAGACCGCGCGCCTCGGTATCGACATCCGCCTGGCCATGCGCGCGCCCCTCTGGCGCTCGGGCCGTCTGGATCCCCTCTTCGAGCGTTTCAAGGAAGCGGAGGCGCTCGCGACCCGGTATGACGAGACCGAGCGCCTGGACACGATCTACGCGTTCCTCGTGCAGTACTACTGGGCGAAAGGACAGCAGGACCAGGCGATCGAGTACGGCAAGCGCTGCCTCGCGACGGCAGAGGCGCGGGGTGAGCTCGGGCTTCGCGTCACCGGCCACTTCTATCTCGCCCACGCCTACCTCGCGCTCGGGCAGTTCCCGCCCGCGATCGAGCACTCGAGGGAGATCCTGGTACTCCTCGAGGGCGGTAAGGAGGGCGAGCGGTTCGGGCTCTCCGGCCTGCCCTACTCGGGCGCCTGCGCGACCGCCGCCGAGGCCCTCGCCGAGCTCGGCGACACGCACGGCGCGCTTGAGCTTGTCCGGCGGGGCGAGCGGGCCGCCGAGGCCGCCGACCACCTCTACAGCAGGATGGTGCTCGCCGTCGCGCACGGTAGCTTCCTGGCCCGCGAAGGCGCGCCCAACGAAGCCATAGCGATGCTGGAGCCGGCGGTCCAGACGTGCCGCGAAAAGAACTTCGTCGGCCAGCTCATGCGGGGCCTCACCCGGCTGGGCCACGCCTACGCCCTCGCCGGCCGCCCCGAGGAAGGCATCCCCCTCGTGAGGGAAGCGGCCGCGCTCCAGGAGAAGGCCGGCGCCTTCGTGAATCGGGCGCTGTGGCTCTCCATTCTCGGGGAGGTCTACCTCGGGGCGGGTCGCCTGGACGACGCCGAGACGACCGCTCGCCAAGCGCTCGGGTTCGCTGAGCGGCACGGCGAGCGCTGGGTTGAGGGATGGACCAAGCTCGTGCTCGGCCAGGTCGCGCTGGCACGTGGTGACGGGAGAGCGGCCGCGGAGCACCTCGACGAGACGCAGGAGATCGCGGAGGAGCTCGGGATGCGGCCGCTACTCGAGCGGTGCCGCGCGGAGCTCGCGAAGCTCCGCTAGGCTAGGCCGGGGCGGAGCTACTTCCCGTAAACGGTCGACAGGTACCCGACGATCGCCTTCGCATCCTCGTCGCTGATCGACGCGCCGAAGACCTTGATCATCTTGGTGAGGACCGCTTCCCACTGCTTGGCGTCCCCCCGCGGCTGCATCACAATGTAGTCCGTCGAATGGCACGCGCGGCACGCGCGCTGCGTGACTTCGACCCCGGGTCCGGGCTTGAGGTCGCCGTATGGGTGATCGGGCGGGAGCGTGATCGTCTTGAGCTGAGCCGCGGCAGCGAGCGGGAGCGCCAGCACGAGCGTCGCGATACCGAGCGTGCGTCGCATGGCGCTAGCCCGCGTGAACCGTGACGCGCTCGACGACGTTGCGCAGATAGCCGGCAGGGTTCCACAGGGGCTCGTATCCCTGCGACTCACCGATTGCGTTGAGCGCCCGAACCATAAGCGTATAGTCCCCCGCGCTGGCCGGCGTCCAAGCCGCGTCCCACTCCCGGAACGCGTAACGGCCGAGGTCAGGCCCGAGCTGCGCGCGCCGCCACGTGACGCCGCTGTCGTCGGAGACCTCGACCTCGCGCACGCCGTAGCCGCCGTCGAACGCGATGCCTTTGAGCGTCACGGGTCGCCCCGGGACAACGCGCGCGCCATTGGCCGGCGTGCCCACGAACGAGCGGACCGTCATGCGGCTGATCGGCACGGTGTTCTTCGGAGCCGTGCCGGGCTCGACGCAGCCACATGGCGTGTCGGGGATTCGGTAGGCGGGCTTCATCCAGAACTTCTCGAAGACGTGGTCGATCACCGCGATCTCCGAGAGGTTCTTCACCCAGTAGGTCGAATACCAGCCGGGCACGACAAGCCGTGCCGGAAAGCCGTTCAGCATGGGCAGCTCGCGCCCGTTCATCTGGTAGGCCACGATGACGTCGGGATCGTCCATCACGCGCCGAATGTCGAGGCTCTTGACGAAGTGGGGGACGCTCGGGAAGGCCGGCTTGTCCAGGCCCTCGAACGTGGCCTGCACGGCTCCCTGGCGGACACCGGCCGCCGCGAGGAGATCCCGGAGACGCGCGCCCACCCACTCGGCGTTGCCCATCGCGCCGTCGCCCCACTCCCCGCCGAGGACGCGGGGCGAGAACCGTCCCCGACTGTTGCCGGCGCACTGGGTGACCGCGGTCACCGTCGCCTTCGGGAACTTGTTCCTGAGGTCGTCCAGCGACAGCTCGAGCGGCCGGTCCACGAGGCCCGTTACGCGCAGCCGCCACGACCCGACGTCCACGCTCGTCGGGACCGGGAAGGTGTGGTACCGCACGAAGAAGGCGTCGTTCGGGGTGATCGCCCGGTCGAAATACGTCATCGGGGTCTCGAGTTGCGGGGGTCTCGACGTCAGCAGGATCAGGTCCGTCTTCTCCGGGTAGCGGACGAGCGGCCGCCCGGCGAGGATCGGATCCGCCTGCTGCGCGAGCGCGCGGGGCGACCGCGCGAGGAGCCCCGCCGAGACGACGATCGCTCCGAGTCCGCCGACGGTTCGGAGGAACTCCCTGCGAGGGCTCCGCACTATGCTCCCCTCCCCGGCCCGAATAACCGCGCCACGACTCTACCCGGCTTCGAGGTATTCTTCCACCCTCTCGCGTCCACGTCGGCGTATACCCTTCAGCCCATGGACGAGCGCGCGTTCACCCGTGTGGCCGAGGAGTACGCCGGGCGGCTCTACGCTGTCGCCTATCGGCTCCTCAGGAACCGCGCGGACGCCCAGGACGCCGTGCAGCGCGCCCTCATGAAGGCGTTCGCCGCGCGCGCGTCGTACTCCCCGCGCTGGGCGGTCTCCACGTGGCTCTACCGCGTCCTGTCGAACGTCTGCATCGACGAGCTGCGCCGGCGCCGGCCTGTCCCCGAGCCCCCGCCCGGCCAGGGCGAGCACGTCACAGGCGGGGTCGAGCGGTTAGACCTGGCGCGCGCCCTGGGCGCAGTGCCGCGCGAGGCGCGGCTCCTGCTCGCGCTCCACTACGTCGACGGGCTCTCGTACCGGGAGCTCGCCAGGATTCGCGGCATCTCCGTCAACACGGTCAAGAGCCAGCTCGCCAGGGGCAAGGCGATCCTCAGGCGAGCGCTGGAGGACTGACGATGGACCTCGACCTGAAGCTCAGGGAGTTTTTCACCGAGGCGGTTCTTCCGCGCGACGCGCTCGCCCGCCTTGTCCGCGGGCTCGACGATAGCCCGCCGCAGCTCGAGCCGCTCGCTGGCCGATTTCGCATCGAGGCGACCGACCGCGGGGTCTCGCGCCTCCGGCCGGGGCGAGGTGTGGGCGCGAAGTCGCGGCGCGCGCGCCGCCACGCCGAGCAGGCGCACCAGGAGCTGCGGGAGTACCTCGCGGGCCGCCGGACGTTCTTCACAGTGCCGGTGGACCTCGACGGGGTGCTCGAGTTCCAGGCCAAGGTGCTCGCCGAAGCGGCGCGCGTCCCGTTCGGGGAAGTCGTCTCGTACGCGACGCTTGCCGAGCGCGTTGGCCACCCGCGCGCCGCACGCGCCGTCGGTAGCGCCCTCGGCAGGAACCCGGTGCCGGTGATCGTCCCGTGCCACCGGATCGTCCGCGGCGACGGGAGCTGGGGGCACTACGCGTTCGGCCACGAGATGAAGACGCTCTTGCTCACGCTCGAGCGCGCAACGCCGGTGCTCGTCGGTTGCACGACGACGCGAATCGTCTGCCGGCGCGGCTGCGCTCACGACCAGCGCGTCGCCGAGCAGCATCGCGTCGTCTTCGCCTCGCTGGCCGACGCCCGGAGCGTCGGTTACCGTCCCTGCCGCGTGTGCCGACCGGCCCGGGTCGCGTGACCGGCCGCGTGATAGGATGCCGGCGATGAGGGCTCGCGGCTCGCTCGTCTCGCTCGCCGCCGTTCTGCTCCTCGTCGGCGACCCGCGGCTCGTCGCCGCTCAGTACCCGATCTTCGACGCGCACATCCACTACAGCCGCCCCGACTGGGACGCGTACCCGCCGGAGCGGGTGCTGGCGATCCTCGTCCAGGCGGGCGTGCGTCGCGCGATCGTCTCGAGCACGCCGGACGACGGCACGCTCAGGCTCTACGAGCGCGCGCCGAGCGTGGTCGTGCCGTTCCTCCGGCCGTACCGCACGCGCGACGATATGGGCAGCTGGCACGGGGACGCGGACGTCGCCGCGTACGTGGAAGAGCGGCTCAAGCGGGGCGTCTACCGCGGCATCGGCGAGTTCCACCTGGATGCCACTGCGGTGGACGCGCCCGTCGTCCGACGGATCGCCGAGCTGGCGGCCGAACGTGACCTCTTCCTGCAAGCCCACGTGGACGCCGAAACGATCGAGAAGCTCCTCGGACGCTACCCGAAAGTCCGCTTCCTCTGGGCCCACGCGGGCATGTCGGCCGACGCGGAGACCGTCGGCCGCCTGCTCGACCGCTTCCCGAAGCTCTGGGTGGAGCTGGCGCTACGTGGCGACGTCGCGCCAGGCGGCAGGATCCATCCCGAGTGGCGCGCGCGCTTCCTGCGCCACCCGGATCGCTTCATGGTCGGGACCGACACGTGGGTGACGTCGCGCTGGGAGATCGTCGGGTCCTCCATGCGCGACGTCCAGCGGTGGCTCTCAGAGCTCCCGGTGGAGGTGGCCGAGCAGATCGCCTGGAAGAACGGCGCGCGGCTCTTCCCGGTGCCCTAGCGGCGCAGGCCCTCGACGAGGCGACGGTCCGAGTCGTAGCGGAGGCGGCGGAGCGCCTCGTCGGGCTCGAGCCACGCGACCTCGTCCACCTCCTGGTCGTGGTCGCCGACCTTCTCGAGCGGCCGCATGAGGAACCAGCGCACCGTCTTCTTGATCCGCCGCCCGTCGCGCTGGAACCAGTACGTCACCGCGTCCAGCTCGCGCACGACCTCGCACCGATAGCCGGTCTCCTCGCGCACCTCGCGCAGCGCCGCGTCCGCGCTCGACTCGCCGGGGTCGAGCGTCCCCTTCGGCAGCGTCCACACGGGTTGGTTGCGAAGGTCGCGCGCGCGGATCAGCAGCACCCGGCCGCGCTCGTCCACCACCAGCCCGCCCGCCGAGAACTGCAGCACCGGCTGCGTCCGGCTCTCCGCCATACGCCCATGATACGATGCGACGCGAGATCCGATTCGAAGGAGAACGGACGCGCTCGACCTCCTCGCGCACTTCCCGGGGGGTGCGACGCCGCGCCCCGAGCAGGCGCGCCTGCTCGTCGCCGTCGCGGACACGATCGCCGAGGCTCTCGACGATCCGACAGCCCCGCGCGTGTTCCTCGTCCAGGCGCCGCCGGGCGTCGGGAAGAGCCACATCGCGATGACGCTCGCGCGGTGGAGCGGCGACGCCTACCTGCTGACCTCGCAGAAGGTGCTTCAAGATCAGTACGAGCGCGAGTTCGGCGCCGAGCTCCAGATCGTGAAGGGGCGCGACAACTACGCGTGCGACCACTACCCCACGGCGCGCGTACCGACCTCGCGCGGCGCCTGCCGCCGGCCGCGCGGCCCGCTCTGCCAATGCCCGTACGCGCGCGCCAGGACGGCGGCCCTCGAGGGGCCGATCTTCTGCACCAACACCGCCTACTTCGCCACGCTCCGTCACTGGCACGCCGAGCGGCTGCGGCGGCGCCGACTCCTGGTCGTCGACGAGGCGCACAACCTCGAGGCGCAGCTCGCCTCCGTCTTCACCGCCGGCTTCTCGCCGGAGCAGATGCGCGCGTGGTTCGGCGCCCCGCTGCCGCGCCTGACCTCAGCCGACGACTACCGCCCGCTGCTGGCCGAGCACCTCGACCGGCTCGAGGGACGGCTCGCGGCGACCCGGCGCGAGTTGGAGGCGCTGCGTCCGCCCGAGAGCGCGGCCGACGTCTTCCTCCGCATCCCGCCGTCGCGCGCCGAGCAGGAGCTGATCTCTCAGCGCGACGATCTGGAGGCGGCGCTGGCTCGCGTCCACTTCTTCCTCGACGCCGAGGATGCGGAGTGGATCGTGCGGTACCCGCCCGACGCGGCCGCGACGCTCGAGCTCGTGCCCCTGACGGTCGCCGCGATGGTCCGGGAGCTCTTCGCCGAGTCCGCGGAGCTGGTCGTGCTCTCCTCCGCGCACCTCGGCCCGAGGCGCGCGGTGGCGGAGTGCTTCGGCCTCGACGAGGGCGGCGTGCGCGCCTTCGCGGGCGCCTCCCCCTTCCCCGTCGAGCAGCGCCGCATCGTGTACCGTCCGGTGGGTGCGCTCTCGCGCGCGAGCCTCGCCGCGCTCGAGCCCGCGCTCTTCGCGGCGGTCGCCCTGATCCTCGCCGAGCACCCCGCGGAGAAAGGACTGATTCACGCGCCGTCCTACGCCGCGGGCGAGCGTCTCGTCAGGGACCTTGCGGCGCGCGCACCAGCCCACGCGCGCCGCCTCATCTGGGTGGAGTCGACGGAGGCGAAGGCGCGCGCCCTCGACGCGCACCGTGCCTCGCCGGCCGCGACCGTCCTCGTTTCGCCGTCGCTGCGCGAAGGCGTGGACCTACCGGACGATTTCCTGCGCTTCCAGATCGTGACGAAGATGCCGTTCCCTGACCTCGGCGATCCGTGGACCGCGGCGCGTCGCGAACGGGATCCCCGCTGGTACGCGCTCGAGACCGCGAAGGCCCTCGTGCAGGCGTATGGGCGCTCGTGCCGCCACGCCGACGACCACGGCGTCACCTACGTCCTCGACGCGCAATTCGAGCGCTTCCTGACCCGCTATCGCGTGCTTCTGCCCGAGTGGTTCCTAGACGCCGCCGAGCCGGCGCTCCGCGCGAGGTACTCCGAGAACTGGGCGCTATGAGCTCCGACAGTGGGCGGCGGCCGACCGCCCGGCGATCCGGCCGAACACGGCGCCCGCCATGAGCCCGGCGCCGCCCGGGTAGTTGTGGTAGAAGAGCCCGCCCACGAGCTCGCCGGCCGCGAAGAGCCCGGGAATCGGCCGCTGCTCGGTGTCCACGACTTGCGCGGACTCGGTGATGCGAAGCCCGCCGAACGTGAAGGTGATCCCGGTCGTGACGGCGTAGCCGACGTAAGGCGGCGCGTCGAGCGGCAGCGCCCAGTTCGACTTGGGCGGCGCGAGCCCGCGCGTGCCCTTGCCGTCCTTGATGGCCGGATTGAACGTGCCGGGCTGCACGGCGGCGTTGAACGCCGTGACCGTGCGGACCAACCCCTCGACGTCGATGTCGAGCTTGCGCGCCAGGCCCTCGAGCGTCGGAGCCTCGGCCTTCGTGACCTCGCGGATCCGGTACTCCTCCCGCAGGAGGTGCAGGACCTTCGCGTCGAAGATCTGGAACGCGGCGCGCCGCGGCTGCTCGATGATCGCGCGCCCGTACTTCACGTACGTGTAATTGCGGAAGTCGGCGCCCTCGTCGACGAAGCGGTCGCCGCGGGCATTCACGATGATCCCCAGTGGGTACGAATGCTTCTGAAAATTGTCACCGACCTTCCGGTCGCCGTGCCACGGGGCGTTGAGGTCCCACGCCACCGCGTGGCAGCCGCTCCAGTGGCCCCACGGCAGGGCGCCGACCTCGAGCGCCATGTGGATCGCGTCGCCGGTGTTGTAGGGCGTCCCGCGAACCCGGGCGAGGTCCCAGTTGCGGCCCAGGTAGCGCGAACGCATCTCGGGGTTCGCCTCGAAGCCGCCGGCCGCGAGCACGACGGCGCGCGCCGGGATCGTCTCCGTCCCCGCCGGCGTCCGCACGACGACGCCGGTCACCGCCCCACGCTCGTCGGTCACCAGACGCGTCGCCTTCGTCTCGAAGCGCACGTCGATCCCCGCACGGGCGGCCGCCTGGTACTCCATGTCGATGAGGCCGGGTCCCCCACCGACCGCCTCGAGGACGAGCCCTCCCCAGAACCGGAACCGCCCGCCGACCTTGTAGGCCTGCCGGCCGAACATCGGAATCCAGCGCACGCCCCGGTCGCGCATCCACCGTACGGTCGGCTGGGACGTGCGCACGAGCAGCATCGCCAGGTCAGGGTCGGCGCACTCCTCGGTGACCCGCATGAGGTCGTCGTAGAACATCTCCTCGGTGTAGGGATCGACCTCCATCGACGCCTTCTCGTCGTCGGAGAGATCGCCGACGAGCTCGCAGAGCTCTTCGAAGCTCTTGAAGGCGAACCGGAAGCCTCCCGCTGTGAAGAAGCCGTTTCCGCCGCGCCAGGCCTCGGGCGCCTTCTCGACGACGAGCACGCGCGCGCCCGCCTCGCGCGCCGAGAGCGCGGCGCACATCGCGGCGTTGCCGCCACCCACCACGACGACGTCGTACGTCGCGGGCACGGCCGCGCGCTAACCGATGATCTCGCTGATCTGGATCTGCGGCTGGATGTTCGTGTAGTTCGGGACGTCGGCCATGATCTCCTTGCCGTGCTCGCCCATCCCCTTCTGGAAATCGGCGAGCGCGTTGAAGTAGAGGTGGCCGGCGGTGACGTAGGGCGCCGGCGCGCCGGGCGCGCCACCGGCGACACCCTTGTCGACCTCGGTCCGAACGAGGCCGTACTTGCCGAGCCGCTGGCGGACCAGCGCCATGTGCTTCCGGACGTAGTAGTCGTGGTCGAACTTCTTGCCCTCACCGGCGGGGTACAGGACGGTGATGCGGACCATGGGAACCTCCTCACGCGGGAATTCCGATCCAGGGAGTGGCAGTGTACTACGGAATGCGGCGGAGCATCGCGATCAGCACCTCGCGGCTCTCGCCCGCCGTCCGGACCTCGCGCGGGAACGCGATCCGCACGCTGTGGAGACGATCGCCCTGACGCAGGCGCAGCTTGAAGCCGAGGCGGTCGACGGCGACCATCGTCGCCTCGTTGGCCTCCTCACCCGCGTAGAAGCGCGCGTAGGCCACGAGCGCGTCGGCGTGGTCCCGGTTCATGTGCTCCATGACGCCGGCCGCCGCGTCGACGAGTGGATCGGGCTCGGCCGCGAAGTAGTCCGGCGCGGACACCCAGTCCATCGCCGCGAAGCCGCCGACGAAGTACAGGTCCACCACCTCGAGCCGCCAGAACGCGAAGTCCTCGAAGTCCACCCAGTGCTTGGCCTGCGCGTGGTGCGTGAGGTAGGCGGCGCGCGCCGCGCTCGCCTCCCCCGGGGGCACGACGCGCGCCTCGCCCATCAGCGTGAGGCGCGCACGGGCGAGCGGATCACTCGATTCTTGTCGCTGGGGGCCCAGGCCGGGCTGGGTCACGAGGAGGCTCGCGCGCGGATCGGCCTGGAGGTTCTGGGTGTGCATCGCCATCGAGCTGATCAGGAAGAGCGGCCGCCCCGTGCTATCGAGCGCGTACGGCATGACCGACGCGAACGGGTGGCCCGGGTGCCGGCGCGAGAGCGTCGCGAGCGTGCCGACGCGCCCGACGTGGGCCAGCGTCCGCGCGCGCTCGGCGTAGGTCGGCTCGGGGACGGACGACGCGCCCGAGGCGTCCGCGGGCGGGGCGTGACGGTTCACCACGGCCAATCCCGCGGGGCGCCGGCGCAGTTCGAGCGCCGCGTGATGTCGCAGATCGCCTTTACAGCGGCGTCCACCGACTGGGGAGTCGCGAGGCGCTTGCCGTTGTTGGCCCGATCAGTCCTTGGCCTTGGCACGCGTGTCTCTCTTCATCCGCGCATTTTCGAGGACTCGCAGGATCGGCTTCGCCAGGTAAAGCCGACGCCAGTCCCGTCCGGTGACCTCCGTGAGCAGGCCCAGTTTCTCCAGCCGTGCGACGGCTTGCCGCGCAGTTGGATTTGATACCTCGAGGAGCCGCTGGGCCCTCGCCACGCTCATGTAAGGGTTGACCAGGAGCGCATCAACGAGCTGGACGGTCTTCGGCCGGTCGGCAAGACGTGCACGCCATCGCTCACGAAGGTCCATGAGGCGGCCGGCCTGTGCAACAGCCTCGCGCGAGATCTGTTCTACGCCAGCCAGAAAGAATCGAATCCAGCCGGTCCAGTCGCCGTCGGTCCGTACCCGCTGAAGCCCGTCGTAGTACTCTCGCCGGTGCTCCTCGAAGTAGGCGGAGAGATACAGCAGTGGTTGCGACAGGCGACCACGCTCGATGAGAAACAGCGAGATGAGGAGGCGCCCGACGCGGCCGTTGCCGTCGAGGAACGGATGGATCGCCTCGAACTGCTCGTGCATCAGCGCGCACTGAACGAGATCAGGGGTCCGGCCGCGATCCTGAAGGAACCGTTCCCATGCGCCGAGCACCTCCATGAGATGCTCGGGCGGCGGCGGCACGTAGACGGCGGTCTCCACCGTGCTCCGAGGCACGCCGATCCAGTTCTGGGAGCGACGGAATTCGCCGGGCGTCGCGTACTCACCGCGCACACCTCTCATGAGGCGTTCGTGCAGCTCCCGCACGAGCCTCAGGGAGAGCGGGAGGCTTCGCAGACGCGGAATCCCGTGCTCCAGGGCCCTCACGTAGTTCCGGACCTCTCGGACGTCGTCTGGATCACGACGGGCAGACCCGGCGGCGACCTCCTCCAGCAGCAACTCCCCGAGGCTGGTGGTGGTCCCTTCGATCCGCGAAGAGAGCACCGCCTCCCGCCGTACGTACGGCGCGATCAACAGGTGGGGATTCGGCAGGTGCCGCCCCAGGCCAGACAGCTCGCTCAGCGCCGCGTCGGCCTGGGACAGCGCCAGGACGAGATCGTCGTCGTACGTGAGCTTCGGCGGCAGCGGGGCCGGTATGAAGGCGTGATACCCGCCGCGCGCACGGATGACCCTGCCGGCTTCGGGTGCCCGAAAGTCGGTGGGATTCACAGGGCGCGACGAGGGCTCTGAAAGTCCGTCTTCAAGGTCGGAATCTCTTTGAAAGATTTTGAGCTAATTCTTTCAAAGTTCGCCGGGCTTTGCAAGCCGGCTTTCAAAGCTCCCCGCTGGACGCCCGGCGCAACAGAGCCGCGTCCAGTGCGCGGAGCGCAGATCCTCGTCGACGCGAAGCGACGTGCGCTGACCGGGCTGCTACTCCCGCGTCGCGGTGTAGGGACAGATCTGGTTGTACGCGCAGTGCCGGCAGGCGTTGTAGGACGGCGTCGCCTCGAACGCGCGCGCGCGGATGCCGGCTGCCGCGGCGTGCACCGCGGCGATCGCCTCCTCCGTGTCCTCCTCCGCCGGCGTGTGCCGGCCGACCAGATTGGACTCGAGGAAGCGAAGCTCCACCCGCTGCGGCAAGGCGCCCGTCATCTCTCGCCACGCGAGCGCGTAGAGCTTGAGCTGAAGGCTTTCCGCCGCGCGCCGGTCGGCGACCTTCTGCTTCGCGACCTCGCCAGTCTTGTAGTCGATGATCGTGGCGCCCAGTAGGTCTTCATCCACGCGGTCGAAGCGGCCGCGCACGCGGTCGCGTCCCAGCGAGAAGCCGAACTCCTTCTCGACGTACGTCGGCTTCTGGCCGCCCGCCTCCTCCTCGTGCCAGAAGCGCGTGAGCGCCTGGCGGCCGGCGGCTTTGCGCGCCTCCTCGTGCTCCCACGTGAGGAACCCCTGGTTGTCCCACTCGCGCTCGTAGACCGCGAGCAGGTCCTCGAGCGACGTGTAGTTGCCGGCCGTGCGGCGCAGCAGGTAGTACTCGACGACCCGGTGGATCGTGGCGCCGTACACCACGGTGTGGTGGCGAAGGATCGGCACGCGGAGCACGTTGACGTACCGATACTTCAGGGGGCACGTCTGGTAGTCGTCCACCTGCTTGTGGCTGATCACGAGCTCCTGCTCCGGCGGGATCGGCGCGAGCATCTCGTCGGTCGCCTCCGCGGGCGGCGCAAAGCGCTGGATCTCCTCGATCGCCCTCGCCTTGAATGGGCGCGCGGCGTCCTTCGGCAGATCGAGCGCCTCGAGGACGAACTGGCTCACCTTTCGCTCGCGCGTACCGCCGTAGTCGCGCGCGCTCGTCAGGTAGAGCTCGCGCTCGGCCCGCGTCATGCCGACATAGAAGAGGCGGCGCTCCTCCTGGTTGTGGAAGTCGCCCGACGGGAGCGTCTCCTTGATCAGCTCGACGGGCAGCTCCAGCGCGTCCCGCCGTCCGCGCAGCGGGAACTTGTCCTGGACGAGCGCGACCAGGACCACGACGGGGAACTCGAGCCCCTTCGCTTTGTGGACGGTGAGGATGCGGACGGCAGGCGTCTCGACCTCCGCCTCGGCGACCGCGGGGTCCTCGCCCGCGTCGATCAGCGCGTCCAGGTGATTCACGAACTCGCGCACGTTGTCGTAGCGCAGCGTCTTCGAGGCGTCCTGCACGCGGCGGAAGAACTTCGAGATGTTCTGCACCTCGGCCTCGTCCCGCGCCGTGGCGGCCTTCGACATCCGCGCGAGCCAGCCCGAGTCCACGAGGAACTGGTAGAGGAGCTCGCCTGTCGGCATCTCGCGCGCCAGCTCCATGTAGCGCGTGAGATCGACGACGAGGCGCCGGATCGCCTCTCCCCCCTCCGCGCCCACCTCGTCGCGCAGCTCGCGGATCGCCTCCACGGTGCGGAACACATCGAACAGCCACCGATGGCGGCGGTCGGCGTAGGTCGAGCAGCGCGTGAGGTCCACGATCGGCACCTGGTAGAGATCGGACGACGCGAGGTAGTGGACGCTCACCGAGTCGTCGGGATGCGCCACCGCGCGGAGGAAGGCGATGAGCAGGCGGATCTCCGGCCGGCCATAGAGCCCCGCGTTGCCCGAGAAGGTCCACGGGATCCCCCGGAGATTCAACGAGCGCAGGAACTGGTCGGCGTCTGCGTTCGAGCGCACCAGGACAGCCACGTCGTCGTACTTCCACGCCCCTTCGGCAACGCGCTCCTGGACCAATCGCGCGACCTCGTCCGCCTCCTGCGTCGCGGTCTCATAGTGGAGGTGGCGGGGCTCCGGGCCGTCGGGCTCCCGCACCGCCGAGAGTTTCTTGGTGACCCCGTACCTCCGGCCCTCGTCGCTCTCCTCGAGCCGGTCGGGGTTGTTGAGGATGAGCCGGTATGCCGGGTCGAGGATCCTGTGGTGCGAGCGGTAGTTCTCCGTGAGGACGACGACCGTTGCCTGCGGGAAGTGCCGGAGAAAGCCCCGGAAGTTCGACAGCGCCGCCCCGCGCCAGCGGTAGATCGCTTGATTGTCGTCGCCGACGGCAGCCACGTTCGCATGACGCGCGCCGAGCAGCTTCACGATCTCGAACTGCGCCCAGTTCGTGTCCTGGAACTCGTCGACGAGGATGTGCTTGAACCTCCGCTGGAGCCCGGCGAGCACGTACGGCCGCGAGCGCAGGAGCCTGAGGGCGTGCACGATCTGGTCGCCGAAGTCGATGGCGCCGCTCGCGGCCATCAGCTCCTGGTACTTCGCGTAGGTCCGGGCGAGCTCGAGCTGCTGCGCGACGCGCTCGCGCAGCGCCGCGTCCTCGGGCGTCGCCCGGGCGAGGGTTGCCAGGCGTTCCGCGAACGCCAGGTACTCCTCGCACGCGATGTCCTCGTCCTTGCAGCGGCTGATCAGCGTGATCAGCGCCTGGATGTGCCGGGTCGGATCGCCGAGGGGCCGGTAGCGCTCGAGTGGGAGCTGGAAGAGCCGGTCGCGGAGGAAGATGACCTGCTCGGCACGGTTCAGGACGCGGAAGTCGGGCTGGAGCCCGAGCTCGAGCGCGTGCTCACGCAGCAGCCGGTCGCCAAACGCGTGGAAGGTGGCGATCTCGACGTCCGCGTAGCCGTAGGGCACGAGCGTGTCGACGCGCTCCTCCATCTCGGCCGCCGCCTTGTCGGTGAAGGTGAGTGCCAGGATCTCTTCGGGGCGCGCCTTCTTCTGGGCGATGAGCCAGGCGATCCGCCGGGTGATGACGGTGGTCTTGCCGGTGCCCGCGCCGGCGATGATGAGGAGGGGGCCGGCGTCGTGCATGACGGCCGCGCGCTGCGTGTCGTTCAGGCCGTCGAGGACACGATCCACCGCCATGCGCTTCGACTATACTACGCCGCGCGGTGACGCGCGGTGGGTCAACGACGGACGTCGGGCCCGCCCGCCAGAACCTCCTCGACGTCACGGGGCGTGATAAGCGCGATGTCGCCCCACATCGAGCACTTGAGCGCGCCGACGGCCGTGCCGACGTCCACCGCCTCCTGGAGCTCGCGCTTCTGGAGCACGGCCCAGAGGAATCCGGCGGCGTAGGCGTCGCCGGCGCCGATCGGATCGACCACCTGGACCGCCGGCACGTGTCGCGGACGGTAGAGGCGGTTGCCGTCGAGCACCGCCGCGCCCGCCTCTCCCAGCTGGAGGCTCACCGTCGCCCGGGGCGCCAGCCGCGCCAGCGCCTCGAGCGTCTGCTCGGTCGTGCCGGTGAGGTTGAAGACCGTCCGCGCCTCCGCCTGGCCGAGGAAGAGGTAGCGGACGTCCGGCAGCACCGCGTCCAGGAACCGTCGCGCGTCGGCCGGCGACCAGAGGCTCGCGCGGTAGTTGACGTCGAACGAGAACGCGGGCGCCTCGCGCATCGCGCGCCTCACGAGCCCCCTGGCGCCTTCGCCGAGCGCCGGGGTGATGCCGGTGAGGTGAACGAGCCGGGCGCGCCGCACCGGCTCCCAGTCCACCTCGCCTTCCGTGAGCCTGGCGAAGGCGGAGTCTCGCCGGTCGTAGAGCACGCGGACCGGCCGCGGGGGCACGCCGTACTCGAGGAAGTAGACACCGATGCGTGCGCCCTCGGTCATGCGGACGTGCGCGCAGTCGACGCCGTGACCCACGAGCTCGCGCCGGGTCCGCTCGCCCCACGGGTTCGCAGGAAGCGCGGAGATCCAGGCCACCTTCAGGCCGAGCCGGGCGCAGGCCGCCGCGACGTTCGCTTCGGCGCCACCGACCTGGACGTCGAGCTGGCGCGCGGTTTCGAAGCGGCCGGGCGACGGAATCGACAGACGCAAGAGGACCTCGCCGAGCGTGACGAGGTCGTGCATCTAGGGCGCCCGGAGCTCGATCTTCGCGGAGCTGCCGAGGATGAGCGACATCGACAGCAGCTCGGGACGCCTGTCGGTGCCGAAGGTGACACGGGCGGGCTCGCCCTTCTTCGCCCACGACGAGAAGTGCGTCAGGTCGAAGAGCGCCGTGGGCTTGCCCGAGCCTGCATCGGCGTCAACCTTGAGCGTGAACGGCACCAGCTCGGCGCGATAGAACCGCTGGGCGTCGTCCGCGCCCTCGTTGTCCGGCCGCTTGCGCCGGACGACGTGGGTCTCGTGCCCCCCATCCGCCTGCGGGGGCCAGACGCCGTCGGCGTAGTTGAGGATCGCGCTGATGGAGTCGTCCACGTGCACCCCCTCGGGCACCGGCACGACGTCATCGGCGACGCGCAGGCGGCGCATGAAGAAGGTCTCGCCGCGGAAGTGGTACTCGACAGTGCGGCGGACCCAGTCGTACCGGAGCTCCGAGCGCGATTCCCGGCCCTTTACGCTGAACCACGAGTTCCCCTCGAGCGGCGCCCAGCGCCCGTCCTGAAGGAGCCCGCGGGACTCGATCCGGTTCGCGATGCCATCCCCCTCCCCAGCGATCGAGACGTCGTAGCGGCCGCCCGCCCGGTCGATCGCCTCGGTGAGCACCCCGTCCAGGTGGAAGGTGAGCAGGCCATAGAGAATGCCGACGTCCGCGGTGTATGTGCCCTTTCGCGCCTCGGAGGTGGTGGCGGCCCACCCCCGGCCAAGCCCGCCGACCGGGGGCAGGAGGAAGGCCAGGGGCAGAGCCAGGAACTGGCGACGGGTGACTCGGCGAGGGGCGACCAGGTGCCTGGACATGTAAGGCCGGTTCGCCTATTCTAACAGTCTCTCTCGGTAGAGAACTTTTGTACCTTTGTGGAGGGTTCTCCTGTTAACGTAAGCGCTGGGTTTTTGAGGCAAATTTACGGAATGGTCGCCAGCGGAGATCAACCCGTCCTATGAAGCGCCAGCCCGTGATCACGGGCCTTGGCATTGTCTCGCCGATCGGAGTCGGCGTGGAGAAGTTCTGGGCCGCCGCCTGCTCTGGGAAATCGGGCATCAGCACCCCCACATCCTTCGACGCCACGATGCTTCCGGCTGACTGCCGCGTGGTTGGCGAGGTCAAGGATTTTGATCCGCTCGGCTGGATGCCTGCGCGTATGGCAAAAACGGCTGGCCGCTTCAGCCAGTTTGCGACTGCTGCGGCAAAGATGGCGCGCCTCGACGCGGGTCTCGACACCGCGGATCTTCCGCCGGAACAGTTGAAGGTCTCCGTTGGCACGTCAATGAATGGACAAGTCGATCTGGGAGAGTCAACTTTTGCCGCGTTCCTTCAGGGTAAGGACGTATTGCCGTGGACGACAAACGAGTACCCAGCCCACGCGGCAACAAGCCACATCGCGATAGACGCGGGTGCACACGGTCAAACCACGACGTTTTCGACGGCGTGTGCGGCCGGCTTGGACGCTATCGGGTGGGCAGCTGAGGAGATCCGACGCGGACAAGCCACGGCCGTGATAGCCGGTGGGACGGAGACGCCCCTGTCGCCTTACTCGCTCACTCTCTTTCACTCTGTAGGAGTGCTCTCACGATGGCAAGGTCCTCCTGAGGAGGCAAGTCGCCCATTCGACCGGCTTCGGTCCGGCCTAGTTCTAGCTGAGGGCGCAGCTGTTGTCGTGATCGAAGACGAGGAATTCGCTCGGGCGCGAGGCGCAAAGATATACGCGCGACTCCTCAGTTTCACCAGTACGAGTGAAGCGGTTCACCTTCGTAAGGTCGATGAGAACGGCGAGGCCGTCGCAAGTGCAATCGGGACAGCCCTAAGGCAGGCAGATTTAGCGCCTCCTGACATCGACTACATTTGTGCACACGGGAACTCGATGGTCGACTACGACTTGGCAGAAACGTCAGGCATTAAACGAGTCTTTCAAAAACGTGCGTGGAGCATTCCCGTCTCGTCATTGAAGTCCATGTGTGGACAGGCCCTCGCGGCAGGCAGTGCAATGCAGATAGTCGCGGCATGCCTGACATTGCGAGATCAGACGGTCTCGCCAACCATTAACTATCAGGTGCCGGATCCAGATTGCGACTTGGACTACGTCGCCAATGAGGCGCGTCGCGTAAGGGTACGGCACGCTCTCATCCACTCTCACAGTCTGGGCGGATCTCACGTAGCTATGATTATCGGCCTCCCGGGCTAGATCGTTGACAGCGTCACAAGTAGCCCTCTTCGCACTCTCCACAATCCTCTTGGTGCTCGCGACCTTTGTTTGGCGAGCTCGCCCCGACCATTCGGTAAACCGTTGGTTTGCCGCCCAAACCCTGTGCCTCGCGAGCTGGGTTTTCGGCGTCGGTGGACTTCAGGGCGGAACGCATCTTGACGCGTGGGGTCGCTTTACATTTGCCAGCGCGAGTTTGATTCCGCCTGCCTTTCTTGGCTTCACGCGTTGCTATCCCACACCCAGTCAGTGGCCATCGATAAGGCTCCTAAGGAGTACGTTTATAGCTGGTGCGATCCTGGCCTTCCTGTCGCTCGCGACATCTCTCGTCACTTACGACAACGTCCTGACGCCTGAGGGTCTGACAAGGAAATCGGGGCCTTTGCATCCAGTCTTTGCCGCTTACTTCATCATCACCTGGGTAGCGGCTCTGGGAGTCTTCATCGAGAAGTGGAGACCGGCTCGTGGGTTGGCACGTGCGCAGCTTCAGCACCTCGGCGCCGGAATCATCATTGCGGCGGCAGGCGGTATAGGAATGAATCTTGTCGTGCCGCTGGTCACCGGCCGCTCGACTCACAGCTGGCTCGGACCCTATTTCAGTGTCATTTTCGTAGCGCTCGTAGCGCACGCGATTATCCGTCATAGGCTAATGGACTTGCGGGTGTTCATCAACCGTGGGCTGGCCTATACGCTCGGGGCTACAATTCTCTCGGCGTTTCTCATCGCAGCCGCACGTCACGCAGCTCCAAATTGGTCAACCGAGCCGCTCCTGATACATCCCGACATTTTGATCGTCGTGATTGTTGTGCTCGCTACGCTGTCAGCTCCGTCGCAACGATTCTTCAGTCGAGTAATCGATCCTTATCTCTACCGAGGACGTGTCGATTACGCCTCGGCATTGCGTAGCGCGACGCGCCAGTTAAGCCGTCTTATGCCCCTCGCAGAGTTGTCCGCAGACTTGCAACAGATCCTCAGTGAGGCCTTCGTACCTGAAAAGTTCGTGATGGTTGTGCGGCGATTCGAGAGCGAGACCTTCGAGCAGCTGACTGATAATGCAGCTGTTGTCGAAATGGCCAAGCTGGCTGCCCTTATGGGTGAGCAACCCAATCCGAATGTCATCATCGTGAACCCGGCGCTGGAGGCCGGAGCAAGGCGAATCGCACACGAGGCCCTTCGTACCGCTGGGATTGAAGTCGTTATCACATTGGGTCGACGGGGGCAAGAGCTAGGAGCGATCCTTCTTGGACCTCGTCGAAGCGGAGACGCTTACTTCAAGAACGACCTCGCCTTCATTGAGTCGCTTGCGGAGTTGGCGTCCATCGCTCTCGAAAACGCACTCCTCTACAGTCAACGCATCCAGATCCTCGAATACTCCAATCGTCTCTTAGAGTCCCTCGACTCAGCCGTCGTAGCCGTTGACGTAGTCGGCAAAATCACGAGCCTGAACCCAGCGGCCAAGGACTTGCTCGGCCTGGGCGAGGACAAGCTAGGCGCCCAGCTCGATGTGCTTCCCTCAGAAATAGCTTGGGCACTAGCGATGGAGATTACGGGCTCGTGGCATGCGCGAGATGTTGAGGCAACGATCGACCACGCTACTCAGGGTATCCTTCACGTGATCCTCTCGACCGCCGTACTTCACGACGATCAAAAGAAGGTTACAGGGGCTCTTGCGGTCGTTACCGATCTATCGAACGTCAAGGCACTCGAGAGAAACCAGAGGCGAGTCGAGCACCTCGCGATCATGGCTCGCTTCTATGCCGGTATCGCCCACGAGATTAGAAATCCGCTGGCCGCGATCTCCAACTTCATCTCCATGCTCCCTGACCGGTTCGATGACCTGGAGTATCGCGACACGGCAGTGAGGCTACTCCCAATCGAAGTAGCTCGTATTGTTCGTCTCGCCGATCGACTCCGTCTCATGGCCCCTAGTGAAGGGGGAAAGCTTAGAGCCGTTGCTCTGCCGCCACTACTCAATGACATCGTTGCGATTCACTCGCCGGCAGCACAAGACCAGCAGGTCAAGATCTTCCTCCAGTGCCCAGAAGAACTCCCAGAGATCCAGGGGGATCCTAGCCAGTTAGTACAACTCTTCGTCAACTTACTACGAAATGCCATTGAGGCCATGCCGCACGGCGGGACGGTCAGTATCGAGGCAGAGAGCCTCTCGACACGAACTACCACCGATCGCGTCATCGTCCGCGTTATCGACGAGGGCCCAGGCATTGATCCAGCGGTCCGAGCAAAGATCTTTGAGCCCTTTTTCACGACAAAGCCAGCAGGAACAGGGCTCGGGTTGTCAATCTGCAGGGAGATAGCTGACTTTCATCGAGCTCGGTTAACGCTCTTCCCTCGAACGACTTTTGGTGGGACGGTCGCGGAAGTAGAGTTCCCTTCCCACCTACCGGATCCAACGCGATGATTCCACTTTCTCTTGCTGTGGTCGCGTTTGCCGAATTTGCGCTCGCACTGTTTGTGTGGCGAGCTCGCGTGGACAGCGCGACGAATCGCTCTTTTGCCCTCTTCACCCTTCTAGTGGGGGTGTGGACAATCGGATTAGCCGCCGTGTTCGGGCACGGCCCTCAGCTAGAATCATGGCGCTTCCCGTTCGCCGCGGCAAGCTTTCTTCCCGCGGCTTTCCTCGCCTTCGCGCGCCACTACCCCACGCTCTCGAGGTGGCCGACAAGAAGAGTCTCCTACGTGAATTTCACTCTTGCCTCGCTGTTCGCGACGATTTCCCTCACGACTGACCTGATGGTTAGAAGCGCGACGATGACCCCTTCGGGGCCCACTCGGGACGTTGGTTTAGCATATCCAGCGTTCGCAGCCTACTTTCTAAGTGCGTGGATCTTGGCTCTCGCCGTGTTCCTGGCGAAGGCCCGTGGGGCACGTGGTCTCGCACGCCTCCAACTGCATTATTTGGCGGCAGGAATTCTAATCGGTGGGACAGGCGGAATCACCATGAACCTTCTCGTCCCGCTTCTGACAGGGAGCTCCCGCTATAGCTGGATAGGTCCTCTGTTCCCCGTGGTCTTCATCGCCCTCGTCGCGCACGCGATCATCCGGCACCGGCTGATGGACCTGCGGCTCGTGATCCATCGCGGCCTGACGCTGGCGATCGCGGTGCTGGTGTCGCTGCTGCCGGTCGCCGTTTTCATCACCTTCGCGTGGCCGCGGCTCTCGCTATACCTCGAGACCCACGAGCTGGTCGGAGTGCTCGCCGCAATCGCCCTCGTCAGCCTGCTGATCCCGTTCATCCGCGACGTCGCGGGCCGGGTCCTGGACCGCTACGTGTACCGCACACACGCGAACTATCAGCGCACCGTGCGGGAGGCGAGCCGGGCGCTCACCCGGGTGCTCGACCTCAAGGCGCTCGTCCCCTTCCTGACCGACACCGTCGCCACGTCCACCCGGTGTGAAGGGGTGGCGATCTACCTGCGCGACCGGCACGGGTTGCGGCGCGCCGCGCGCGAGCCGCGGCCCGTTCAGGGGCACTTCGAGGCGCCGGACCAGGCGCCCGCCAGGGTCGTCGCGGCACTCGACCGAACGCGAGACCTCCTCGTCAGCGAGGAGGTGATGCGCGAGCGGCCGACGGAGGAGCGGCGGGAGCTCCATGACGACCTGATGCGGCTCAACTGGTCACTCGTCCTGCCGCTGATCTCGGAGGACACGGTGATCGGACTGATCGCCGTGGGGCCGAAGCTCTCGGGTGACCCCTTCTATCCCCAGGACCTCGACCTCCTGATGACGCTCGCCAACCAGGCGGGCGTGGCGGTCAAGAACGCGCAGCTGTACGCCCAGGTCGTCCTCGCCAACGAGTACATCAACCGCATCGTCGCCACGATCGAGAGTGGCGTCGTCGCCATCGACGCCGCCGGCCGGATCGCGCTCTTCAACCGCGCCGCCGCGCAGCTCACCGGGCTCCCGGCGGAGGAGACGCTCGACCAGCCCGTCGCCGTGCTGC